>Ga0105046_10002463_pt1 | contig 29208 bp, 23 predicted proteins | sample MAT03_FD_78385 | JGI IMG/M metagenome (GOLD analysis project Ga0105046, IMG submission 78385) | Freshwater microbial communities from Lake Fryxell liftoff mats and glacier meltwater in Antarctica - MAT-03 (megahit assembly) | ecosystem: Environmental > Aquatic > Freshwater > Ice > Liftoff... | reverse complement strand
GCAGGTTGTTGGCAGCGCGCCTGACGGCCGAACCGTCTTATGTCCCCAACAACTTGAATAAATGTAGCGAGGGCGGGTACGTCTGATCTAACGACGTATGTCGCTATGTTTATTCAACCTCTTCTGAGAGGGCTCACCAATTCACGCAGCGCCGGGATGGTTCTTGCAACGGTGTTTCCGTCACCACACGACTCCTTATGGAGCACCGCTCGCCATGTGCTTCCAAGCATCTTTGCGAGGCCCTTTCCCTCAGATGCTTTTTGTTTCTCGATATGGACTGCGGCGATGGAACGCCGCTTTCTTTTGTTTCTCGTTTTCGAAGAGCCTGTGTTGCGAAAACTCCATAAAACATAGGGAAAAACAGAGAAACAGAAAAACCAAAGCGGAGCTACATCTCCGCACTCCACGTTGGAAACCGAAAAACGGCGGATCGCGCTTGCGGGAAAACGTTCGACGCCGATAATCGTGAGAGTAACCTGCGATTCTAGAGTTGAAAGCCCATAGACCCCGACGAGCAGTTTAGCTCAACAGGAATCTATGATGCCTGCTCCGCGTGGCCAGCGCACGGGGACAGAGCAAGCCTCGCCGCGCGGAGCAGGCAGCATAGATTCTTTTGCGTTGCTTCTCCCGTCGGCCTGCCTTGGTCGACTTCACGAACCTCAGAAAAAGAAGGACTCAAATGTCGAAACCGATCAACCTCTCGGTCACGTTGCTGGGGCTGTGCCTCCTGGCGGGCCTGGCGTTCGACGTGTCGGCGCAGGATCCGAAGCTCAAAGCCAAAGGGGTCAACGACGCTTTGCCGCGCCCCGACGGCAAACCTGCCGACGTGTCCAAGACCGTCAAGGTCTTCATCCTCATGGGCCAGTCGAACATGCTGGAGATGGGCACCGTCGCGGGTGACAAGGACGGGACGCTGGAGTACGCGGTCAAGAAGGAAGGCCTGTACCCCTTCCTCATCGACGGTGAGGGGAAATGGACGACCCGGAAGGACGTGCGGAACGTGGCCGTGATGGGCAGCGGCGGCCCGGGCAAGACCCAGGTGCGCGTGAACGACTGGCTCACCGTTTCCGGCGGCAAGATCGGGGTGGAACAGGGCATCGGTCATCACCTGGGCAACTCACTGGAGGAGCCGGTGCTGATCCTCAAGAGCGCGATCGGCAACCGCAGCCTCGGCTGGGACCTGCTCCCGCCCGGCTCGCCGTCTTACGAGTTCAAGGACCCAAAGGACGGCAAGACGTACGTCTACGCCGGCTACGGCGAGAGCCCGGAACGCTGGGAGAAGGGCACCGTGCCGAAGCCGATCGGCTGGAAAGCGGGCCTTCAGTACGACGGCGACATCGCCCGCGCCAAGGAAGTGCTCGACAACCTCGACAAGTACTACCCCGGCGCGAAGAAGTATGAAGTCGCTGGCTTCCTCTGGTGGCAGGGCGACAAGGACCGCTACAAAGCCGGTCACGCCGCGATGTACGAACGCAACCTGGTGAACCTCATCGCGGCGCTCCGCAAAGAGTTCAACGCCCCGAACGCCAAGTTCGTCTGTGCCACTCTCGGCCAGACTGAGAAGGACAACCCTACGGGGACGGAGAAGGCAATCCTGGAAGCCAAGTTCGCCATCAGTGACCCCAAGAAGCACCCCAAACTCGAAGGCTCGGTGGCCACCGTCTACACGAACCCGATGAGCATGGGCAGCAGCTCCAATGCCCACTACGGCAACAACGCCAAGACCTACATGAACGTCGGCCTGGGCATGGGAGAAGCCATGGTCAAGCTACTCAAGGAAGGCAAGTAGTTGGACAGCGCTACTTGCATTACATCTGCGATTTTTGTTAGGCTCTAACTCCCACATACACTGTCGTTTACAGGGAGTTACGGATGACACCTGCTCAAATCCTTTAGTTGGGGCCACAATTAGCCGCCTACCTTCGCGCGTTTGGTGACTGCTTCTCTCGCTCCGAGCCGCGCGGCCATCTGGCCAGCTATGTCAAAGGCCAAATTTCTGACCTGCCGCGCCAGAGCGTTCAGCCCATCGCGGACTACAACGGCACGCCACGCCGCACACTCCAAGAGTTCCTGGATGGTCCCGCTGGAACCGCGCCGGCGTTCGCGATCGCGTCCAGCACATCGTCGTGCGCGATGATGCCGATCCCCAAGCCATCGGCATCATCGACGATTCCGGACATCCCAAGTCCGGTCAGAAAACCGCCTGCGTCCAACGCCAATGGTGCGGCAACACCGGCAAGGTCGACAACTGCGTCGTCACGGTGCACCTCAGCTACGCCAGCTTTGACACGCGGTTTCGTACCATGCTCGACAGCGACCTGTTCTTGCCGGAACACACCTGGAACGATCCCGCGCGTCGCGAGGAAGCGGGCATCCCCGACGACGTCGTCTACCGACCCAAATACGACATTGCCCTCGATCAACTTCGACACGCGCTGGCCGACGGAGTTCATTTCGGTTGGCTGACCTTCGACGAATGGTACACCAGTTGTCCCAGCTTTCTGAACGGTCTCGAAACACTTCAGCAACGTTACGTCGGCGAAGTTCGCCGCGACTTTCACGGCTGGCTGTGCGATCCGCGTAGCGAAACGCGGGCGATTTACCGCGATGTCGAAATCCTGTGTCGCTATTCGCGGGCCATGATGTGCCAGCCTTGGCAACGCATCCACATCAAAGACACCGAAAAAGGCCCGAGCGTTTGGGAAGTCAAACGCGCTCCATTCTGGCTCCGGCGCGATGGCCAAGTTCTGGGCCCGTATTGGCTCATCTACGTTCGCAACCTGCTCGCCCCGGCCGAGGAAAAATATTTCCTGAGCAATGCCAGTCCCGGAACACCGCTCGAAGTCATCCTGCATGTCGGCTTCGCGCGTTGGCCGATCGAGCGCACGTTGGAGGACCAGAAGGATGAACTCGGCATGAGTCATTTCGAGGTCCGAAAATACGACGCGATCATGAGGCACTTGGCGGTAACGCAAGTGAGCTATTTGTTCCTCGCCCGCCAAGCCGAGCGGCTTCGGGGGGAAAAACCTGGAGATGCCTTTCTGCCAAGTGCGAACGGCCGTCAACAGTTTGATCGACGCGCTGCCACTGCCCCCGCGGCACCGCAACGAGCGGCTGCAACGAACTTCGCGCAAGCTGATCGCGGATCAGCAACAAAAGTCGGTGGCTCGTCGCTGCCACACCGAGACTCGAAGAACTTGCCTCCACGATCTCGGAATCAACCTTGCCGAACTCCCTTGCTGCATACCAAGATAGGAGGCAAGTAGCGCTGTCCAATTAGGACATGAGAATATGGGTGTGGTTGTCGATGTCGGCAGCGAAGTCACCAAGTTTAAGAAAGGTGATCGGATCGTCGTTCCGTTCGATATAGCATGCGGAGACTGCTGGTTCTGCAAGAAAGAACTCTATTCCTGCTGCGATGCCACGAATCGCACTGCCGAAGCTGCAAAACTCGCAATGGGCCACGCACCGGCGGGACTATATGGTTACTCCCATTTGACCGGAGGCTACTCGGGGGGCCAGGCAGAATATCTCCGCGTGATCAATGCGGATTTTAATGCCATGAAAATTCCAGAAGGCATGCCCGACGAGCAAGTCGTGTTCTTGCCAGATATTTTTCCGACCGGTTATAAGGCGGCGGAGAATGCTCAAATCGAGAAAGGGGAAACCGTCGCTGTCTGGGGGTGCGGCCCGGTTGGCCAGTTTTGCATCCGAAGCGCGTGGATGTTCGGTGCAGGGCGAGTCATTGCGATCGATCGCGTGGCCGAGAGGCTTGAGATGGCCGAGCAAGGGAAAGCAGAAACGATCAATTTTGAAAAGACCAAAATCTACGACCGACTAATGGAGATGCCGAAAGGCCGCGGGCCGGATCGATGCATCGATGCGGTCGGCTGCGAGGCTCACCACACAGGTGCGATCGACGCGATTTACGACAAGGCAAAAACATTGGTCGGAATGGGTACGAATCGAGCACATGCGTTACGCGAAGCGATCATGTGTTGCCGCAAGGTAGGAACGATCTCGATTCCTGGTGTCTATGTGGGCTTCCCGACAAACTTCCATTTGGGGCCGCCATGAACAAAGGCCTGACCTTCAAAATGGGACAGACACATACGCAAAAATACATGAAACTCTTGCTGGAAAAAGTTCAAATGGGCGAGATCGATCCGTCTTTTGTAATTACCCACAGGCTAAAGCTCGAGGACGGTCCCAAGGCATACAAGACCTTTCGCGACAAGGAAGATGGATGTATCAAGGTCGTTCTCAAGCCCTAACCGATTCAGAGGCTAGACCAAGAGAGTGAAACGGGGCACCTATAGCCGGTGGCAGCAAGGTCGCGGACGGACAAGCTGGAAGTGAAATAATTGAAGGAGGCGGGCATAGTCGTCGAAGACTATTGCCCGCCTCTTTCGTTCAAATCAAGAGTTTAGACTAGGCCCTTGGGAGCGTTCGCCTTTGCGATCTCCACCAGCTTCGTGAACGCTTCGGGATCGTGAATCGCCGTTTCAGAAAGCGACTTGCGATCCAAAATCACCTGGGCATTGATCAGCCCGGCAATGAAGGCGCTATAGCGCATGCCGCGTGAACGGCAGGCCGCGTTGATGCGGATGATCCACAGGCGGCGGAATTGCCGTTTGCGAACCCGGCGATCGCGGAACGCATACTTGCGGCCACGGATCAGGGTAACGAGCGATTGTCGATACAGGCGGTGCCGGCCGCACCGGAAACCTTTGGTTAGCTTGCGGGTCCGGGCTCGTTTCCGGAGGACCGTCTTGCCGCTACGGGCTCTCATGGTTCAGATCTCCTCTTGGGTTGGTGAAGTGTGCGTTGGGTTTACAATCCGCCCATGGCGATGATGTACTTGTCCGCGGTCGGACCTACAGTCACGCCCGGCCGACGTGCGTGCCGCTTGCTCTTGGACGTTCGTCCGGCGAGCAAGTGACGCCGTTTCCCGTTGCTGTGCTTCAGCTTTCCCTTGGCAGTGATCTTGAACCGCTTCGCCAGGCTGCGATTCGTCTTGTTCTTGGTTGCCATGTGCCGTTCCTCGGTTGGATGCCCCGAGCCGCCAGATGAGGCACAAGTCTGGCCGGCTGGATTGGCGCGAAAAAAAGCGGAACCCTCACAGCGAGAGTTCCGGCTCGCCCGATACTAGATCGGGAACTGATGATGTACGAGGCAGAGACCGCAGTGTCTAGTTTTTCCCGGCCTTGGGGGCCAGAAGGGCGGTCATTCGCTTGCCTTCCATGGACGGAGCCTTTTCAACCTTCGCAAAATCGGCCAGTTGTTCGAGGATGGCGAGGATAATTCGCTGTCCTTCTTCAATGTGCTGCATTTCCCGGCCACGGAACTGCACGTTCACGAGAACCTTGTCATGATGCTCCAAGAATTTCTTGGCCTGATTGACCTTGGTTTCAATATCGTGTTCGCCCGTTTTGGGCCGAACGCGAATCTCTTTCATTTTTTGCTGATGAGTTTTGGCTTTGCTGCTCTTACGGGACTGTTCGTAGCGATACTTCCCGTAATCCATGATTTTGCAGACGGGAGGCCGCTCCGAGGAAGAAACTTCCACGAGGTCCATGCCCGCTTCGCGAGCCATCTCGATGGCCTGGGCGGTCGGTACGATACCGTGTTGTTCGCTCTCCGCGCCAATGAGGCGAATGGGGCTCAGTCGGATTTGCTCGTTAATGCGTGGGCCACTGCGGTCACTCGGACGGGGTGCATTTCGATCGAATGGTGGGATGCGTCGTCTCCTGTATTGAGTGTGGTTGAGCCGAACGACATGCTCGGCCGGGCTTCGGCACGAAACCCCTATCCTCTATCCCTAACGCGTTTTGAAGCCCGTGTCAACAGGGGAGTGGAAAGATTTACATTCGGAACCGACTTCATCTCTCCCCTGGCTGCGTTCACAACGACTTCATGTATTCAATGAGAGCTTTCCGCTCGGCTTCGTTAAACACCTTTTCGCCGTATTCGTGGCCGCTGTTACTGTTGCCTGGCAGCAATGTATTGAAGATAAATGTCCCAGTGTCCGTTTCGGACTTGAAGCCAACTTTGTCCGTGTCGAATATTCGGCTGCCGACCTCGAACTTCTTTACACGGTCACCGGCCTTCTTCAGTAATTCGTCCAGATTTGGCACCGAGCCGTTGTGAAAATAGGGTGCAGTGGCCCAGATGCCATTGAGGGGCCGGCCCTTATAGATGTAGCCGACCGGCACCGCGTCGGTGAACCTTAACCGCGAATGTTCTTCCCCGATGGCCGCTTCCGTTGACAACCCTTCGAGTTGCGTGGCCGTTCCATCGCGGGCCTGAAACCTCCCCCTCGAGTTGGCCGAGTTGGTCATCTTGAATGCCTTCTTCTGGACGTTCAACGCCAATTCGTTCACCGAAGCTTTCGAATCGAACCGTCCACTCACCAGCTTGTTCTCCTTCAACTCAAGTGATTGGAACCGGCCACTGAGCCTGCGACCGCCGGGAGTGCCATCGACAAACACATCTGCGGGGCCGGCGAGACTGAACGGCACGGCAAAAGTAGCGGGCCTTCCGCCACCGATGATGACTCGTTTCACAGAGTGGACTAGAAGTTCGGCCTGTGCGGCTCGATTTTTAAACGTGACGAGTCCCGGTACATTGATGTACTGGCCCTTGAATTCGCCCGTCGCCACTTCGCGAGTGAGAAAATTGCGAGCCATCATCTCGTCGGTGCCAACGGAGTGATCGAGCCAGGCTTTCACTTCGCGATCTTCATCCGTGCGATCGGTCATTGGTTGATGGCAGGTGATGCAGTGAGAGCGAAAGAGAGCCTCCCCCGTAGCCACCGTACCTAGGTTGATGGGGCCGAAGGCTTCCGTGGGCCATTTTGGTGACCAAAGTTTCCGTACGGATTCCTCAATTGCGATTAGGTTCTGAAGTTTGACTGAGGAAGGATAGCCCTTGGGCAGAATCCCATCATTTGCAACTTCGAAAGTTCCGAAGACGCCAAGAACCTCGCCTGCATTCCGGCCTAGGGCACCGATATGCTTGGTGCCAAAAATCGGCTGGGCGAGGATGTTGACCGTATTGTCAACCGATCCATTCCACTGAACTTTGTCGTGGTGGGGCGTATCCCACAGAAATGGGTAACTGACCGGTGCATTTGCCGGAAAATGATTGTCCGGAAGCTTCGCCGCCACTGCGGAGACTTCGTTGAAAATCGCGCCGATCGCATCTACGCGCCCCGGGCCATATCGAGGGTGAGAATCATTCTGTCGTGAAAGGTTGCGATCGTTATAGCCCTTCCGGAAAGTCAGTGCGGCTTTCAGCTGATTCAACAGATCGTCCCGCTGAGGGACTGTCGCGGAGCCGCCAATGACTTTATCGGCGAATCGTTTGAACTTGGTCGAATCACTGACGGTTGCATCGATGCTGTCCACAAGCGACCGCAGGAACAGTTCGAAGTCCGCGAGCGTCGGCGCGCCGTCGATCAAAAAAGCCTTCGAGTCGTGAACGATCAATTGGGTGTGGCAGGCCGCGCAGGTGAAACCAACGTGCTCGCCATCGCGCGTGAAGCCCACGGGCAATCCATCGGGATTCTTTCCATCCGGCGTTCGAGCCAGATAACCGATTTTCTGGATGTTGTCCTTCCCGCGAAACGGCAACTCGCTCTCCTTGACCTCCAAGGCTAAGAACCACGAGTACGGCATCAACTTGGAACCTTGAGGGTTGTTGTAAAAATCGCTCGACTCCGCGTGCGTCCAGTTTTGCTCCAGAGTGACGAGGTTCGCAATACCCGCAGGCGGGATAACATTGCGAGGATTTTGTGCCCAGAGGGATGCATTCGCGAATAGCAGTAGGCCAGCGACGCATGCATTTAGAAGGTGGGAGCTTCGAATCATGACAGTTTCCAGATCGGATAAGGGCAATGGTATCCACCCATCGCACGATTTAGGTAGTTGAATCAAGGCGGGCGTGGAACGCAAGCAAAATCCTGATTCGTCGTGAAAAAGATTGCTGAGGCAGACTTCAGCTTTTGGCAGCCATCGTACTTGCCGTCGATACGAATCATGCTTTCCTCCGAATCGCTTCGTAATTGGTGCGGCTCAACTCGGTCAGAAAAATTTGTTTGACTCACTCAATCGCGAGGTTAAAATCGCTCAGTCCTTTGAATTTCGATTACGATTAAGGGAAGATCTTGAGCAACAATATTCTGGAGTCACCGTCATGAATTCATTTCTGGTATTCGGGATCGCGCTAACGCTCGCCGCCCCGGCTCCGAAGGATGCTCCGAAAAAGGCTGCCCCGTCACCCATCATTGGCGATTGGGTGTGCGTGGACCTTGTCGCCGGAGGTCGGATGATTACACCAGCGGAGATGAACCAGGTCGGCCCCATGGGGAACGAATTCACAGCCGACGGCAAGCATCGAGGCCGCTTTGGGGCTGAAACTACCGAAGGGACTTTCACGACCGACCCCTCCAAGGATCCTGCCGAACTGAATTGCGTTTCCGCCAAGAACGGCCGGAGTGCGGCTGGCATTTACAGGGTCGAGAAGGACACGCTCACCCTGTGCTTCACCGAGGGGGGTGGAGTTCGGCCCACGAAGTTCGAGTCGCCGGCTGGCACACGGATTATGCTCATGACTTTTAGGCGGGTGGTAAAGAAGGAATGAACATTGAGGTTCTCGGCAGAAGTTGATTTTTGGATGGCAGGCTGATGCAAGCGAGGGATGCTGTTTTGTCTCGCTTACGCTCTGGCAAGCGAGACACACTGAAAGCATTTTCTTCAAACCCAATCGGGGGGCAAGAGCCAGAGCAACTTGCCTGTGCCTTTGCCAACTTCATCCTCATTCACCCGAACTAGTGCCACTGCACCCTTGGCAAAAGCGATCTGGGCTTTCTTGCTACCGATCAACCACGCGGCGAACTCGTTCAGGTCCGGCCGATGGCCGACGAGGGCGACCGATCTGGCAGAATGACTGCTCAATTCCTCGGCAAGTACCTTGCTGCTCCCGCCGGGAGCGAGTTCCTCGCAGTTCACCACTTGCTCCCCGACTAGGTTCCAGGCCGCGATCATCGGCTCTGCCGTTTGCTGGGTGCGAAGGAGTGGGCTTACGAAGATTCCCTCGATTCGAGCACCGCGAGATGGAAGAGCGATTGCGAGACGTTCCGAGTGTTTTCGACCCGCTTCCGTCAGCGGTCGATTGAAGTCGTCCGTGATTCCATCCGTGCCCAGTTCGATGGCTTCGGAATGGCGAATCAGGTAAATGTCCAAGGTGACTCCAGTCGCGGTGAAGGTTCAGTGAAGCTCAATCGCATGATCATGCGACGGAACGCGTGCCAACACCTATACTAAATATTTGGTTTACGTTCCATGTACCCTCCTGACACTCTGGATTTTTGAGGACCAATGCGCCGGACCGACATTCGCAATATCGCCGTCATTGCACACGTGGATCATGGCAAGACAACCATGGTCGATCAAATGCTGCGCCAGTCCGGCCTCTTTCGCTCCGAGGAGTTGGACAAACTCCAAGGTGGACAGCACGGCCTCATCGTCGATTCGAACGACCTGGAGCGAGAACGTGGCATCACCATTCTCGCGAAGAATATCGCCATCCGTCTCGGCGACGTGAAGGTGAATCTGATGGATACGCCTGGCCACGCCGACTTCGGAGGCGAGGTCGAGCGTATCCTCCAGATGGCCGACGGCGTGTTCCTGCTGGTCGATGCGGCCGAGGGTCCATTGCCGCAAACGCGGTTCGTGTTGCGTAAGGCGTTCCAGCATGGGCTTAAGCCCGTCGTCGTTATTAACAAGATTGACCGTCCCGATTCCCGAATTTCAGAGGTTCATAACCTCATTTTCGATCTGTTCCTGGAACTGGGGGCAGACGACGCGACGCTGGATTTTCCGTTGATTTATTCCTCCGGCAAGCAGGGGATCGCGACTCTTGACATGGCCGTGCCGGGAAAGAACCTGAAGCCGTTGTTCGACGCGATTCTCAACAATATCCCGGCACCGGAAGCAGATCCGGATGCCCCCCTACAGATGCAAATCGTGTCGCTGGAATACAGCGATTACGTCGGTCGAATCGCTGTCGGGAAGATTAACCGCGGCAAGATTCGAAAAGGGCAAAAGGTCGCGTTAATTAAGCAGAAAGACGGCCGACGAGTCGACGACACCATCGTGCAGATTCTCGAATACGATCGATTGGGTAAGAAGGAGACGGATGAATTATCCGCCGGAGATATTTGCGCCGTTGTCGGGCTCGACGAAGCGGACATCGGCGACACTATCGCGGACTTCGACAATCCGGAAGCGTTGCCTCCAATCGCCATCGACGAGCCCACGCTGGACATGGTCTTCCGCATTAACGATTCCCCGTTCACCGGATTGGAAGGCAAGCCGCTAACTAGCCGGGAACTTCGCGATCGTCTTGACAAGGAATTGCAGCGGAACGTTGCCTTGCGCGTCCGGCCGAGCGAGGGTGGAGATCAATACATCGTCTCAGGGCGGGGCATGTTGCACCTGTCAATCCTCCTGGAAACCATGCGGCGCGAAAACTCTGAGTTGTGCGTCGGCAAGCCCAAGGTCATCATCAAGGAAGTGAATGGCCAGAAGATGGAGCCTGTCGAGTATTTAGTGATCGACGTACCTCCAACGCATATCGGACCTGTGATGGCTCTGGTGTTGGAGCGCCAAGGCCAGTGCATGAAGATGGAAAGCGGCGACGAACTGACGCACCTGGAGTTCATCATTCCTGCTCGCGGGTTGATCGGCATGCGAAACCGCCTGATGACGGCCACGAGCGGCTTGGCGATTTTGCATCACAATTTCCACGAGTATCAGCCGGTGAAGCCAGCGTTGGCAGGACGGCAAAACGGCGTGATGGTGGCAACCGAGACGGGGAAAGCCACGGGCTTCGCTCTCGAAACCTTGCAGGAGCGTGGAGTCTTGTTCGTGAGCCCAATGGAGCCGATCTACGAGGGCCAACTTGTCGCGGAACATTGCCGTGAGAACGACTTGCCCGTGAACGCGGCCCGCGAAAAGAAGTTGACCAACATTCGCTCGGCAACAAGTGAAATCAAAACGGTGCTCAAGCTGCCGAGAAAGTTCGAACTGGAAGCGGCACTGGAGTACATCGAAGAGGATGAACTGGTTGAGATTACTCCAAAATCGGTGCGATTGCGGAAGGCGTACCTGAAAGAATCCGAGCGAAAGCGTGCGGACCGGCACAAAGGCTAAGTGAGGTTGACCATGAGCGTGGCAGTTGCAACCCCGGCTGGGCGATCAAGCGTCACAGCGGACGACAATCCGTTCTTCGAGGTGGTCTTCGGCAAACGCGTGGAGATGACCCCCATGAGTTTTCATGCAACCAAGTTGGCTTTTCGGATCGCTCATAAGATCGCGACTTTCTTGGAGGATCATCATCTTGGAGAAACTGTTACGGAGACGTTATTTCGCCTACCGCTTGAAGTGGATCCGTTCCGAAATCGCAGACCTGACGCCGCATTCGTTTCTTACGAGCGTTGGCCGCAAGGCAGCCCAGAGCCTTACCGCGACAACGCCTGGGACGTCGTGCCAGACCTTGCGATTGAAGTAGTCAGTCCTAGCGATCGTGTGAACGACTTGATGGACAAATTAGCCGAGTATTTCGAAGTCGATGTTCGGACGGTTTGGGTTGTTCATCCGCGTCAAAGGCTTGTGTACGTTTACGATTCTCTGCATTCAGCACGCGGATTCGGCATCGACGATACGCTCGATGGCGGCCGAGTATTGCCAGGCTTCTCTTTGCCGTTGAAACAGATTTTTGTGGCGGAGACGATCGATGATCGAGAGCGGGTTTCGGATGAGTAAATGCCTTCGATCATCGAGAGCGGAAGTTCCATACCTCAAATCCAGTCCTTGAACCTCTCGCACGCATCCCGCTCTATTACCGCATGGACTCTCATACTCTCGATCTGCTCGACTTCGATAAAGTCCGCAGCCTCTTGGCGGACCATGCTTCCACGTCCATGGGGGCGGAACTCGCCCGGCAGGTTCAACCTTCGCGGGATGTCACGAAGATTCGTGAGCAACTCGCTCTCGTATCCGAAATGGTCGAAGCCTTGCTAGCCAATCAGGCCCCTCCGTTCGGAGGAGTCCACGATATTCGCATGGTCGTTCGCCGGGCCGCGATTGGCACCATGCTCACGGCCGAGGAGCTTCTGCTGGTGGCCGAGACGTTGATCGCGACCGGAACTTTTTATCGCTACCGAATGCGGCTTGACGGCAAGCTAACGCGACTCGTCGAAATGCTCGCTCCAATCGAGGATCTAGGCCCAGTCGGCAAAACCATCACGGGCACGATCGATGGCCGGGGCCATGTGAAGGATTCCGCGAGCCCGGACTTGGCCGAGGTTCGGCAGAAGTTGGCTGCGATCAATGAACGCGTTCAAAATGTGATCAAGAAATTGCTACGCGATCCGCAACTTCGAGCAATTCTGCGTTACGGGAATGCCACGGTGAACGGCGATCATTACGTTTTGCCCGTGGCCGCGAACCATCGGACGAAGATCCCCGGCGTCGTTCATCGCACGAGCAGTACGGGCGAGACCGTGTTCATTGAGCCAGCGGCCGTGGCCTCGCTTTCGGCGGAGCGTACTGTCCTGAAAGGTGAAGAAGATCGGGAAGTCCGTCGGATTCTCCGCAAGCTGAGTGCGGAGATTGGCCGCTGGTCGAGGCACATTGAAGGAGCAATGAACGCGATTGCATTGACCGATCTCGTTAACGCCAAGGCCCGGTTTGCGCGAGAATTCGATATGTACGCCCCGGAAGTGAATACCGAAGGCCGGCTCTGGCTTCGCTCAGCCCGGCACCCGATCCTGGAGCATTTGTTTCGAACCAAGGAGACGCAAGCGGAAAGACAGGTTGTCCCGATCGAAGTCCGACTCGGCGTCGGCTTCAACATGCTTGTGATCACCGGGCCAAATACGGGCGGGAAGACTGTTACGCTCAAGACGACTGGCCTGCTCTCGGTCATGGCCCAGAGTGGCATGCACATCCCAGCCGGCGAGGGGAGCACCGTTCCCGTGTGGTCGCACGTGTTGGCGGACATTGGCGACGAGCAGAGCCTGGAACAATCGCTTAGTACATTCAGCTCGCATATCTCGCGAATCGCCACGATTTTCGCGACGGTCGACGAGCATAGCCTCGTGCTGCTGGATGAACTCGGGGCCGGCACCGATCCGACGGAAGGGGCCGCTCTGGGCCGGGCGATTCTGGACCAACTCGACAAGGTCGGTTGTCGAGCGATCGTGACTACACATCTTGGTGATTTGAAGACCTATGCGTTCTCGAACGACCGAGCAGAAAACGGGGCCGTCGAGTTTGACCTCGAAACACTACGGCCCACGTATCGCCTGCACATCGGCCAGTTCGGCATGAGCAACGCTTTGCGAATTGCTCGACGTCTGAAACTGCCGAAGGAACTTTTGCAGCGGGCCCGCAAATATCTGAAACGTCGCCAAGGAAAGACCGGCGAACTTTCGCGCCTGCAACAACTTCGCGAGGAGGCCGAGAAAGCCCGCACCGAAGCCCTTGCTCACCAACACGACGCCGATCGCCAACGCGAGGACTATGAAAGGCGACTTGCCGAACTGGACAAAAGGCAAGTCGAAGACGCGAAGCTCAACGAATGGCGATCGCGACTGCAAGCGGGCGATTCGGCCTGGTCGCCGAAGTTCGGCAAGCAAGGAAAAATAGCCCGCGTGAACCAGGCGAAGGGGACGCTATTCCTCAGCATCGGCATCGGCCAATGGGAAGTGTTCTTGAACGAGGTATTGCCCGAAGAGCCCAAGACACCTTGATCGTTCGACGCTCTGCGGCGATTCGACCAGAGTCACATGGCATACCATATCTTGAGGCATCCTGCCGCATCGCCGCGGAGCGGCGAACCAATCGTTCGACGCAGAGCGTCAAACGATGAAGCACTTTCTCCCCTGGAGGGCGATCCATGACTCAGTCTGTTTCTCGTCGCGAAATGCTGGCCGCCGGAGCTGCTGTCGCTGTTACTGGCTTGGTTTCCGCGCATGAAAAGAAACCCATCATGAATAACCGCATCAAGCAGTCGATCTGCTCGTGGTGTTTCATCTCCGCGGGCGAGAAGTGGTCGCTCGACAAACTTTGCGAGATCACGAAGGAATTGGGCGTTTCCTCGGTCGAGTTGCTGACCCCCGATCGATTCGCTCCCCTGAAGAAGCACGGCTTGACCTGTGCGATATCCTCGAACACCATGCCTGGCGGATTCAAGACCGGCTTCAACAATCTGAAGTATCACGACGAACTCGTCGAGCGCACCAGCAAAATAATCGACGAGTGTGCCGAGTTCGGCTGCAAAAGCGTGATCGCCTTTTCCGGTTTCAAGTGGAAGGATCCGAACGATCCCAAGAGCGGCGAGATTTCAATGGCCGAGGGAGCCGAGAACTGCGTGAAAGGTCTGAAACGACTTGCGGCTCGAGCCGAGAAAAAGGGCGTGACCGTTTGCATCGAGCACCTCAACACGCGGGACGATAGCCATCCGATGAAGGGGCATCCCGGCTATCAGGGCGACGATCTCGATTGGCTGGCAAAGATCGTTCGCGACGTCGGCTCGCCACGAGTGAAGTTGCTCTTCGACATCTACCATGTGCAAATCATGCACGGCGACGTGATTCGCCGGCTCGAGCAATGCAAGGACATCATCGGACACATCCACACGGCCGGGAATCCAGGCCGAGGCGAACTGGATGACACGCAGGAAATCAACTATGCGCCGATCATGAAAAAGCTGCTTGCCATCAAGTACGAAGGCTTCGTGGGGCAGGAGTTTATTCCCACGCGTGATCCGAAAGCGGGGTTGATCGAGGCGCTGCGGGTTTGCGATGTGTAGGGTAGCGATGTGGGAGATTTTCGATGGCCGAGGAACGCGACACTCTTCGTGACTGGCATCGGCTGTTCGGCTTGCTGTTGACGGACTTCTTCACGGACACACCGTTCGATGTCGAGATCGAAAGTGATTTGTCCCTCCAGCAGCAATTCCTGGACGTGGTAATCGTTCGCAGACGAACGGGAACAAGCGTTCCGCCCATGCCCGATGGCATGGAGATCTTGGGCGATCACAACTTGATCACGTTTAAGTCACACCGAGAAACGCTCGATGCTTGGGCGATGAAGGAGTTGATTGGGCATTCGGTCGCGTATCGCAAGCTCGTGAGCGAATCTCCGACGAGGTTGATTCCCGAGGATCGAGTTCGTCTCTTTGCAGTATCGGCCCGCTTTCCACAGAAGCTTTCGACTCAAGTGCCCTGGCGAACAATTCGCGAGGGCGTGTATGATTGTAATTGGGGAACGGATCAAGTGCGAGTGGTCGTCACCGGTCAACTCGCAACCGAAGAGCAAAATGCCGTACTTCACCTGTTCAGTCCTTCTCCACTCCTGGTGGAGTTCGGTCGTGGGAATTATCGGCGACATTCGAGTTCGACGAGTCAACTGTTGGGCCTTCTGTTGAACAACTGGCAAAACGAGGGAATTGCAATGCCGTTCACGATGCAGGATTTTGAACGCGAGTACATCAAGGATAAATTGCCCCAGCTTCCGGAGGAAGAACAGGTGGACGTTTTGGCTAATGTTTCTGTCAAAACACGGTTGACTGGTGTCTCCAAGGAGCAGCTTCGAAGGTACTTGGAGGAGATGGACTCCAAGCCCACGAAAGCAATGAACAAGCCGAAGCGGAAGAAGAAATGACGCGTCGGCCTTACTGCGGCCAAGCCGTGATGTTGGCCACTAATGCCGTAGTTGCGTTTCTGAGGAGTTCATTCCCACCCGCGATCCGAAGGCGGGCTTGGCAGAGGCGCTGCGGGCTTGCGACGTGTGACTCGGGGTTAGATCCTATACATCAGGAGGTCGCTCATTGAGCAAATGTGCCAGCCCGGCTGCTGCCCATTGTTCTAGCGACACTTTGTAGTTTTTGTCTCGCATGAAGTAATACTCAAAAAGGAAGCCGCAGCCGGGGCAGGCGAAGAAGGGTGCCGCCGGATTGAAATGGTTGACCGCTGTGGCTTGCGAGATTGCAGAGGTCGTCATAAAGAGTATCGCATTCGTAACAGAATACCATCAGCCTGCTGCACCTGGGACAGCCGAACGGATATAGATCCTCATCGCCACAGCAACGAAACAGCTCGCATTTCAGGTCGCGTTCCTCCATCGATTCCTGTTGAGGCGCGGCTTCGTGATGATTCGCCATGCTGATTGTAAAGCACTGTAGAGGTCGTAGCAACCGTCTATTTCGCCACCCGTCCCACCCCAAACTGATCCCCCGTCTTCACAACCTTCCCGCCTTTCCAGTGAACCTCGACCATCTTCTCGCTGTGTACTTCGCGGGCAGTTTCGTCTTTCAATGCCGTTACGATCTCTTTCTTGGCGACATCGATCACTTCGCCCGTACTCGGATAGCCATATTTTCCATCGAGACTGAATGTCACCCAGCCGGGTTGCTCGCGAACGGGGATGCTCTTCGTCTGCTTGGGCGGCAATACCGTGTTGTCGAAGATGTGTACCCGCTGGTTGGCGGCATCAACCACCCAGACTTCCTTCTCGTCGGGCGTCAGTCCGATGCCGTGGCTCGGGCAGCCATGCCTTTTCACGGCCCCTTTCTTGAACCCCTCGACCTCAACGCGGTGCAGTTTCTTACCGGTCTTCAGGTCGCCGATCTCGAAGCCGAGGCAGTCGTTCACGTTCACGTAGACCAGTGTTTGCGAACCATTCACGGTGAAGGGGCGAATCGATGCGGCAAATGGTCCGACCGTTCCGACGATCTTGTGTGTCTTCGTATCAGCCACCGTCAGGAGGGACGATTTCAGGCCTGCCAGGTACATCCGCGTCCCATCGAGACCCACCACCGTGTTATGCGCTCCGCTCTTGGGCTCGATGGTCGCGATGACTTCACCTGTCGCACCATCCACGACATTCCAGGTATCTTTCTCGAACGACGGCACGTACAGCACTTTGCCGTCGGGCGTCATCGACATGCGGTCGCAACCCTGGGGCAATTCCTTCTCCCACAGCGTTTTCTCGGTAACCAGGTCCAGGCAAAACAGCTTTTTCGGAGTCGTGAAGTAGAGCCAGCCCGTCGCGGCCGAGGCACAAACGCCTTTCACGTTGTCTGGCTTTGCTTCCTTGCTGTGCGGCGTTTCAATTCGCTTGATGAACTTATGCTCATGGTCAATGTCGAAGACGAGCACGCCGGCCCCGCCGTATTCGAGCAGATTGCGAATACCGGGTGTGGCTAAGTAGAGGTAACGGCCATCAGGTAAAGGTTCAGCGAAAACCGAAGGCACTATCACGAACAACACGGCGAGCGTAGAATAAATCTGTCGCATGATTTCGATTCCACTTGAACGGACGATCCTAGACGGACTATCTTACATTCCCACCTGCCTCCTACCCTCAAGGCCGATGAAACATTTCTCACTTGCCACCGTCTTGCTGTTTGCCACCTTCGGAGCCGCACAGACTCCTGTTGAGAAAGACCATGCCGAGAAGATGGCTCACGGCATGGACATCTTCAAGAAGCACGTTCGACCGGTGTTAATCAATCAATGCTTGAAGTGCCATGGCGGCGCAAAGACGCAGGGCGAACTCGATATCACTGACCGCGATCGGCTTCTAAAGGGTGGCGATCATGGAGCCGCGTTCGTTTCCGGCGAGCCGAAGAAGAGTCTGCTTTTCCTGATGCTCACGCACGAAAAGAAGCCGGGCATGCCGTACAAGGTGGCGAAACTCTCGGACCAGGTCGTTCGTCAGTTTGCCGCGTGGATCGAGAACGGAGCACCGTATGATTCGCCCCTCGTCGATCGCAAGGACGCTTCTTCTTGGATCGCGAAGAAGGTTCCGCCAGAGGCTCGCCAACACTGGGCTTATCAGCCGCACAAGAATGTGCCGTTACCCACGGTGAAAGATGGCAAGTGGTGCAAGACCGACATTGATCGCTTCATTCTCGCCAAACTGGAAGAAAAAGGAATCTCGGCAAATCCTGCGGCCACCAAGCGAGCGATTATTCGTCGAGTCTATTTCGATCTGATCGGTTTGCCGCCGACACCGGAGGAGGTCGAAGCATTTCAGAAGGACAATTCGCCCGAGGCGCTGGCTAAGGTTGTCGATCTCTTGCTCGAATCGTCCCGCTATGGCGAGCGCTGGGCGAGGCACTGGCTCGATCTTGCACGCTTTGCCGAGTCGCACGGCTTCGAGCACGACTACGATCGACCATCGGCCTACCACTATCGCGATTTCGTGATAAAGGCGTTGAATCAGGGCATGCCGTATTCCACCTTCATTAAGTGGCAGCTTGCCGGCGACGAGATCGCGCCGAACGACACTCTCGCCCAGATGGCAACGGGCTTCCTCGCGGCCGGCGTCCATTCAACTCAAATCACCAAGAACGAAGTCGAAAAGCATCGTTACGACGAACTCGACGACATGCTCAGTACCACCACGACGGCGATGCTCGGGCTTACGGTCGGCTGTGCTCGTTGCCACGATCACAAGTTCGACGCCTTTCCACAGGCCGACTACTACCGGATGTTGTCCACGTTCACGGCCACGGTTCGCCACGAAGCGAGTCTGGACATCGACCCGGCAGGCTATCGAACGGCACTCGCCAAGCACGAATCGGAACGCGCCCCGTTACTGAAGGCACTCGCTGACTACGAGGCCAAGGAACTCGGTTCACGGTTCGCGGAATGGGAGAAAACGCAGGCCGGCAAGCCGATTCCGCCGACGTGGGTAATTGCGAACATCTCCAGGATGAATTCGCTTGGTGGCGCAACACTCACAAAGAAAGACGATGGCAGCGTGCTGATCACTGGCACCAATCCGCCTAGGGAGACTCTTGTCTTTACGCTCGAAACCGAGTTGAAGGGAATTACCGGCATTCGGATCGAGGCTCTCAAGGATACATCTCTCGTCAAAAACGGCCCAGGACGGGCGGCGAACGGGAACTTTTGCCTGACTGATGTCGTCGTGGCCGCTTCGCCCAAAAGCGGAAAGGGCGAGATCATGGGACTCAAGAATCCGCGTTCGACATTCGATCAGAAAGGCCTGGGGGTTGCCGCAGCCATCGACGCGGATCCGAACAATTCCGGCTGGGCCGTCGACCCGCAGTTCGGTTTCGATCATGCCGCAACGTTCGAATTCGAAAAGCCCGTCGGTGATGAGGGGACAACGATGCTGACCATCACGATGAAGTTCAACAACAATGTCGGCCACGGCATGGGTAGACCACGGCTGTCGTTCACAAACTCCAAGGAACCGCTCGATCCAACGAAGACCGGCGTCAGCGAAGCGGTCCAGAAAGCCGTTGATACGCCGCCGGAAAAGCGAACGCCCGAACAGAAATCGCTGCTGTTGGCACGATTCAAGACGCTCGATGCTGGCTGGCAAAAGCTCGACAAGCATTTGAAGGACCGTGCCGCGAAGGCCCCGAAGCCGAATGTGGTGAAGGCCCTGACCTCCTCCGAGGGCGTGGCTGCGGTGCGATTGCATACTCAGGGCGAGGATGTGTTGAAGGAGACGCACTTCCTGAAACGCGGCGATCCGAATCAGAAGGAGGCCCCCGCACCAATGGGGTTCTTGCAGGTTTTGCACTCTGACCCGAATCACTGGAAGAAGGAGCCGCCCAAAGACTCGAAACTTTCCTATCGTCGCAGCACATTCGCGGACTGGATCACGGACGTGGACAATGGAGCCGGAACCTTGTTGGCCCGCGTGATCGTCAATCGCCTTTGGCAGCACCACATGGGACGTGGCATCGTGGCCACGCCGAGCGATTTCGGCATTCGCGGCGAACGACCGACGCATCCGGAGTTGCTCGAATATCTTGCGAACGAACTGATTCGCAACGGCTGGAAGTTGAAGCCGATTCACAAGCTGATCGTGACGAGTGCCACGTATCAAACTGCTTCGACGAAGGACGAGTCGAAAGTGCTTCTCGATCGCGAAAATCGCTTGTTCTGGCATCGCCCGGCACAACGGCTGGATGCCGAGACGATTCGCGATTCGCTGTTGTTCATCGGCGGCCAACTCGATGAGAAGATGTACGGCCCTGGCACGCTCGAAGAAGCGAGCAAGCGGCGAAGCATTTATTTCACGATGAAACGGAGCAAGCTAATCCCCATGTTGGTGATCTTCGATGCCCCCGATGGCACGGTAGGTGTCGGCGAACGAACGGCTACGACCGTTGCTCCGCAGGCTTTGTTGATGATGAACAATCCGCAAGTGCGTACGTGGGCCAAGGGACTGGCAATGCGAGCGGGCAAGGACGCGAAATCGGGCGAGGAATCGATCCATCGCGTCTATCGCATTGCGTTGTCGCGCGATGCGACGGCAGAAGAACTCGCGGACGGATTGGGCTTCCTGAAGACGCAGGAGGCAAGCTACAAAGGCAAAGCGGATGCGAAAGAGTTGGCGCTGGCCGACTATTGCCAGGTGGTGATGTGTTTGAATGAATTGGTTTATGTGGAATAAAAGAACTGACCGAGTCGATGATCTTGCGAAAGGATCTCAAATGATTGGCGTAAGTCCCGTTATCGAATCCCCTCGTGAGCATCGGGAAGGCTTGCGGGCGGGTTTTCCTGTACGGCTGCGAGGACTCCAGTGGAGCGACTACCTTGCTCTCTCCGATATCATCGGCGATCGTCGTATCCGCACGCACTTCTGCGATGGCGAAATGGAGATACTCATGCCCTCATCGAACCACGAGATTTGGGTTGCCATCCTCGGCCAGCTTGTTGAGATGTTAACTATGGTCATGAAGATGGATCGGAAAAGTGGCGGGCAGACAACATTTCGCCGTGAGGACCTCGAAAAAGGACTCGAACCTGATCGGTGTTACTATCTCCACAACGAACCGAAGGTGCGTGAAAAGCTCAAGCTGGACCTACGGGTTGACCCACCGCCCGATCTTGCGATTGAAGTCGAGATTGCGCATAGCGTTGAACCACGTATGCGAGTTTATGCCGGCCTGGGTGTGCCTGAGGTTTGGCGATACGACGGAGAGCACCTTTCCGTTCATCAACTTGTCGAGAACGGTGAGTATGTCATTGTTGAACGAAGCAAGTTTTTCCCGTACTTACCCATGCAGGAGTTGGTCCGTTTTTTGAAACAATATGGGAAGATGAGCGAAACGAGGTTGCTCGATAGTTTCATCGAGTGGGCAATTGGCGAGCGGGATTCAAACTGGAAGAGCTCAAAGTAAACTGGACTAGGGAAGAAGCAACAAGGACTTTCCATGAACGTGCGAGATGACTTCAGCGATGCACTTTCCGCAGCCGCCTCCCGCCGCGACTTCCTCGCCCAGGCCGGCAATGGCTTCGGCCTGCTTGCGCTCGGCTCATTGCTTGCGGAAGAGAGCCCCCTCGCTTACGCTTCGGGCTCCGGGCAGGACCCGCTTGCCCCGAAGAAGCCGCATTTTGCCGCGAAGGCCAAGTCCGTGATTTGGCTGTTCATGAACGGTGGGCCTTCGCATGTTGATACCTGGGATTATAAGCCCGAACTGACCAAGCGTGATGGCCAAGAACTCAAGGGTTTTGACAAAAACACCGGCTTCTTCATCGATCAGGTCGGCCCGTTGATGAAGTCGCCGTTCAAGTTCGCTCAGCACGGCAAAAGCGGAACCTGGGTGTCCGAATTGTTTCCGCACATGTCGAAGCACGTCGACAAGATGGCCTTTCTGCATTCGTGCTGGACCGATTCGAACAATCACTCGCCGGCCCTCTTCAAAGTGAACACCGGCATGGGCCGTATGGGGTTCCCCTGTTTGGGCTCCTGGGTCACATATGGTCTTGGCAGCGAAAGCCGCAATCTGCCGGCATTTTGCGTGATGTACGATACTCTCGGCCGTGGAGTACCGAAAGGGCACTCGCAAAACTGGGGTGCCGGGTTCTTGCCAGGTGTCTATCAGGGGACCGCTTTCAAGCCGCAAGGCGATCCGATTGAGAATCTCAAACGCCCAGCCGAGATGGGGGACGAACAACAGCGTGCCCAGCTCGATCTGCTCAAGAAGCTGAATTCGAAGTCCGCCGATGCCGACTTGGCCGCCCGCGTTGAATCCTTCGAACTCGCCTATCGTATGCAGATGGCGGCCCCGGAAGCCCTCGACATCAACAAAGAAACCAAAACCACACACGCGATGTACGGGCTCGATAATCCGAAGGCCACGCACTTCGCGAAGCAGTGTCTCGTCGCCCGTCGGCTAGTCGAGCGAGGTGTTCGCTTCGTGCAAATCTATTCCGGCGGCATGGAGAACGATCTGAGTTGGGACGGGCACAGCAACATTCAAAAAAACCACGGCGGCTTCGCGATGGAAACCGATCAGCCAATCGCGGGGCTGCTGGCCGATCTCGAAGCGCGTGGCCTGCTGGATTCCACTCTCGTCATCTGGGGCGGCGAATTCGGCCGGTTGCCGATCGTGCAGAAAGGGAGCACCGGCCGCGACCACAATCCTCATGCCTTCACCGTGTGGATGGCGGGCGGAGGCATCAAGGGGGGCGTTCATTACGGCGCGACCGACGAAATCGGTTTCAAGGCCGTCGAGAATCGCGTGAGCATTAACGATTTGCACGCAACTGTCTTGAATCGGATTGGGCTGGATCACAAGCAACTCACCTACCGATATAACGGTCGGGACTTCCGTTTGACGGACGTAGCCGGGAACGTTGTGGAGAAGATCCTGGCTTGATCGAGTTGCCGGTTTGCGTTCGTCGGTAGAATGCGTGTACGGGCCTCATGTCCACTGAATTCAGCCCATGTCCGGGAGCCTGACGAGTTGTTAGGGAATTGCCCTTCATGCCTACGATGAGTTTCCGTCTTCCGGTCGACTTGCCGGAATCCGTCGCTAACGACCTGCTTCGCTCGTCGATTGCTGGAGGACATGACCGCGCGCCGACTCCCACGCAGTGCGAACTTCGCGACAACCATCTCTTGCTAACTCGCGAAATCAACGAGAGCGGGCCGTCCTACATCCCCTGGGAAGTGTTCGGGAACGGGCGGTTTGTCTGTACGACAACCACGCTCATGTTCCGCGAACGGCCGTACGATCTGGTCGTGGAACTCGCGCGGGGGAAACTGAACCAGCTTCGCAATCAATACGCGGATTGGATTGGCGGCGGGCTCTCGGCGTCTAGCGAAGTTCAAACACTCATGAATCGGGCGACTCAACTGTTAGGCGGGTCGCTGATCGAAAGCCCCCGTCCGGAATCGGACCAATTGGCGAACGTGTCTCTGGCCACCTCATTTGCCGCGGGAAATGCATTAATTCGGGTGTATCAGGATCAAGTGTACCGCCTGCGACATCATCGTCAGGGAAAGCTCGACACGGTTTTCGGCTGCGGGATCCGCTTGCCACCACCTCGCGGCCTGGATGACGCATTTCGTCTCACCTTCAATACGGCCAATGTCCCGCTCACCTGGCGAATTATGGAGCCAAGCGAATCGGATTATCGCTGGGATGAAGCCGATGCAACCATCGACTGGGCTCTCGATCGGAATCTGCAAGTCCATGCCGGACCATTGATCGACTTCAGCCCGGGTGGTCTGCCGGACTTCGCCCGTCGGTTGGGAAGCGATTTGGTGACACTCAAGAGCCTGATGTGCGATTACGTCGAGACAGTCGTGAATCGCTATAGAGGCAAGGTGACACGCTGGTTGATTTCCGCCGGGGCCAATGGAACCATTCCTCTAGGAATATCCGAAGAAGATTTGATTCGCTTGACAGCGATGGCAGCCGATGCTGCGTGGCAAATCGACTCCAATCTTCAGCTGTCGTTCGGAGTGTCCGGTCCCTGGGGCGACTATCGAAGCGACCCTTCCTTTCAGTATTCACCGTTTGTCTACGCCGATACGCTTTTGCGAGCGGGTTTGCCATTCGCCGGAATTGACTTGGAACTATTTCTCTGTAGTTCGCCACGCGGGAGTTATTGCCGCGACCTGCTCGAAACCTCGCGGGTCCTCGATTTGTTCGGCTTACTCGGCGTGCCGATTCAGGTTGGCCTGGCCTACCCATCCGAGTTAACGCCCGACGCCCTTGCGGATTCAATCGAGCGTGGCGATCACTCGGGCTTTTACGGCGAAGTCACGCCGTCGGCACAAGGCGATTGGGCGGCCGAATTCTCGAGTCTCGTCATGTGCAAGTCGTTCGTCTCCGGTTTGATCTGGGATCATCTGAATGATGCGGAACCTCACCGATTTCCACACGCAGGTCTAGTCGGCCAAAACGGCGAAGTGAAACCGGCATTCGATCGACTGCGCGGGATTCGGGAATTACACCTTCGATAAACGGCAACCAATCGCCAATGTCAATGCCCGAATCGCCAGCGAGAGTGAATTGCAACTGGCTTTCAAGCGGGCGTTCTGGAGAGAACTTCTCTTCTTTCGTGGAGGGCTGTGTCAGCCACGCTGGCGCTTCGCCCTTTTCGAGCCGTCACACCCAGAGTGATAGAAGCCTTTCTAATGTTGCTCCCCAGAACTCAAGCGAATCCTCGGCCTCCGGTTCTTCCGCTCCGCGAAAGCCAATTTGAACTTCGGGCCTGGAACCTTGTACCAGGAACTGACTCGCGATGGCCTGTTTTGTTTGAACTTCGATCCCGCCGGTGGAGATCGCCAGCAGGTGGCAAAGCGAACGCTGAGCATTTAGATCAGCGTAAGTGCCGATGCTTTCCTTGAATTGTCGTATCTCCACGGTCTGATTCTGAATTTGTTCGCGAAGGAGCATGTCGAGCAACGCGGACTCGTGAGCGAGGGGGCTGACGTCGCCCTCCTGGATCATCAGGAACTCGAATTTTAACGAGTCAGTGCTGAGCCACTCGGACAGTTTTCGAACGGCAGTCACGAGCATTGCCAGAATCATGACGATACGCTGGACGGGCAAGTCCGGATCCTGGAACCGAGCTTGCACGAGGTCGGGAGCGAGACAAAAAAGAAACACTCGCCGCCGACGCAGAAACTGATTCTCATCGCGAGAGTAATAGTAAAGCTCGTCGCGTAGGAATTTGACGTCAAAGAGATCGGGCCTCAAGTTCGGGTCGTCCTCGATGTACGCGAGTTGCGAGTGAAGCAGACTTTCGACACTGCCCTTCGTCGAGAGTGAAGAGAATCCACCCACGGGGTACGCGTCTTCATCGAGGATCCGTGTCGGAACCTCATGGCGGCCCGCCAAGGGCTTGACTTTGTGGCGTGGGAGCAACTCTTCCAACCGAATCGCAGTCTGCAACACCTGCCGGTGGGCAACGTACTGACCCATGTCCGCGAGGGCTGTTCGCTGCTCCAGGGCGATCACGTCTTCGAGTCCCAAAATCTCGGCCGTTCGACGCGTGAGGCCGATCAACGATTCGTAAGTGTCAATCAGCAGTGGCATGGGATCATGTGCGAGCAATGCATCCCAGCCGCGTCGCAACAATTCATCTGGCTGGCTGTCGAGCAGCGTGCGGATGATGCCCGGAGACATCTCTACGCCGCCGAAGTTGCCACGATCGCGAAATTGTCGAATCACATAAGCCAGGCCAATGGAACGATCGCGGCCCGTGAATCGCCGCAGGGCATCGCTCGCCCGCTCGAAGGACCAATCGGCATAGACTTTGCCGAGCACATGGTCTTCGTACGTACGCATTAGCGTTGGCGGCAGGCCGGGAATTGTCCGAAAATCATTCTTTGCGCGGCTATCTCGATCCATTCCGAAGGCGGCATGACCTAAGTCCGCGATGACACCAGTCGGCAACAAAGGCTGACCGCTTGCCGCGATCTCCAGCATCCATCTCAAGATGGGCTCGACCGTCACCGCCGCTGGAGGCACGGCCCGCTGCAGCCACAGCCCCTGCAGAAGAAACCGCTGGGCCTCGTCCGGATCGCGCAGGATCACCACGTTCATTTGATCGCACCGTGCAGGAATTCCGTGATTCCTTCACTTTATCAAGGCCAACTCAAGATGTTCGCGTGAACAGTTGCGAATCCTGCCTGATCTCACCTTCCGCTTCCAACTGTCTTTCGTTATACGCCTCGGTTGGTTCCGATTGATGGGAGGAATTAATCGTGCTGTCCATTCGTAGCTTCTTGTGTCTTCTGATTGTGTCATTGCCTGTGATCGCGGCCGACAAAGTCGTCGCCACCGTCAACGGCGAATCCATCACGCTTGCGGAACTCGAAGCCTCTCTCGCTCAGATCCCGCCGCCGACCATGCCGATGACCGAATTGCAGAAACGCCACCAGCGTTTCGATGCTCTTCAGATACTGATCGACGATCGCCTCGTGCGGCAATTTCTAAAGGAACAAGGGCCCAAGGTTCCGGCCGTGGAAGTCGAACGGCAATTCGCAGCGCTGGAAGCCAGCCAAAAGGCGGAAGGAAAGTCTGTCGATGCCTATTTGAAGGAGATCGGACTGACGGCGAATCAGGTGAAGGAGAACTTCGCCCTGATGCTCAGCCTGGCCAAACATGTGGAAAAAACCGCGACCGAAGAACGGCTTCGCCAGTATTTCGAGCAGACCTCCGACTTATTCAATCGCACGACCGTGTGTGCCAGCCACATCGTTCTGCGAATCGATTCAAGAGCCACGGAAGCCGAAAAAGCGAAGGCTCGAAAGAAATTGGGGAGCATTCGCGCCGATCTGGCAGCCGGTCGAGTGGAATTCGCTGCGGCTGCCAAGGCGCATTCGCAATGCCCCAGTGGCCTCAAGGGGGGAGACCTCGGCAACATCGCACGAAAATTTCAGGTGGATGAGGCCTTTGCACGAACCGCGTTCGGACTCAAAGTTGGCGAAGTCAGCGACATCGTCGAAACAGAAGCGGGCTTCCACCTGATCTGGTTGACCGAACGCCAAGAAGGCAAAGCCACCAAGTACGAGGATGTCTCCGCTGACGTCCGCGAATGCTACGAGGCCGAGGTGAAACAGAATCTTCTCGCGCATCTTCGCAAAAATGCGAAAATCGTCATGCCTAAGTAATTGGCTGTCTGAACTGCGGTCGTAGGGGAGCGATCATGCGAAATCGCTCCCTCACGGTCGCGGCTATAAAGCACTGAATGCTATGCGGCCACTAATTGCAGTCGCGGCGATTCCCTCGTGGTCGCTTGCACGAAGCACTCGAACAATTGCATGTCGAGAGCGGAGGCGGTGTCTGCTTCGGGATGCCATTGCAGGCCCATGCAGAACCACTCGTGTTCTTCCCACTCGATCGCTTCGATCACGCCATCGGGCGACTTGGCTCCGATTCGCAGCCCCTTGCCGAGCGTGTTGATTGCCTGGTGGTGCCTGCTATTCACACGCAATTCACCGCCGCCATAGATCTCGTCGATTCGCGTGTCGGGTTCCAGCATCACGATGTGCCGATGCGGGGCACCAGTCGGATCGAAGTGCGGCAAGGCCTTCGGGAAATCAACCGGCAAGTGCAGGTGCAAGGTTCCACCCATCATCACGTTGAGTTGCTGCATCCCAAGGCCAATGGCCATGACTGGAATCTGTTTGTCGATAATACGGCGAATCATAATGCGGTCACTGTTTTCACGCCGGTCGGCCATCATCTGAATACTGTTCGTCAGGGGCTGGCCGTTGCGACGCGGGTCCATGTCCTGGCCGCCGGTCAGGATCACGCCATCGACTTTGTCGAGAAGGGCAATTATTTCCGCTTCACGATTCAGAGGGGGCATCAAGATCGGCAATCCTCCGGCCGCGACCACGGCATCGAAGTATCCTGCATTGACGCGAGCGTGAGCCGAGTACGTCTTGGAGGCGTTGAAATAATCGGTGTTGATGCCGATGAGGGGACGTGGATTCTCTTTGGCTGCCATATCAGTATGACCCTCCCTGGTCGTGAGCGGCAATCGAGCCGCGATCGTTTCGGAACAACCGTGTTCCGGGCTCCCGTCAACCTCAGTAGGTTGCAGGTTGGAAGAGTTTACGAATCCTCAGCTGCCATTTGCAATAGCAACTTTGCGGGAGCGAGAAAAATATAGGATAATGGGACCATGCCACTTCAAGACCACTTTCGACCGCCATTGAGCAAGGCGCTGCTTTGATGCCTGCATTCAACGACTCAATCGATCCGCCCCCGCCGCCGGCTTCTGCCCCACACTCGCCAATGCTAGCCCCAAGAAGTCCGTCGCGATCTGCTGCGCCAACACGTCCACTTCCTTGCACGCCGTGTCCCACGCTTCGCCGGTGATACCCGCCTTCCACGGGGCCGAGCGGACTTCCAGATAGGCTTTTGCCTTCGGCTCCGTTCCGCTTGGTCGAAGGACCACTTTCGCTACATCCCCGAGCCGGAAGATCAAGAAGTTTCTCGCACCAGCATCGGTGGCTCCGCGGAGTTTGCCCATGCGGCCGTTTTCGTCTCTCAGGTCTTCGAAGCCGGTGACGGCCATGCCCCCGATGGTTTTGGGCGGCGTTTGCCGTAGCGTTTCCAACATGCGGCCCATGTTCGATTTGCCTTCGATGCCGGTCATCACGATGTTGATTACTTCGTTCCGGAAGTATCCGAACTGGCGAGCGAGGGCGTCGAGATAATCGGGCACGCTGCGGCCTTGGCGTTTTTGTTCGAGGGCCATCTCCGCCAGCAGCACGGCCGCTCCGCCTGCGTCTTTGTCGCGTAAGTCGGCCGTCGTTTGTAGCCCGTGGCTTTCCTCGCACCCGAGCACGAAGTCAGAGGGCGTGCCGGTGATGTCCTCGTAGCTGCCGGTCGATTCGAGTTGCCAGATCACGTCGGCAATGTACTTGAAGCCGACGAGGAGATTGTCCACAACCTGGGCGTTGAAGCTGCGAGCAATTCGGCCCACCATCGACGTCGTCACTTCCGTGGTCACCAAGATTGGCGAGGCAGGCATCATGCCGTTCTTTGCAAGTTGGCTGAGCTTGAAGTGCGCGATCATCGCACAGATTTCGTTGCCCGTCAGGAAACGGTACTCGCCGTTGCCATCTTTATCACGACAGGCAATCCCGCCAATGCGGTCGGCATCCGGATCGGTCGCGATGGCGATGTGGGCCTTGTTCGCTTTGGCAACGATCTCGGCCCGGTCGAGCGATTCGCGCACTTCCGGGTTCGGCGACTTGGTCACGTTCGGGAACTGGCCATCGGGGGCCATTTGCTCGGCCACGGGGATCGGCTTGAAGCCGACCGCGATCAATGCCTCCATCGCCGTCATCGAGCCGACACCGTGCAACGGCGTGTAGACGACGCGAATCT
>Ga0105046_10002461_pt1 | contig 29213 bp, 19 predicted proteins | sample MAT03_FD_78385 | JGI IMG/M metagenome (GOLD analysis project Ga0105046, IMG submission 78385) | Freshwater microbial communities from Lake Fryxell liftoff mats and glacier meltwater in Antarctica - MAT-03 (megahit assembly) | ecosystem: Environmental > Aquatic > Freshwater > Ice > Liftoff... | reverse complement strand
GATTGATCGCACCCGATGAGAAGACCTATGAGTATTTGAAAGGTCGCCGCTTCGCGCCAAAAGGCGAAAAGTGGGATGAAGCCGTCGCGTACTGGAAAACGTTGCCCACCGATGAGGGCGCGACGTATGATCACAGCGTCACCATCGACGCCGACTCGTTGGAGCCGATGATTACATTCGGAACGAATCCGGGTATGGGCATCGCGATTAACGGCGCGATTCCCGATCCTGCCGGCATCGCCGATCCGCTCGAACGCGAATCGCTTCGCAAAGCGTTGCAGTATATGGCGCTGGAGGCAGGCGCTCCGCTCGCCGGTCAGAAAATCGACGTCGTCTTTATTGGGTCCTGTACGAATTCACGAATCTCCGATCTTCGTGCCGCCGCCAGTGTTCTCAAAGGCCGCAAGGTTTCAGCGAGCGTCCGCACTATGGTTGTACCGGGTTCCCAGGAAATTAAGCGCCAAGCGGAAGCCGAGGGATTGCATGAAGTCTTCCGCGCCGCCGGAGCCGAATGGCGTGAGGCCGGCTGCTCCATGTGTATCGCTATGAATGGCGACCAACTCAGCCCCGGCCAATATAGCGTTTCAACCTCGAACCGGAATTTCGAAGGAAGGCAAGGGAAGGGAGGCCGGACTTTCCTGGCCAGTCCGCTCACCGCTGCCGCATCCGCCGTCATGGGCGTCGTCACCGATGTCCGGACTCTTGTCTAAAAGGAATCGCACGATGAAATTCGAATCGACAGTCACACAGATCCAAGCCGATAACATCGATACCGATCAGATCATCCCGGCGCGCTTTTTGAAGACGATCAGTAAGGACGGCCTCGGCGATCAGCTTTTCTTCGATTGGCGCTACAATGCCGATGGCTCGCCCAAACCGGAGTTCATCCTGAACACCGATAAGGCGAAAGCATCGAAGGTTTTGTTTGCCGGCGACAACTTCGGCTGCGGATCTTCTCGCGAGCACGCCCCGTGGGCGCTGACGCAATACGGCTTCCAAGCCGTCATTTCGACGAGTTTTGCCGATATTTTCAAGCAAAATTCGTTAAAAAACCGGTTGCTGCCGCTCGTCGTAAGCCGCGACGTTCACCAGCAACTTCGGGACGCCCTTGCCGCCAACCCCGATCTGACCGTCAGTGTCGATGTCGAAACTCAGATTTTCACTTGGACCGGTGGACCGGCCGTTGCATTCGCGATCGACCCGTTCGCGAAGCACTGCCTGCTCGCCGGAGTTGATGAAATCGGCTACGTTTTGCAGCATGAACCGCAGATCGCCGCTTACGAGGCGCAGCGGATCGGCACGCTGAATACGCTCGCGAGCTAGCGCGCGCTGCAGAGTGGAATCCGAAGAAGACACATCGCCAGACCCATACCAGGTCCCGGATAACTATATTTTGACTCGACGCCAAAGCCATTGCCGGTGACACGAACGGTCGTCCAACCTGCCGGTCCGTCTCTCCCAACGACACCAACTTGCGGCGCCGAGCCGCCTTCTGTGAATTGCAAGGCATTGTGAATCACTTTTTCCAGCACCTTGGCTGCACTGGGCGGGACTCGCAAATCCGCCGATGGCGGCGAAACCGAGATCGAAATAGCGCCGTTCCGCAAACTGCAATAGGCGCCTAGCTTCTGGCGTGCCGTCTGGATCGATAGGGAAATTGGTGTTTCGAGCCCGAGAAGGCGGTGTCAAGAACGTGACGGCCTGTTGGGCCTTCGGCACTCGCGAGAAATGACCCGCGTATGCTCACGGAGCGTGACCCACCGGCCCGGCGGGGCCGGGGATGATAATGCCTTGCCCATCAGTGGTTTGTCGGCGCGGAGTCGGTTCCGGGGGGCAACTCTATCGGAGCACAAGTGGTCAAGTTTTGGTGAGCGCCGAGGTGTTGGGCGGTGGCGCCCTACGAGGCAGTGAGGAGAAGGAACCAGAATCGCAGGCATAACACTATAATTGCTTTCGAACTCGGCGGAGAAGTGGGCGGTCATCCGTCGAGCCGGTACCCCATCCCGCGTACGGTTACCAAAAACGCCGGTTGCGATGGGTCGCGCTCAAGCTTCTGGCGTAACCACGTCATGTGCACATCCACAGTTCTCGTATTGGGCATCGAATGATATCCCCATACCTCCTTCAGCAAGGTCTCGCGGGTAACTACCTCACCTCGTCGTTGCAGTAAAAAGCGTAGTAACTGATACTCTTTCGCGGACAGCGCCACTTCGTGCCCGCCCTTTCTGACAATTGCCGCTTTGGCGTCAATTTCAATATCTCCTATTCGCATACTCTCGGCTAGCGGTTCCTTCTTTGCCCGGCGTAAGAGCGCTTCAATCCGCGCCAGTAACTCCGGCGTATGAAACGGCTTAGGCAGGTAGTCATCCGCGCCTAGCTTCAACCCAGCCACTCGATCATCCACTTGGCCGCGAGCGGTCAGCATTAATATCGGAGTGTCGACGCCCTCGGCGCGTAGCGTCCGGCAGATCGCAAATCCGTCCATTCCCGGCAGCATGACGTCCAAGAGGATCAAATCGTATCCAGCCCCTCTTGCCGCCTCCAGTCCCAACAAACCATCCGCCCGGCTCTCTACCGAAAACCCCTCGGCGATCAAACGATCGGTCAGAGTCAGCCGCAATCCCGGTTCATCCTCAATCAGCAATAGTAGTGGCATTATTCACTCGCAAGTTATTGTCAGTGTAAATCTCGCGCCACCGTCCGTTTTGTTCTCGACGCGGGCCGTGCCGCCGTGTCCGCGCGCAATCCGGTCCACCAGCGCCAGTCCCAGTCCGGAGCCCTTTCGTTGCTCGGCCCGGCTCACTACACCCCGGTAAAACGGCTCGAAAAGATGGGGCAAATCTGCCGGCAAGATTCCAGCTCCCCGGTCCTCAACGGTAATTTCGACGGAGTTTCCCACTTTCCTCGCCCGCAGGCCAATCCACTTCCCCCCACCGTGCCGCAACCCGTTTTCCACCAGATTCCGAATGGCAACATGCAGCGCCGAGGCGTCTCCAGTGAGTACTGCGTTTTCGTAGGAGGCATCCCAAACACAACCCTGCCGCTCCGCGATGGGACGCATTTCCCGTTCAACCTGCTCTACGATGTCCGCCAGCAGCAGTGCGCGTTTTTCCAACGGAACCCGCTCCGACTCGAACTCGGAAAACCGCAGTACCTGGTCCACCATTCCCGTTAACCTTGTCCCCTCCTCCCGCACCAGTGCCCCATACTCGCGTACCTTCGCCGGGTCCGTCACGTATCCCCCAGCCAGATTGTCGCCAGCCGATACGATCACCGCCAGAGGAGTCCGAAGCTCATGCGAAACGCCTGCCGTGAACTCCAACTGCAATCGCGCCAACCTTTGAGACCGCCGAAGCGCGTATCCCACCGCAAGCAGCGCGGCTCCCAGAAACAACAACGTGATTCCGCTCAAAACTAAATTCCGTACGCGCGTGCGGCTCACCACCGCTTCTAGGGATCCATCCTGGTAGCGGGCCTCTACCCGCCAAATCCCATCGCCGGCAGCCTCCATGCCCGGCGGTCCGCCCTTTTTCTTCCATGCCGGGGGCCCGCGCCGCCCCGGCGGAGATCCTCTCACAATTCGCCGGAATACCGTTGTCGAAACCTCGCCCGTATCCCTCGCGCTAATTCCTGTCACGCGAATGGCGTACTCCTTTTCAAAATCCGCCCCCAAGTGAGCCCGAATCACTCGCGGCAAGTATTCCTCGAGTACTCGCCGCTCGTCCAATTCCAAGACGATAAGTCCCTCCTCCGCCGATTCCGCTCCCGGCGCCAGCCCCAGAAGAGCCGCCGGTTCGGCGTGAATCGGCCCCCTACGGTAAGGTCGCCCCGCCCACCAGGCCGGCACCATCGCAGGCACCATGCGCTTCTGATTCTCGTCCCATCGTTCCGCGGTCCAGGATTCCTTCATCTCCCGCAAACGCAGTACCTTCAACAGAGGTACGGCATCCTCGGGCGCTTGATAGTCTTCAATACGCTTCTCGAGAGCGTCGTCGTCGCCACCCGGCGGCCCGATCAAGGTCGCGTGCAATTTCCCCGCGTCCCGGTCCGTTTCCGCCGCGATCCTTTCCAGAGCCGCCTTCAACTCAATCGTCCGCCGCTGTTGATCCGCTTCGCTCACCTCGCTGATCCACCGGTACTGCAGCCAGGCGATCGGCGCCAGCGCCAATAGCGCCGTCCCCACTAACGCGTTAATCTGTCGCTCGGTCATCCGCATGGGTGCAACTTCATTGTCGGCCAAGTTTCGAATGGGCAAGGCCTGCCGGGACTCGATTTATCCAATCCTTAACCAACCCGGGAGAATATTGCCTTCCCGCCCGGCAGATGGGCGACTTGGCTTTCGGCCCCGAAAAAATGTCCTGATTCACTACAAATATGCCTGAGAAGATTCCTCTTGCCGCTCCACTATGTTTATGTAAGGCGCGACTGCAATTGAAGCCTCGCCCCTCTCCAATCCAGTTCCAATTTTGATTCCATTTTGAGTCCCGTCGTTTCTCCCAGCGACGGGCCCTTTTTTTGCAGTGTCAAAATAGAGTCATGCTCCGCGCCGGAACTTGGCTTCTTGGAACGCTCACAGCGCTCATTCTCGGTCTCGTCCTTACCCAGGATCTACAAATCTACGCGGAACTCCTGTTCAAGCTCACCGGGCAATCGAATGCCTATCACCCGCCCCGGGCGGAAGACAACGCCGCCGACTTCTTTGTACCCACCGGCGATGGCGTTCGCGTTCATTTCCGGCGCTGGGCGCCAGTCGGAAATCGGCAAACTCCGCTGCGCGCGGCCATCCTCAGTCATGGCAACGCCGGTACCATGGACGACTTCCGCACAATCCCCAAATGGCTTGCCGCCAAGGGCATCGCCACCTACGTCTATGACTATCGCGGCTACGGCCTTTCCACTGGCTGGCCGACCGAGCGTGGTATCTACCAGGACGCGGAGGCAATTTGGCGCCAAGCCCAATCCAGAGACAAAGCTACGCCCGAAACCACACTCGTTTTCGGGCACTCGCTCGGCGGCGGTCCTTCGTCGTATTTAGCTGAAAAATACAATCTCGCTGTGCTCATGACGGCCGCTACCTACACGAGCGTCCCGGAGCGGGCCGCGCTTCATCCGCTCTTCGGCCGGTTGGCGCCATTCATCTGGACCAACTTTCCTAATCGCGAACGCATCGGCCGCCTGAAAGATACGTGCCTCATCGTCATCCACGCCCGTAACGACGATACCATCCCATTTTCCATGGCTCGGCAACTCGTCGACGCGTACAAAGGGCGCAGTCGCGCCCTATTCGCCGAGCATCCCGCCGCCGGCCACGCCGGTATCATCGGCCTGGTCCCACAACTTGCCGATCCGCTCCTTGGACAATGCGGCGTTCAGTGATCGAAAAAAAGCGCCGCCTCCGCCCAAGGGCGAAAGCGGCGCAATACGCTGGCAACTGGACTTACTGGATGTTCAAAGTAACCGGGTTGGAACTTTCTCCATCCACCGTCAACAACAACGGCACTTCGCCGCGCCCGCGCAAGCTCGATGGGATTTCGATGTTTATCTGATCCAGCCCGATGATTCCCTGCGCCCCGGCGAACGCCACCGGCGCCGTCACACCGCCAATTGTGCAAGTTACATTTTCGAGCGAAGTGCGCTTCCGGGCTCCGGTCCCATAAAGCGACACGAAGATTCGGTCGGCCCCCATCGCGATCGGGGCAGGCGAACAGACGCCAGACGAGTTGCATTGGAACACGTTTACCGGCGACTGCGTTCCGTCCGCCGTCACCCGTACCGCCAAAGCAGCCGGGACGCCCGCGCCGTTACCATTGGCGGTGAAGATCCCCGGCGCCGCATTCTTGATTGCCACCGGTCCCGTCGAAACCAGTCCGCTTCCCCCGTAAACGGTCACCGTCGCCTCTCCCACAGCGGTCGCCGCCGGTACCTCGTAATTCACTTGACCCGGGGAAACAAAGAACAGCCGGCCCAACCGCAACACGCCCGCGGAATCGCGCAGCGTAAGCGTCGACCCTCCCAGCGTCTGCGAAAGTAGCTCCGAGGTCGATGAAATCACCGCCGCCGCGAGTTTATCGCCGAAAGTCGCCGCAATACTTTCCGGCGAAACAGCCGTTCCCGCATAGCTTGCCGCCGAAATCGTCTTCAGCGCGCCCGGCGCCGCCGGGATAATCGGAACCGTTGCGCCGTCGATCGAGAGCAGGAACTTGATCAACTGCGCTCGCGCCGCCGCGCTCTGCAGTCCGTCGGCGCCGCCTGTCCCCGAACTCCGGTGCGCGACATTCTCCATCACCGCCTCCAGCGAGTTCACCGATCCGTTATGGAAGAACGTCTGCGGAAAGGCATGCAGACTGAGCAAGGTCGGCGGGTTGTAACCGCCCGCTCCCAACGGCGCCGCCGCTGTCGCGCGGATTTCATTAAACGCATTGGCATCAAACGTATTGGTCGGCCGCAGTTCCGTCAACAACTGACCCGCCGCTAACAGGCTCGCATTCGGAGGCGCTGTCTGGCGTACCCGGGCGCTTGTCCACTGCGAGCCGCCGTGGCAGTTTTGGCAATTGTTTTGAATGAATAGGGCCCGTCCGGCGACGACATCGGGATCCGTTTTCGAAATGGGCGATATTGGCGACCGGATTCCCTTGGCTATATATTCATTCAGCGCATCCCAGGCATTTTGGCCCCGGACCTTCAACTGCCGCCGTCCGGCGTTGGCCGGTGTAAAGGCCGCAACCGTCGGTTCAGGAGTAATCCCATCCGCTCCTACTAATAGCCCAAGACCTCCCGACGCACCGCGAATATTGAGTTCGAAGTCCTCTTCTTCATCAAAAATCGCCGACCAGTTCAACGCCCGCAGCGTCTTCGGATCGCCCGGCGCGAAGTCAGCGTGTTGAGGAATGGTCCGGCGCGGTCCCGCGCCGAAGATCCAAACCACGTTGTCGGTGAGCCCGAACGGATGGCACGACGCGCACGAGCCCCATCCGTTGTTCGACATCCGGCCCGTAATCGCCGGTTGACCCGCTGCAGGCGGATCAAACTCGCCAATCGAGGTGTGATACAGCTCCTTGCCGATATGCAATAGATCTTCTGCCGTCCCGGTTCCGGGCAGTGCCGTCGAAGCCATCGTCGCCGTCACCCGTTCCACCGCTCCACTCAGATCGATCACGGTTACATCGCGCGAAATGTAGTTCATCACGTAGGCTGCCGTATCGGTCGAATTCACCACGATTCCTCGTGGTTGTTTCCCGGTTGCAATCTGCAGTACGCGCGTCGCGTCAGTGGGTATGTTCTGGACGGTCGGCGCGCCGGTAGCCGGGTCGATTTTGACTTTGATTACAACATTGCTGGCCGTACTCACTACATAGCCTTCATCGGCCCTCGTCTTGAATGCCATTGCCCACGGTTGCGTGACGAAGCGCTTCGGTAGACCCGTTTGTTTGGCTACCGCCGAGTGCATATTGATGGTCCTGTTTGCATCCGTTCGCGTCGTCAGGTTGATCGTGCTCAACAGCGCCTGTGTATTTACATCGAACCGCGTCGGGCCGTTTGGGGAAGCGCCAGTACTCGGAACGAAAGCGAACCGGCCGCGAATGGCAATGTTATTCAATTGATTCGGGTACGCCCCGGTCACAAACTTGAAGTCCGCGGCCACCGGCACTGCCGGTGGCGCAATGCGCCTCAGCGCGTCTCCGGCCGCCTCAAATCCAACATCGGCCATCGGATTCAGAACGATTTCTCCCGTTACCGTATCGGACGCGACCGAGATTGCCGTGACGCGTCCATTCTTGGCGTCGTCGGTCCCATCGACCTTCGTTGGCGCGCTCGGCAGCGCCAGAAACTGTGTGACGTAGACCGTCTCGACCGAATCGTCGCCCGCGCCGGCATTTGTAATGGCGATTCCGCGGGGTTCAAACCCGACATTGGTAATTGTCTTAAGTACGCGCAATCCCGCCGTGTCAATCACCGTTACGCTGCTGGACCGCGCATTGGCGACATACAATTTCGTTGCGGCCGGCGTCAGCGCCAATCCATAAGGCTCGGTGCCAACCGGAATCGTCGCCAGGATGCTGTAGTCCTGATTGGTTCGGTCGATTTTCACTACGCTCACCGTCCCGCTCACCGTATTGGCGACATACGCCCGCGTGCCATCCAGGCTCAGTGCGACGCTGTTCGGCTCGACACCCACCCGCACTTCGGCGAACCGCTGATTGGTCCCGGGCCGGGTATCGAAAAGACTGACGGTGTTGCTGTCGGGGTTTACCGATGCCAGTACGCTGCCGTCGGCGTTCAACGCCAACGTCTGCGAACTGGTCGGCCCGGCGAATCTCGTTTCGCCCGCGGCTCGCACTTCGGTAGGGTGGTGGCTAATCAAAGCGGCAATCGTAAACAACGGCAAGCTCATGACCGCGATTGATCGAATACTTCGTATTTTGGACATCGAGACACTCCTGTCAGGTTTCACGGACCATACTAATGTAAATGAAGTACCCCCGGAAAGTTCTCAGCGAATGGTAATCAATTGGTAAAGTTGTTTTACTCCTCGCATTTCGCTTCGGGGCGTGCTTGGTAGAATAGCCATTGCCAACGACAGGAGAACCACCGATAGTGCCTGAAATTAACTTGGACAACTACGCCGATCTGCGGGATATTTCGCGGCAATTCTGCGCCAACGTTCAATCGCAAGCAGGGGGACACCTCGAAACCGTCCGGCAGCTCTTTCGCCCGGCCGCCGTTTTCGGTCCCTACCTCGCCGGCAGCCACAAAGACGCTCCGCGGGATGCCGCCGCCGCCATCGCCCAGTTCAAGACGTATTATGCCGAAGTCGCCGCGGTCAAACCGATTAGCCTCGACACCGCCATTCCTGATCCGCTTGAAATCGCTTTCGGGACTCCCGTACTGAACCCCTACGTCTATTCACACGAAATTACGACACGCACCGGCCCCAAAACGGTCAGTGTGACGGCTCCCCTCCAGTGGGTACTCAGCTTCCCCGACTACTCATTTCAACGATTCCGCGAGCTGGTAACCGCACCTAAGCGTGCCGTCGACGATATCCGGCCCTTCGCCCTGCACTACGCCGTTCTGCACTTCGTTGTAAATCGAAATCCGCGGATCCAAGGGCTTTTCACGGCCCTTCGATTTCCCATTCAATCGGAACGGGTTCCCAATCTCGGCGATTTCCCGGTTCTCATGCTTCGCACCCCCGGCGGGACCGTCCGCCCTCCCGACGATGTCATTGCCCAGGTCTGCAAGTACTCAGGTTCTGACGTGGTTGAAGAAATCCTGGACTACGATCAATGGTCGAACCTGGAGGACCCTTTCGCCGCCCAGTTCCGCACGATCTCCGAATCGATGCAAATATAACCCCCTGCACCAATACCGGCAAACCAGGAATGCCTGCTCACGGCAAACCGCTCCCATTGAAGCTGAAATCACGCCATGAAAGCACTCGGAACCTTCCTCGCTATCGCCGTCTCCACCGCATTCGCCTACGCGCAGGCTCGGCCGGATTTCAGCAATACGGAAATCAAATCCAATAAAGTCACCGAGAAGTTCTACACTCTCGATGGACTGGGCGGCACGATCGGGGTCTTGTTTGGTCAGGACGGCGTGTTTATGGTCGATACTCAGTTTGCGAACCTCTCCGCGAAGATTGTCGGCGCCATCAAGCAACTCACGCCGCAACCGGTCAAGTACGTCGTCAATACCCACCTTCACGGTGACCATACCGGCGGGAACGAAAACTTCGGAAAGCTGGGCGCCACGATTATCTCCCGCGAGATGCTTCGCTACCGGCTCGCCCATCCGAATCCGCAACCCAACGGCCAGCCCGGGGTACCTGTCGCGCCGGCTGGTCTGCCTAAGCAAACCTATCGCGATCGCCTTACGCTATTCCTGAACGGCGAAGAGGTTCAACTCCTGGCCATTCAGAGCGCGCATACCGATGGCGACACTCTGGTCTGCTTTCCGGGTCTCGACGTCATAATGACCGGCGATCTCTACCGTTCTATCGGATACCCGGTTGCCGACCGCACTAACGGCGGCTCCGTCCAAGGGCTTCTCGACGCGCTGGGCTTCATTATCGGCCGCGCGGGTCCGAATACGAAGATCATTCCCGGTCACGGTCCAACCGTCGATCGCATGGCGGTGATCGCCCATCGCGATCTGGTCCTCACCATGCGTGATCGTGTCGCGGTATTGGTGGACCAAGGCAAAAGCGAGGATGAGGCCGTCGCGGCAAAGGTCACCGCGGATCTGGATGCGAAGGTCCAGCAACCAGGCACCACCGCCGATCGATTCGTTCGGCAGGTTTATGGGGATCTAAAGGCTACACGCTGAGTAACTTTAGGCCATTTCGAGCCCGGTAATCCGTCCGCTGCTACTGGCGAACGCCTCGGCCTCAATTCCCAATCGCTGCATCATACTGACGAACAGATTGCACAGCGGCGTGTTGTTGTCGCGCTTAAAAGCAAGGTGTTGGCCGTGTTTGAAACCGCCGCCGGCCAGCAGGATCGGCAGGTTCGTATTGTCGTGAATGTTCGCGTCACCCATGTTGCTCCCATAGAAGACCATGGTTCGGTCGAGCAGTCGCTCCCCGCCTTCTTTCTTTGCGGCTAGCCGCGAAACTATCTTCTCCAGCATCTGCATCTGTCGCCGGTCGATCTCTTCGAGTTGCCTGACCTTATCTTCGTTTTGGCCATGGTGCGACAGGCCATGATAGCTCTCGGTGGACAGTTGCCGCTCGCTCAAACGCAACACTGGCGTGACAAAAGCATCGGCCATCAGCGTGACAATGCGAGTGGAGTCCGACTCGAACGCCAATTGCGCCATCGAAAGCATCAGATCGAGCTTCTCAAAAAACAACTTCTTGTCCTGAATGTCCGCTGGAGGCGGTTCCGTGGTGGCCGGTTTTGGCTTGGCTTCCCACGCGCGGACGGTCTGTATACGCTCTTCGACCTCTCGAACAGAAGTCATGTACTGATCCAACCGGACTTTGTCGTTGGCGCCGAGGTCACGGCTGAACCGTTTGGTCTCGTCGAGCAACGTGTCCAGAATGCTTCCGCGGCTCTCCAGCCGCTCGATCTGGCGTGCCACGGATTCCGGGTCTCCCTGCACGAACATGCGTTCATAAAGCTTGGGGGCGCTATCTTCGGCCGGCAGCAGCACTCCATCGCGCGTCCACGACAGACTCCGGTTGCCTTTGTCTATATTGACGCCGAGATTCAACGTCGAGAACCGCGTGACTTGGCCCAGTTGGTCCGCCACGTACTGATCGAACGAAATCGAATTGCGAAAGCCGCTCCTGAACGCGCCCCGTGCCGCTGTAAGCAGGCAGTTGTCCGCGCTGTGCCCGCCATTGACTCCGGGATGCGAAAGACCGCTGAAAACTGTGAAATCGGCGCGGTGTCCGGCAAGCGTGGTGAGGTACGGTGACAACGTATATTCCCGGCCAGCCCTCTGCGGAAAGAAGTGTTTTGGCAGTACGCCCAGATTATTGGCGATCATCAGCATCCGCCGCGGCGGTTGACCAGCCTTAGCAAAGACCGGATTCATGCACTCGAGCAGGGGCAAGGCGAGCGCGGCTCCCGTGCTTCGCAAAAATAGCCGGCGGGGCAGGGAACGCAGGGCAATATGCGGCGCTGTCTTCATTCGTTTCCTCCCAGAAAGACCCTACTGCGAATCAGAGCGTGAATCAGATCTCGCGCGCGATAGCCTCCGCCTTCACAAGCGTCAAGCATCTTCTCTAACTCCGTCCGATCGGAGAACCGCGCCGGCGTACCAGTCGCGTATACCGTAAGCTGCCGCAGAAAATTGCGTGCCAGCTGCCGGGGGTTGGCGGCAAAGATCGCCTTCAAATCCTGGATATCGCGAAAACTGCGTCCGTCGGCCAGCGTCCCGCTCGGATCGACGGCGCCGGCGATCGTGTAGACGAAGTCATGCCCGGTGTGGTCGATCCCGCTGACGCGTTCTCCTTCGGCGGTCCCTCGGTAGCGCGCCCGCCAATGCCCGGCGACATCGAAATTTTCCAATGCCAACCCGACCGGATCGAACTTCGCGTGGCACGAGGCGCATGTACTCGAACGCGTGTGCATCGCCAACAGATCCCGAATCGTCTTGGCGCCGCGAATATCGGGCTCAACCGCCGGAACTCCCGGCGGCGGCGGAGGCGGTGGGTCTCCCAGAATACGGTCCATGATCCACGCGCCGCGCAGGACCGGTGATGTCGAGACGCCGCTTGCCGTGATCTTCAGAATTGCTCCTTGCGTAAGGAGTCCTCCCAACGGGCTGCCCTTCGGTAACGTAACCCGGCGGATCGCCGCGCCCTTCACTCCATCCAGTTGATAGTGCTTCGCCAGACGGTCATTGACATAAACAAAATCCGCCTGCACAAGATTTCCAATCGCAAGATTCTCACGGACTAGAGCCGTAAAGAAACTTGTCGTCTCGCGCTCCATTGAGTCGATCAGATACTCGTCAAGTTGATACTCGGGATACAGGCGCTTGTCTGGATCGTCGCGCCGCAGATGGCGCAGGTTCAGCCAATATCCGGTGAAGCTCTTGACAAACCGGTCGAACCCGCCGCTGTCGATCAGCCGGTCGGCTTCGCGGCGCAGTAACAACGGATCGTTCAAACGGGCGGCCAGCAGGGGGGCGTCGGGCCTGGTGTTCGTCAGGAAATGGGAAAGCCGGTCGGCGACTTCGAAGGGTCTCTCCGGCTCGCGCAAATACAAGAATAGATCGGAACATAAGAACGCCTGATAGCCGGTCAGCATCGCCTCCGCAAAAGAACTGCCGCCATCCAGCCTCGCCAATACGAGCAGTTCGAACTTCCGTGAGGCCTCCTCCGGTACCGGGCCTCGCGCCGACAACGTCATAAAACGCCGCAATAAGCGACCCGCCTCCTCCCGTGGCCGAACGGGTTTGGGCTCCACGCCCAGATCGTCGAACAGGGCGCGGTGGCTCGGCGGTGGCCATGCCGCCGGCGGAATCGGACCTTCGATCTCAAGCCAGTTGAAGGCAACGCCCGGTTGTCCGCCCGGAGGAAAGGGTGGATAACGGTACGATCCTGTCTTTCCCTCCGCGTCGACTTGCGGCACCGGAAGTCCGAGCAGCCCGTACTCGACCGTCTGCCCAGCGGCCAGGAAAACGGTCGCTTCGTAGACCTTGCCGCCGGGCCGGATTTCCAGAATTCCTCCGACGGATTTCACATCCTCGGCTATGTCATGGTTTGTTGGCCGCCTGGAACGAAGCGTCATTGGCACGGGCTCTGCGGCGTCCGAAATCCGAAAGCCAGGATGCTGCAGGACAGCGCGCGCGGCAAAACGAACCCGGTATTGACCGGCGTGTTTTGCGGCGAAGCCCCTCGGAAACGCGCCATAAGGCCATCCGGGCGAACGGAAGAGACCCATCTCAAGCGCCTGATCCTCTTCCAGCTCTTTAGGCAATGGCGCCGATCTCTCGCTCTGTACATTGACGCCTTGGTTGTCCTTGATGAAGAACATCGAGTGAAGCGTTCCGGTGCTACGCAGTCCAGGAAACAGGTTCCGTCCGAATGTGCGGAACTTGGTGACCGGCGGCGGGGCCGTGGCCGTCGCCATAGCCTGCCGCAACGCCGTTTCGGCGGCATCCAAGTAGCCCGCGAGTTGAACCCGCGACATATCAAGCGTCTCGGCGGCTTTGTTAAAATGATACGCTTCCCGATCCTCAGGAAGCATGTCGCGCACGTCAAGGTCAGGCAGTTGCAGAATGTCGCGAAGATTTTGTTCGTACTCGTCGCGGTTCAACCGCCGCATCGGCCCCCGGCCATTCTTAGCCGCATCCGCGGCGTCTGCCTTGTGCAAGGCCGGTGCAAGTTGTTGCAGGAACGCCATGCGGTCGCCCGCCTCGAACAGGACGCCTTTCGGCGGCATTTCCCCCTTCTCCACCCGGTCATGGATTCGGATCCAGCGGTCCCGCAGGCTGCGATTCGTCAAATCGAACCCCAGCGAATCGAAGTCGAGGCCCGCCTTCCCCGCTGAGCCCGTGTGGCAACCGGCACAGCGCGCGGCGATCAATCGATGGAGCGCAGGTGGGCTCTGGGCCGCCAATGTGGCCACAAACCCGGTGACGATAAATGCCGTTCTCATATTCAGCCGATGCCTCTGAAGTTCGGACTCCGCTGCCGCGACGTGGGACGGGCACTATCTTCCCGGCGCGCCGCGCCTCAAGTAACTCAGTTTACGCTACCCCGCCCGAGCGCGTCTCGCTTTCGGCGTGTTTGAGAACCAGTCTCGGCGCACGCCATAGCCGGCTTCCCCGCGGCTTCCGCCGGCCCGCCGTGCTCGAACCACCATCGCCACGCCACGCCCGTTACTTGCATCGTCAATCCCGCGAGAATCCCTGCCGCCCCAGCTGCCGGATACTTCGCAAATATCACCATGATCTTTTGCGAGCGCGGTTGCGCCGCCGGCTTCTGTATACCTGCGGGAATCTGTCAATTGCCGCAGTGATCTCAGCCCCTTAGTTAACCATCCCGTACGCCATCAGATCGCTGTTGGACTCGAAGTATCGAAACAAGGACCGGCTCGATACTCCGGCGGCCTGCCCGGAGCGAAGCCATGCCCGCCTGCGACCTTTCGATTACCTGTTCTTCAAAACCCCGCCAACCGGGCCCTGGCATCCCCGAACTCCGGAAGTTCCACTCCCATCCGATCCATAATGCTCAGATACAAACTACACAACTTCCGGTTCTCATCTCCCGACTCGAAATAGTTGAGCGCCCTGCCCGTCTTCAGCTTGCCCTGCAGGCCGCCGATCGTGACCACCGGCAGCTTTTTGTTATCGTGCTTCGTCCCCGACCACATATTCGACAGGAAGAGCAGACAGCTATTGTCCAATACAGTACTCTCCCCTTCCGGCATTGCCGCCAGGCGCTGGGCCAGATAAGCCAGTTGGCTTACCTCGAAGTGCACAATCTTCTGATAGTCGGACTCCGTGTCGTAATGCGAAGCGCCATGATGCTGCTTGCTCACGCCGAGGAATGGATAGTAGAGCGCGGACAGGTCGCGGGCAAGCAGCAGCGACGCCACCCGGGTCTTATCCGTCTGAAACCCCAGGGCGACGATGTCGCACATCAGCCGAATATGATCGCGGATATCTTCGGGTAGTCCATCCTGCGGGCGCTTCATCGTAAACAACGGGCGCCCCGCGTCGCGAGCCCGGTCTTCGGCCTTGTCCTTATCCGTTCGCATCCGTTCGATGCTCCGTTCCACCTCCCGGACGCTGGCCAAATACTCGTCCAGTTTGATCTTATCCGTGGCGCTGATTTTGCCGCTCAGTGTCACGGCATGCTCCTTCACCCGATCCAACACGCTCGTATTCCGCAGCCTGCCGCCGTTCTCAAACAAACTGTCGAAAGCCAATGACGGGTACATCTCGTTAGGCACCGGCGAATCGCTGCTCTGCCAGGAAATATGCGAACTGTACGCATTCGAAAAGTTCGATTCATGGAACCCGGTCATCGCCCTTTCACAGGCCAGAACCATGCTCGGCTGCGGGGTGTCCTGCCCAATACGGTTGGCCAGCACCTGGTCGATGGTAATGCCGCCCTGTATGATCGAACCCTTGCGGATCGGCACGCCCGATAGCAAATTCCCGGTCATCGCCGGATGAATCCCCTGTCCGGTAGCCGCCTTGTTGAACAGTCCATCAATGACGTTGATCTTCGCCTTGAGGGGTTCCAACGGCGCCAGCGATTCCCCCAGTTCCAGCTCCGTACCCGACCCTTTGGCCCACCAACGGCCAGGACTGATGCCTGTGCCCATAAAAAGTACGGCGAAGCGTTGGGGATGCACGGGCGTAGTGGCCGCGAACGATTCCAGCCAGGGTAAGCCCATCGTAACGCCGGCGCCGCGGAGAAAGATCCTTCGGGACGTGTTCATCATCAGTTCACCTCGAATTGGCCGTCAGCGGCTCGCGCCCGCGCTTGTTCAGAAACTGCCTGCTAGTAACGATACTCTCAATTACGGATTCAAACCGGTAGCCGCCCGCCGCCAGCTTGCCCCCAACGTCTTCAATCAAAAGCTCGTCGGAGAGCGCCAGGCTCCGTCCCAAAGCGTAGGCCAATAGTTTCCCGGTAAACCCGCGCACGAAATCGCCCTGCCTCCGGTCGCGAATGTATTGCCGGATTCCCTCCAGGCCATCTCCTTCAACGCCTCCCGGGAAAGTGGCGCGGGCATCCACGGCGCGCCCGCCCAGATCGCTGGATCGGCGCCCGCCCACCGGATTGAATCTCTCGAATGCTAATCCGAAAGAGTCGAATCGGGCGTGACATCCGGCGCAGCTCGGGTTCTCCCGGTGCTTCTCCAGCATTTGGCGCAGCGGCAGGTCCATCTTGGCCTCATCCGCCGGCAACTCGGGCACCACGGGCGGCGGCGGCGGGATCTGCTCGCCTAATAGATTCCTCGCCACCCAGTAGCCGCGCTTCACCGGGCTGGTCCGCAATCCTGGCGCGTTCTTTGTCAAAAACGCCGCCATCGGCAACAATCCGCCCCGTCCGTAGCGGTCGGCGCCGGCAACGCGAACCCAATTGTCCCCCGCCGGCGGCATCCCATAGTGACGGGCCAGTTCGGGATTCACAAAAGTGTCCCGTGCATAAAGGAAATCGAGGATCGAACGGTTATTCCGGAACACGTCCAACAGGAAGCGAACCGGCTCCTCGAACATCGCCTCTCGCAATCCGTCGGTGAACGTTGGAAACCGCTCCCTGTCCACGGTGCCGATCTGCTTGAAATCGCGAAAGTCCAACCAATTTCCCCCAAACTCCACCGCCAGCGCCCGGACCCGCGGATCCTGCAGCATCCGCCGGGCCTGGGTTTTGATGACCTCCGGCTTACGCAGATCGCCGGCCGCGGCATGCCGCAACAACTCTTGGTCGGGCATGCTCGACCACAGAAAATAGCTGAGCCGGCTGGCCAGATCAAAATCCGATAGCGGTTGAATTCCGCCGGACAACTCCACCAAATCGGCGCGATAAGAGAACTTCGGAGACGTCAGGACCAGCACAATCGACTCGCGTATGGCGCCTTCGTGGTCCAGGGCATAACGCTCCCTGGCCTCGTGATAAAAGGACAGCAAATCCGCGCGATCGGCCGCCGCTAGCGGCCGGCGGCAGGCGCGCGAGGCGAAATCGTAAAGCGCCTGCAAATGACTCGGCTCCGCATCGCGCCGGGCTTGCTTCACCCAGCGAATGTCCTTGTTGGCCCGATCAAAGAAATCTTTCACAGCTTGCATCGCCACCGGACTGCCGCCCTTGGCGAACATCAAATAATCGGCCTCCAGTTTCCGGATCTTCGCCTCCGAGATAATCTCCTCAACCTCGATCTCCCGCACCTCGGGCTCACCGTCTTTGAAGTCGTCTCGCGTTCCCCTCGTCCCCAACTTGGCGAATTCGACGTAGGTGCGGATATTGATGGAAGCAACGAAATCCATCTCTCGCCACATCCCGTCTAAAGTAGCCTGTTGTTTGGCATCCAGCAACAACTCATAGAAGGGCTGGTCATCGCGAAAGTATCCCATGACGTTGTGGAAACCCGCACTCAGATACCGGCCCTCGTCTCGGCCCGTCCGGAAGTAGTTTCGGCCGCGCGATTCCTTGTAGAACATGTCCGGAAAGACGCTGCAAAACCGCCCCCACGCCTCTTCGTACCGCGCCCGTTGACCCGCCGGAACGGAAAGATCAGGATCGCCCGCCGCATTCTTGACCAGGATCGTACTGCCGGGGCCGAAGGCGTTCTCCCATTCGGGCTCCACCACGCCGTCCTGATTAAACGGCGGTTCGCCCATCACCTGCAGTTGCCTGGCATCGAAGGTTCGGCGATGCGTTGCGTACTGCGTATTTTTCCAGATCAACAATGGCTGCCAAGCCGCGCCAATGGCCCCCGCCGTAATGTTGATAAACCGTGGCTCCACCTTTTTGCGAACTGTGGCGATGTAGTCTCGCATCTCTTCACAGCCGGCTCGCGCATCCGCTTGCGGTCCGGGCAAGGCGCGCCACATGGCCTGCAGCTTCGCCGCCGGCCCGATCTCCGCGCTGCTTTCCAGCGTGGTCCAAACAGTCTGCAAATACTTGGCGCTGACGTGATACTGCCGCGCGAAATCCGCTAACGTGGCGCGGGGCCGCCCCAAAGCCCCCCGATGCCGGAAGCGCCACGCGGTTTGAAAGTAGTCGGCGTAGTCGATGTTCTGCGCGTGATAGAAATCGATAATCTGATGCACCGCGAACTTGTCGCGGTCGGTTTCCACCAGCATCGGATGCGGCGCGAAGCCAAATCCCGCCTCTTTCAAATACATATGGCTGGCCACTTCCCGTGCCGCCGCCAGATATTTTTTCAGGAGTGTGGGAGACATCATCAACGTTTCCCCCGAATTGTCAAAGCCCGCCGTGTTGGCCGGATCGACCGGAAACTCGCGCGCCGGGCGGATGTCAACGCCCGTCAGGTCGCGGATAGTGTAGTTGTACTCGGCACTGCTGAGGCGCCGCGCCAGCACGACACCTGGGTCGCCGGCATTGCGGCGTCTCTCGTGGTCGCGAACCGCATGAAACCAATCGACGGCCGCGCGCCGATCCCGCGGCGCCGGCTGCCGCGCGCCCTTAGGTGGCATATCCCCGGCTTCAAGCCGCTCCAATATTTGACTCCACCGCCGCCCATCCTGCATCATTGCCGCCATCGTCGTGAAGGAGCTCAAGTCCATCTGCGCCGCTGGTTGCTGCGCGCCGTGACAACTGACGCAATAGGTTGCCAGGAAAGGTTTGACGCTTCCGCCAAACTGGCCATCCAGCTTCGCGCGCCCGCCCCCTTGGCCCCGGACGACGCCAAGGAAAACCGTTGCGGCCAGGACTAACAAGCAGCCCGCCGAACAGAAAATCAATTTAAACCCATCAATCCGCCGTTGCATTATCCGTTTCCAGCCTCGATTGTCTGTCAGCGGCGACACGGCGTCAACCGGCTTATTTATTCGCGTCTGATGGCGCGGCCTCCGAAGTCGAAATGCCTGTCCGCGAGCCTCCGCTATACGAATTCCCAAGGCGCGAACTTCTCCAATCCTAACAACAATCCGGGTTTCACGGCCCCAACGGAACCGGCATCGCACCCACAACCTGGTCTGGCGCACACCCCTCCCGGCAAGTCCTCCCCGGTCCTCACCGAAATCAACATCTTCCTCTGGAAACGCTGCGAACCCAAAACCCGCCAGGACGGCGCTCGCGGCGCGGTGGCGCTCTACTAATGGTTTCTCAGTCGGCAAAGTGTCTGCATTTCGAACGATTTCCTGAATATGGACAGACTCCCTTGCTCATTATCCCGACACTACACGCATGCCAGACCGCAAGCATCTGATTCTAATTGACATTCTCTTTGGCCGCTGGCTTGCAATCTAATTCGGCGAGGAGCGCAAAAAGTGAACCACATCGAAGAAAACAATCAGACATCACCGAAAAGCGGCCGCGGGAACTGGGCTATTCCGGCGTTGGCAGGGGCATTCGTCCTCTCTTTAGGCATCAACGGCTATCAGGCCATTCGCCTGCAAGACGTGAACAAAGAAGTCGGAGGCGTACAACGCCAGGTTTCGGAACTTCAGGTTAGCCTCAGCAGCATCGACAAGACTCTGAACGACAACCTCGGCGTCGTCCGCACGGACCTCGATTCTGCCCGCAAAGAGACACAGGAGAGCGTGAGTAAAGCGGCGATGGCCGCCCAGATCGCGGCTCGCCGCCATGCCGACAAGATCGTCTCGAATCTAGCGAAAAGCGAAGAGGAAAAGGCGAAGCAGATGACCGAGGAGCTCACGCAGGTTAAAGAAACGACGCTCCAGGCCAATTCCAAGATCGCCGACGTCACTTCGGACGTAGGCTCGGTGAAGCAGGATGTCGTCAAGACACAGAGCCAGTTACAGACCACCATATCAGACCTCCGTCGCGCGACCGGCGACATGGGTCTCATGAGCGGCTTGATCGCCACCAACGCGAAGGAATTGACCGCGCTCCGCGACCTGGGTGATCGCAACTATGTTGAATTCCAGCTTCCGCGCAATGGAAAAGCGCAGAAGGTGGGCGACATCCAACTCGCTGTGAAGAAGACCGATGTCAAGCGCGGCAAATTCACTTTGGACGTCATCGCCGACGATCGCACGATCGAAAAGAAGGACAAGACCGCTAATGAACCGGTACAGTTCTATGTGTTGTCGAAAGCGCGCCAGCCATATGAACTCGTCGTGAACGAAGTAACCAAGGACGCCGTAAAGGGCTACTTGGCCGTCCCCAAAGTCCAGATCGCCCGCAAGTAGTTCGTGACCGGCCTCCAACCCGAAAACGCGAAACGCCCACAACCGATTGGTGTGGGCGTTTCGCGTTTTTATAGCAGATCGAGGAAAACAGTACGTCGATAAAATTTGACGGAATGGGAAGCGGCTCAGCTTCGAGCGTCGGCAGTCCCGCTCGAAATGACCGAAATCGAACCGGCCAGCCCAGCCCAGGCCGCGGCAGCGACATCGACTCGGCCTCCCCCGCCTCTCGTTCCCCTGAAGAGAATTGGCGAAGTGCTGGTGGCGGCAATAGGCCCAGGCGCGGCGCGGGAAAATGTATATATGCCGAACATACAGATTTCCACATCATGATGGCGGCGTCCGCGTGGAGGGGGCCCGCAGCGCCTCGGCGGCGAGTCGCGCTTGTCGTCTGACTACTTGATCGCCATGGATCGCAGGCCCGGCGTGTTGGCGCTTGCGATAACATAACCCACGGTGCCTTTCGTTTTCGTCACGTAGGCGATCACTTCGGCGTCGGAAGCCAGAAGCTTGGGCATCAGCGCCTTCCCTGTAAAGACGAGGCTTAAATAGTAGGTAGTGAGGGCCGAATCATTTTTGCCCAAATACTGCTTAAGAAATATCTCGTAAGCAGGACTCCCCTGACCGATAACGGGCTCGACATGGCTGCCGTCCCGGAGAGAATTCGTCTTGATCAGGAAAACTCGCTTCAACTCTTCTGTAGTGAGTTCGGCCACCTTCACGCTCGGATTCGCGATGAACTTGATCTCGGCTGCGGTCATCCCGAACCCGAAAACCCCGGCCAATATAATCGCTGAGCGCAACAAACTCCCGCGCCGCTCCCGGACGGCAAAACTGGGCCTTTGGCTAGTCAAAACGTGTACCCCGCCCGCAAAATGAATAGGTTTGTCTTCCGCTCAAAACCGCCAGGGTTCTGCTTCAAATAAAACCCTCTCGCCGAATAGACGCTCCCAAACCCGTCTATAACATGCATTTCGGCCTTCACGCTCCAATGACGATCGATGTCGATACGCGCGGTGATCGTCTGATCGACGATATGATTGGACGGATCGTTCCAATCTTCGCTGGTGTCGGAAATGAATCGCGAGTGATAGGTTCCAATCTCCAGTTTGGAGCTGATGCGATAGGCCGCCGACGCATACCACCCAATGGAATTTTGTTCGATAATCGGAACTCCGGGTAGCCCCGTTATCGACGTCGCGCCGCTCCCGCGTGAGCGTTCTCCCGTCAAATGAAGGCCCCGGTTCGAGTAGTCCACGTAGAATGCGGCGGATCTGCTATTTACTCGGAATGTGGCGGGAACCTCGAGGGCGCCGATCGTCCCGTTTCCCTTAAACGGCATTCTCAACCACGACGCGCCGAGCGTAAGTCCCAGTGTTGGGTTGTTCCATCGAACATCGGCGCCTGCCATCAATCCAGTAATAGATTCCATGTGAGCGCCCGCTTGCTCGGCGACGTTTCGATAGCCCCCATACTTGTCGACGAACCGCCGGCCCGAGTAAACTGTGTAACCGACACTGCCCAGCCCTTTCGGCAGCGGTCTGTCCCCGTACAAATCGCCGCCCAAATGGGCGATTGTAGAGGACCTGAGGTCCAAGGGGTAAAGCGACTGGGGAAGAATCGCCCAGGTGTGGAGAAAAGCGAGATCCTGGGAGTCGTTGTAGAGCCCGAAAACGGTCTTTACCTTGCCCCCGCGGATGCCCAGCCAGTCATTGATCTTGTAGTCGGCGACCGCCCAGTCAATCGTCGGGCGCCACTCACCCAGCGACCCAATATCGCGAACGTACACCTGCGCGCCGATGCGGAATCGGTTCGTCACCTGCATGGTCGCATTCACACCGCCATCCGTAAAAGCAAAGGTTCCGGAACTCGTGTCCATCGTCAGATAGTTGTTGTTGTCGGATTTCGCAAAGCCTTGGGCGGCGAAGCCGTGGATTTGCACCGGCCGGTTTTTGAAACTGAACTGAGCCCTGAGAAGCGTTGACCCCGGGCCAAGCTGGAGAACGATGATCGGGACGATAAGTCGTATGCGCTTCAAATTAAACCTCTGCCCCCTCTCTTGGATGAGGGCGTTTGGCGGCTAAGGCCCGCAAGGACTGCCTGGCTCACAATGGCAAGCTGGCTGCGTTACCGATCTCATCGGCCGTTGGGTTGAGATTCATGACCATTTTGGTGGTTTTTCATCCGGAACAGCCTTCGAATTTCGTCGGACTATTGTCCGGACTGAGCGAAGCCGATAGATAGGAGAGGATTCTATAAACTCGGATGCTCCGAGAAGTCCAGTCCGTGAAAACGCTCCGATGAGAACACTTAATATCGCCGCCCGTATCTGGCTGAGTATCGGCATATTCGTCGTTGGATTCAGCGTCGCCATGGGACTCCAGCAACTGCAGGAAATGCAGATGGAGCAAACCCTCCAGGCCACGTCCCAAACGACTTTTCCGGCGGCTGCGGCGAGCCAGCGGGCGAAATCCGAATTCGAGTACTCGGTAAAAGAATTTAGCGACGCCGTCTTAACGCAGGATCTGTCGAAGCTCCAGTCGGCCGGCGATTCCGGATGGGAGGTGGTGACCGGGTTGCAAGACTTGGCCAACCTTCCGGGCCTCGGCGAAAGCCGCGCCGCGGCGGCCCGCCGCCTCAGCGCTGACGTCGGCACATTCCTCAGCCAGGCGCTGAGCATTTACGGCACCGCGCTCACCAATCCGTCACGGTTATCCGCCGAAACGCAACGGAACATGCTGGACCTGGCCGCTCGCATCGCCGCCCTGAAATCCTCGATCGGGGCGACCCACCGCATGTTCGCGAATGAGCTTCACCAACAGTTGGAATCCGCCCGGGCTCGTTCAAAAACGCAGCGGTGGATCACCCTCAGCGTATTTCTCCTTACGCTGCTCATCGCCGGCGGCCTCGTGAATCTCACCATTCGGCGCTACATCGTCGAACCGATCCGCCGCGCTAATGAGGATCTTACCGCCGCCAAAGAGAAAGCCGAGGAAGCCAGCCGGTTCAAAAGCGAGTTCCTCGCCAACATGAGCCACGAGATCCGTACGCCCATGAACGGCGTCATCGGCATGACGGATCTTGTTCTGGAAGGCGAACTCGAACCCGAACAGCGACGATTCCTCAAGATGGTGAGATCCTCCGGCCAGGCGTTGATGACGGTAATCAATGACATCCTGGATTTCTCGAAAATCGAAGCGGGAAAACTGGGTCTGGAGGCGCTGGACTTCGAATTGCGAGAGAGCCTCTGCGAAACGTTGAAAATGCTGTCGGTAAGAGCGCAAGCCAAGGGTTTGGAAATTGCCTACGAGATCGATCCCAACCTGCCGGAACTCCTGGTTGGGGATGCCAATCGCCTTCGCCAGATTATCCTCAACCTCGCCGGTAACGCCATCAAGTTTACCGATAAGGGAGATGTTGTCGTCCGCGTCGGCGAAGACGCGGCCACGAACTCGGAAATCACCCTTCACTTCCGTGTCAGCGACACGGGCATCGGCATCCCGCCTGACAAGCAATCGCAAATATTCGACGCGTTTTCGCAAGCCGACGGTTCTGTGACTCGAAAGTACGGCGGCACCGGTCTGGGCCTGTCGATTTCACGACAGCTCGTCGCCATGATGGGAGGCCGCCTGTGGTTGGAGAGCGCCGAAGGAGTAGGAAGCACCTTCCACTTTACGGCGGTCTTTGGCATATCCACGAATCCTCCCCTGCAAAGAACGGACCCGAACCTGGTGAACTTCGCCGGAATTCGCGTCCTCGCGGTAGACGACAACGCAACCAACCTCACCGTGTTGGACCGGATGCTCACCGGATGGGGAATGCGCCCCACCCTGGCCAACGGTGCCGAAGCGGCCCTGCGGGAGCTTACCTCGGCCGGAGCGGCGAAGCAGGAATTTGGCTTGATCCTCCTCGACGTGTGCATGCCGGAAATGGATGGATTTTCCCTCTGTGAGCGGATCCGCAGCTTGCCCGGGCAAGCCGGCGCTTCTGTCATCGTGCTCAGCTCGGCAGCACGCCCCGACGATGCGCGCCGCTGCCGGGAACTAGGAGTAGCCTCCTACCTGACGAAACCCGTCGGATTCAAGGAGCTGAAGGAGGCCGTCGCTTACGCTATCGCTGACGCAAACGCCCAGCCGCTCAGACACCTGGCCGCGGCCACCGCGGAGCCGGAACAACTGCCGCCATTAAACATCCTGTTGGCCGAAGACAACGTCGTAAATCAAACCCTTGCGTCGGCCCTGCTCCGGAAACGCGGTCATCGTGTCGTCATCGCGAAAAACGGACTGGAAGCAGTCAGGTTATGGGGTCAAGAGCCGTTCGACATTATCCTGATGGACGTACAGATGCCGGAAATGGGAGGCTTCGAGGCGACCACCAGGATCCGTCAAGCAGAAGCGGAAACCGGGAATCACATCCCGATCATCGCGCTCACGGCCCGGGCGATGAAAGGCGATGAAGATCAGTGCCTGGCGCTCGGAATGGACGCCTACCTCTCCAAACCCCTTCAGGTCCAGTCCCTTCTGAAAACCATCGCAAATGTACTCTCGGCGGTGAATCGCGTCCGCCCCTCCGTCCCTGTTCCGCAGGGACTCAACGTTGCCACGCCTTAGCCGGGATACGCTTCCCGGCGTGGGAGGCGACGGACTCAAATTACATTGCCGATTCGATGACGAAACAGGAACAGCGCAACCGAAGAATACCGGCATTCGGCCAGGTCGAACGCCCGGACCGCTTTAGAATCGCCAGTCCAGCCCAACCAGAGGAAACAACCCGTTTTGCTCGTTGATCGTCGCAACGTTCAGAGCCCGATCCCACCTTACGTTCGAGAAGTTTTTGCGGTTCGTCACGTTTTGCAGTCCCAGCCAGACCAGCACCGGCTTGTCCCGGATTGTGAACGTTCGGTCCACGCGGAAGTCGAACCGGAAATAGTCCATGGCCCGAACTCCATTGATCTGAGTCAAGTCGAAAATCCCACGGCGCTGTTGCTTGGAGAGCACGTCATCAAACGGCGTGTAAGGCCGGCCGCCGAAGTAGGCGACGCGCGACGAGAACTCCCACTTCGAATTCAACCGGTACCCGCCGACAGCGTTGAAAAGAAATGGATAGTCGAATGAACCCGGCCGAAACACGCCGTCGAGCCCCGCATGGCGCGTCCGCGAGAAAGACAGATTGGTCTGCCCAAACCACTTCTGCGTGAACTTCTTTTCCAGGAAAAACTCCACACCCCGCACCCGGCCGCGCCCGGCGCTTGTCATCGGAAACAACAGGTCGCGCACGGAGAAAGTATCGCCCGTGTTGGCGAGCGATAGGGAAGGGAACTGCAAAGCTACCGGGTAGCTCGCATAGGTCTTGGCAAAGGTTTCCACGGTCATCCGCAGCGAGTCGCTAAGGACGTAGGAAATGCCCGTTATATAGTGATCCGAACGGATCGGGGACAGCCCGCGGTTCACCGGGAACGCGGAAAGAAACAGGAAGAATGGTTGTTGGTAGTACGTGCCGTAACTCGCCTTCCAGCTCAACTTGTCCGTAACCCGGAAGCTCAGCCCGGCGCGCGGACTGAATCGGGTCGCCGCGATGTACTGGTAGTTGTCAATTCGCCCTCCCCATGTCAGATTCAGCCGCGAACCAATGTTCTTTGCCGACTGCACATACGCGCTGGATTGGCGCGCATTGTAGGTCTGGCGAATCGCAAAGGCGTTCAGGTCTCGCGCCGCCGAATACGGATTATTATTCCCAAGCGGCTGCGACGCGTCATAGTTAACCCGAAAGATCTTGAAGCTTCCGCCAGCCTGGATCTTGTCCAACATCGGCACGTATGTCGTCAGGTCGTACTTGATCGTACTCTCGCCTTCCCGGTTCTCTTCCCTATAAACGACCGGCGCCCGCGCGATCAGGTCGTCCACGTTCGCCCCGGTCGTTCCAAATCGAATGAGGTCTTTCACCTGCGACCCGACCTTCGCCTCCGAATGGGTCACTCCCAGCAGTCCCACCGTCCGGTCACCCATCAGGCGCTGCCAATTGAACCCCGTAGCGCTTCGCCAACCGTCATACCGGATATCAATCGTCTCTAACTCGCTATTTTCCGCCTTCTTCCCCTCTGTAGGGCCCAGCCGGATGTTGTCCAGCCCGGTAAAGTTCACCACCCAGATCCGGTCTTTCGCCGACAAATCATACAGCGCCTTCGTGTTGAAACTGTAGTTCACCGGCACGCCCCCGAGCCCAATGTCATTCGTGAACAAATCCAAAAAACTCCGCCGCGCCGACAGGATCCAGGAGCCCTTCTCCTTCTTGATTGGTCCTTCCAGGATTACTCCCGCCCCCGCGAGGCCAACCGTCGCCCGCCCGGCGAACTTCTCGCGGTTACCCTCGCGCTGGGCCACCTGCAAGACTCCCGAGAGCCTGTTGATATACGGCGCCGGCTGCCCGCCTGTCAGAAAGTTCACGTCGCGGATCAGTTCCGAATCCAAAATGCTCACCGTACCGCCCGCCGACGCGAAATTCGCGAAGTTATTGATGTTCGGGATTTCAACGTTGTCGACTACGAACAGATTCTCCAGCGGACTCCCGCCGCGCACAATGATGTCATTGCGGAAGTCATTGGACCCGACCGCCACTCCCGGCAGCGTCAGCACATATCGCGAAATATCCTGCAACGCGCCCGCCGCTTTTCCGATCTCTCGCGCCTGAATCAAATAGTTCGAATTCTTAATCTCTTCAGGGGCAACGAATACCGATTCGTTCACCGTAACCGATTCGGCGACGGCTTCCACCCTGGGCATCGTAATGTCCACGCGGCCATCCAACCCGGCGCGCACATCGACGGGATTACTGGCCAGCGCCTTCCGGCCGGGCGCCGTGATTTCAAGAACGTATAGGCCCGATCTTAATTCACGAAGATGAAACCCACCCTTGTCATCGCTAACCGCGCATTTTGTAGTGCCCTGCACACACACCCGGATTTCCTGTACTCCTATGCCACCTTCATTGGTTATTGATCCGCTGATAGAACCCACACCCGTAGTGTCCTGGCCGAAAAGAGAAACCGGGATAGCGCAACAAAGCGCCAAATATTTATTCACAGGGGAGTAGATTCCTGGTGTCGGTACGTGGTTTCAGAGAATTTGCAGCCACCGCGCTCCGGAATTCCAGCAGTAGGATCGGGGCTCAGGAGCCCCCCGAGCCATCGGCTTCGTAGGCCAATCGTAACCGGGCGTTAATGGTCGATGGAGCTAAGCCTTTCTGTTCAAGGAAGTATCGGTATCGAAATAACTGCAACGCTGCTAAAAGACAGACGAGGTTCGGAACTGCACCACGTGATGAAGTCTTCCATCGCATGACGATAGGATTCCAGGGAACTCGCTGCTGCCGGCTAATGCAGGACCTCATTCCTTCTTGATTGATCGATGTCCACTAGCCGCCGGATTGTTCCGCGCGCCGGACGTAGTGTTTTCTTCTGACGATTAGCCATGCAGGCGGCCGCCCAGCCGCAATCATGTCATCGGCTGACTCCGCGGAACCCCGCTTTGTGGGGGCTATTTAGCCGGCCGGCCGCGCCATTCACTTGCCTTTCCGCAAGATCGCGATGACCTCTCTCCGTCCTGCGCCTGTTTTCCCTAGGCTGAGCCCCAACAATTCATAGCCCTGTGTACCGGCGTCCCGCAATTCCTTTTGCATCGTTGAGGTCCTGGTCGTCGCAAGAAGTCGATAGGAAGATCGTGGCCGTGCCATCTCTAGGGAGTCCAGTTCCATGATGACAACTACTTCTTTTCCGCCAAGCGTTGATTCGAAGGCGGTATGGTCCAGGTACCAATACCCCGCGTCCGCCAATTGCTGCATCTCGGTTTGCATCGCCGCCGTCCTTGTGGTTGCGAGCAGTTTATACTTTCGGATTTCCTGACCCGGCACAAGGGGCTCCTTCACCATCGCTATGACGACTCGTCCCCCGGTGGTCACCTTGCCACCCATCACCTTGCTGAAACGATAGCCCGCGGCGGCCGCTTCGTTCAGTTCCTTCTCCATCTTCGACGTTTTCGATGTGGCGAGCATTCGATATTCGAACGTAGGACTTTCGGCGCCAGCGCCAATACTCAAACACAAGCCGACGCCAACCACCGCAAATACTTGGAGCGCTGTGCGAACGGTGCGCCCCTTCCGGCGATTCTCGAACTTTTCGTGTTTCAACATTCCAGTTCCTCTTTCTCTCTTTTAAAGGCCCGTCTTTCGTAGTTGACCGAACCTTCTACCAGAACCTTACGCTCCTATTTGAGGGGGCGGAAGACGCAGCGTTTGCACTGTATCCGTGCGTCGCACGCTACGCCAACAACAAAGTGCTCTAGACTCGATGCATGTCGATTCCGGATTTCAACCTGCTGATCACGCTGGATGCAGTGCTCGCGGAAGGGAGTGTTGCCGGCGCCGCCCGACGGTTGCGGCTAAGCCCATCGGCGATGAGCCGGGCGCTGGCCCGGCTGCGCGATACCACCGGCGATCCGCTTTTGGTGAGAGCCGGACGAGGCCTGGTTCCCACACCCCGGGCAGTTGAACTCCGCGAACAGGTCAGTCAAATTGTTGAGAATGCAAAAGCGGTGTTGCGCCCCGCTGAGAAGCTCAACCTGAAACAGCTCGTAAGGACGTTCACGCTGAGAACCAGCGAAGGTCTGGTGGAAAACTTCGGACCGAGTCTGATAGCGCGCGTTACAGCGGAAGCCCCAGGCGTGCGGTTGCGCTTCGTGCAGAAGCCAAACAAGGATGGCGCGCCACTTCGTGAGGGGATGGTCGATCTTGAAACAGGCGTTGTGGAGAGCACGACGGCTCCCGAGTTGCGCACGCAGGAATTGTTTCAAGACCGCTACATTGGCGTTGTGCGCATGGGGCATGATCTGAGCAAGCGCAAGGTTACTCCT
>Ga0105046_10002459_pt1 | contig 29222 bp, 26 predicted proteins | sample MAT03_FD_78385 | JGI IMG/M metagenome (GOLD analysis project Ga0105046, IMG submission 78385) | Freshwater microbial communities from Lake Fryxell liftoff mats and glacier meltwater in Antarctica - MAT-03 (megahit assembly) | ecosystem: Environmental > Aquatic > Freshwater > Ice > Liftoff... | reverse complement strand
GGGCGGTGCGGCGGCGCTGCCGGATTACGAACTGCTGGAACTGATCCTGTTTCGCGCCATCCCGCGCCAGGATGTCAAACCGCTGGCCCGCGCGCTGATCGACGCCTTGGGCGATTTCAACCGGGTGATCTCGGCCCCGGTCGCGCGACTGCTGGCCGTCAATGGCGTCGGCGATGCCGTGGTGACCGAGTTGAAGATCGTCGAAGCCGCCGCCCACCGGATGGCCCGCGCCCGGGTGATGCAACGGCAGGTGCTGTCCGGTTGGGACGCGTTGGTGGACTATTGCCACACCGTCATGGCACACCGCGAGATCGAGCAGTTTCGCGTGCTGTTCCTGGACCGCAAGAATGTACTGATCGCGGACGAAGAACAGGCGCGCGGCACGGTGGACCATGTGCCGGTCTACCCGCGCGAGGTCGTCAAACGCGCGCTGGAACTGAATGCCAGCGCGCTGATCGTGGTGCACAATCACCCCTCGGGCGACCCGACGCCCAGCGACAGCGACATTGCCATGACCGCCCAGATCGACGCCGCCGCCCGGGCGCTGGGCATCGTGCTGCACGATCACCTGATCATCGGCAGATCGCGCGAGCTGAGTTTTCGGGCGCAGGGGCTGTTGTAGGGTGCGCATCCTGCGCACCTTTGCCGCGCGGTGCGGGCAAGCACGCCCCTACCCGTCCGACACCCACAGCTCGACCCGCCGGTTCATCCGCAGCCCCCAGGGCGTGTCGTCACAGCCGATCGGCAACGCCTCGCCAAAGGCGTCGACCTCCAGCGTGGCACCCGGCGGCAGCCCACCGCCCAACGCCGCCAGCACTTGGCGCCGGACCGCATCGGCGCGGGCGGCGGCCAGATCGCGATTGGCCTCGGCCGGACCGCGCCCATCGCTGAAGCCGATCAGAAACAGCGTCTGCCCGCCATACCTGCCATCGCGCAGCCCCTGGGCCAGTTGCAGCACGCCGGACCGCGAAGCCGGCTCCAGCCGGGTCGAGCCATCCTCGAACCGGAATGTCGGCGACAGGCGCACCATCGGCGACAACCTGCGGATCATCCGCTGCAATTCGGCCAGCGGCACCTCGGGCCCGGCGGCGGCGATGGCGGCGGCCAGACGTTCGCCCTGCTGGTCCAGCGGGATCGGCACCGGATCGGCCCCCAGCACACCGGCGCGGCGCAGGATCAGTTGCGCCTGCGAGGTGGCCAACCACGCCATGAACCCCCGCCCCGCAGCGGGCAGTCGGCGCATCGGCAGATACAGATACAGCGGTGCAGTCAGGGGATAGTCGCCGGTCTTGACGGTGGCGGGTCGCGGCACGGCGCGGATGCCGCAACTGTCGCGCAGCGCCAGTGGCTGTGTCTCGCCAAAGCTGTCGAACGGCAACAGGCCCAGCCCGTCGGGGTCGGCGGCAATGGCGGCGGCGGTCTGGCTGCCGTCAAGGCCGTGCCGGATATCGGCGCGCGCCGCGCCGCCATCGGGCGCAAGCAGGGCGGCGATCAGGCCATCGGTCTGGCCCAGGCCATCATCGGCAAGGTAAAGGTTGATCGGGCGATCCGCCCCGCCCAGCGCAACCCAGTTGTCCACCCGGCCCGTCAGCACCAGTGCCAGATCGGCCAGGCCAATCGCGGCAACCGGTTGGCCGGGGGCAGCGACCGGGACATAGGCATCATAGGCCAGCACCCGCACCCGGCCCGGCCCGTCCAGCCGCCCCAGCCCCGCCGCGCGGGCACGGTCCAACTCGGGCCGGGTCAGCGCACGGGCGGCCAGCGCGATGTCGGCGCGGCCGGCGACCAGATCGGCCAGTCCGGTTTCGGTGCTGCCGGGGGCCAGATGAAACTCGGCGACGATCCGCCCATCCCCGGCGCGCAACGCCAGCGCGATCCAGCCTTCCGGGGCAGTCGGGCGTTCCAGCGCATAGCCCTGGTCGCGGGCAAAGCCTTCGATCAGGGCGGGCAGAATCAGGGTGGCGATCCGGTCGGCACCGGAGAATCGCAGCGACGGGACATAGCTGGCCGGATCAGGGCAATCCGTCCCGTCACATGTGACACCGTCATAGCGCAGGGTCAGTTCACCATAGTCTGTCTGCAGCCGCAGGTTCTGGCCATCAAATCCCAACACATGACCGCGCAGTTGCAGCGACTGTCCGGGGGTGGTCAGCGTCACCTCTTGCGCCCAAAGCCGCGGCGCGCAAAAGAACAGCGCGGCCGCCAGGGCCGCACTTGCCAGAAGGATGTGCCGGGTCCCGGTTCTGCCGCGCGTCATCGTGCGGCGAGTGTCAGGTCCAAAAGCATATTGTTCAATACCAGAAACTCGCCCACTGCTTCGCAGCCCGGCAGGGTCATCGTCAGATCAGACGCAAAGGGCGGGCCGCCCGGCGACACCTGGATCGCCTGCGCGGCAAGGTCGCGGCCGCAATTGGCCGCCGTCACCTCGGCCTCGACCGTCAGCACGACCTGGCCCTCGCGGCGGTTCAGGTCGGTGGGAAAGGTATAGACCTCGGCCATCAGGCCGCCCGGAATCGCGGGGTCGCCCAGCCGGATCAGAAAGCCGCTCGCGCCGGTCAGCGCCGTTTCCGCGCTGCCCGGGGCGCCGGCCCAGATGTCGCCGGGCGCGCCATAGGCTGCGCCGAACTCTCGGGCATGGATCATCAGCCCATCCATGCCCTGCCACATCAGCACGGCGCGGTTGACCAGGGCAGCCTGCGGCGCGTCGGTCACCGCCACGGCCCCGACCCCGTCGCCCAGATCGGCGATGAACACCGCACCGGCGACCAGTGCGGGCACCGTCACCTGCAGACCGCCCGTCGCGTCTGTCAACGCGTTGAACATCATGCCCTGATGGTGGATGGTCACCTTGCTGTCGGGTGCGCAAGGCGCGGTCAGAACAAGCGCGACCTGCGCGCTGGGCATCGGCGTTGCGGTCATCGTGGTCTGGCAGGCTGGTTGCGGCGCCGGGGTTGCCAAGGCGGCGGCAGGGGGCACTATTGCGTCAGTCTCCAGCGCGGCCAGCAGGCGCGGGGCCTCGGGTTGCGTCAAGGGGGCCGGGATCGGCGTCTGGGCCTGCCGCTCGGGCGTCAGTTGCATTTGAACCGCAATGATCGCGGGCGGCGGGGCCGGTTCGGCGGCGGGCAGCGGCAGGGTCTGGGCCAGGGTCTGGGCCAGGGTGTGCGCCAGGGTCTGCGCCTGAGTTTCGGCCTGAGTTTCGGCCTGAGTTTCAATCAGCGCCCGGGTCTGCGGCAGGGCCTGCGGAACAGGCATCGCCTGCGGCATGGGCAGCGCGGCGGGGGTGGTGCGCAGCGCGGTCTGATCGGGTGGCAGCGCCGCCGGTTGGGCGATCCGCCCGGCCAGGGCATCGCCGTTCTGCATCACGAACCCGATCCCCAGCGCGACCGAGAACGTCGCAGCCGCAACCGCGAGTTTGCGAATCTTGGGGTGCACATGCATGGAAAGCCGCCTCCGGTAAGGATTTGGCAACACATTGGACACAAAGCAGGGCCAGCGTTTGACCCCGCCATGATGCTTTCACGGCAGGATTGCGGCGGTGCGGCGGCGAATCAGGCCGCCCGGCCCGCCATCAGAACTTGCCGTGGCAGTGCTTGAACTTTTCACCCGATCCGCAAGGGCACAGATCGTTGCGGCCCGGACCGCCCCAGGTCGCGGGGTCGGATTCGACAAAACCGGCGCGCGGCGCGCCCTTGACCGGCGCAGGTTGCGAAACGGCTGTCAGCACCGGGGCGGCCATCGCGGCAATGGCGGGTGCCGCGATGGCCGGGGCTTGCGCGCGACGCTGCTGGTCGGCGATCTGCTGCATCATCGCCTGCTGTTCTTCGGGCGAGATCGGGCGCAGTTGCGACAGCTTCTGCGTCACGTCGGTCCGCAGCGAATCAAGCAGGGTGCTGAACAACTGGAACCCTTCGGTCTTGTATTCGTTCAGCGGATCGCGCTGGGCATAGCCGCGAAACCCGACGACCGAGCGCAGATGCTCCAGCTTCAGCAGATGTTCGCGCCATTTTGCGTCGATGGTCTGCAGCAGCACCTGCTTTTCGATCGAGCGCATCGAATCGGCGCTGAAGGTGGCCTCCTTGCCCGCCATCATCGCATCGGCAGCCTGGGTCACGCGGTCCTGGATCACCTCGGAATCGACACCTTCTTCGGCGATCCAGGCCTTGACCGGCAGGTCAAGCGTCATCCTTTCGCGCAAAGCGGCGGTCAGGCCGTCGCTGTCCCACTGATCGGCATAGGATTTCGGCGGCATGTATTCGACGACAAGATCTTCGACCACCTGATGGCGCATGTCGCGGGTGATTTCGTTCAGATCCCGTGCTTCCATGATCTCGCGGCGCTGGTTGAAGATCACCTTGCGCTGATCGTTCATCACATCGTCGAATTTCAGCAGTTGCTTGCGGATGTCGAAATTGCGCCCCTCGACCTTGGCCTGGGCGCGTTCCAGCGATTTGTTCACCCACGGATGGACGATCGCCTCGCCCTCTTTCATCCCCAGCGACCCCAGCACCTTGTCCAGCCGGTCAGAGCCGAAGATGCGCATCAGATCGTCTTCCAGCGACAGAAAGAACGACGATTGCCCGGGGTCGCCCTGACGGCCGGACCGCCCGCGCAACTGGTTGTCGATCCGGCGGCTTTCGTGGCGTTCGGTGGCCAGCACGAACAATCCGCCGGCGGTCAGCACGCGCACCCGTTCATCGGCATGTTCGGCCTCGATCCGGGCGCGGACCTCGTCGGGATGCGCCTCGGGGTCGGCGGTGATCGCTTCGAGCACCTTCATCTCGACATTGCCGCCCAACTGGATGTCGGTGCCGCGACCGGCCATGTTGGTGGCGATCGTGACGGCGCCCAGCTTGCCCGCATCGGCGACGATCTGCGCCTCTTGTTCATGCTGGCGGGCGTTCAGCACGTTGTGCGGGATGCCCTCTTTCTTGAGCAGGGTGGAAAGAAATTCGGATTTTTCAATGCTGGTGGTGCCGACCAACAGGGGCTGGCCTTTGGTGTGCGCCTCGCGAATCGCCTTGACCACGCCGTCGTATTTCTCGCGCGCGGTGCGATAGACCTGATCGTGTTCGTCCTTGCGCGCCACGGCCCGGTTGGTCGGCACCTCGACCACGCCCAGGCCATAAATCTCGCGGAATTCTTCGGCCTCGGTGGTGGCGGTGCCGGTCATCCCGGACAGCTTTTCGTACAGACGAAAGTAGTTCTGGAAGGTGACGCTGGCCAGCGTGACGTTTTCGGGCTGGATCTTGGTGCCCTCCTTGGCCTCGATCGCCTGATGCAACCCGTCCGACAGGCGGCGGCCGATCATCATCCGGCCGGTGAATTCGTCGATCAGCACGACCTGATTGTCGCGGACGATGTATTCCTTGTCCTTGTTGAACAGCTTGTGCGCGCGCAGGCCCTGGTTGACGTGATGCACGACCGAAGTGGATTCCGGATCGTACAGCGTCTGGCCTGCGGGCAGAATGCCCAGCGCCTGCAGGCGTTGTTCCAGAAATTCGTTGCCCTCGTCGGTATAGGTGACGTTGCGGGTCTTTTCGTCCAGCGTGTAATGCTCGGGCGTCAGTTCCGGGATCACCGCGTTGACGCTGATATACAGTGACGAGCGGTCCTGCGCCGGGCCCGAGATGATCAGCGGCGTCCGCGCCTCGTCCACCAGGATGCTGTCCACCTCGTCCACGATGGCAAAAAAGTGGCCGCGCTGGTGCATCTGCGCCAGTTCCGACTTCATGTTGTCGCGCAGATAGTCAAAGCCCAGTTCGTTGTTGGTCGCATAGGTGATGTCGGCCAGATAGGCGGCCTTCTTTTCCGCCTCGGCCTGTTGCGGCACCACGACGCCGGTGGTCAGGCCCAGCGCGGTATAGACCTTGCCCATCCAGGTCGCATCGCGTCGGGCGAGATAATCGTTGACGGTGACGATATGCACGCCCCTGCCGGTCAGCGCGTTCAGATAGGCGGGAAAGGTGGCGACCAGGGTCTTGCCCTCGCCGGTTTTCATTTCGCTGATGTTGCCCTGGTGCAGAAAGATGCCGCCCATCAGTTGCACATCGAACGCCCGCAGCCCCAGGGCGCGGCGCGCGGCCTCGCGGCAATTGGCAAAGGCTTCGGGCAGGATCGCATCCAGCGCCTCGCCCGCCGCAACCCGCGCCTTCAGCGTCGCCGTGCGGGCGATGATGTCGGCGTCGGACAGCTTTTGAAATTCTGGCTCCAGCGCCGTGATCTGTGCGACCAGCGGGCGGGTTGCCTTGATCATGCGGTCATTGGCGGTGCCAAAGACCTTTTTCGCCAAAGCACCGAATCCCAGCATCGTCTTTTTCCCCGGCCTGCTATCGCACCAAAGTGTGAGGAGGTTGCTTGCCGCCCAGAAGCGAGACGCATAAAGAGGCGGTCAAGCGCGGCCCCCACGGAGCCTTTGGGGCATGTAAGGGGCTGCAACAGGCGTGTCAACGTGGGGCCGTGACCCCGCAGATCAAGGGAACGTTTTGATGCTGAAACATGGGTTGTTGGCCAGTGTGGCCGCTTTGGCGCTGGCCCTGCCGGCGGTCGCGCAGGATGCACCGGGCCGCGATACCGTGGTGGCCAGCGTGAACGGTTCCGATATCACCCTGGGCCAGATGATCATCGCCTTCAGCCAACTGCCAGCGCAATACCAGCAGTTGCCGCCCGACGTGCTGTTTGGCGGGCTGGTCGATCAGTTGATCAGCCAGCAGTTGCTGGCCGACAGCCTGACAGTGGTGCCGGACCGTGTCGAGATTGCGCTGGCCAATGAACGGCGCAGCCTGATGGCGGGCGAGGTGGTGAACAACATTGCCACCGCCGCCGTGACAGACGAGGCGCTGCAAGCCGCCTATGACGCGCAATACGGGGCCGCAGTGCCGGGCACCGAATACCACGCCGCCCATATCCTGGTCGCCACCGAGGCCGAGGCGCAGGCGGTTGCCGCGCGCCTGGCAACGGGCGAGGATTTCGCCACCCTGGCGCAGGAATTGTCCACCGATACCGGATCGGGCGCAAATGGCGGCGAGCTGGGCTGGTTCGGTCTGGGCATGATGGTGCCCGAGTTCGAGGCGGCCGTGGTCGCAGCGACGCCGGGCGTGGTCACGGCCCCGGTGCAGTCGCAATTCGGCTGGCATCTGGTGCTGGTCCAGGAATCCCGCCCCATCGCCCCGCCCGCGCTGGACGATATGCGCGACGAGTTGTCGGGCATGTTGCAACAGGCGGCGATCGAGGCGCGGGTGGCGGAACTGACGGCGGCGGCGACAATCGTGCGGCCCGAAGACGGCGCGTTCGACCCGACGCTGATCACCGATCTGGGCCTGCTGGCGGACTGATCGCGGATGGCGCCTGTCTCGCCCTTGGCCCCCGCCGCGTTTCCCGCCCTGCCGGTGATCGGCGGGGTGCGCTTTGCCGCCGTGGCGGCTGGCGTGCGCTACAAGGGGCGCACCGATGTGATGCTGGCAGAACTGGCGCCCGGAACGGTGGTGGCGGGGGTTTTCACCCGCAGCGCCACCCGTGCGGCACCGGTGCTGGATTGCCAGGCCAAGAATGGCGGCGCTGCGGACGGCGGGGCGGCCATTCTGGTGAACAGCGGCAATTCCAACGCCTTTACCGGCCGGGGCGGGATGGACGCCGTGGCGCAGATCGCGGCAGCGGTGGCCGCCACGCTGGGCATCGACGCGGGCCGGGTGTTCACATCATCGACCGGGGTGATCGGCGAGCCGCTGCCCTGGGACCGGATCACCGCCAAAGTGGCCGAACTGCGGGACAATCTGGCCCCGGACGCCATGGCCGGTGCCGCCCGCGCCATCATGACCACCGACACCTTTGCCAAAGGGGCGACAGTGACGGTGCAGGTGGGCGGGCAGATGGGCGGGCAGGCTGGCGGGCAGTCGGTGCGGATTGCGGGTATCGCCAAGGGATCGGGCATGATCGCGCCGGACATGGCGACGATGCTGGTTTATCTGTTCACCGATGCGCGGATTGGCCATGCCGATCTGCAGGCGCTGGTCAGCAGCATCAATGCGCGCACGTTCAACTGCATCACGGTGGATAGCGACACCTCGACTTCGGACACCCTGCTGATCGCCGCGACAGGGGCCAGCGGGGTGGACGTGACGGGTTCTGCAGCCTTTGCCGCCGGGTTGGAGCAGGTGATGCTGGACCTGGCGCTGCAAGTGGTGCGCGATGGCGAGGGTGCCACCAAGTTTGTCGAAGTGCAGGTGACAGGTGCGGCCAGCGATGCGGATGCGCACCGGGTCGGCATGGCGATTGCCAACTCGCCCCTGGTCAAGACCGCGATTGCCGGGCAGGACGCCAACTGGGGCCGGATCGTGATGGCGGTGGGCAAGTCGGGCGCGCAGGCCGACCGCGACCGGCTGGGCATTCGGTTCGGCGACATCTGGGTTGCCCGCGACGGTTGGCGTGCGCCAGAGTATTCCGAGGCCGAGGCCAGCGCCTACATGAAACGCCAGGAGCTGGTGATCGGGGTCGAGATGGGGATCGGCGCGGGGCGGGCGACGGTGTGGACCTGTGACCTGACGCATGGCTATATCGACATCAACGCGGATTACCGGTCCTAGCAGGTCCGGTTTCCCGGCGTCGCGCGCGTGGCATCCCCCCGGGGCGCTGCCCCGGACCCCGGGATACTTGTTGGACAGAAAATGCAGAAGGCACGATTATTCGGGGCGCGCGCGCGCCTTGACAGGAGGCGCGGGTGTGAAGGTGGTTCTGGTTTCTGCCGTCGCTTTGATCGACGCCGATGGCCGCATCCTGCTGGCCCAGCGCCCGCCCGGCAAATCAATGGCGGGGCTGTGGGAGTTTCCGGGCGGCAAGGTCGAGCCTGGCGAGACGCCTGAGGCCGCGCTGATCCGGGAACTGCGCGAGGAACTGGGCATTGATACCCAGACCGCCTGTCTGGCCCCGATGACGTTTGCCAGCCACGCCTATGCCGATTTTCACCTGCTGATGCCGCTGTTTGCCTGTCGCCGCTGGCAGGGGGTGCCGCAGCCGCGCGAAGGGCAGGCGCTGGCCTGGGTGCGCGCCAATGCGTTGCGCAGCTATCCGATGCCGCCGGCAGATCTGCCTTTGATCGCCGCGCTCAACCTATGGTTGTAGTCGCTGCTGCTTTTTCGCCAGCGTCACAAGATCATGACGATAATGCGGCAAGATTGGACCTGTTCTGGTCGTATTTTCAGCTAACGTGACACAAATTGAAGGCTGGAAGGGCGATTCGCATGCTGCGTACCATACAGATCGGAAGCTGCGTTTCGGTGCAGGGCCTGCTGGTCAAGCAACTGGACAATGGCCGGGTGGTGATTCGTGTGGGCGAGCGGACGTATGAAGGCGTGCCGGTGGCCAAGCTGAACTGATCCGGCACCCTGGCCCGAGCAAATGAATAGGGGACGGCCTGCGGGCCGTCCCCATTTTCATCTGCAGGCCGGTTGGCGCACCTACAGCGTGCGTTCGATCGTTTCGCGCTCGAAAATCTCGATCACGTCGCCGGCGCGGACATCATCATAGGCCTCGAACGCCATGCCGCATTCCTGGCCGGACTGGACCTCGGACATCTCGTCCTTGAACCGTTTCAGCGTTTTCAGCGTGCCTTCGTGGATCACCACGTTGTCGCGCAGCAGGCGTACCCCGGCAGACCGGCGCGCGACGCCTTCGGTGACCAGACAGCCGGCAACCTTGCCGACCTGGCTGACCTTGAACACCTCCAGAATCCGCGCATAGCCGATGAAACGCTCGCGGATTTCGGCCTTGAGCAGGCCGGATGCCGCCGCCTTGATGTCGTCCAGCAGGTCATAGATGATCGAGTAGTAGCGGATCTCGACCCCCTTCTGGTTGGCCGCCGCCCGTGCCGGCGCATTGGCGCGGACGTTGAAGCCGATGACCGGCGCCTTGGACGCCTCGGCCAGGACCACGTCGCTTTCGGTGATCGCACCGACGCCGGAATGCAGCACGCGGACGCGCACCTCCTCGTTGCCGACCTTTTCCAGCGCCTGGGTGATCGCCTCGGCCGAGCCCTGCACGTCGGCCTTGACCACCAATGTCAGTTCGGCAATCGACTTGTCGGCCTTGGCGCGGGCCATCAACTGCTCCATCGTCGTCAGCGCGCCTGCTGCCGCACGCTTTTCGCGCGTGGCTTTGCCGCGGTACTCGGCGATTTCGCGGGCCTGCATCTCGGTATCGACGACGTTCAGCACATCGCCTGCCTCGGGCGTGCCGTTCAGGCCCAGAACTTCGACCGGAACCGACGGGCCGGCTTCGGCCACAGTCTCGCCCCTGTCGTTGATCAGGGCGCGGACCTTGCCCCACTTTTCGCCGACGACAAAGATGTCGCCTTTGCGCAGGGTGCCGTTCTGCACCAGGACCGTCGCGACCGGACCCCGGCCCACGTCCAGCTTTGCCTCGATCACCGCGCCGGATGCCTGGCGTTCGGGATTGGCGCGCAGTTCCAGAATCTCGGCCTGCAGCGCGATCGCCTCAAGCAGATTGTCCAGACCCTGACCGGTCTTGGCCGATACCTCGACATCCTGCACTTCGCCTGACATCGCCTCGACCACCACTTCGTGCTGCAGCAGGTCGGTGCGCACCTTTTGCGGATTGGCGTCATATTTGTCGATCTTGTTGATCGCCACGATCATCGGCACCTTGGCCGCCTTGGCATGGGCAATCGCCTCGATCGTCTGCGGCATCACGGCGTCATCGGCGGCGACAACCAGAATGACGATGTCGGTGACATGCGCCCCGCGAGCGCGCATCGACGTAAAGGCGGCGTGGCCCGGCGTGTCAAGAAAGGTCAGCACCGCGCCGGTATCGGTCGTTACCTGATAGGCACCGATATGCTGGGTGATCCCCCCCGCCTCGCCCGAGACGACGTTGGCGTGGCGGATCGCGTCCAAGAGGCTGGTCTTGCCATGGTCGACATGGCCCATGATCGTCACGATCGGCGGGCGCGGCCTGAGGTTGGCATCCGTGTCCTTGATCAGGTCGATGGCGTCTTCGACATCGGCATCGGACACGCGCACGACCTTGTGGCCGAACTCTGCGATCACCAGTTCCGCCGTGTCGGCGTCGATGGTCTGGTTCTGCGTCGCCATGATGCCGTTCTTCATCAGCATCTTGACCACGTCGGCCACGCGTTCGGCCATCCGGTTGGACAGTTCGCTGACCGTGATCGCCTCGGGCAGTTGCACGTCGCGGACCACCTTTTCGCGGTCCATGCCGATGCCCATCGCCTTTTGGCGGGCGCGCTCCTGCTTGCGCTTCATCGCGGCCATGCTGCGCTGGCGGCCACCGTCACCGTCGCCCATCACCTGGGTCAGCGTCAGCTTGCCTGCGCGGCGATTCTCTTCCTCGCGCGTGGTCTTGGCGGGCTTGGCGGCCTTGTCGGCCCCGCCGACGCTGCGCACGTCGCCACGCTCGCGGTCCACCTTGCGGGGGGCGGCGGCACCGCGGGCCGAGCGGTCGGCCTCGGTCTCGGGGCCGGTGACAACGGGCTTGGCGGCCGGCGCTTCAGCCTTTTGCGCGGCGCGGCGGGTGGCATCTTCGGCCTTGAGCCGAATTTGCTCTTCTTCGTCGGCCTTGGCCTTGACCGCCTCTTCCCGGGCGCGGTCTTCGCGCTCCTTTGCGTCGATTTCGGCCCGGCGACGCTCGCGCTCTTCGGCGCGGGCGGCCTCGACAACGGCGCGCTGCACGGCCTCGCCCGCTTCGCGCACGCGGGATGCGGCCAGCGCGTCGATGCGGCGCTTCAGCTCGGCATCAGAAATGCCTGCCGGACGTTTGGAGGGATCGCCGGCGACGACGTTTGACCCGCCGTTGCCGCCCGTTGCGGGCACACCCGGTTTGGCCACCACCACGCGCTTGCGCTTGGTTTCCACCACGACGTTCTTGGTCCGGCCATGGCTGAAGCTTTGCTTCACATTGCCAGGGCGGGCCCCGGGGGGGCGCAAACCAAGGGGTTTCTTGCCGTCGGTATCGGTCATGTAACTTCTATATCCTTCCCGTCAGCCGCAGGGCTGACGTCCAACTCGCGCAGGCCGCGCAGCTTTGCGGCCTCCTCTACAACACGGTCGCTGAGTCCGCCAGCCGCGAGCGCGCCATGTATCACACTTTGGCGTCCGAATGCCAAACCCAATTCAACGCTGGTCAAACAGCCGAAATAGCGCGCGCCCGTCGGGGTCCAGAGCTTGGTCTTGCCGCGCTCCGAGCCGTCGGACGCCTGCAACAAACAGCGCACGCGGTCGGCGGCCAGCGCGTCCTTGACCTTTTCGAAACCCGCCACCGCCAGGCCTGCCTTGCGCGCCAGCGCTATCAGATCAGTCACGCGCCGGACAATCTGTCGCTCAACCTCGGCCGTCAGGCCATCGGGCACCTTGACCGGCTTTTTCGCGCTGCGGCTGAACTGGCCGCGACCCGCCTTGTCCAGCGCGTCGCGGGTGGCCGAGACATAGATGCCCCGGCCCGGCAGCCTGCCCAGGATATCGGGCACGATCACGTCATCGGGGCCGACGACAAAGCGGATCAGCCCGGCCTTGGGCTGAACCTCGCCCGTGACGATGCACCGGCGTTCGGGGTCGTCCTTGTCGTCCTGCTTGCCGCCGCGCGTCATGTCGGGATCAGAGGATCACTCCTCTGCCTCCTCTTCCGCGTCACCTTCGGAGGCGAGATCATCGGGATCGACCCAGCCCAGCATGACCCGGGCTGTCATCACCATGGTCTGCGCTTCCTCAAGCGATACATCCAGCTTTTCCAGGATGCCTTCGTCCTTGACCCGCTCGCCCTTGACCGTGGTCCAGCCACCGGCGATTTCCCAGTCCGCAAGGGTGGCGAAATCTTCCAGCGTCTTGACGTCGTCCTTGGCCAGCGCTTCCAGCATCTGCGGCGTCAGGCCTTCAAAGTTCACCAGGCTATCCTCGACCCCCAGCGCGCGGGCATTGTCCAGCGCGGCCTTGTTCTTGGCCTCGATATAGTCGCGGGCGCGGGCCTGCAGTTCGGCGCCGGTGCCCTGATCCACACCGTCGATGTTCAACAACTCGTCCAGATCGACATAGGCCACCTCTTCCAGGTTGGTGAACCCTTCGGCGACCAGAAGCTGGGCAAAGAACTCGTCCAGATCCAGCGTGTCCATGAACAGCTTGGTGCGTTCCTCGAACTCGGCCTGGCGGCGCTTGGATTCCTGTTCCTCGGTCATGATGTCGATGTTCAGGCCGGTCAGCATCGAGGCAAGCCGAACGTTCTGCCCGCGCCGACCGATCGCCAGCGATAACTGCTCTTCCGGGACGACAACCTCGATCCGCTCGGCCTCTTCGTCCAGCACGACCTTGGACACCTCGGCCGGTTGCAGTGCGTTGACCAGAAAGGTCGGGATATCCTGGTTCCAGGGGATGATGTCGATCTTTTCACCCTGCAATTCGTTCACCACCGCCTGCACGCGGCTGCCGCGCATGCCGACGCAGGCGCCGACCGGGTCGATCGAGCTGTCATAGCTGATGACGGCGATCTTGGCCCGGCTGCCGGGGTCGCGGGCGACTGCCTTGATCTCGATCACGCCTTCATAGATTTCGGGCACTTCCATCTTGAACAGTTCGGCCATGAATTCGTTCGCCGTCCGCGACAGGAACACCTGCGGCCCGCGCTGTTCGCGGCGCACTTCCTTGACATAGGCGCGGATACGGTCGCCGGGCTTGTAGGCCTCGCGCCCGATCTTGTCGTTGCGGCGCAGCACGGCCTCGCCCGCACCCTGAATCTCGACGATCAGGTTGCCATATTCCTCGCGTTTGACGGTGGCGTTGATGATCGTGCCGGCGCGGCCCTTCATCTGTTCATACTGGCGATCCCGCTCGGCCTCGCGCACCTTTTGCAGGATCACCTGCTTGGCCGATTGCGCCGCGATCCGGCCCAGTTCGACCGGGGGCACTTCCTCGGCGAATTCGTCGCCGATCTTGGGTTCGGCCAGGAACTGGCGCGCCTGCGCCACCGTCAACTGCGCCTGATAATTCTCGACCCCGTCATCGGCCACCACGGTGCGGACGCGAGTGAAATGGGCGCGGCCGGTCTTGCGGTCGATCTTGACCCGGATATCCATTTCCGCGCCGTAACGCGACTTGGCCGCCCGGGCGAGGCTTTCCTCCATCGCCTCGACCACCAGAGCGGGGTCGATCATCTTCTCGCGCGCCACCGCCTCGGCGGTCTGGAGCAGCTCGATCTGGTTGGCAGAGGTTATCGGCATCAGTGTTTCTCCTCTTGCGGGGCGGTTTCGCCCTCGTCCGTATCGTCGATGATGGTCTGCACCTCATCGAACTGGGCCTGATCGATCAGCCCCGCATCCTTGCGCCCGCGCAGCACCTCGCGGATCAACTCGTCGGTCAGGACCAGCTTGGCATCCGCCAGCCAGACGAATTTCAGCCCGATGGTGATGTCGTCACCATTCTTGCCCGTCTCGTCCAGCGTGATCAGGACCTCGTCATCCTCGGTGCCGGCCAGCGTGCCCTTGAACCGCTTGCGGCCGTCGATCAGATCGTGGGTCTCCAGCTTGGCGACGTAACCCGCCCATTGGTCGAAGTCCTTCAACCGGGTCAGCGGGCGGTCGATGCCGGGGCTGCTGACTTCCAATGTATAGGCCTCGATGATCGGGTCTTCGACATCCAGCACCGCGCTGACGGCGGTGGACAGGCGGCCGCAATCGTCCACCTCCATCGTGCCATCGGGTTTCTGCGCCATGATCTGCAGGATCGGTTCGCGCCCGGTCACGTAGCGGACGCGGACCAGTTCAAACCCCAGATCGGCCGCCACCGGGCCGACAATGGCAGCAATGGTGCGATCCATCGCGGCCCGGGCAACCAGATCGGTGCCGGGCGGGTCGATTTCAGGCAGGTCAGTGTGGGGCAGATCAGTCATCGCCAAGGTCCAGACACAAAAAAACGGGCACGCGGCCCGTTGATCTTTCCCGGTGGGGCTGGGGGTGGAGGCCAGCGCGCCGCTATGCACCTGGATATGGACTGGCCCAGGCCGGATTGCAAGGCCGATTCGGGCGCGGCTAGCCCCACCACCACCGCTGCGCGATCCGGCCGTTGTCCAGCGGGGCCAGGTTGCCGATGGTGGGGCCGTGGCGAAGTGCGCTGGCACCCAGGGCGTGGAACCGGGCCGGGTCGGGGATGTAGTCGCGTTCCAGCGCCGCAAGGACGGTGCCGCGGTCAGGCCGCGCCATGAACGCATCCAGTCCGGCATCGGCGGGCGGTGCCAGCAGCAGGCTGGTACTGGCAACAACGTCAACTGCCACCATGCCGGGCAGGTCAGGCCCGTGGCCCGGCATCTCGGCGGCGGCATCGGCGCGGCCTTCGGCCAAAAGGGTCAGCCGCTCGCGCGCACTGGTCGAAGGCAGCAAGGTCACCGCGTCGAACCACCCCGCCTGCCCGTCCCGGAGGTGGCGGGCGACCCGGGCCAGCGACAATATTCCGTCTTGGGCCTCAACAACCCGATACAACCCGCTGCCAATGCCGCTCTCTGCCGCGCCCAGCGGCGCGATGACCAGATGCGGATCGGCCAGCAACAGCGGCAGGTCGGGATCGGGTGCCGTCATGCGGATGCGCAGGTGGCGGTCGTCCAATGGCTCGACCGCCTGCACCCCGGCCAGAAGCCAATGACACGGCGAGGCAACGTCGCGGTGCCGCAACAGGCTGGCCGCGACATCGGTGGCGGTCACGGCGCGGCCATCATGAAACCGCGCGTCCGGCCGCAGGGCAACGGTCCAGAGCGCGCCGGCATCCTGCGCTTGCCAGCCTAGCGCGAGTTCGCCGACCAGTTCGCCCGCCGTTGTGATCTCGGTCAGGGTTTCGAACACAGTGCCGCTGGTGGCGACGCGGGCGAACAGGTCCTGTCGCGCGATGCCCCAGCCGCCGAACGCCCCCGGCAGCGCCAGCCGCAACGGCCCGCCGCGCCGCTGGGCATGCACTGACACGCCGGTCGCCGCCAGCACCCCGGCCAGCATGCCCGAGGTGATCAGCCCCCGGCGGCTGATCCGTTGCAGCGGTGCATCCGGGCGGCGGCGCGGGATCATGCGGCACCCTTGCCAGCAAGGGCATCCATCGCACGCACCAGTTCCGCCGATATCCCCGGCTCGGACAGCGCATGCCCGGCGCGGGGCACGATCTGCAGGCTGGCGCGCGGCCAAAGGGCAGCCACACGATAGGCACTGACCGGCGGGCAGATCATGTCATAGCGGCCCTGCACGATCACGCCGGGGATATGGGCGATCCGGTCCATCCGGGACAGGATGTGCTGATCATCCTGCAGAAAGCCGCGATTCAGGAAATAATGGCATTCCAGCCGGGCAAAGGCGCGGGCGTATTCGGCCGGGCTGTCGCCCGTGGCCCCGTCATTGTCGATCGAGGCCAGGGCGTTTTCCCAGCCGGCCCAGATCCGGGCAAAGCGGGTTTCGGTGATCAGATCGTCGCTGAACAGGCGCCGGTGATAGGCGGCGATCAGGTCGCCCTGTTCATCGGGCGGAATCGCGCTGACAAATCGCGCCCACAGGTCGGGCCAGAACGCCCCCGCGCCGCCACCATAGAACCAGTCCAGCTCGGTCCTGGTGGAGAGAAACACCCCGCGCAGGATCAGTGCCTGCACCGCCGCCGGATGTTGCTGGGCATAGATCAGCGCCAGCGTCGCACCCCAACTGCCGCCGAACACCGTCCAGTTGGCGATGCCCAATGTGCGGCGGATCAGGTCGATATCGGCCACCAGATGCCAGGTGGTGTTCGCCTCCACCCCGGCATGCGGACGCGAGCGGCCACAGCCGCGCTGATCGAACAGGATCACCCGGTAGAAGGCCGGATCGAAATAGCGCCGCATCATCGGCGAACAGCCGCCGCCCGGCCCGCCGTGCAGGACAACGACCGGCAGCCCGTCGGGCCGCCCGCATTGTTCCACATAGACGCTGTGCCCGTCGCCCACATCCAGCATCCGCTGGTCGAACGGATCGACCGGCGGATAAAGAAGGGGGCTTGCGCGCTTTTGTCCTGCGACCTTGTCCATGTCCGCTCTATATAACGTCGCGTGGACCGGCGCCATGCGGACGAAAGGCAACCCCGTGACAACCAGCAGCATCGACCCCGGCGAAATCGCCAAGTTCGAGGCGATGGCCGCCGAATGGTGGAACCCTGAAGGCAAGTTCAAGCCGCTGCATATGCTGAACCCGTGCCGGCTGGACTATATCACCGCCCAGATTGCCGCCGAGTTCGACCGCGATCTGGCCGGGCCGGCGCCATTCGCGGGGCTGCGCCTGCTGGATATCGGCTGCGGCGGCGGCTTGCTGTGCGAACCGATGGCGCGGCTGGGGGCGACGGTGGTGGGTGTGGACGCCGCACCGCGCAACATCCCCGTCGCGCGGCTGCATGCCGATCAGGCCGGGCTGGCCATCGACTATCGCATCGGCACGGCCGAGGATCTGGCCGCAGCGGGCGAGGCGTTCGACGTGGTGCTGAACATGGAAGTGGTCGAGCATGTCGCCGACCCGCTGTCCTATCTGACCGCCTGCCGTCAATTGCTGCGGCCCGGCGGGTTGCACTTGTGTTCCACCCTGAACCGCAACCCCAAATCTTATGTCTTTGCGATCATCGGGGCCGAACAGATCATGCGCTGGCTGCCGCGCGGCACGCATGACTGGCGCAAGTTCATCACCCCGGACGAGCTTTACGACCTGCTGCGCCGCGCCGGGCTGACCCCGGTGGACCGCAGGGGGATGGTGTTCAACTTTGCGCAATGGACCTGGAGCCTGTCGCCCCGCGATCTGTCGGTGAACTACGTCACCACCAGCCTGCGCCCCGCCTGACGCGGCTGCCTTGCGGGGGGCGATTGGACAAGATGCGTGAATCGTGAACCTCGGTGCGGGACGGGGGAATCGGTCACGTCAAGGGTTTGCGCGTTCCCCGCACAAACACCCCCCGGCCTTTCATGTGGTCGACGGCGGCAGGCAGGCGTGGCACCAGCGGTTTGCGTTTCATCCGCACAAGTCAGGCAAGGCCGTGCGCCGCGCCCGCCCTTGGGGGGCACGCGTTGGCCGTCGGCCCCAGCGGTCGAATGGCCCCAGGCCACACCCGCCTGATTGGTAGCAAGACCAACCCTGTTCAATCGGCCTCGGCCAGCAACATGCGCATCTCGCGCAGGACCGGCAAAGCGGCGCGGACGCGGTCAGGCCCCAGCTTTGCGACGATATCGGCAATCAGCGGCGTTATCGCCAGCAAGGCGGCGTTGCGCGCGGTCAGGCCGCTGGGGCTGATCGCGACCAGCTTGCGCCGGGCATCGTCCCAATCGGGGCGGATATGGACCCAGCCCGCCCATTCCAGCTTTCCCAACGTATTCGTCATCGCACCGCGCGTCAGGTGAAAGGTGCGGGCCAGTTGTGCGGGCGTGCGTTCCGCCCCGGCATGGGCAAGGTGGTTCAGCACGCTGAAATGCGACAGCTCCATCCCCTTGGGCAGCACCCCGGCGGCGGCGGCACGGGCCAGTTGGTCCACCGCCAGAATCTCGGAAAACAGCGACACGGCCAGGCTGTCGACGGGGTTGTCCATCAGGGGCCGGTGAACGCGCGGTCATGGGTCAGGGCCGGGATGCGGGCGCGGGCGGCGGCGACCTGCGCCAGATCCAGATCCACCAATGTCACGCCCGGCGCATCGCCCGCATCGGCCAGAACCCGGCCCCAGGGGTCAACGGCCAGCGAATGGCCATGGGTGCGGCGATCCGCCGCGTCGATGCTGCGCGGATGGGTGCCGGTCAACGTCGTGGTCTGGGCGGCGGCCAGCACAAAGCAGCCCGTCTCGATTGCGCGGGCGCGCAGCATGGGTTCCCAATGGGCCTGCCCGGTGGGCTGGGTAAACGCCGATGGTTGCAGGATGATCGCGGCCCCGGCCTGGGCCAGCGCACGATGCAGATACGCAAAGCGCAGGTCATAGCAGATGGTCAACCCGATCCGGCCCCAAGGGGTATCGGCCAGCACCGCGCGGTCGCCGGGCCGGAAGGCCACCGATTCGCGATAGGTTTCCGTATCGCCCAACTGCACGTCGAACATGTGGATCTTGTCATAGCGGGCGACGATGCCGCCCGTCGGGTCGATCAGGAACGACCGGTTGGCAAAGCGGCCGTCCGCATCGCCGGTTTTCAGCGCCAGCGAACCGATGGCAAGCCAGATGCCCAGGTCGGCCGCCGCGTGGCGCAGGCCGGTCAGGGTCAGATCATCCGCTTCGATCCGCAGCACCGTGCGCTGATGGTCGCGGCTGGCGGTGACGCAATTGCTGATCTCGGGCGTGCAGGCCAGATCGGCACCGGCGTCGCGCGCCTGTTCCAGCATGGCGCGCATAGTGGCCAGATTGGCCGCCGGGTCATCGCCGGACGACAGTTGCAGCAGCGCCGCCTTCACGCTGCCAGCAGCGCGTCAAGCCGCCCCGCATCCTCCAGCGCGTAAAGATCGTCGCAGCCGCCGACATGACTGCCGCCGATGAATATCTGCGGCACAGTCGTACGGCCCTTGGCGCGCCGCACCATTTCGGGGCGGCGGTCGGGGTGGCGCACCACGTCCACCTCGGCAAAGGGCACGCCTTTGGCAGTCAACAGCCGTTTGGCGGCATGGCAATAGCCGCAGGTGGGCGAGGTATAGATTTCGACTTGCGGCATCGCGGCATCCTGTCACCGGGGACGCGGGCCAGTCTAGGCATCTTTGACGACGCGGGCCAGTACCAGAACAGCCACATCGCGCACGCCGCCTGTGCGCAACGCGGTCGTCGCGGCGGCCAGCGTCGCCCCGCTGGTCATCACATCGTCGATCAGCAGAACATGGCGGCCCGCGATCTGCGTCAGCCGACGCGGATGGGCGCGGATCGCGCCATCCAGCGCGCTAAACCGCGCATCGCGGCTGTGGCCATCCAGCACCCGCGTGCGCCGGGTCCGCTGCAACGCGTCGGGGCAAAGCGGGCGCTGCAGCACCGCCGCCACCCGTGCCGCCAGCAGGGCCGACTGGTTGTAGCGGCGCGACAACAACCGGGTCCAGTGCAGCGGAACCGGCACGATCACCGTGTCTGCGGCAATCAGCGCCCGGGCCCGGGTCGCCATCCAGTCGCCCAACGCACGCGCAAGGTCGGTCCTGTCGCCATGTTTCAGCGACAGCACCAATTGCCGCCCGTTGCCCTGATAGGTGAACACGGCCCGCCCCTGCGACCAGGGCCGCGCCACGCGCATGCAATCGTCGCACAGCACCTGCTCGCCGCGCGATTCGCCCGGCAGCGCGGTGCCGCACTGGGCACATACCAGCCCGCCGATGAAACCGGTATCCAGCCAACAGGGCCCGCACAGGCCAAAATCGCTTTCCGTCCGGGCGCCGCAACTGACGCATTGCGGCGGATAGACAGTGCGGATCGCGCTTTGCAACATCGCCGTGACCACTTAGATCTGCGCCATGCAGGCACCCCCCCCGATCTTTGACCGCGCCGCGCTGATGCGGCAGCGCCGCCGCGCCGCCCACGCCCCGGCCTTGTTCCTGCGCCAGGCCGTGCAGGCCGAACTGCACGATCGCCTGCGCGAGGTTAACAGAACGTTTACAGCCCCCGCGATCGTCACCGCGCTGCCGCAGATCTGGGCAGATGTGCTGCCCGGGGCGGTGATGGTTGCGGATGCCGACGTACTGGGCTTGGCGCGACAGGCGCACGATATCGTGATCCATGACATGGCCCTGCATTGGGCCGATGATCCGGTCGGGCAACTGGTACAGGCGCGGCTGGCGTTGCGGCCGGACGGGCTGTTGCTGGCGACGCTGTTCGGCGGGCAGACGCTGGCCCACCTGCGCGCCGCACTGGCGCAGGCCGAGGCTGACGTCACCGGCGGGCTGTCGCCGCGCGTGGCCCCGATGGGCGAAATCCGCGACCTGGGCGCGCTGCTGCAACGGGCGGGGTTTGCGCTGCCGGTGGCGGATGCAAGCCCGTTCACCGTCAGCTATGCTGACCCCTTTGCCCTGATGCGCGATCTGCGGGCGATGGGCGAAGGCAACGCCATGGCCGGCCGCATGCGCCACCCGACGCGTCGCGCCGTGATGGCCCGGGCTGCCGCGCTGTACCCGACCGGGCCCGACGGCCGGATCACCGCGACGTTCGAGGTGGTGACGCTGACCGGCTGGGCCCCGGACCCCGGCCAGCCGCAACCGCTGCGCCCCGGTTCGGCCAGGGCGCGGCTGGCCGATGCCCTGGCCGTGGTCGAGCGCCCCCTTGACCGCGACCACGATTGACCGCAAGGGCAGATGGCCTAGATTTCAAGCCGTGATGCCATGACCAAGGCCAGACCCGCCACCATGTTTGATGCAAGTTCGCTGAAACGCGCCGAAAACGGCGCGTCCCTGCAGGTGCCCGACCATGCACCCGCCAACCATCCGGCGGTACGCAGCGGGCGGATCGGCATTCTGCTGGCCAATCTGGGCACGCCCGACGCTACCGACTATTGGTCGATGCGCCGCTATCTGTCCGAGTTTCTGTCGGACAAGCGGGTGGTCGATTACAGCCCGTGGCTGTGGCAACCCCTGTTGCAACTGGTGATCCTGTCCAAGCGGCCGTTTTCGTCCGGGGCCAATTACCGCTCGATCTGGAACAACGAGGCCAACGAAAGCCCGCTGCTGACCATCACCAAGGCGCAGACGGTGGCCCTGCGCGCCGATCTGACCGCGCGGTTCGGCGACCGGGTGATGGTGGATTTCTGCATGCGCTACGGCAACCCCTCGACCACGTCGAAACTGCGCGAAATGGTGGCCGCCGGTTGCGACAAGATCCTGTTTTTCCCGCTTTATCCCCACTACGCGGGCGCCACCTGGGCGACGGCGAACGACCAGTTGTTCCGCGCGCTGATGCAGGAAAAATGGCAGCCCGCCTTGCGCATCGTGCCACCCTATTTCGACCAGCCCGCCTATATCGACGCGCTGGCGCAATCGGTGGAACGCGCCTATGCCACCACGGTTGCCGCGCCGCAGATGCTGGTCTGCTCTTACCACGGGGTGCCGGAACGCTATCTGCTCGAAGGCGACCCCTATCACTGCCAATGCATGAAAACCACGCGCCTGCTGCGCGAACGGCTGGGCTGGGACAGGACGGCGATCACCACGACATTCCAAAGCCGGTTCGGCCCCGAAGAATGGCTGAAACCCTATACGGTCGAAGAGGTGGCCCGCCTGGCGCAATCGGGGGTGAAACGCCTGGCGATCTGCGCGCCCGCGTTTTCCGCCGATTGCATCGAAACACTGGAAGAGATCAACGCGGAAATCCGCGAAAGTTTCATCCATGCCGGCGGGCAGGAATTCACCTATATCCCCTGCCTGAACGACGACGCCGCCCATATTGCGGCACTGGGCGGCGTGGTGGCAGACAACCTCAGGGGCTGGATCGGCTAGGCCGCTGTTGCTGATCGCCGAAAAGCCGGCTGACTTTCTGTTCTGTCATTCATTTTTGCATAAATACCCCGGGTCCGGGCAGAGCCCGGGTGCCGGACAATGGCCCTGCCGCTCAGATCAGCAGCACCTGGGTGCCGACCCTGGCCAATGCAAACAGTTCCGTGATGTGTTCGTTGTAAAGCCCGATACAGCCGTTCGACGACCGCCGCCCGATCTTGCGCGTGTCATGCGTGCCGTGGATGCGATAGTATTGCCACGACAGATACAGCGCCAGCGGACCCAGGGGGTTGTCGGGCGCGCCGCCTTCGACGACCGCGGGCCATTCGGGGTTGCGCTCGCGCATCGCCGGGGTGGGCCGCCAGGTCGGGTTCACCACCTTTTCGGTCACCGACGTTTCACCCCGGCGGGTCAGGTCGTCGGTCAGGGGCACGCTGGTCGGGTACAGCCGGTAGGTCGCCGCATCTTCGGACCAGAAATGCAGCGCGCGCGACTGGATGTCGACCAGGATCACGCCATTGGTCAGATTGGCGAAATAGGGCTGCCATTGCAGCGCGCGAAAGCTGGAAATGTTGCGCTGCACCGCGTCGGACAGTTCGCCCTCGATCTCGGTCGAGTTGTCGGTCTGCGCCCGCGCGCCACCGGCCAGCCCCAGGCCGATCGCCGCGCCCAGTCCCGCGCCCTTGGCCAGAAAACCCCGCCGGTTCAGCCGTTCATTGCTTGTCATCTGCTCGCCGCCCTTGTTGCCCCCCGCCACATGCCGTGCGGGGCTTTGCCCATGGACAGCATAGACCGCACGCAACGCCGCTGCAATTCAAACAAAAGTCAGACGGGCGAACCCGTGCCGATCGGCGTTTGCCACGCCCGCCAACTGTGGATAAGGAGAGTCCGAATAATCCAGAAGGTGGTCAATGCTGCACCGGCGCGCGATGATTGGGATGGGGCTGTTGTCCTTGGCGGCCTGCTCGACCCGTGCGGCATCTACCCGCCCCGATGGACTGCCCACGCCAACCGTGTACCGGATCAGCGAACGTGACGCGGCCGAGATTCCGTTCCGCTTTCTGGAAAGCGTCAACACCCTGCGCCAGGCCGCCGGTGTGGGTGCCGTCACGCTGGATGTGCAGCTGAACGCTGCGGCCGCGACCCATTCGCGCGACATGGCGGTGCAGAACCGGCCCTGGCATTTCGGCTCGGATGGCTCTTCGCCCATCGACCGGCTGAACCGGGTCGGTTTTGTCGGCACCCTGGTCGGCCAGGCGATATCCGAAACCTACGAGACCGAGTTGGAAACCCTGGGCGCATGGATGCAGCAAGGCGACTCGCGCGCCATCATTCTGGACCGCCAGGCGACCAAGATCGGCCTGGCCTGGTTTCAGGAAGAGTCGGGCAAGATCTGGTGGACGCTGGTGCTGGCCTATTGAGACTTGCCTTTGATGCCCGTCACACAGGCGGAGCAAAGGTTTTTTACCCGGTGCACTCCACGCGCAGCGCCAGAGGACCCCGTTGCAGGCGCATCGTCTGGCCCGGTGATCGGGCGCTACCCTCCACCTGGCATGACTGCCGCAGTTCAAACCCGAACCGCTGCAGGCCCTATTTCGGGCCGCGCTTGGCCAAGATGCGTTGCAGGGTACGGCGATGCATCGACAGGCGGCGGGCGGTTTCGCTGACATTGCGGTCGCACAGTTCATAGACGCGCTGGATATGTTCCCAGCGCACGCGATCGGCGCTCATCGGGTTGTCGGGCGGCGCGGGGTGGTTGCTGCCGCGCGACAACAGCGCATTGGTCACGTCGGTCGCATCGGCGGGCTTGGACAGATAGTCGGTTGCGCCGATCTTGACCGCAGCCACCGCCGTTGCAATCGCGCCGTACCCGGTCAGGACCACGATCCGGCTGTCGGGCCGCCGGGCGCGCAGCGCCTCGACCACCTCCAGCCCGTTGCCATCCTCCAGCCGCAGGTCAACCACGGCATAGGCGGGCGGGCGCTGGGTCGCGATCTGCTTGCCCTGCGCCACGGACAAGGCAAGTTCGACCGCAAAGCCGCGCTTTTCCATCGCCTTGCCCAGACGGCGCAGAAACGTCTCGTCATCATCGACCAACAGCAGGCTGTGGTCATCGCCCAGGTCCAGCAATCCCGTGGCTGGTACGCCAGGGTCGGGGCCGGGAACGGCAGTCACGGGGGTGATGTGGCCATGGTCGGGCATGTCGGTCTCTGGGGTTGGGGCTGCTGCGGATGGGGGTAAACTAGCGCATCGGCCGGGCGGGTCAATTCGCCGCGGCGGCCACGAAACAGGCCACCGATTCGGCCATCGCCTCGGGCGTCGCGTCGCGGTTGTAGAAATCGACATAGCCGATGCCGGGCAGCGCCAGATAGCTGAAGATCGAATGGTTCATCAGATAGAAATCGTCATCGCCGGTGCCACGTTCGGCCAGCACGCGCCAGGCCCGGGTGGCAACGTCGATCTGGTCCTGGGTGCCGGTCAGGCCGATCATGCGCGGGTGGAACGCGGCGGTGAAATCGCGCACCACATCCACGGTATCGCGCGCCGGGTCGATGGTGATGAAGGCCCCGTTGGCGATGATGCCCCGCGCCTCCAGATCCTCCAGCGCAAAGGCGTTACGCTGCACGTCGGTCGGGCAGATGTCGGGGCAGAAGGTGTAGCCGAAATAGACGATGGTGGGCGCGGTGAACACCTGCGCATCCGTCACCGTCGCGCCGTTTTCATCGACCAGCGTGAATGGCCCGCCGATGCTGCCGCCCGCGACCTGGCCATCGCGGCAGGCGGCAAAGCGGTCATTGGCGGGGCGCAGCAATGTCGCCGCCCATGTGCCCAGCACCATCGCGCCCAGCGCCGCAACTGCCGTGATTGCGATTGTTCTGACCTGCATAGCCGCTCCTGCCGTTGATCCCAGCCCACACACCCCATATCAAGCCTTGCATCCCACCGCAAAGTCCGAGGCACCGCACATGGCCGTGACCGAATTGCAGCTGTTTCAGCAGCACGAACGCAGCAACTGGGTGCGGCTGCGCACGCTGGTCCGGTTGCGCTGGGTGGCGATCGCGGGCCAGATCATCGCCGTGATCGTGGCTGCGGGCGCATTTGGCATCCAGTTGCAGTTGGGGCTGGTGGCGATGACCATCGGTGCGTCGATCCTGGCCAACCTGTTTTCCACCTTTCTCAATCCCGAAAACCAGCGGCTGTCGGAACGGCAGGCCGGGTTGATGCTGGTGTTCGACGTGCTGCAACTGGGGGTGCTGCTGTATCTGACCGGCGGGCTGAACAACCCGTTCGCCCTGCTGATCCTGTCGCCGCCCACCATCGCGGCCACCGTTCTGCAGCGCCGCTCGACCGTGGCGGTTGTGCTGCTGACCATTGCCGTCATTGCCGTGACGGCGCGGTTTCACCTGCCGATCACGCTGGCAAGCGGGGCCGAGCTGGTCATGCCGGGGCTGTTCCTGTTCGGCTTCCGGATCGCGCTGATTGTGGGCGTGGTGTTTCTGGCCGTCTATGCGCGCCAGGTCACGACCGAAATGCACACGATGCGCGAAGCGCTGGTGGCGACCCAACTGGCCCTGACGCGCGAACAAAAGCTGACCGATCTGGGCGGCGTGGTGGCCGCCGCCGCGCACGAGCTTGGCACCCCGCTTGCCACGATCATGCTGGTATCGGGCGAGCTGATCGACGAACTGGCCGACCGGCCGGCGCTGCGCGACGATGCCGGACTGATCCGCCAGCAGGCCGACCGTTGCCGCGATATCCTGCGCGGCATGGGGCGGGCCGGGAACGAAGACATGCACATGCGCCGCGCCCCCTTGGAAACCGTGGTGCGCGAAGCGGCCGAGCCGCATCTGGCCCGCGGCAAAACAGTGCATATCGCGGTCTGGCGTGACGAGTCTGACCGCGACACCGGCTCGGATCGGGGGCCCGACCAGGGTGCCGACCTGCGCCAGCCGGTCATCCTGCGGCGGCCCGAAATCATCCACGGCCTGCGCAACCTGATCCAGAATGCGGTCGATTTCGCGGCAGGCCAGGTCGAGGTTGACGTGACCTGGACCGATCAGGTCGTGCGGGTGCGCATTGCCGATGACGGCCCGGGGTTTGCGCAATCGGTGATGCCGCGGATCGGTGATCCGTTGTTGCGCCGCCGTCGCAGGCGTCCTGTCGCCACCCAGCCCAGCCGCCCGGGCTATGAAGGCATGGGCCTGGGCCTGTTCATCGCCAAGACCCTGCTGGAACGTTCCGGCGCGCGGCTGAGCTTTGCCAATGCGGCAGACGATACCGGCCGGGATGCGGCCACGACCGGGGCCATCGTGGTGGTGGAATGGCCCCGCAGCCAGGTAGAACCGCCGGTTCCCGCACTGACCCCAGGCCTGGGCCGAAACCGCCCGATCCCGGTCTGAACCGGCGGCCCGAACCGGGGGCCCGAACCGGGGGCCCGAACCGGGGGCCCGAACCGGGGGCCCGAACCGGGGGCCTCAATCCCAACCACGGGCGGGGCCTTGGTCAAAGTGGTTGTCGGGGTCGGCGCGCAGGGCGTCGGCCCCCTGTTGCAGGCCGGCCGCACTGCGCAGCGTCAGGTTGCAAGCTTAACACACGATTAACCAATCGCGGGCAGGCTCGCCGCAAGGGAAGACGGGTGGCAGCATGGCGTTTGATTCGATGCCGGCCATTCTTGGCCTGACGGGGTTTGCTGGCCTTGTCTCGCTGGGGATCGTGCTGGGACTGGGGCGTTGGTTCGCGCCCAGACGGGTGACGGCACGGGCCTTGGTCGATGCGGCAGGCCCGGGCACGGTGTTTTTGTTCGATGGCCGCTTGCTGGTGGATGCAACACCGCCCGCACAGCGGCTGCTGTCGCGCAAGGAACGCCATCTGACCGATTGGGACGCGCTGCTTGGCCTGCTGTCACGCGGCTTTCCCGATCTGGCCCAAAAGCTGCGGCAGCTTGACCAACAGGGCGAGGTGACGCTGCAGGCCGAAACCGGATCGGAGACGCTGCATGTCGATTATTGCCAGGGCCTGCTGCGGCTGACCCTTGGCAGCGGGGCCGAAGGGGCGTTGCACGTTGATCGGCTGGCCGTTGCCGCGATGGAAGATGAATTGACGATGCTGCGCAGCATTGCCGAGGACGCGCCGCAACTGATCTGGAAAGAGGATGTTGGCGGGGTCGTGATCTGGGCCAACCAGACCTATCTGAACCTGGTCGAGCGAATCAGCCCGCCCGCTGCCGATGCTGACCGCATCTGGCCGCAAAAGCCGCTGCTGGCAGTGCCCGCACCCTTGACCGGGGCTGATATCGACGCGCCTCATATGTTGCGAATGTCGCTGATGATCCCGGGCGTGCAGGCCGCGCAATGGTTCGAAGTCACCTCGGTGCATCGCCTGGGCGAGACGATCCGCTTTGCCGTAGACGCCAACAGTGCCGTTCAGGCCGAATCCGCCCGGCGCGATTTCGTCCAGACCCTGACCAAGACCTTTGCCCATCTGGCCACCGGCCTGGCCATCTTTGACCGGCAACGGCGGCTGGCGTTGTTCAATCCGGCATTGCTGGACCTGACCGGCCTTCCCGCCGCCTTTCTGTCGTCGCGTCCGCTGGTGCACAGCGTGCTCGACCGGTTGCGCGACATGCACATGCTGCCCGAGCCCAAGAATTATACCACCTGGCGCGAACAGGTCGCCGCACTCGAGGCCGAAGCGGCGCAGGGCACCTATTGCGAAACCTGGTCGTTGCCATCCGGGCTGACCTATCGCGTCACGGGCCGGCCGCATCCCGAAGGCGCGATTGCCTTTCTGTTCGAGGATATCAGCGACGAAATCTCGCTGACCCGCCGGTTCCGGTCCGAACAGGAAACCGCGCAAGCCCTGCTTGATTCGCTGGAGGAAGGGGTGGCCGTGTTTTCGGCCGGGGGGACGTTGACGATGTACAACGCCGCCTATGGCCGGGCCTGGGGGCCGACCGCCGGCGGGCTGAGCGACACAACCATCGCCGAAGAATTGGGGCGCTGGCAATCGCGGGCTCAGCCCAGCCCGATCTGGGCCAAGGTGCATGCCTTATTTGCCGCCTTTGGCGACCGCAGCCCCTGGTCGGGGGTGCTGCATCTGGATGACGGCAGGCCGCTGGCCTTTTCGCTGACGCCCCTCTCGGGCGGGGCGACCCTGGCGCGATTCCGCGATCTGACCAGCGAGATGCCGCTGGGCCTGGCCATGCCATTGCGCAGTGATTCGGGTCTGGTGACGGAAGGCGACAGTTTCCGCTCGCTGCGCCGGGCGGCGCAGATGTCGGCCGGCCAGCGTGTCGCCGCCACGCTGACCGCCGCGACGCTGACCTCGGCCAAGGACAACGGCATGCGGGACGGATCCGGCATGGACGGGCACGCACGGGATGGATCGGTCATGCCGGGGGCGATAGTGCGCGCACCGCGCAGCGCGGCCCGTAAACGCCGGTCGGCATCGGGGCCATCGGCCTGACAAAGCGATTGGCTTTGTGTCGCTGCAACGGGTGCGGTTGACGGTGATGCGAATGTCCCGCGCGAGACCGGGGGCCAGCCCGGCTATCGTTGCAGTCTGGGGTCGGTTTGAGGACAACCACGAGGCGGATAACGGCCAGGCGTCATCGACCGCAGCAGCCTGAGCGAACGGCGCCAAGGCGGGCGCAGGCAAGACAGACCGGGTGAGGTCAAGGCAGCGTCAGAGCGGCCCGAGTCGGAGCGGCCCAAATCAGACTGGCCCCAATCACATTGGCCCAAATCAGACTGGCCCAAGTCAGACCGGCACAAGTCGGAGCGGCCCAAGCCGGAGCGGCCCAAGC
>Ga0105046_10002456_pt1 | contig 29231 bp, 29 predicted proteins | sample MAT03_FD_78385 | JGI IMG/M metagenome (GOLD analysis project Ga0105046, IMG submission 78385) | Freshwater microbial communities from Lake Fryxell liftoff mats and glacier meltwater in Antarctica - MAT-03 (megahit assembly) | ecosystem: Environmental > Aquatic > Freshwater > Ice > Liftoff... | reverse complement strand
GGTGAGATCGAGCGCGACACCGGTGCGTGCGATATAGGCCGCTGGAGACAGGTCCATCATGCCACTCGCCACCAGAAGGCCGCCGAGCAGACCGGCGGCGCATCCGTAAAAATAGAGCAGCGGCAGCATCAGGGTGAGCGCGATCACACGGGGCAGCACCAGATAGGCCACCGTGTCCACGCCGAGCACTTCGAGCGCGTCGATCTCCTCGTTCGCCTGCATCGTGGCGAGTTCGGCAGCAAACGCAGCACCGGTGCGGCCGGCCATCACGATGGCAGTCATCACAGCCGCCATTTCGCGAGTCACCGCGATGCCGACCAGATCTGCCACATAGATGCCGGCGCCGAACTTGACCAACTGTACGGCCCCGACGAATGCGAGGATGGCGCCGACCAGCAGGTTGACGATCAGCACGATCGGCAGCGCCTGCGCGCTACACTGGACCGCGATGCGCAGCATGTCGCGCATCGGGAACGGAGCCTGTGCACCTACCAGGGCGACCGCTGACAGCGGCAACTGCCCGAGGAAGGCGAGGGCACGGCCACTGCGTACGGCACCCAGGCGAATCAGCGCAAGCAGGCGCGCCCCGACCCCTTGTCGGACTGCGAGGTCAAGCGTTGCCACGGGCCCGCTGCGCGCTGGCAGTTGCCGGTTTGATCGGAATGGTCATCGACGGCTGCTCGCGGCGAAACAGCCGCTTTGGAGGGAACTACCTAAGGCGACAGAGGATCGTGCGGATCGGAACGCAAACCGTGTTCCCGTGGGGGGTTACCCACTGCTGGCGTACAGTCAGCGCCGACGGTTTGTCCCGGCAGAGGGTCCTGGCAGCGGGTTCCGGCAGCGGGTTCCGGCAGTAGGCCCCGGCAGCGGGTTCCGGCAGGGGGCTGGACAGCGATTCACGGCAGTTGCTCGCACGCGCGATCGTCGCTGTCGATTCGGACGGTGTCCGGGTGAGTTTCGATCGCGATTGACGCAATCGGTTACATTCGACGAGTTGCAACCCTTGGCCGCACATGTCTGAAGTTGGACTGCGACCCGGTCGTTGCGCCAGATCGTTCCTTCCCCGGGTCGGGCGGCGCGCGTTCCGTCCATCGAGGTCACCGTGTCCGAGTTCCTGACTGGCAACACAGAAATGGCCCAACGGCTGCGCGCCTTCGACTGGCACGCGCACCCGCTGGGGCCGCCACTGGGGTGGCCAGCGGCGCTGCGCACCGCCGTGCGGGTGATGTTGACCACCCACCATCCGGTGTTCATCTTCTGGGGCGTGTCGGCGTTCTGTTTCTATAACGATGCCTACCGGGCCTCGCTCGGACCCGAGAAGCATCCGTCGATGTTGGGCGCGCGCGGCGATCGAGCCTGGACCGAGATCTGGCCACTCATCGGACCACAGGTGGCGCAGGTGATGGCTGGTGGTGAGGCGACCTCGCCTGAAAATCAGGGCATGGAGATCTGGCGTGAGGGCGGTCTCGCCCGCATGTACTGGACCTGCAGCTACAGCCCGCTGGACGATGATTCGGCGCCCGGCGGAGTCGGAGGCGTGCTGGTGCTGTGCCAGGACACCACTGACCAGGTGCTGGACGCGCAACGCAGCCGGGGTGCGGAGCTGCGCGAGATCATCGATGCGATGGTGGCCTTCGTGGGCGTGCTCACTCGGGAGGGCGTGCTGGTCGAAGCCAACGCCCCTCCGCTCCAGATTTCCGGACTTAACCGCGCCGATGTGCTCGGCCGACTGTTCTGGGAATGTGCCTGGTGGACCCATGATCCGGCCGTGCAGACGCGGCTTGAAAAGGCGTTCGATCGCGCACTTGGCGGCGAGATCGTGCGCTATGAAGAGACGATTCGGGCGAGGGGCAATACGCGGCGCGTGATCGACCTGATGCTGCACCCGGTGTCGCGCGGCGGCGAAGTCCGCTATGTGGTTCCCTCGGCGGTGGACATCACCGAGCGCAAGCAGGCCGAGGCGCAGGCGCGAGCGCAGCAGACTCTGCTCATCCAGGTGATCGCCAGCATGACCGAGGGCGTGAGTATTGTTACGCTCGACGGTGAGCTCCTGCTGATGAATCGAGCCGGGGCGGAGCTGTTCGGCTTCAAGGACGAGCAGGACTATCGTCGCCGACTGCCTTATTTTACCGAGACCTTCACGCTGTTCGACACCGAAGGTCGTGAGCTCGCCGTCGACGAGTGGCCCTTTCCGCGAGTGCTGCGCGGCGAAGCGGTTCGCTCGCAGGTGGTCGAAGTGGTCAGGCGCGACACCGGCCTGCGCATCTGGCTGAGCTACAACGGCGGACTTGTCGATAACGAAGATGGCAAGCCGAGCTGGGCACTCAACACCTACCGGGATGTCACGCGCGAGCGACAGGCGCAGATGGCCATGGAAACGCGCGAGGAGCGCTTCCGGCTGATGGCCGATGAGGTGCCCACGGCAATCTGGGTCAACGATATGCACGGCCGCATCGAGTCCGTAAATGCGCCATTTCGGGCAATCTTCGGCACCAGCCCACAGGCTCTGCAGTCCGAGGGGTGGAGCGCGGTGCTGCATCCGGAGGACCGGGACCGGTTCGTCGCAGCGCTGACGGCCGCGTGCGACGATTGCGCGCCGTTCCGCGCGCGGGCACGGGTGAGGCATGCCAATGGCCAGTGGCGGCAGATAGACGCCACTGCGACGCCGCGGCTGAACGACGAGGGCGTGTTTCTCGGCCATGTCGGCATGACCCCGGATGTCACTGAGCTGGTCGAGTCGCAGCGAGCGCTGGAAGAGGTCGATCGGCGCAAGGATGAGTTTCTGGCCACGCTCGGCCATGAGCTGCGCAATCCGCTGGCGCCGATTCGAACCGCCGCGCAGGTGCTCGCCTCGGCGCGCCTGGGCAAGAAGGAGCTGAGCTGGGCGCAGGCGGTGATCTCGCGCCAGGCCGACCATATGGCGCGCCTGCTCGATGATCTGCTCAACGTGGCGCGCATCAACCGCGGCACGTTAGAGCTGGACCGGGCAAGCGCATCGGTCGCTTCGGTGATCGAAGCGGCTATCGAGATTGCACGTCCCGGCATCGATGCCAAGGCCCATCAGCTGCAGGTGGAGATCGAGCCCGGGCTGCCGCCGCTCCATGTCGATCGACTACGCCTTGCGCAGGTGCTGTCCAACTTGCTGACCAATGCTGCCAAGTACACCGCACGCGGTGGTCGTATCTCGATGTCGGCGCAGGCCGGCAGCGACGGGTCGGTGCGCATTGCAGTGTCCGACTCCGGCATCGGTCTTGCCTCGGAGGCGCTGTTGCCCATCTTCAATATGTACACTCAGGTCAATGAAAGCCGGTCCGAGGCCGATGGGGGTATGGGTGTAGGGCTGGCCCTGGCCAAGTCGCTGGTCGAACTGCATGGCGGGCGTATCGAGGCGTTCAGTGGAGGTCTGGGTCAGGGCAGCGAGTTCGTGATCATCCTGCCGGCAAGCCTGGCGCCGACCGCCGGGCTGGATGCTGCGGCAGTCCCCACGCCGGCGCCTGCGTTGGACGACAACCGAACGGTTCTGGTGGCCGATGACAACGGAGATGCGGCGACTACGCTGGCGATGTGGCTGAGAATGAACGGTCACCGGGTGCATGTGGCGAGCAGCGGCGTACAGGCGCTGGCAATGGCGCGCGAGTGCGCCCCCGAGGTGGCGATCCTGGACATCGGGCTGCCGGATATCGATGGCTACGAGCTCGCGCGCCGACTGCGTGCCGAGCCGCCTGCGGGCGGCACGCCGCTGCTCATAGCGCTCACTGGCTGGGGTCAGGCACAAGACCGGCAACGCGCGCTGGACGCGGGCTTCGACCATCACATGACCAAGCCGGCGGTGCTGCCCGAACTGGATGCGCTGCTGCGACTGGGGCGCGTCACGACCGGCTAGTGCGGCGCGACACCGGGGAGAGGCCATGGGACAGAACGTGGGACAGTCCCTGGGACAGACCCTGGGACAGACCTCATGCGGGGTCTGTCCCCTGGCAGATACTCGGGCGCCTGCAAGATTCAAATTCTGCGTTATCTCGCATCCGTCTCTATTACGCCCTTGAACGCGGCTGTCATGCTGGAACGCGATTCTCGCTCATCAATTCCCGCTTGCGCGCCTGCATCTGAACGCCCAGGGCAGCGAGATGCATTTCTGCGTTCTCTTGCCCGGCGAGGATCTGGAAGCTGTTGCAGGCAATCCACGCGGCGTGAGGCGGCCGCGGGAGCGAATCGGATTGGCGCGCGGCTGCGCCGAGGCGATGATCCCGGCAGCTTCACTGCGGCTGCCGGGATCAATCAACGATCCCTCGGATCAACCCTGCGGCTCAGGTAAGCGAGGCGGTGGCGTGAGCACGAGCCTGGGCCTCATTGGGCTGACCCGAGCGCGACCACTCCTTGCGGAAGTACTCGGCATCTTCCGACGAGCGCGGGGTGACGCCCATCAGGATGCCGCCGTTGGCCAGATCCCCCTCATGCTGCTTGACCCGCTCCTCGGGAATGCCCCAACCGATCAGGGCGCCGACGAGGGAACCGGCGGCGCCACCGGCACCCGCGCCAGCGATGGCCGCAGCGAGCGGCCCGGCGATGACCAGACCCAGCCCGGGCAGCACAATGGAAGTGCCCACTGCAGCAATGGCCGCAGCGATGGCGCCAAGGGTGCCGCCAACGGCCGCGCCGGTTCCCGCCCCTCCAGCCGCTTTTGACCCCAGTTCTGTGACCAGCGTGCCTTCCTGGGTGAAGTAACGTTTACGGGTGTCATCGGTCATCACGACATTGAGGTCTTCAGACTGATAACCGCGGGCAGTGGCCGAGTGCCACGCCCGCTCTGCGGCGTTTCGGTCCGGGAACACTTCGGTGACAAGGGCGCTGTCTTTGCGTGAAGTATCGGTATTCATGTTGTCTCCTTGGGTAGTCAATTCGCCCGCGATCACGGGAGCGCAATCGCGTCTTGGGCACACATTGCATCGCAAGCAATGGCCCCGGCCAGTCACTCATCCCGCCAGCCCGGGCGTAATCGTTGCGAACGCTCGTTTACCCCTACGTTCCTGGTCCGACTGGCGCGGCCTATGCATCCTTCGATGAAGCGCACTGCTCCTCGGTGCCGTCCCCGGCGCACCTGGCCATGAGCGCTGTTGCCTCCGGCTCAGCGCAGAGGTCCGTTGGGCCGTGGCAGAACATTGTCGCGTTGGTGCAGGCCTGGTCGGATGACCGCTGCTCGCGCAAGGCGGCGGCGCTGGCCTACTACACCGCCTTCTCGCTCGCCCCGCTGCTGGTGATCGTCCTTGCCGCAGGTGGCCTGGTGATGGACAGCGAGATGCTCGGGGCGGCCCTGCTCGATCAGGTGCGCCAGGCGTTCGGGGAAGCCGGCGCAGAATTGGTTCAACAGATGCTGGTGACCTCGGCTCAGGAAGAGGTACGCGGCTGGTCGGTGGGCATTGCCATCGCCGTGCTGTTTCTCGGGGCGACCACCGCCTTCGCGGAATTGAAGAGCAGTCTGGATGATATCTGGCGGGTACACCCTGATCCGAACGCCGTACAGCGCTCAGGGTGGTTCGACCTGCTGCGCACCCGTGTGCTGTCCCTGGGGCTGGTACTGACCATAGCCTTCCTGCTGTTGACCTCCCTTGCCATGAATGCGCTGCTCGGCCTCGCCTGGCAGGCGCTCAGCGGCTGGGTCGGCGTCGCCGAGACCACCTGGCTCGCGCTGGCTGGCGAAGTGACCACCTGGCTGGTGGTCGGGGCGCTGTTTACCGCAATATATCGGGTGCTGCCAGAAGCGCGGCTGGAATGGGGGCACCTGTTGAAGGCTGCGGGGATCACCACGGTGCTGTTCATGGTGGGCAAGTGGGCTATCGGTTTGTATCTTGCCAACAGCGCGCCTGCCTCCAGTTTCGGCGCCGCGGGGTCTCTCGCGATCTTGCTGCTCTGGATGTACTACTCGGCCAGCATATTCTTTCTCGGCGCGCAGATCGCCCGGATGTTCGTCGGCTTGCCGAACGCCTTCGGCGAGCCCAGCGAACCGATCGCGCCGATCCCGCCGCAAGCACCGAAGGCACTACAGTCGCCAGCAGCGCCCAGACCCGGACGCCATCTGCCCGCAGCCCTGCTGCGGCCGGGCGCGCGAGTGACACAGGTCCCGCAGGGGCGTTGACTTCAGGGTCAGATACGGTTCCCCGGCGCGCAATGCAGGGGCATAGCTTTGACGCGGCAGCGCTTCAGCGTACGGCGCGCTGCAGGCTGCGAGCTGCGAGCTGCGCGCCAGGGTGGCGAGAGTATTTCATTGACTCTCTCGTGGGCCCTGGAACGCCCGCTACCTCATGAGATCGACAAGCCGCTCATCAGTGAGTCAATTGACCACCATGGAATCGACCACCGAGCGTACGCCCGACACCGACCGCGCGACCTGCACAGCCTTGTCGCGCTCGGGCCCGCTGGCAACCTGACCACTCAGCGTGACGACGCCATTTTGAGTGTCGACATTCACTGCCATCCCCTTAACCGACTCGTCGGCCAACAACTGGGTCTTGACCTGCGCGGTGATCGCAGTATCGTCGATGACCACACCGGCCTGCTGGGGCGCACTGGTCTGGGGCTGCGTGGTCGCCGCGGGCGCCTGGGTGCGGGGCGGCGCTGCCGGTTCGCGATTGCACCCGCTGACCAGAATGCCAGCGGCTAGCGCTGTGAACAACGCGATGGAACCTGAACGATTCTTGATCGTGGAAGTGTGACTGGTATTCATTTAAAAAATCTCCTTGGGGGGCCCAGGGCAGGGGTTGGGTCGGCAGGCAGGCTTCTGCTTCGTGTACACCGCCCTGGTGAGGTTGAACTGCGGCCTGCCTTGCTGCAAGTGACCAGGGCGCAAGGAGTGAGCCCGTACATGTCGCACCCCGCGGGATGCCTGCACCCAAAGCCACGCCGAGCGCTGGTGATCGGCGGCGGCAACCTGATCATTCTTGATCTGACCGACCCGGATCCCAACTCGCAATCGCTATATACCGCGGGCTGGCTTCAGCAATGTGCAACCCGCCTCGCGCCAGAGGGTAGGTTGACGATGCAGGTGGGGTCCGCTTTCGATGATTGGATGCATTGTGCGCGAGGTGTTCGAGTCCCTGCGTACCCCCTTCGACGACGTCGCAGCCTACCTCCTCTGCAGGTGCGGCTCGACTACCGCGTGATCACCCAAGCCTATAGGCCGGGCGGCGGCGATCGATGCCGCCATAGACAGTGCGCGGACCATCTTGCTGTGCGGGGCATCCCAGTACTCCGCTACGCGGGTGCTGACCTTCACCAGGGCGAGGTTCGGTGTGCTGGGGCCTTGGGGAAACCAGGGCTTGGCAAATGGCGTCCACAAGGCTTCGATCCGCGCCGGATCCTTGTCCACCTCACCGTCGCCGGAGACTGACACGAACACACCGCGATCGTTATCGCTCCAGCTCAGGTTGACCCGGGCCAGCTGGTCGGCCTTCGGCGACTCTATATCGGTAAAGAACCAGAACGCACTGTCGCCGTCCAGTTGCAGCACGCTCATCGGGCGACTGACCAGCAGGCCCTGGTCGTCCACAGTGGTGAACATCACCGCCTGCAAGTCCTTGACCAGCTCGGCGATATGGGTCATTTCAGGCGTGGCTTGTGGGGATATTTTCATCGAGAGTTGCTCCTTGGGAAGGCGCGCGAAGTGCGCGTCGTGAAGATGACGAAAGCAGCTTTCGCAGCCGCTCGCGCGCGTAGCCGGCCAACGCAGTGGCGTGCCGACCGGCGCCGGTCCGATTGATTTTCGTTGTTACCGCAGGTCATCGGTGAAGTGCTGACCGACTGCGGCGAATCATCAGAGCGATCACATCCGGTGCCGGCCCGCCGGGTTCATCGATCGGGGCGGGTGGGGTAGGTGCAGGGTCGATGACCGGCTGCGATGGCACTGGCGAGCCCGGTGGTTGAGACGGCACCGGGTCCGGACTGACGCTCGGTGGGGGCGTATACGGGGGAATGGACGGCGGCACGGAGGGCTGCGCTGAGATGGAGTCGGTTTTCATACGCCAAGGCCACGCAAGGAACGGCCCCGCACAACGGGGCGGGCCGCATGTGAGCAAGAGGGCCCGGTAGAACCCGGGCATGCCGCTTGCAACAGGAACAACGACAGCGAATGTACCGATGACGCGGAGCCTTACGTCGTTGGCCTGTTCAAGTCACGGGCGGTGCGCTAAGGCGCACCCTTCACACTGGCACCATCGCATCAGCAACACCCTTGTGAAGTTCAATTGTCCAGCAACCGGAGATCAACCATGAACACTACTCAAGAACATACTGCAGCCGCACTCGATGGCACGATCGGCAAAGCCACAGCTAAAGCGCATGACACCGTCGACCGCGTGGCAGCCTCGGTGGGCCCGATGGTCGACCGGGTGACGTCCATGGCAAGTGACACCACTGCGACTTTGCAGTCCAAGGCCGAGGACCTCATGCACACACGTGATCAGTGGATGGATGACGTGCGGGGCTATGTGCGCGAGCGGCCGTTTACCGCCCTTGGCGTCACTGCCGCGGCGGTGTATCTGATCAGCCGGCTGTGGACGCGTTAAGTGGACGCAGCCGCCGCCGCGCCTAGCCGCGCAAGCGAGCCTCAATCGTGGCGTGTGTTACTCGGGCAGATGCTCGAGCATGCACACGACGCGGCGGCTTTCCGTATCGCGCTGTTAGGTCTGGAGGCCCGGCGCGCACTGCTGCTGGGTGCGCGCAGTCTGGTGCTCGCGGTAGTGGCGGCGCTCATGCTTTTTACCGCATGGCTCTCGCTGTTGGGCGCGCTGGTGCTGTGGGCGGTTCAGGCGGGCTGGAGCTGGCCGCTGGTGCTGTTGGCACTGGCGGTGGCTTCAGTGCTCAGCGCAGTGGCGAGCGCGTTTTCCGCTCGCAGCAGCCTGCAGCGCATCCACTTCGATGCGAGTTGGCGCGCGATCAGGGGCACCCCCTCCTCCGAGGCCCCGCAGGATGCGGCGGCAACGGCACCTCAGTGAGGCCGACATGAATGTGCTCGACATCGAGCAGCAGATTGCGCTCACCGAACAGCGTGTGTACAGCGCTGATCGAAGATTGCGCGCTGATCGGGTGCAGTTTTCCGAGCATATGCAGCGGTCGGGCAACTATGTAAAACCCGTGGCGGGGGTTTTGATTGCAGCCTGGTTGCTGCGAGGTCGACTGCTCGGCGGGACCCGGACGACTCTGCTGCCAGGCGCCACGCGATCTTGGTCATGGCTGCGTGGTTTGTTGCCGATGCTCGCCCCGATTCTGGGCCAGGCCGCGAGCAGATACAGCAGTGCGGTCGGGAATAAGGTCCTGTTCAGGACGCCGCGCCCTGAGCGAGCCGCCCCGCAGGTCTGTGCAAGCATCGACCCTGTTCTATTTCTCGGACACTGGAACGTGCTGGCCACTTTCAGTGGCGATATAGAACGGTACTTCTACCAGCCCAATGCTGACGGACACGGCTTTTCCGTGACGCAGAAGCGGGTGGATCGCGCGGGACGCAGCCTGGTCACGCACGGTCAAGTGCGCGCTGCGGCCCCTGGGGTGCCGGAGGGCCAGATGAGCATCAGCTTCGCGCCGTCCTGGGCACGATGGGTCCCAGTGGTCTGGACCGACCATTGGATACTCGATCTCGACAGCGAATATCAGTTCGCCCTGATCGGTAACCGGAGCCGCACGGTTCTGCAGGTCGTGTCACGCGGCACCTTGCTGACGCGTGAAGCCCGCGAGCTTCTGCTGCGCACCGCCACGGAAGAAGGATTTCCAGCAGACCGGCTGATCTGGGCTGCTGCATGAGCGGGCTCGCGAACGTGCCCCGGCCCACCCGCGTTGCACCGGACTGCAGGACATGCAAATTGCGGCCCCCAGTCCGTCCGCGTCACTACATGGCAATCTGACCCCACACCCCCACGGAGCGCTCCATGAATACTTCTTCTTCGATAATCCCTTACCTCTTTCTTGCCACCTTCGCGATGGCTCTCGTCTGGGGCGTCGTTCAGTACTTTAAAGCGAAAAAAGCCAAGCGTGAACATCACCGGTCGGCCGCGTCGATTGCAAACGAACAGCCGGGAAACAAGGGGCCGTTGTAGAGTCCAGGACTGCCTACATTGCCACGGAGAAATGCCAAGAAGGCTTGACTCCTGCGTTGCGCAATACAGCGTCATCGGGGGGGTGACGAAAGTCAACCAACCGGTGTACCCGTCGACACCATCGGCACATCTGCTGCCGCTGCCACCGGCAACCCATGGGTGGCGCCAGTTCGCAGGCTCTCTATCGGCCCGCGGCGCGGGCGCAGAATCAGCTCGCACACCAGCGCATACACAATCGGGCCGACGTACACGCCAGGCACTCCTAATGTGAGCGTTGCCCCCACGATACTCAGCGTGAGCGGCCAGAATGGCAGCGGTACCTCGCCCCCCATCAGCAACGGCCGCAGGGCATTGTCGGCCACACCGACGACCAGCACACCCCAGATCGCAAGCAGGCTTGCTGCCATGACGTCACCCGACAGTGCGAGCCAGAGCGCTGCTGGCACCCAGATGATCGCGGCGCCGATCGGGACCACCGCTACGGGCACCGTCAACACGGCCAACAGCAGGGGCTGGGGTACACCGGCCCACCAATAACCCAGGCCGGCGAGCGCCCCCTGAGCCAGTGCAGTGAGAATCACCCCACGAGTGACCGCGGATCCGGTGCACTCGATCAGCTGGATCGCCTGCGCGCCGGTCTCATGCAGATGGCGCACCGAGGCGCGCTTGACCCCCTGCCACAATCTCGATCCGTCGCGATAGATGAAAAACAGGGTTCCAATCGCGATCACGCTATGGAACATCCAGTCGCCAGCGCGCAGGACCAGGGAGCCCAATACGGCGCTCAGTGCATTGGCCGAGCGCTTGCCCAGATCGATCCAGTCGACGTCGGCGGTGGACAGCGGCAGCGCGCTCAACATCGACGGTCGTATTGCGCTGTACTGCCCGAGCAGATGATGTAACCGGGTCAACGCTAGATCGACGCCCCCGGGCAGTGACTCTTGCGCCCAGGCCCACGCCTGGTTGAGCGCGCTGGCGAGCCACAGCGCGGGCAGTACCAGCAGCGTCACCAGCAACACTGTGGACAGCGCCGCCGCGAACGTCGGATTGAGCCGTGCACCCAGCCGCTGGTGCAACGGATAGCTCCAGTAGCCGATCATCATCGCCCACAGCACCCCAGGCAGAATCGGCACTGTTACCCACAATGCTATCGCGAGTAAGGAAACTGCCGCCAACCTGCCAGCGAGATTGGACCGAGAATCGTGAACTTGCGCCACGATCAGGGGCGCTCCTGGCTGGGACGTGCCGCGCGCCGGGTCTGAATGCGTGCCTGATCGAGCAAGGCCTTGCAGTCGGCGTCGGTGCCACCGCCGGTCTCGATCAGCGGCAGCAAGGCGGCCAGCGGGTTGATCAACCCGAGCAGCACCGCGCCAGACAGACGGGCGCCAAGCGCCACCCGATCTACACTGACCTCGGGCTCGATGAAGGCGCCGCGCAAGTGGATCGGACTACGCAGGACAAACAGGCTCCAGTCTTTCGGCGTGGGATGAACCACGAAGGCCAGTTGCTCGGTGCGCAGATCCGCTTGCCCGGTGACCACCAGATTGGTGTCCTCGGTATCGAACACGACCGACTCTGCCCGCACCTGTCCGTTCACTACCGGCAGTGCCGCCACCGCGCAGCGCACCCGCGTGCGCCGATCCCCGCCCAGCAGAAAGCGCAGGGCTTCGCCGCCGTCGAGCCCGACCAGTTCGATGATCAGATTGCTGATCTCACCCGGCCCCATCGCGAGCGCGATACGTCCGTTGCTGCCGGCGAGCACGGCGTCCAGCGAGCGGCCGTGGCCGGTCAGTTCGACAGTGCCACCAATCTGACCGAAGCTCGAGGTCGTGCGGCCGGTCGCCGGCAACAGGCGCTCGAGCTTGAGTGCGCGCAACTGCAGTTTCGATTTCAGCGTGACGTCTTTGTTGCCGGTGGCGAGCGACAGACTGCCATCGATGCGGCCGCCAGCGATCGCGACCTGCAGCGGGTCGACCGAGAGTTGTCCGGCCTCCAGGCGGGCACGGAACAGGAAAGAATCGATGGCCAGGCGACCGGCATCCTTCACCTTGGTGGCTTCCAGCGTGAGATCCAGGTCGACGTTGGGCCAGAAGGCAGTGTCGAACGCGACATTGGGCAGCACCCGCCGGCGCTCCCGGTCGCGGGTGGCGAGCGCGCGCTGGGCGGCAGACGCCTTCTCGCCTGGCCCGGTCCCAGGCGCAGCGCCGATAAGCGGGCCCAGGTCGTCGAAGTCGAGCGGCGAAGCTGTCAGGCGACCTTCGACCCGAACGCGTTCCCCCCCAAACAACACCTGGACGGCGCCCTGCAACTGGCTCTCGCCAAAAGTCGAGGGTTGAAGTGTGATGCCGACCCGATCCTGGTCCACCGCGACCTGGGCATGCAGACGATACGGGGGGGTACCGGGTATGGCGGCGCGGGCCAGCGGTCGAAACGCGGATAGATCCGGGCCGCTGGCGCGCACGTCGATCCGTGTACCGGCGACCGCATGGCCTTCCCCAAGATGGCCGCTGAACGACAGTTGCGCCTCGCCGACACGTCCCTGGCCTCGAAACTGAGGTATCCCGGCGGAGGCAGTGAGCGTGCCGTCGAGCAGTTGGTCTGCCGGCACAGTGTCGATGCGTAAACTCAGCGGCGTCGTGCGTGCGTTGCCGCTGACGTCGATACGCAGCGCTCCGCCTGCTGGCGCGCCGACTTTGGCTAGCAGATCGGTCTGACTGGCGCGATCCAGGAATCGGACCAGCCCGCGTTCGATCAGCACCCGGCGCACGACGGGGGAGGACGCTGGATCGGCTTGGGCGCGATCCAGCCGCCAGGACCCGCGGCCATCGGTCGCGCGCTCCAGACCCACCGTGACACCGACCAGCGAGAGATCCTCGATCAGCAGTCCACCTTTGAACAGTGCACGCAGTGGCAGGGTGAGCGAGATCTGCTCCGCGTCCACCAGCGCGCGCTGCTCGGCCCAGTCCGGATTGGCGTAGCGCACCTGGCGCAGGGTGAACGTGGGCGCGAACACCGGGGAGAACGACCAACGCGCGGTGACGTCACCGCGCAACTCGAGTTCGCGGCCAGTCTGATGGAGTACATAGCGCTCGAGTGGGCGGCGCAACCAGTTCCAATCGAAAAGGAAGACGAAGACCAGCAGCGCGATTACCGGTACGAGCGCGATACGAAGGCTATTGCGTCGCCACAAAGGCGTCTGCGCCTGCGCTTGCCCAGAGCGCGCTGCCGGGGCAGGGTGCAGGGTGTCACCGCGCATGGTGGCCAAACGGTGGGGTCACGGACCGATCCAGTGCGATTGCGTAGACCAGCGTCTGGCGCGCTTCGGGTCGTAGTCGATGACCTCGCCTCGTGACCGGGACTGCTTCACTCGCCACAGCAGGCGCCCCATGACGCCCAGCAGCACTGCACATGCGCCAAGCGCGAGCCACATTACCCCGATCATTGGTTCCATGCCGTTCTCCGTTGAGGTTCCAGGTATGCAGCCGCATGCAACCGCTGTTCCCGCTTTATGACGACGCGGCCGCAGCCGGAAAGCTGCCCCGGGCACGTCACGTGCGCGACAGAAAGGGTCGGCGATCATGCCGCACACCATCCCTCAGGAGAGAACACCATGAAATCAAATCAAGTGAAGGCACTCATATCTGCCGTGTCCGCTGCGCTGCTGTTCACCGGAACTGTGGCTCTTGCGCAATCGGTGCCATCCGCCCCGCGTGATTCCACAACGCCGAACAGCCCCCGCGCGAGCAGCACTCCGGACATGAACCGCTCGATGGACAACATGCACCGGAATAACGTCAACAGCGCGCGCGTCACGCAGCCGAAGGTGGATCCTCAGGTTGACAGCGGCCCCCGGACTCCGCCGGTAACCAACTCCAGCACTGACGGCAAGACCCGCAACTCAGATGGTCGGTCGATGGACAACATGCGCAGGGATAAGGACAATACGGCTCGCGCCACTCAACCGAAGCCGGATCCGCAGGTAGACGGCGGGTCGCGGACTCCGCCGGCAACCGGCGCCGGTCCTGACGCGAAAAGCCGGAACGCCGATGGTCGGTCGACGGATGCCATGCGTCGGGATAACGCCAACATGCCGCGCACCAATCAGCCAAAGCCGGATCCGCAGGTAGAGGGCGCGCGCACAACCCCGCCTGCGCCTAGCACCGGCGCGCGATAATAGAAGCAGTAGCGCTAGCGGAAAGGTACTGTTCAGGAAAGGCCCAACATAATGACGTCCTATCCTGCTGTTCCCGGTACGGTGCCGCCACTTTTCGTACTTTTACAATCACGGTCGCAGAGTCACGGGAATTTGGGGAGAAGGCACAGCCGGGTTCCGGCTGTGCACTCGACCACGATTTCCGATCAGGCAGCGAGCGCCTGCGCGGTTGTCGCCAGACGGGTTACTTCAGGCACGAGCGACACCATCCGGATGGGACCGAACAGCGTGGCGAAGGCGACATCAGCGGCGTCGCTTGCCGTGCCGATGCGTATGAAGTCCTCCAACGGGGCCATCTCGGTCGGATCAAACAAGATCCACCGATTGCCGAGATAGGCTTCGAAGATCGCGTGAAAGTCCGGCGGCGGCGTATCGAAGTGAGAGTAGCCGGTGACAATACGCGCCGGGATGTTCAATGCCCGACAGAACGCTATGCACACATGTGCGAAGTCGCGGCATACGCCGACCCGATTCATCAGTACGTCACGGGCAGTGGTGAGGCTCGTGGTCATACCAACCTGGTAGTCGACGTTGCCACGCACCCAGGCGACGATCGCCTCGACTCGCGCATGCCCGGGCTTGACCTGCCCAAACAGCCGTCCGGCCAAACCAGTCAGCGCATCGGACTCGCAGTAACGGCTGGGAAAGATGTAAGGGACGACGTCAAGCGGTAAGGCATTGACCCGTATCTCCGGCTCGCCCGCCGGGGGACGATTACGCGTCTTCTCCACCTCGGCAAGATAGCTTAGAGTCAGGCGTCCGGGTTGCGCCGCGACCCGCAGGAACCGGTTGCCGGTCGCGGGATCGGTGTAGCGATCCAGCGTACCGCACGAGCTCAGGGTCAGGGCCTCATGGCGTATGGTCTGGCCCATACGCTCGGCAACTTCAAAGGTGAAAATGAAGTCTGCGGGCAGGGCGGCAATGTCGTAGGTGAGCTGGCAGTCGACGCGATAGCGGGGCATGGCAGTACTTTTTTCAGACGAGTCTGACCAGCCCGTATACGCAACACACGTTCCCGTGAACGCCGTGACGGGCTTTCGTGGGGCAGCTCCCGGATACCAAGTGTGCGCCCGCAGGCGCAAGCCGCAAGTCAGGCGGGCCCGTGCGTTGCGAACCAGGATCAAGCGCGCTGAGCACCCGGTGTGCACGTTCCCACCAAAAGGAAAAGACTGATGCAAACCCATACAGAGCAAATAAACAGCGAAGACGTCGTCGAAGTGCTCAATGCGCTAATCGAGAACTGCAAGGATGGCGAGTACGGCTTTCGTACCTGCGCGAAGAAGGCGACTGCCCCGGATCTGAAAGCGCTGTTCGAGGACCGGGCCCAGGATTGCAAAATCGCGGCAGACGAATTGGGCGCAGCCGTGACCGAGCTCGGTGGCAAGCCGGAGAACGACGGTACGGTCTCCGGCGCGGCCCACCGAGGGTGGGTGACGGTTCGGGCGGCATTCTCGAACAACGAGGACCTGGCCATGCTCGAAGAATGTGAGCGCGGCGAGGACAAAGCTCTGGAGCGTTACAAGGAAGCACTCGCGCAGCCGTTGCCTGCCGCTATTGCTTCACTGATCGGGCGCCAGATGGCAAGTACGAAAGCCAATCATGATCAGATCCGTGGCCTGCGTGACCGAATGAAGCAAACCACTCGCGCCTGACTGGGTTGGGCAGGCGATCCGATGCCCGCCGTGGCACTCTGGATGCTGGCGGGGATCGCCCTGATTGCGCTGCTGCACGAAGGACAGTCGTTCTTCATTCCGCTGATTCTCGCGATCCTTATCAGCTACACGCTGCGTTCATCGGTGCACGCGTTACAGCGCCTGAGGGTCCCGGCCTTCATCGGCGCCGCGTTGGTGCTTGCCAGCGTGATGGGGGCAGTGGGAAGCGCCCTCGTTTCGCTCCAGGATGATGCACTGGCCGTGATCGAACAGCTTCCCCAGGCCTCGCGCACGCTCAAGGAGTCGATACGTAACTTCCGGGAGGGTAGCCGCGGCCCGATGGCCCATCTCACCGAAGCCGCAAAGGAGATCGAAGCGGCTGCCAGGGCGGCAACCGGCGCGCCTGAAGGCGCCGAATCCGCGTCCGTGCCCGGGCGCGGCCTGCGCAAGACCGATCTGGCCTCCACGACAGGTAACCCACCCCGGGTAGCGTCCGACGAGCAAACCGTTGTTCCAGCACTGGTGTCGATGCTGCGTAGCCAGCTCGCTGCAGCGGCCCGGGTGCTGGTGGACATAGGCACGGCCACCTTGATCGCCTATTTCCTGTTGGCGTCAGGCGATCACTTTCGTCGCGTTCTGATGCACAGCATGGGTCCCACCCTCACTGCCCGCCGGCAAACCTTGCATGTTTTGCGTGAAGTCAATGTGCGGCTGGGCCGCTATCTGGTCAACCTCGTCCTGAGCAATCTTCTGATCGCGATCCTGGTGTGGGCGTGGCTTGCCTGGTTCGGCGTATCACAGGCGCCGCTGTGGGGTGTCATGGCCGGGCTGCTGCACATAGTGCCCTATGTCGGCACGATCGTGATTGCGTTGCTCACCGGCGTCATCGCTCTCGCGCAACTGGGTACCGTGCTCGAGGGCGTGTGGGTCGGGGCCGGCGCGGCATTCATTGCCGGAGTGATCGGCATGTTGGCGGGCACGCTGATGCAGGGCAGGGCCTGTTTGCTGCATCCGGCAGCGTCGATCGTTGCGCTCACCGCCTTCGGTGCGCTCTGGGGCGGCTGGGGGCTGCTATTGGCCCTGCCGCTGCTTGCCGTGGTGAAGACCATTGGCGATCACCTCGATCAGCAGCGCATGTGGGTACGCTGGCTTGGACCCACCACCGATTCGATCGCGCTACAACCCGAGGCGAAATCGATTCACACCGCTGCGCCATGAGCGCAGTGAGGCTGTGGGTGATGTGGATCGGTGCCATCTCGTGCGGCCTGGCACAGGCGAAGCCACCCGCGCTTCGTCGCATGCGTATGGCCCTGCACCCCCGGCTGGCGGGCACAGTGGTTGCGGTTCAAGTGGCATGCCATTCGCATGCCGCGTCTGGATTCACCAGGAGAATCGGTCATGGCCATCGTTGTCTGCGCAAGTTTCGATCAGCAGGCCGCGGCCGATCAGGCGGCTGAAGCGCTGACCGCCGCCGGGTTCGACCGGGAACGCATCAGTGCGTTCTATCTGGCCGCGCCGGGACAGCACGATCAGTCGTCGGTGCCGCTTTCTGGGCCATACACCGACGCCGAGGCCGTCCCAGCCGAGCAGACTGCCGCTGCCGCGGGTGCTGGCGCGCTCGTCGGTCTGGCTGCCGCGGCAGTCGCCGCGCCGCTGGTGGGCATTACTGTGGTAGCGGCTGTCGCCGCAGCCGGCGTCGGCGCGTATGCCGGGTCCCTGTATGGCGCCCTGGGGGCTCTGCCGAAGGACACCCGCGACGAGCAGGCGGCGCCAGCGACAGAAGTCGGTCCGTCAACCGCGACCAGCGGGAACGAAGGCCTGCACTCCGGCATGCGCGTCGCGGTAATGGTCGAAGACGAGGCGCTTGCCCAGCGCGCCACTGTCTTGCTGAAGGAACAGCAGGCCATCGAGGTTTGGACGATCGAAGGCTCTGTGGTGGCCGGTGCACTTCAGGCTGACATCGAGCCGCATTGATCGGAAGGCGCTTGGTAGTGAGGGCAGGCCAGCGTGTGCAGGGGCAATGAAACCTAACGCAGCCAGTGCCGAGAGCAGCAACGGGAGGCCGGCCGGCACCGGTATGACGGTCGGCCCGCTGATGACTCCTGGCGTCTGGCCACGGCGCTACCCACGTGCATCTGCCGTGGCAGCGTCCACCGCCGAGCCGGCGGTGAAGCCGTGGAGCATTGACGACAGGACTATGGCCAGTGCCACCATGGACCATAGCCGCATGATCGTGTCTCCCTCGGCCGGCAGATGCAGGGTGGCATACGCGAGATAATAGAGCGAGCCGATGCCGCGGATGCCATAGAACGCAATCACAGCGCGTTCGCGCCCGGTGAGCGGCAGTCCGTGCAGCGCGACCCACGCAGTCAGCGGTCGCACAATCAATAACAGCGCCAGCACGACTGCGATCGCGGCCGCGTCTATCGAGGTCAGAAGCAACGGCAGCGTTGCGCCAAGCGCAACCAGCAGCACGGCGGTGAGCGCGAATTCAATCGCCTCGGAGCTGTCGTGCAGACGGATGCGAAACTCGGGAAAGGCCGGATCTCGACGTAGACACACCCCGCATACGAACGCCGAGATGAAGCCGTAGCCGCCGATCAGCTCAGTGACACCGTAGGTCAGCAGAACGCCCGCGAAGGCAATCACTCCGGTCTCGCTGCGGGCGAGCGCATTGCCGCGCGGCCAGTCGAACAGCACCTTGCCAAGAACCACCCCGGCCAACACCCCGGTGAGCGCGCCGGCCAGACATCGATAGAGCAGGTCTTGCGCGAACCAGGACAGCCAGAGCATCGGCTCGAACATGCCGGTCGCTGCAGCGGCTGCGAGCACCAGGGCCAGTGCAAGATGTACGAAGGGAAATGCCAGACCGTCATTGAGTCCGGCTTCGGTGGTCAGGGCAAAGCGCACTGCGTCCTCGCCCCCGGCGTGCGGGCGGCCCACCTGCAGCGCGCCAGCGAGCACCGGATCTGTAGGCGCCAGAGCGGCGGCGAGCAGCAGCGCGAACGCGAGCGGCAGACTGGCGGCGAACATGCCCACACCGGTCACCGCCAAGATTGCCAGTGGCATCGCCACCGCCAACAGACGCATCGACGGCCGCCAACGACGCTGGGAGTTTCGTCGGTCGATGCGCAGACCAGCGCCGAACAGGCCAAGAATGACGCACACCTCGGTCGCATGAGTCCAAACGGCGGGGTGCTCGAGTGGATTGAGCAACGGGGTGAGCGCGGGTACGACCAACGACGCCATGGTGCCAAACAGCAAGAGCAGGAACGCCACCGATGGCTCACGGCGCGACACGAAGCGCGGGAGCCAGCAGGCAAGCAGCACCGCTGCTCCGAGCAGCAGAAAGATGACTGCCGCCGCGGGCAAACCGTCGCTACTGGGCAAAGGGGGCGCTCGACCGCGCGGCCGTGGCGATGATTACGGCGGCAGCGGATCGCCCGGCGCGGCGGGTCCCGGGACGGGTTCCGGCGGCAAGGGATCTGATGGTGGAGGTGGCGCCGGCGGCAGTGTGGCGGACTGAATGGCCATGGCCGGCATCAGCGGGCTGGGACAGGCGCACCAGCCGGCGCGTGGCAACGTAGCGACGCTGGGATCAGGCAATCGGGCGATCATGAGCAGTCTCCTGGGATCGGGTAACGCATCGGCCTGGCGGCGTTCATGCTGGACGCAACGTTTTAAGGAGGCGCGGGCGCACCGTTCGTGACGATCATCGGGAGCGCCGTGGACTGAGTAGCCCATGACGCCGCTACTTAGAACCGGTAGCGCACGCCTGCACCGTAGATATCGACATCCTGGCGCCCGTTAGCGAAGTCCACATGATGGCGCTCCCACTCAGCGACCAGTTGAACTGTGCGCGTCAGGCTGAAGCCGACCCCAGCACCATAGTGAAGACCGAATCCGTTCTCGCTTCCGGTCGAACCGACCGCCGCCGATCGGTTGGCGGAGGCGTACGTGGTGCCTACGCGGCCCATAAGCGATAATCTGTCAGCCACTGGTAATGAACCAACAAGGCTCAACGTTGCGCCATGCGCGTTGATCGATCCGCCATCGCGCGACACCTTGCCGAAGTCGACATAGCCCAGCTCCAGAGACACCATCTCGTGCACTCGTCCGCCGATGAACAGCTTGTATCCACTATCACGATTCTCGCAGGAGAAGCCGGCCGTACACTGCGACTCGAAGTTCGAGCGCCCGACACCGAAGCCCACATAGCCGCCAGGCCAAGGCAGCATCGACGCCTCCGAGCCAGTTCGGGAACTGCTGCTGCCGGCGCTCATCGGCGACCGGGTGGCGCCGTCGGCGGATGGTGCGGGCGCTGGCGTGGTTTGCGCTTGCACGTAAGAGAGATGGAGCGCCACACTGGCGGCCAGGATAGAGGTGGAAAGTAGTTTCATCGTTCATGTGCTCCGTAGGAAATGAATGTATTCGACATCAACATGGTGGCCGCCGCCGTAGGCTGCAACAGCCGGTCCTGTAGTTTTTTCGTTCGCTGGCGAAACCGTAAGCGTCAGGCTGTCAGCGTAGGCGCCGCCGACAGCCGGCGTACCTCCACTGAGGAGATGTGCATCGAGTCGCGGTACTTCGATACCGTGCGTCGCGCCACCACCACGCCCTTTTCGGCAAGGAAGCGCGCCACCTTCACGTCAGAGAGTGGCGCGCGCGGATCTTCAGCGCCTAAAATCTGCCGAATCAGCGCACGCACTGCGCTTGCCGAGCAGGCCTGGCCTTCTGACGCCACATGGCTGCAGAAGAAATGGCGCAGCTCAACCAGCCCACGCGGCGTCATCATGTACTTGTTCGACGTCACTCTGGACACGGTCGACTCATGCACGCCGACCACCTGCGCGATATCGCGCAACACCAGGGGTTTGAGTGCGATGTCGCCATAGTCAAAGTAGCGGCTTTGGCGCTCGACGATGGCCTGGGCTACACGCAGAATGGTTCGATACCGCTGGTTCACATTGCGCACGAACCAGCGCGCTTCACGCAGCTGCACACCTATGGGTGAAGTGGCCGCGCCTCGGGTCTCGGACACGAGGCTGGCAAAGTGCGCGTTGACATGAATCTTCGGAATGACCTCAGGGTTGATCCGCGCTACCCAGCGCTTGGCGATCTTTCGCACCTGCACGTCTGCCACCACATAGTCGGTACGCTCGTCGGAGAAAGGGGCGCCAGGGCGCGGGCTGCAGGCGCGGATCAGCTGGTAGGCATGGGTGAACTCCAGTTCTTCGCACTCGAACTCGCGGAGCAGACGGGTAGTGTCCGGGGTGACGATGCGTGGCAGATGATCTTTGACGATGCGCTGCGCCAGCGCCAGTCCCGGGGTATCGAGCGCACGCTGATCGAGCTGGATCAGAAGGCACTCCTGCAGCGTGCGTGCGCCCACCCCTGCAGGCTCGAAGCTTTGTACCAGGCGAATTGCCGTATCGAGCTCGCCCGGCTCGACTTCGAATGCCTCCGGGCACATGGCCTCCAGCTCCTCCACTGGGGTTTTGAGGTAGCCATCGGGCTCCAGCGCATGGATGACCAAGGTGGATAGTTGCCGGTCACGCGCGTTGATCCGGCACACCGAAAGCTGTTCCAGCAGGTGCTCGCGGAGACAACGACCCGCCGGAGCAAGCGAGAGCGCATCGGTCGGCTGGTCCGTGCGCTCGCCCGCCGGGGTGTCGTTGTAGCGCAGCGAGTCGGCGTCCTCCCACTCCACAGACTCCTGGTCAGAAGGGGCATCTTCACTGCCTTCACGACCTTCCTCCCCGCTATCGCTGTCGAGGGCACTCTGCGTAGACTCCGCATGAGGTTCGAACTCATCATCTGCCCCCGGACCGTCATCGCGTTCGATAAACGGGTTGCTCGCCAGGGTCTCTTCAATTTCCTGTTCGAACTCCGCAGCAGACAGCTGCAGGAGTCGGATCGACTGCTGAAGCTGGGGCGTCATGATCAGGCTCTGACCCGCACGAAGTTGAGCTACGGCTTGCATCATGAAGGCTCCTTTGTTCATGCTTGATCGACCCGGTGTTGCAATACTCTTTGCAAACCACGTGCCATGCGCGCTGGTGTTGCCGTTCACACGGCCGTTTCAGCCGCTAACTGCTTGACCACGTTGATAAAAAGATCGACGCGACCGGATGCGTCAATCGGTGCGGGGCGCACGGTAGCCCACATTTCCTCCAAAATAATCACGTAAGGTCTACATTTTGCGAGGAGCATGGTCAGGCGAGTCTGACTTCAGAGGGTCCGCGGTCCGCGGTCTGCGGGCGGTGAAGCTGCATCCGTCGTGGCCGCCGGGACCTGCCGTTCAGAGCAGGTATTCGAACTGGCGGGCCAGCCATTGCTGTACGCGGGGTGCAATGCCGCGGTTCGACCATTCGCTCGCGGTGATCTCCCGGGAGCGCTCCAGGTCACGGTCGAACAACTGTTCCAGCTGTGCCGCGAAAGGCGCATCGAAGACAATGACGTTCGCTTCCTCGTTATGGACGAAGCTGCGAAAGTCGAGGTTGGACGATCCCACCGTTGACCAGACGCCATCGACGACAGCTGTTTTCGCATGCAGCAACGCTTCTGCACGCTCGAAGATTCGTACCCCGCCCGCAAGCAGGGATGCGTAGTGGGAGCGCCCGGCTGCCAGTGGCAGCCACGAATCGCTGATACTGGGGAGTAGCAGACGCACTTCCACGCCGCGCTGCGCGGCGTCGATCAGCGCGCGCGCGAGCTGGGGATCTGGCACGAAGTACGCACAGGTAATGTAGATGCGCGCGCTGGCATGGGTAAAGGCGGACAGCAAAGCCAGATAGTGAGTCGAACGCCCGCTCTCTGGTCCCCCGGTGACCACGCTGACCGCCACGGTTCCGGCGGCTGCTGGAGGTTTGATTGGCGGGCGCTCAACCACCGGGCAATGCTGACTCTGCCAGAGCGTATCGACGCTATGCACGAGCTGCGACACGGCAGGGCCACGGATCTCCAGATGAGTATCGCGCCAGGGGACTTGCCCGGGCTCTCTCGCACGCCGCGCGCCAAATGATCCGGCGCTGTAGACGCTGCTCACGTTGATGCCGCCCGCGAATCCCCGGCTGCCATCAACCACCATGATCTTGCGGTGATCCCGGTTGTTGATCTTCCAATTGCGGCGCACACGAGTCGGGTTGACCGGATTGAACTCGCAAATGCTGACGCCCTCGCTACTCAGGCGCTCGAAGTAGGCATTTGCCGTAGCCATCGAGCCCACGCTGTCATACATCAGGCGTACCGAAACGCCCGCCCGACGGCGTTCGATCAGCAGCGTTGCCAGCTGTTGTCCCACCTCATCGTCGTCCAGGATGTAGGTGACGATATCGATTCGCGCCTTCGCCTGCGCGATTGCCTCGAACATCGCCGCATGAGTCACCGGCCCGTCGATCAGCAGGCGCACTGCGTTGCCGCCAGCGATTGGCCCGCCCAGGACCCCGGCCGTGTCGTCGAGATGCTGTTGAAGAACGCTGACTCCAGTACGCTGCAACAGCGCCCGCACTTGCGCCCGGCCGGCGCGTACACGATGCGGTGCGACCGTCCCATCGCCTGGCACGGATGCATCATGGACCTGTGCCGAGCGGTCGGCAACGGCCTGAGCGCGGCCCTCTTCCAGCGTCGGCAGGCTCGCACACCCATGAAGCGCGAGCAACAACGTGCCGAGAAGCGCGCGCATGGCCTTCAGGCGAAGGGCTCGGCGCGCAGCAATCGCCTGCAGTTGATGTCCTTCACTCATGTGACCACCCAAGCTGCCCGGCGCGCGGGCCATTCAGCAGCGGTCGCGGAGGCCAGACCCCCGCGCGCCGGATCAGGTGACTTACTTCCGCTTGGCGCCGTCCGCCGCGTCCTGCAGGCGCTCACCGCCGCGCTCGACATCCTTGCCCACGCCCTGCACGGTATTGCAGCCTGCCAGTACGGCGAGCGACAGCAACAGCATCACGATCAGAGTCTTCATGCTTATCTCCTTTAAACAAGGGGCGGAAAGTGCCCGGATCGGCATGCCCGCGCAGAGGGTGCGCAAAGGTTGTGCCCGGGCACAGCGGTTGCGCCGGCGAACGCCATGAGACCCCTGACGTGCTGGTGGCGCACAACCGCTCTGGCCATGCTCGCGATGAGCCTGCCGCTATCTCCTGCTTCAGCGGCCGCTGCGCGCGGCCTGTTGGTGGCTGAAAAGCCAGCATCTTCGCAACCCGGTCGAGCGCCCCGCGTAGTGGTGATCGGCGACAGCACCGGCGCTGGCCGGGGCGCTGCCGCGCCGTACAGCGTGGCCGGACGCATCGCCAATGCCCATCCCGACGTGCAGGTGGATAACCGGGCGCGCGATGGGGCCACGCTCAAACAAACCCTTGGACAACTCGAAGCCGGGCCGGCCGGGGACCGTGTCGCACTGCTCCTGATCATGGCCGGGGGCAATGACACCATGCGACTGGCCTCTGCGCAGACGCTCGCAGCGCATCTCGATGAGTTACTTCGCGCAGCCCGCGAGCGCGCTGAGCACGTGGTGTTGCTGACCCCCGGTAACTTCGCGACTGCGCCCGGATTCTGGTGGCCGTTCAACACGATCCTCGGCTGGCGCTCGCGGGTCGCTACTCGAACCTTCGGCGAGGTGTCGGCGCGGCATGCGCCTGCGGTCCTTCATGTCTCCATGTTTCTCGAACCGCAGGATGACCCGTTTGCTCAACACCCGGAGCGCTACTTCTCTGAAGACGGCATTCATCCCTCGGCGGAAGGTTATGGCCTGTGGTACGCCAGCCTGATAGAGCAAGGCGCGCTGGCGCGCTGGCTGCGATGATTCATTGCATCGGGATGGGGGCGGGCGTGAAAAGCCCGTCCGGGCACCCCAGTCACTACAGGAGGGAAATCATGGCCAAACCAGAAAAGTCAGCCAAGAAGCCGCGGACGCGACTGCCTGCCGACTCGAGTGCCGGTGCGGCTTCGCCCGACAGTTCAGTCGAAGACCAGAGCAGCCATGGTGCCACCGACGAAAGCACTGCACGCGGCCGACGTTTCAGCGAATCAGGTCATGTCGAAGAGGCGGGACGCGGAGCATCACCGGACAGCGACGGCGAGGCGCGTGCCCTGGAAGACGTTGAAAAGATCGGTCGCTCGCACGCTGAACGCAACTGAGAGCCTGGGCGCCGAGGCGCCGAGACTCTGAAAAACGCCCCGGGCAGAGCGGTCAATGCGCGGCGCCGTGCAGTTTTGGAAGGATGTGCAAGCAGTGGCCAGGCCACAGTGCATGCCATGGTCCTGACCACGCCGGGTGGGGACGCGCCTGTCGCGGGACGCGCTCCCGGGTGCTGCTGCGGTCCCAGTCTTCAGATCAGTCCGAACACCCGCAGCAGAACAATTCCGATGACGGGAACACCCAGAAGCCAAAGAAAGATATAGCGCATGTCGGTGCCTCAAAGGGTTGGTGGTAGGTCCAAGCTCCCCGCAAACACGATGCCCGCCATGGAAGGGGCGCCAGTCTCCGCGCCTGGACAGTTGCGGTGCTGACATCGGGTCTTCGGGCCGGCGCCATGAGCAGGACAATCGGGGGTCACTGCTTGTGTACCGACATTTCGCATGAGGCGTGTCCCGACTGGAGCAGCCGGCAGGGAGGGCATATTCCTTGCGCGTGCAAAGGAGCCGCGCGCCGCTCCAGCCCATTGCACTCGTCAGGCCCATCAGCGAGATGCACAAGACCGACGACGGAAATCAAGGTCTTCAAACCCCAGGAGTTGCCAATGTTGCCCTCTCATCATCAAGCCCGAACGCTCGCCCGTGGCAGGGGGTGGTTCAGCCTCGCGCTGGGAGCAGCCGCGCTGATCGGGGTACGCCCCTTGTGCACTTCAACAGACCGACCGAGGATCGCCTTGATGGCCGGCGCTTATGGCCTGATCAGCGTGGTCAACGGCGCGGGCCTGGTGTGTTCCGCGCAGCCACGACCCTGGATCTGGGCTCGGGTGGGTGGCGACTTGATCGACTTGGCCATCGTCGCGCTTGCCGTTCGCAACCGATCGACCCGTAGCGTGGGTCTGACAGCCCTGGTAGCACTCGTCGCAACCATGGCCATGGATGTGGCCTGCGCACGCAGCCTGAGCAAGCCCAAGGCGCGCGCTGCCGATTATCGACATCGTAGCGGCGGGTCGCGTGCGGGCGATCCGATGCGCAGAATCGCACTGCGTAACTTCGAGCCTGCGACTGCCCCGTGCGCACCCAGTGCGATGCCGCCGTGGCCCACCCGCACCAAGCCTCCGGTGCGCGCGGCAAGGTGAGGCATGGTGCGCTGCCTCCGTCTGTTTGCTGCCACATTGCTCGGACTGTATGCGTACGACGCGTAAGGCCTCGCCAACCTAGCCCCCCTGCGCAGCGCACATTCTTGATCGACCTGGTTGCAGGCACGCTGGCCACGACAATCGCGGTCACGGCTGGGCGCGTCGCGCTCGGGTGGATGGGAAAGTGATCTCTGCAACCCGCGGTGGTGCCATGCTGATGGCTGCGCCAATAGTCCAAGTTTCAGGATGTCAGCGGCCGCCTTCAACAGTCGAGAAAAGAGACGGCCGCCGGGTGGAGCCTCAGTGCCGCAGTTGTGCCGGCATTTCGCGATAGGCCGGCGCGCCCGGTGGCCGTTGGCTGCCAGGTGCCGATCGCCGCAGTGCTGGCAGCAACCGCTCGTACTCGTTCTTCACCACGGCATAGCACTCGCAGGCGCGCCGCTCCAGCCCTGGCCGCTCGAGAAGCGTGATTTGCCCACGCGAATACTTGATGATGCCGGCGGCCTGAAGCTTCAAAGCGGCTTCGGTGATACCTTCCCTGCGTACACCGAGCATGTTGGCAATTGATTGCTGAGTCATCGCCAGTTCGTTGCCGCTCAGGCGGTCGAAGCTGAGCAATAGCCAACGGCATAACTGCTGGTCTAGAGTGTGATGGCGATTGCAGACTGCGGTCTGCGACATCTGGGTTATCAATGCCTGCGTGTAACGCAGCATCAGATGCATCACCGGCGTGTTGCCTTGAAAGGACTCCTTGATTGCGTGGGCACTCAGCCGGTAGCCTCGACCGGCGGTCTGCACCACCGCCCGGCTGGGCGTGCTTTCTCCACCCATGAACAGTGGAATGCCCACGACACCCTCGCTACCGACCACTGCGGTGTCTGCACAGTCCCCGTTCTCGAGTACTGACAGGAGCGACACGATGGCGGTCGCCGGAAAGTACACATGGCTGAGGGTGCATCCTGATTCGTAGAGCACCTGTCCGAGCGACAGTTCAGTGTGCTCGAGCAGCGGCTTCCAGCGCTGCAGTTGCGAATCCGGCAGTGCCGCAAGCAGCTGGTTTTCTGTAGCTTCGTATGCACTGACCATGCGGAATCCTCGATTGAACAATGTCTGGCGAGGGCGTCGAAGCGCACTCGCCTGGGGCAGTCTCGATCGGGTTCACGCAAAGGCTATACCTGAGGACCCCATGGGCCATGGCGTTGACCCAGGATCGCAGCGCTGACGGTCGTGCCCGGGCGCCGGCCCCGGTTCAATAAGCCGAGCCGCGACTGAGGCCTTGTCACCAGCCGCAGCATCAGCGGGAGTGCCTGATGCGTTCCGGCGCGATGGACGCGGTCTGGCGAACTTGGCATGCACCTCGCACCGAGACGCGCTTGCAGGCTGGACGCGCTTCTTGGAAGCGCTTTTGGTCACAGATATTTCTACGGGCGCCAACTCGACCTGTAAATTGTCCGCATGCAAGTGTGAACTCTGCTGCTCAAGAGTTCCGAGCGAACGCCGATACTTGGGGTGCGGGACGCAGTTTACTCAGGGCGGGCAAACACCCCTCCGACTGGGCATCCCCGCTCAGCACCCAGGGGGCGTCCAAGGATGCCCCCTTCCAGTTGGCAGTCCTACTTGACCGAGTTCAGCAATTCATCGATCTCGGCTGCAGGCAGCCCTCCCACTACGCGTTGTCCATTCGCCAGGAACAACGTGGGCGTGCCTTCAATGCCCAGTTTCTCGGCAAGTGCCATCGTGCGCTCGATCGGAGCATCGCAGTCTGCGCCGGGCGATGCAGGCACGGTGCCGGCACGCATCCAGCGATCCCAGGCCGCGTTTGGATCGGCGCTGCACCAGATTGCCCGCGACTTCAGGACGGAGTCGGCGGCGACGATCGGCAACAGGAACGTATAGATGGTCACGTTGTCCAGCTTGGCGAGTTCGACCGCGAGCTTCTGACAAAAGCCGCAGTTCGGATCCTCGAAGGTGACCAGCGTGCGTTTGCCTGGACCCACCACCTTCTTCATCGCCAGATCGAGCGGCAACTGCGAGAACGCGATCGGACCTTCGCGTTTGGCCTGCAGCTCCTTCTGGCGCTCACCGGTGATGTTGATCCCGGTCTTCAGGTCGACCAGCGCGCCCTGCACCAAGAAAGTGAAGCCCTCGTTCACGTACAGGATCGGCCCGCCGCTGACCACCAGTTCATACAGGTTTCCGTACGGCAGGGGCCGCACACTCTCCAGGCGCGCTTTCGGGTAGCGCTCCTCGAACGCCTTTCTGATCGAGGCTTCCTGGCCGTATGCCATGCCGGAAAAAAGTACCGATGCGACAGCCAGACCGACCGTCCAGGCTCGGCCGTGCGTCGATAAAAATAGAGTCATCTGTGGCTCCTCAGTGGGTTCGCAACACCGCTGCCGCGCGCTTGGGCGACAGGCCGGGCCGGGCTGTCGCGCAAGTGCTCGGCCGACCTTCAACGGAAATAGTCTGGGGCTTCCGCATTACGGCTGTCCGATGCTGGACGCAGAAACGCGCAATCACTAACCGCAATGAAGATGCAATACGCTTGCCACAATGCTGAGTCGATACTCACAGGCTGTTCACATGGCGAAACGAGTACGATCGTTGCGCGAGGATGGTCACGGATGTCTTCTGCAACTGCAAACCCCCAGCCCACCCGCATCAGGCGATGGTCAGGCGCCGGATTCACGCTGCTCGAACTGCTGGTAGTGATGGTGATCATCGGCCTGCTGGCGGGGTACGTCGGTCCCCGCTACTTCGCGCAGGTCGGAAAGTCCGAGGTCAAGGTCACACGTGCCCAGATCGATGCGTTCGAGAAGGCGCTTGACCAGTTTCGCCTGGACACCGGCCGCTATCCGACGACTGAACAGGGTTTGAACGCGCTCCTGGCGCGGCCGGCAAACGAACCGAAGTGGGGGGGGCCTTACCTGCGCAAAGGTGTTCCGCCCGACCCTTGGGGCAATCCTTATCTGTACCGTTCCCCGGGCGAGAAGGCTGAATACGACCTGCTTTCACT
>Ga0105046_10002454_pt1 | contig 29233 bp, 33 predicted proteins | sample MAT03_FD_78385 | JGI IMG/M metagenome (GOLD analysis project Ga0105046, IMG submission 78385) | Freshwater microbial communities from Lake Fryxell liftoff mats and glacier meltwater in Antarctica - MAT-03 (megahit assembly) | ecosystem: Environmental > Aquatic > Freshwater > Ice > Liftoff... | reverse complement strand
CTGGTCACAAAGGCCTAGCAGGCTCGCGCTGACTTTGGCGGCGAGCTCGTGGCCCGCGTCGAGATACTCGCGGACGGCGACGCGGACGCGGGCGGCTTTGGTGGCGGCGGGGCCGCCGCTGCGGTGGACGATTTGGCTCGTGCTGCGTTGCAGGGATTTTAGCTGGCGGCGCCAGTCCTTGGCTATGCGCCAGCCGGGGAGCGTCAGGCCGGGTTGGGCGTGGAGTTTTTCGATCCAGTCCACGCAAGTCGGGTCTTGGGATTGGTCGCGCTTAATGAATTCTCGGCGATCACGCGATTCGCTTCGCGGCGGCTTGGGCTTTGAGGCAGAGTTCGGCGGCTTTGAAGGCGTGGGTTTGCGTCATCGCTTTCTCGGTGCGGTTCAGGCAATCGAGGATGAGCTCGCCGAAGAAACGGAAGCCGACTTTGCCGGCGAGCTCGAGGTGTTGCTCACCTTTTTCGTCGACGAGGTAGAGGTGGTCGCCGGTTTTTTCGCGGCCGACCTCGATGTATTTGCGCAGCTCGATGTAGCCTTTCTCGCCGAGGATGACCATGCGGCCGTCTCCCCAGGTGCCGAGACCGGGCGGGGTGAACCAGTCGACGCGGATGTAATTTGTCGCGCCGTTATTGCCGAGGAGATTGGCTTCGCCGAAATCTTCGAACTCGGGGGTGGTGGGATGCGCGTAGTTGGCGACGGCGGCGTGTTGCACGGTGGCATCGGTGGCGCCGGAGAAAGTGAGGAACTGCTCGAATTGGTGGCTGCCGATGTCGCAGAGGATGCCGCCGTATTTTTCCCGTTCGAAAAACCACGCGGGGCGATCGGGGCCGAGCCGGTGCGGGCCGAGGCCGAGCACCTGAAGGACGCGGCCAATGGCACCTTGTTGCACGAGATCGGTGGCGTACATGGCGGACTCCACGTGCAGGCGCTCGCTGTAGTAAACCATGTATTTGCGTTTCGTCTCGGCGACGACGTTTTTGGCTTCCGCGAGCTGGTCGAGGGTGGTGAAGGGAGTTTTGTCGGTGAAATAATCCTTGCCCGCCTGCATGACGCGGCAGCCGAGTGCCCCGCGTAGGTTGGGCACCGCGGCGGCGGCCACGAGTTTTACCTCGGGGTCGGCGAGGATTTCGTCGAAGGAGCGGGCGACTTTGACCGAGGGAAATTTCTCTACAAACGCGGCGACTTTTTTCGGATCGGAATCGTAAACCCATTTGAGCTGGGCTCCGGCTTCGGTGAGTCCATTGCACTGGCCGTAGATGTGGCCGTGATCGAGGTAGGCGGCGGCGACGATGAATTCACCGGGCTTTACGACGGGACTGGGTTTGCCTTTGGGCGCGTAATTCTGGCCGTCGGATTTCTGCGTCATGGGCGGAGGAATTTGAGCGGAAGTGCTGGAGGCGGCGACGGCGGCCGATGCAGCCCCAGCGGCGAGGGTTTTCAAAAATTGGCGGCGGGGGGAGTTTGACATGGTGTAACGCGAAATTAATCGGGTGGGACCACGCGTCAAATGTCCGCTGATGAATCTAATTCGGACCGTCCTGGGGCGAGGGAAGTCGAGTACGGATCATTCAGTGGGTGGGCGTCGGTTTGCAAAACGACGCTCTGCCGCGACCGGAATGCGCCGATCAAAAGTCCTCCTTCGTCAAGACTTCCTCCGTCGCTCATTGAGCTTTGGAGGACAGGACTCCGGCATTTTTCAATCCGCAGCGGATTGAAGAGTGGTGCGAGCGCCCGGAGTCGAACCGGGATCAATGGCTTCGGAGACCATTACACTATCCATTGTGCTACGCTCGCCAAAAAACTTTACCGCAGCTTTCGCTGATGACGCGGGAGTTCAAGCCCGATTATGGAGGATCACTGGGGCTGCTTACGGGAATTCCGCCACCCGCGATAAAATTCCACAGCGATCGGGAGCACGGAGAGAATGATAATGCCAATGATGACCAAGCCGAAATTATTTTTCACCACGGGGAGATTACCAAAGAAGTAGCCGAGGTAGGTGAAGGCGTAGATCCAAATGAAGCCGCCGATGATATTGTAGGCGATGAAGTGGCGGTAAGTCATGGAGCCGACGCCGGCGACGAAAGGAACGAAGGTCCGGACAATGGGGACGAAGCGCGCGAGAATGATCGCGCGACCGCCATATTTTTCAAAGAATTCATGGGCGCGGAGGAGGTGCTTCTTGCGGAGCCAGATCGAATCCTCCCGCTTGAAGACGGCGGGTCCGATCTTGTGGCCGATCCAGTAGTTCACGGTGTCTCCGAGCACGGCGGCGATAAAAAGCAGAAAGGCCAGCAGGTGGACACTCAGCCCGGACTCAGGGAGGGCGCAGAGCGCGCCAGCGGCAAAGAGCAAGGAATCACCGGGAAGCAGCGGCATCACGACCAAGCCGGTTTCGGCAAAGATGATGAGAAAAAGAATGCCGTAGGTCCACGCCCCGTAGTGGGTCACGATCTCGGTGAGATGCCGGTCGATGTGCAGGACGAAGTCGATGAGCTGCTTGATCAGAGTGAGCATGGGAAAAGGGGTAAACAAAAAGGGCAGGTCGCATGCGATCCTGCCCAAGTGATGATTGAAGAATAAGCTTAGACGTCAGCTTTGGTCTTGCGCAGACCCATGACGCGTTCGCCTTCTTTCCATTGGCCGCGTTTCTTGAGAATGGCTACGCGTTCGAAGCGTTTGAGCACATTGCGTTTGGAGATGAGACCGCCGCCGGAGGGCTTAAGGCTGGGATGTTGGGACATAAAGGGTGTGACGTTTAAGGTTGTTTCTGGCTGTGAAAGGGTGGGGATGTAGAGTTCGCAATTGCCCATGACAAGTACTTTTCTCCCACAGTTTCAGCACTGATCTCAATCCACTGCGGAATTGAGTAGGGGTGATGGGCGTGAATCCAGTTGCTCAGCGAGGAGGCGTTGCCCGGCAGGTATTTAAACCAAACGCGAAATTCCTCGGCCTGCTGGAGTCTGCCTTCCTCGTGGTAATGGGAAGTGATTGGGCCGTCGATTTGGGCGCAGACCGCGAGGTGTAATTCGACCGCGCCGCGCGCCAGTAGGTCGGCGTCGGCGCGGGTGGCGGTGGTGGTCCAGGCGACGTGCATGGAGCCAAGTTGACGGGGTGGGCGCGGAGCGCAAAGCGAAATCTTGGCTCGGTGGGGCGGTGCTGGTTGGCGGAGCCGAAATCAGGGTGGGCTGGGGCTAAATTTTCTCACTTGACGCACTTCTGGCCAAAAGTAGGGCTATCCCTTCAATTTTTCCAAACCATGAGAGACGAATACATCAAGGACGCCCAGAAAGTCATCCAGGATCCGAATATCCTGATCAACGTGATCTCGCGTCGCGTGAAGCAGCTCCGCCGGGGCAGCCGTCCGCTCGTGGAGTCGCTCGAAAAGTTGAGCCCGGAAGATATCGCGCTGCGCGAAGTCATCGAAGGCAAAATCAGCTACGAGCTGATGGTGGCCCCTTAATTCAAGCTCGCTTTCATTTTTCAAAAGAAGCGCGGCATCACGGCCGCGCTTCTTTTGTTTGCCGACGGCTAAAACGTCCGGCATCAATCATCACTTAGTTCCCATGTCTGCCAAGGTTCATGATTCCTCCCGCTATACCGAGCTGCGCAATCCGAAGGCGCTGCGGGACTTTTTCGTGCACGATAAGTTTGAGGCGGGCATCAAACTGGTCGGCACCGAAGTGAAATCAATCCGGGCGGGCAAGGCCCAGATTTCCGACGCCTTCGCGCGGCTGGAGAAAGGCGATGTGTGGCTGCATGGCGCCTACATTGAGGAGTATTCGCACGGCGGGCTTTCGCAGCATGCGCCGCGGCGTCCGCGCAAACTGCTGCTGAATGCGACTGAAATTCGCAAACTGACCCAACAGGTGGAAACCGGGGGGCGTTCGATCGTGGCGCTCCGGATGTATTTTAAGGAAGCGCTCGTGAAAGTCGAAATTGCCACGGCCTCGGGAAAGAAGCAGTTCGACAAACGCGATGATCTTAAGAAACGTGAATTAAATCTCGAAGCCCGCCGCGCCCTGCGCCCCCGCTGATGAAGAAAAAAAACCTCCCTCCGTCCCGTCAAATTAATCAAGTCACGGTCCGCGTGCCGGGCAGTACTTCGAATTGTGGTGCGGGTTTTGATACACTCGGTCTGGCGCTGACCGTGTATAATTTCGTGACCCTGACCCGTGGTGACTGGCGGGGTGCAAGGCCCCTCCGCTTGAGTGATGCGGCGGGAATCGATATGGCGAACGAGGCGGCGCAGCTTTTTTTCGTGCGGGCGGGCGTTGAGGAATTGGGTTTCTCGTTTCACATCGAAGGGGAGGTGCCGATGTCGCGCGGTTTGGGTTCGAGTGTCACCTTGCGCGCGGGAGTCGTGGCGGCGCTCAATGAACTGACGGATGCGAAATTGACCAAGGATGATTTGTGTTCGCTCGTGACGCAGCTGGAAGGGCATCCCGATAATGCGACTCCGGCGGTCATCGGTGGTTTCGTGGTGGCGCGGTGCGATCCACACACGGGCGAATTGGCGGGGGTGGTCCGCAAAGCCATCGGCAAAGAGCTGTGCTTTGTGGTCGTTTCACCCGAGCAGGAACTGGAGACGAAGAAGGCGCGCGGGATTTTGCCCAAGGAGCTGCCTTATTTTGATGCGATCAAGAGTGTGAACAGCGCGGCGTACGTGGTGGCGGTGATCCTTTCCGGGGAGTACGAGCGATTGCGTCATGCGGTGTGCGACTATTTGCATGAGCCCTATCGTTTGCCGCTCATTCCTGGAGCGAGTGCGGCCATTCAGGCCGGGGTCACGGCGGGTGCGCTCACTGGTTGGTTGAGTGGCAGTGGTTCCAGTGTGCTCTGCGTGACGGATGATCGTAATTCAGCCAAAGTCGGCAAGGGGATGGCGACGGCCTTCGCCGCGCATAAAATCAAAAGCAAAATCTTCGTGCTGCATGCGGACAACGCCGGTTTGAAAATCACCGCACGCAAGCGCTGAGGGATTGTTGGCCGGAGCAGTGCTGGTTGGAAATGAGCGCCAGTATCGTCATCAACCGGTCGGGGTTCAGTGACCGTTACGGGTCATCGGGAAAGGGGGCGTGGATCCGTTCCAGAATTGAGAAATGTGCTCAGCTAGAGTTATCCACTTAAACGGTTTTCTGACGACGATCTTGAGATTGGGCACCTTGGCCAGTTGTTGATCCGTGAAATTTTCCTGATACGCTGTGATCATCACAGCAGGAACCTCGGGTAGTCGCAGTTTGATTTCAGCGAGAAGCTGGAGGCCATCGATGTCCGGCATGTTGTAGTCAGTCACAATCAGACCGACATCGAGCTCGGGCAGGGCTCGGAGTGCATCTGAAGGGTGGTTGAAACTGTAAACCGGGCAGGAAAGGTGCGAGGCGAGCAATTGCTCCAGCAGATCGATATAAGCTTTTTCATCATCAACCAAAACGACGCACTTGGCGGATTTACTCAGGGCTTGCTCGTGAGGGTGAGGGGCAGTGGTTCCAGTTATCGCCATAGAAATTTTTTCTAGAAAAGTGTTATCTAGTTGGGCGGCCAGTGCGGAGAGGAAGATTCACGAACCTGTTGTGATGGGCGAGCGAAATCTAGCCTTAGGATTGCGCTTTTCATCAAAGGCTTACTCTATCGCTTGAATGCTTCATCTTGTGTTATTTCAGCCGCAGATCGCCCCGAACACAGGTAATATCGGGCGGATGTGTGCCGTCACCCGCTCGCGCCTGCATCTGATTCATCCTTTGGGTTTCGAGATTACCGACAAAAACTTGAAACGCGCCGGCATGGATTACTGGCATTCGCTGGATGTTCATCAACATGCGAATTGGGAGGTTTTTAAAGGCAGTCCGGTAGCCCCTAAACGTTTATGGCTATTCACCACGCATGCCGATCGGACATTTTGGGATGTGGCATTCGCGGATGGGGATGGTTTGGTTTTCGGCAATGAGGGGGCGGGCGCACCTGCATGGCTGCACGATGAAATAGGGGCGCAGGGACGATTGTGTATTCCTCATGCTAACGGCGCTCTGCGTTCACTCAATTTGTCCACGGCTGCGGGCATTGCTTGTTACGAGGGGTTACGTCAGGTTGGCATACAGAAAAGCTAACGACTCTTGCGCAAAACCGATGAGAAACGGACAGAGCGAGGCGTCTGCTTCACTCGGGAGATCAGAGTGTCTCCGTCGGTAGCGTGACCGAAGTCTGGCGAGCAGGTGACTTGATCTGACAAGCCGGGCAAATGCCAAAAAATTCTACGATGTGGGAGAGTTGGGTGAAGCCACGCTCAGTGAGCATGCGCTCCATGCCTTCAACGGAGAAATATTCCACGGGCTCTGATTTGCCGCACACTTTGCAAAGCACATGATAATGCCGGGAACGACTGGCGTGGGCGAATTCGTAGAGCCCCGTGCCATTATGTTGAAAACTGCGGCGGACGAGCCCGAGCTCTTCGAATGCGGCCAGACAACGGTAAACAGTGACCAGATCACACGAACTCTCGTTAAGATCCTGATGGAGTTGTTCGATTGAAATGGGGTTTTCCCGGCGGATGAGGGCTTCTAAAATCGAGATGCGGGGTTTAGTGACACGCATCTGAGCTTGGCGCAAACGAACGCAAGCCGCTTCCAAATTGGAGATTTCAGGTTTGGTCGCGACGCTGGCGAGGGGATGGTTTGATTGAGTGGCAGCGATCATCTTTTACAGATTTATTGCAAGTGTCGTTTTTAAAAGCGAGTTAAATTTCCATAAAGTATCACGCAGCCATGGGTCTGCGAATGATTGGGCAGGATAATTGAGCCTATTGAATTCGTGAACTGGGGATTTCAGTAAATTGAACTATCATATTCTGCATCGCGCGGTTGCGCTGACATGTGCGCTGTGCTAGCCATCGTGGCTTACAAACATGCAAGACTTGGAATTCACTGAGATTGTGGAGCTGATCTGTAAGGAAGATGGTCGTTTCGACCGGAAAGCCTATACGTTCATCCGGCAGGCATTGGATAGTACGGTCAAGGAGCTCAAGAAGAAGCAACCCGAGCGCACGGAAAAGTCGCAGCATGTTTCTGGCGCCGAGTTATTGCACGGAGTGCGTACTTACGCCTTGGATCAATTTGGTCCCTTGGCCAAAACCGTGCTGAATGGCTGGGGGATCAACCGATGCAGTGATTTCGGCGACATCGTTTTTAATCTCATCGAATATAATGTTTTTAGCAAAACGGAGAACGACCGCCGTGAAGACTTCGCGGATGTTTATGATTTTGAGGAAGCCTTCGTGAAACCATTTGCGCCCGCCCGAAAACGTCGCCGCTCTCTGGGCACGGCTTGAGTTTATCTGCCGCGCTTCATTCCTTCACTTTTCATGGCTAAGCCAACTTCCGTCCGTTCACGCGATCGCGCACTTCTCGAAAATCTCTGGCGCGAGCCGATCGAACGCTACGCCCTCGGCAATGGGCTGAGCGTCCTGCTCAAACGCGATGCATCGGCCCCCGTGGCCTCAGTGCAGGTCTGGGTGAAGACCGGTAGTATTCACGAAGGAGCCCATCTTGGTGCCGGCCTCGCACATTACCTTGAGCACATGCTTTTCAAAGGCACGGAACGACGGGTCGGCCGCGATATTTCCGCCACCGTCCAAGCGCACGGCGGCTACATCAATGCCTACACCACGTTTGATCGCACGGTTTATTACATCGATATTCCTGCGGAGCACACGGCGGTGGCGATCGACTTGCTCGCTGACGCGACGCTGCGTTCGACCCTGCCGGCCGACGAGGTGATCAAGGAAAAGGATGTCATCTTGCGAGAAATCGACATGGGGCTCGACGATCCTGATCAACGGCTCGCCCAGGCGTTGTTTGACACGGCCTTTCGCACGCATCCTTACCGTCAGCCAATTATCGGCCATCGTGATGTTTTTTCCGTCACCACCCGCGAAGATCTGGTTGGCTATTATCGCGAACGCTACTGTCCCAACAATATGGTGCTCGTGATCGCGGGGGACTTCAATCCGGCCACCACCCGCGCCGCCATCGAGGAACATTTTGGCAAGACGCCCCGTCGCCGGCTGGCCCCGGTGTTGGTTTCTGACGAAACGCCGCAACTCTCGCGGCGCGACCGCCACCTTTTCGAGGACGTGCAGATTTCCCGTTGTGGACTGGGCTGGCAGATCCCCGGCCTCACGCATCCCGATACACCTGCGCTGGATGTTTTGGCGATGGTGCTTGGTTACGGCGACAGCTCGCTGCTGTGGGATACGATCCGCGAGAAAGCACGACTGGTTCACACCATCGATGCCATGACTTGGAGTCCCGGCACCAGTGGCCTTTTCTATATTTCATTTCTGACTGACCCGGAGAAACGGGCTGCGGCCGAAGTCGCCGTATTGCGCGAGATTTCCCGTATTGCGAAAAAAGGCGTCAGCCCGGCGGCACTGGCCAAAGCGATCCGGCAAGCCGTCACCGCGGAGATCAACATGCGCAAAACCATTTCGGGTCAGGCTTCGCGCCTGGGTTCGGCCGAAGTCGTGGTGGGGGATGTGAATTATTCCCGCCGCTACTTCGAGCAATTGTTTGCGCTCACCCCCGCCGATTTAAAACGCGTCCTGCGCACTTATCTGGTCGACGAGCGGATGACGGTAATTTCGAGCAATCCGAAAGCTGAGGCCGCGAAGGCGGCACCAGTCACCAGCGCCCTCACGACGACCCTTGATTTCGAAGAAATCAAATTGCCCAACGGTGCGCATTTACTCCTGCAGGAAAATCACCAATTGCCCAATCTGCACCTGCGGCTGGCTTTTGCCGGTGGGGCCTTGGTCGAACCCGCTGGTCTGCGTGGGGTCAATTCTCTGCTCTCTACGTTGCTCACCAAGGATACCGCCCGCCGCTCAGCTGAGGAAGTGGCCCGGGCGATTGAAGCCGTGGGCGGATCGTTCTCGGATTATTCGGGCAATAATAGTTTCGGACTGGTCGCGGAAGTATTGCCAACCGACGCCGCGCTCGCTCTCGAATTGCTGGCCGATGCCGTATTGCGGCCCGCGTTCAAGTCGGCCCGATTGGCTGTCGAACGCGAGTCCGCCCTCGCTGGTTTGCGTGAATCGCTCGATGATGTCGTGACCGTGGGCCGCAAGCGGCTCCGCGAAAAGTTCTTTGGTCCGCATCCCTTCGCCATCGAGAGTTGCGGTGATGCCGCAGGCATCACCGCAGTCCAGCCTGCCGATCTTCGCGCGTTGCAAAAACAATTGATCGTCGCCGGCAACGTGACGATGGCGGTGGCGGGTGATTTTAAGCGCAAGGAATTGGTCCCAAAACTTAAGGCCTTTCTCGCCCAACTGCCCTCCGGCAAGTTGACCATACCGGCCTTCGCTACGACGGTTAAGGCCGGAGAGTTCGTTGAAGCCCAACCGCGCCAGCAAGCGGTGGTATTTCAGGCCTATCCCGGACCGGCGCTGCTCGCTCCTGATTATTATGTCGGGGAAGTGGCGGAGGAATTGTTCAGCGGCATGTCATCAAATCTTTTTGCCCGGGTACGTGAGTTGAAGAGCCTGGCTTATTTTGTCCGGGCGAGCCGAGTGAGCGGGATGCAGACGGCCATGTTTTATTTCTATGCCGGGACCGATCCCCTGCGCTATGGTGAGGTGTTGGAGGAATTTGCTCTCGAAATCTCACGCGTACAATCAGGCGGAGTGACCTCGGATGAATTGCAGCGCTGCCAAATCCGTTTGCAGGCCGGAAAACGCATGGCGATGCAGACTAATTCAGCCCGGGCCATGCAAGCGGCCCACAGCGTGGTCTGCGGCTTACCGGTAAACGATTGGCGCAATTACGATGCTCGGATTGAAGCGGTTTCTCCCGCGATTTTGCAGGTATTTGCGCAGAAATATTTCCAGGCGGCTTGGCGTACACAAATGGTAGTCAAGCCTTGATTTGGCCTGTTCTCCGGTCTTACCCGACGTTGCGGGGAGAGCCGCCAACTGGCAGAAGAGATGTCCAATGAAAATCATGCTACCCCGTTACTGCTTCGTGCCCGCCCTTGTGCTGGCACTGTTGGTTGCTGTTCCTGCTCTGGTTCGTGCGGATGATTCGGCTCCGGTGAAAGAAAAGGTGCGCGAAAAAGTAAAGTCGAAGTACGACACTGACCAGGATGGTAAACTCAGCGAGGCGGAGAAAGCGCAGAAAAAGGAAGAGATCAAAGAAAAGCGCGAGGAGTTGAAAAAAGAGGTCCTGGAAAAATATGACAGCAATCATAACGGCAAACTTGATCCTGATGAGAAGGAAAAGTCGCATGCCGACCGTGAAGCGAAGAAAGCCGAACTCCTCGGGGAAAAGGAAAAACGTAAAGCCGAGCGCGAGGAGAAAAAGACTGAACATGCAGCCCAAAAAACAGGTGCTGATTCCCCCGCAGTCGCTCCCGCAAAATAGACGAATTTTCAGTAAGCTCAAAATAAGCCCGGGCCAGTAGGCCTGGGCTTATTTTTTATCCGTCAGGCCGCCGCTCCACTTGAGTTTGGCGCGCATGACTCCGAAATGGGAATAATCGGGCCTTTGCACCAAGGAGAGCTGGCGCTGGGCGGTCATGACCGCAATGGAACCCTCGGTCACCACGCGGTTCTGTTGACCGTCCATGGCGACGAGGAGTCTTGATTCGTTGGAGCGATTAAAAATTTTAAGGCGGACACTGTCAGGAAACACAATGGTGCGATTGCTCAGGGTGTGCGGACAAATAGGCGTCATGGCGATGACGCGTCCGGCTGGATGAATGATCGGTCCACCGGCGGAAAGGTTGTAGGCGGTGGAGCCGGTGGGCGTGGAGAAGACGAGTCCGTCGCACAGATAATCGGTCACGAGTTCCCCATCTGCCTGCACTTCGAGACGCACCAGCCGTGAATTCATCTCCGCTTTGATGAGAACGTCGTTTAAGGCGAGATCGCGGCGACGGGCCCCGGTCTGGCAATCGAGCAAAGTGCGGGAGGCGAGGCCGTAGTTGCCTTGAATAAGATCGCCGAAATTGGCGCGCGCTTCTTCCGGCGAAAAAGTAGTCAGATAGCCCAAGCTGCCCTGATTGACCCCGATGAGGGGAATATTGGCCCGGGTCGCTTCTCGGACCGCCCCGAGCAGTGTGCCATCGCCGCCGATGACGCAGCCCGCATCGTAGCCTTTGAAATAGCCAGGCAGGAGATTTCGTGCATGGGCGGATTTAATCCGCGTCGCTCCCGCTGTACGGGCAAGCTCCATCAATTCGCGGGCGAGTTTAGTCGCTCCATTTTTCTGCTGATTGACGACGAAGGCGATTTTGCGAAATGGCTGCATGGCTGATTCGCTGGTGATTACGCTGATAAACGCGGAAAATGAAACATCATTTTAGGGGGCGGGGAGATGCCTTGCGCAAACCCAGCAAATATTCGCGGTTCCCGTCGGCACCGTGCACCGGGCACTCGCGTTCGCCGTGCAGGGTGGCTCCGGGTAATTCGCGGAGTGCGAATTCACGCACCTCGGCAAGCACGCGCTCGCGGACTAAATCATCTCGAATAATCCCTTGGCCGCGATCCACCTCCGCTTTGCCGGCTTCAAACTGGGGTTTCACGAGTGCGATGAGCGTTCCTTCGAGGCGGAGAAAATGCCACACCGCTGGCAGGACGTTTTTCAGGGAGATAAAAGACAGGTCCATCACAATCACATCGTAGTCGGAGCGGGGCAGGGCACCGGGTTGCAGGTGTCGCGCGTTGGTTTTTTCCAGATTGGTCACGCGCGGATCACGCCGGAGTTTGTCGTGCAGTTGGGCTGTACCCACATCGACGCACGTGGCGGAAATTGCGCCAGCCTGCAAAGCGCAGTCGGTGAAACCACCGGTCGAGGCGCCGACATCGAGCAAATGGACGCCGGTGAGATCGAGCGGGAATTGCTCGAGGTAGGCGGAGAGTTTTTCCCCGCCGCGGCTGACAAAACGCGGTAACTGATCGATGCTCAGTTCGAAATCGTCCGGGTAGGTCTTACCGGGTTTTTCGAGTCGCTCCGTCCCGTGACGCACGCGACCGGTCATGATGAGCCCCTTGGCCTGCGAACGGGATTCACAGAGCCCGCGGGCGACCAGCAGTTCGTCGAGACGTAGTTTGGCGGGCATTGGTTTATCGTAGCTTCTGGCGTTTGGGTGACCAGCACGTTGTGCGGCCACCAATTTCATCGCGGAGGAGGGGCTGTTTGGTGCGAGGGCAACGGCCGCCGTCTGCCCAGCGGTGCCAGAAGAGCCACGACTGCGGGATGTGCGCGTTGAGATCGGGTGGAAGATACGCGCCTTTCCCCGCGATGGTGTCGAGAGCGAGGCGGCAAACTCGGCGGCAAGCGCGATGGAGTGAACGGATCTCCGCTGGGGTGAGCGAGCCGGCCAATTGCTGGGGATGAATCGCGGCGCGCCAGAGAATTTCGTCGGCCATCCAGTTGCCGATGCCGGGAAAACTTTCCTGCCTCAGGAGTACGGCCTTGATCGGGGCGCGGGCGTGGCGTCGGAGAAATTTCGCAACCGCATCGATACTAAAAGCCGAAGATGAAATCGCCGGCGCGATCTTGGTCCACCACGTCGGTTTTTCCTTTCCGTGATGAAAAAGCACCCCGCCGAACATGCGTGGATCATTAAAGACGAGTTGGCGTTTTTTTTGTACGAGGATGAAGTGGTCGTGTTTCGTGGGAAGATATGCGGGCGACTCGACCCGAAGTTCGCCGCTCATCCCGAGGTGGATGCCGAGCCAGCGTCCGCCGTTGAAACGGAAGATCATTTGCTTGGCTGCCGTTTGTGAGTCGAGCAATCGGGCGCGCGTGAGTTGATTTACGAGGAGAGCGGGGTCGCAATGCCGAAAGATTTTTTTGCCCGCATGTAGCCGCACCGATAGAACTGCGTTGCCGTGTCCCGCGCTCCATCGTTTACGGAAGAACTCAACTTCAGCCAGCTCAGGCATGGCCGCTTACTTGATTTCCCAGTTGTAGGGATGCTTCGAGAGAAGCTTCGCGGGCCCATTGGTCACTTGCACCACATCTTCCCAGCGGCAGCCGCCGAGTCCCGGATAATACAGGCCTGGCTCAACCGTGACGACGGAGCCGGCTTTGAGTTTATAGGCCACCGTGGAGACGCGCGGCGGCTCGTGTACGGCGAGACCGAGGCCATGACCGGTGCCATGAAAAAAGCCGACAGAGCCAGACTTGTCATGGCGGGTTTCGTAACCCGCACGGGTGAAAATGAAATTCACCAGATCATGCACGTCACTGCCATCCACGCCGGCGCGGATCATGCGTAATGCGGCACGTTGGGCATCGCGGACGGTGGTGACGAGTTTGCGTTGGGCTTCAGTGGGACGGCCTTTGAGGTAGGTGCGCGTCATGTCGCCGTAATAACCGGTTTTCAGTACCCGTGGAAAAATATCCACGATGATCAGCTCGTGCGGCCGCAGCGGACCACGGCCGCGTTCGTGTGGATCGCAGGCTTGGTTGCCACCGGCCACGATCGTATCGCGGGCCTCTCCGCCCTGCTCTTTTATGGCCACTTCGATGGCGAAGCGCAGGCGCTCAGAAGTGAGCGGGGCGCCTTGATAGATGAGGTGGTGGCCTTTGATTCGCGTCTTTCGTAGAATGTTCTCGGTCGCAACGTAGCCCATTGCCGCCAGCCGGTTACCTTCCTTGATGGCCGCTGCTTCAGGAGCGGATTTAATTTCACGTTCAGGGAAAAGCATCCCGCCCGCTAATTCGAGTCGGAGCCCGAGCTTGCCCAATTTTTGATAGAGTCCGGCGGGAAAATCGTCAGGGATGCGAAAAGTTTTTATGCCGTACTGACGGGAGAGGCAGACGATGATTTCCGCGACACCGGCTGTGGGACCATAAGTCTCGCGCGCCTGATCACGCCAGGTTTCAAGCGAAAGGACTTGGTTAAATGAGCTCGTGCGTTTTACCCGGCCCAGTTCGAGGGCACTTTGCACCGTGATTTTTTTCCGGCCAGAACCGAAAGCGATAAAGGGATCATGCACATCCACCCCGCCAAAGTAGAGCATGTCAGAGCTGGCGTGCGTATCGGCGTAAATCAGAGGTGGGGATTGGTGAACGGCCATAATGGAAGAGTGGTTAGGCGAGCTTTCTCGGCTAAATACCTGTGGAGTCATTGCGGCTCCGTCAATTATGATACCATCGCGGATAAACGCAGCTTGTTCATCGGACGGGAGCCATTTGAAAACAAAAAAGGCCGGCTAAAAGCCGGCCTGAAAATCAGCTTCGTAGAGCGAGGGGCGCTTACGCTGCACGATTGTTGGAGTAGGAGGGGATGCCTGCCGGGGTTTTTATCGCGGAGGCGGATTTGCTGCGGCCTAAGCGAGTGTCGGCAATCTGGATCAACAGGGCGGGCACGGTCATGAAAATGATTTTGATATCCATCCAGAAGGACTTCGTCTGACCGTAGCGGATATCGAGACGAACCATTTCTTCAAAGGTGGTGCGATTCTTGCCCGAAACCTGCCAGAGACCGGTCAAACCTGGCATGGCCATGCAGCGCTGGCGCTGCCAAGGAAGATAGGCTTCGTATTCTGTCACGATGCAGGGACGTGGGCCGACGGCACTCATATCACCACGGAGAACATTGATAATCTGGGGCAACTCATCCAAGCCGGAAGCGCGAAAAAGCCAACTGCCCGGGATCAGGCGTACGTCATTTTTCGCGTCGAGCTTGGCCATAGGCACATTGGTGTGGATGAGGTCTTTAACATAATTTTGGTGTCCGTTCGTATCGGCGTTAACATACATGGTGCGGAATTTGTAGATCCAAAATTTCCGGCCCATGTAGCCAACACGCTCCTGACGAAACAAGACCGGACCCGGAGCGACCAGCTTGGTGATGATCGTCATAATCAAGGCGAGAACAGCGAAAAACGGGAGTGCGAGTAGGCAGCAGGTAAGATCGATGATACGCTTCCAAGTGGGCAAATGTGAGTTGGTCTGATCAGCGTGGCTCGTCGCAGGAGATGGTGTGGCTTGGGGTGTCATGTGGGTGATCTAATTCAGCCAATAAGATATCACAGGCTAGCTGTTTGGGGTATTGGCCGGTAGACTAATTCGGTATGTCTTTGAAAATCAGGAGGACTCGGGGAAATGCCCTAGGCGCACTAGCCGATCGGCTAGTGTCTCGGTGTCAATTAGGCTTAAAATGCACCATTTCCAGCCACCACGGCTTGCGCTCCACGGCCGGCGTAAACTGACTCGTCTAACCTCAGTGCTTCACTGGGCTATCCTGATTGCGTGCGCCGTCGCAAATTATTCGTCGGCTGATTCCGCCAAGCGCTGATACACTTCCGAATCGAGTAACTCCATATAGCGTTCGGGATGCTTGATCTTGGTGAAATTGAATTTTTCGTAGAGTCCATGGGCATCTCTGGTCACGAGATTCCAGCGCCGTAAACCTTGGAGCTTGGGGTGATGCATGGCCATGGCCATCATACCTTGGGCTAGTCCGTTCTGGTGGTGTTCCTCGAGGACATAGACATCACAAACATAGCAAAATGTGGCGAAGTCGGAAATGAAACGAGCAAAACCGACTTGGGCGCGCTCGGCGTCATAAGCCCCAATGCAGAGGGAACCATGGATGGCGCGTTGTAAGGTTTCGAACGGCATGTTCTCGGCCCAATAGGAGCGTCCTAAGAAGGCATGAATGGCCGTGACATCGAGATGGTTTGGATTGTCTGAAATCAAATATTTGCCGTGGCGGTGTTCAATGAATGAAGGAGGCATGATTTTAGAGGTCAAAAAATATTACAGGTTCGCGATCGTAGTCGCGTACGCGGCTTTGTCGGTGGCGCGGAAAAACGAGGTGCCGGCCACAAAAGTGTCCGCGCCGACGGTGCGGCACTCGGCTGCGTTGGTGAGATCGATGCCGCCATCGACTTCCAAGCGGAATTTCAGGCCGCGTTTTTGACGTGTATCATGGAGTTCTCCGAGCTTGCCGAGCATATCGCGGCGAAAGGGCTGGCCACCAAAGCCGGGCTGTACGGTCATGACCAGCACGAGGTCAATTTGGTCGAGGAGATGTCCGACCGCGCTGGCGGGAGTACCGGGGTTGAGTACGATGCCGCATTGGCAGCCGAGCTGGCGGATGCGCGCGAGCGTAGCGGCGTGATCGTAACTTGGCTCGATATGGATGCTGATAAGGTTGGCTCCCGCCTTGGCGAAGGCTTCGATATATTTCGGTGGCTCATCGAGCATGAGATGAGTGTCGAAAAAAAGTTTCGTGCCGGCGCGCCGTAACGCGCTCAAGGTTTCAGGTCCGAAGGAAAAATTGGGCACGAAGTGTCCATCCATGATATCCAGATGGAGCCAGTGCAGTCCGGTGTCAGAGACGATCTGGACGCTGGCGGCGAGATTGGCATGATCGCCAGCTAGCAGAGATGGGGCGAGGAGAGAAGCGTGCATCGCGGTGTTCCTCATTTCTGCCAACTAACATTAAATTGTCCAGCGCGTCATCCGAATTCCTGCCAGCCGCCTGCAGGCAACGCTTCGCTCTTACCACGTATCCAACGTCGCGTGGAGGGCTTGTTGGGCCAGAATTTCTGCGAGCAGGGGCAGGGCTTGAAATTCAGATTGTTGCTGGCCGTCATCATTGAAGACGCCCCGATTGGCGACCAGAGGACGATCGGTGAATGCCGCTTTATGATCCGCGCCAATCGTGAGCGTGGCCCGGGCGTGGAGTGAAATATCAAAACGCCGGGCGAGTTTGGTGTCTGCGGGGCGGGATACGGCGACATCGCGTTGGTACTTGGTCAAAGTGAGGCTGAGCACGGCATCGGCCTCGGTGGCTGATGCAGCCAGTGCCACCCGGCCATCCTTGATGAACGCTTCGCGCAGTTGGGTGGTGATCAAAGCTTGGGCCTGTGGGATGAGTGCTTCGCTGGTGACCGGGGTGATATACAGGCGGGAAAATTTGGGCGCAGCCCCGGTGCCGAGGTGGTAATGGGCGCAACTGGCCAAGCCACAGGCGGCGATTACCAGGCAAATGATTTGGGTGAGACGTGTCATCCGGAGTACGTGGAGGGAAAATTTGAAATCGCCTGGTTGGTTTCTGCTCGTCGAGCCCTTGCTGAAACAAGATGGGGTAAAGCCATCGGTTGCTCGCGAACGACGTGGCTTAGAATAGCCAGAAACGTTTCTTTTTCGTTTCAGGGACAGGTGTTGGTGGAGTTGTGCCTGGTACTGGTATGACCGGCTTGGGCTGGGCGGCGAGCAGGGCCTCGACCTTAGCCAGCTTGACGCGAGCGGTAGTGGCTACTGCGGAGTCGGGATAAGTAGTGATGGCCTCGTTATAAAAGATTTTTGCCGCCTGATAATTTTTGCGATACTTGAAGTTGTAATCGGCCAAGATCATTTTGCTTTGGGCCAGAACCGTTTTCATTTTCGCGAGCCCTTTCTCCGCGACGGCGGCCCCACTATCACCGGGGAACAAAATCAAGTAATCCTGAAAGTAAGTGATGGCTTCTTTGGTCGAAGCTTGGTCGTAGTAAGGACCCTCCACAAGCGAAGCATGGGTTTCGGCGATTTTGAGGTAAGCATCAGGAGTCAGAACGCTTTTGGGGTAATTATTGATCATGCGATCAAGGGCGTCGATCGCGGCCTCATGCTCACGTATGGTGGTATAGCCGCGGGCGGCATTCATGAGCGCGAGCGGGGCGTAATCGCTGTAGGGGGCATTGGCCACGATTTGCTCCATGTATTGCATCGCCCGTTCACGGTTTTTTAATCCCGGAAATACGCCCCAAATATAGGCACGTTTTCCCTCCATCAGTGACGAGGCAATCCGGTATTGTTCGGCGACGACTTGGTTGAATTTGTCGCTGTTCGGATAATGGGTCAGCAAGGTCTGGTAGGAATCGAAAGATTTATAGTACTGATGGCGCCGTTGGAGAATATTGCCGATTCGGAAAAGGGCTTCGGCGGCATAGACGGAACTGCCATAACGCTTCACGACGCGTTGATAACTTTTCAGAGCACTGTACCTATGGCCGGACTCCTCCGAGGCCCGGGCCTTATTCATGAGATCAAGCGCATTCCGGCCGTCTTGACTGGAGAGCAGGCTGAGGACGCCGCCCTCGACGCGCCAGCCGGTGCTGGGTTCCCACACTAAATCGGCGGCTAGCCTGGTGGGAGGGAGAAGAGAAGCGGCAAGGACCGCGAGAAGGATTACAGAGATGAAGCGACGCATGGGAAAGGGTGTTACCATCGAACGAGAGCTGCGCCATAGGTCAAGCCGGCTCCGAAGGCGACGAGCAAGGTAAGATCGCCGGGTTTCACCCGGCCAGAGCGTCGGGCTTCATCCAGCGCCAGCGGAATGGTGGCGGAGGAGGTGTTGCCGTAACGATCAAGGTTGACGAAAAATTTGTCCATCGGGAGCTTCAGGTTTCCCGCCAAGGCCTCGATAATGCGGATGTTGGCCTGATGAGGGATCACGAGGCTGATTTGGTCAGGAGTGAGCTGATGTTGTTCCATCATCTCCCGGCAAACTGTTTCCATGACCCGGACGGCGCTCTTGAATACTTCTTTGCCATTCATCCGGATGAAATGCTGGCGCGCCTCGACGCTCTGGGCGCTGGCGGGGCAACTGCTACCTCCGGCGTGGATCATGAGTTTGTCCGCGAATTCGCCATCAGCGCCGAGATCGGACCCAATGATACCGATGCCAGGTTGGGCGACTTTGGTGAGAACGGCTGCGCCAGCGGCATCACCAAAGAGCACGCAGGTGGTCCGGTCCGACCAGTCGACGATGGTGGAAAGTTTTTCCGCTCCGATGATCAGGGCGCGCTTGTAGCGGTTGGTGATCAACATGCCATAGGCGATTTCCATCGCGTAGAGAAAACCGGAGCAGGCGGCCGAAATATCGAAGCAGGTCGTGTGCGCCGGAACCCCCAGCTTGTGCTGCACGATGCATGCCGTGGAGGGCAACGGCCGGTCCGGTGTACAGGTGGCGACAATCAGGAGATCGATGTCACTCGCGCTCATTTTCGCATCGGCCAAGGCCGCTCGGGCGGCGTGGACTGCCATGTCGGAGCAGGCCTCATTTTCGCCTGCGATTCGGCGTTCACCAATGCCAGAACGGGTGCGAATCCACTCGTCAGAAGTATCAACGGTCTTGGCCAGCTCTTCGTTGGTGAGGATTCGTTCGGGAGCGTAGGAGCCGACTCCCGCGATGATGACAGATGCCATAAATTATGAAGATGCCGGATGGGTCACGAAGGGTGTCACTGAGGTGTGCGAGGGATTTTCCATCAGTTCGTTGGCCTTGGCGATATCCTGCTCCATCCGCTGATACAAGTCTTGCTGAATAATCTTATTGGCGGCGAAGATTGCATTGCTCCAAGCGTGACGCGTACTGGAGCCATGGGTTTTCAAAATATTACCCTTTACTCCCAGCAATGGGGCGCCGGCGTAACGGTCGGGATTCATGCGATCTTTCAGCGCATCAAAGGCGCCCTTGGCCAGCGTGGCGCCCAGCATGCGGATCGGATTCTTTTTCAACTCAGTCTTCAGCGTGTTGGTGAAAAATTTCGCGAGGGATTCCCAAGTCTTCAGGAGCGTGTTGCCGACGAATCCGTCGCAAACCACGACATCCACTTCGTCCCGGAACACCTGGAAGCCTTCTAAAGGACCTTGATAGTTGATCACGGAGCCGAGCTTTAGCAGTTGGACGTGGGTCTCGGCGATGAGGGCGTTGCCTTTGCCCTCTTCGGTCCCGATCGTCAGCAATCCCACTCGGGGTGAGGGGATGCCGAGAATCACGCGGGCGTAGTTGGCCCCCATAATCGCATTATGGACGACATGCTCGGGCCGGGCGTCAGGATTAGCCCCGACATCGATCAAAATAAAATGTCCACCTTCGCGGGGAATCACCGCCCCGAGTGCGGGTCGACTGACGCCATTCATGGTGCGCAAGCGCAAGGTGGCGCCAGCCATGAGTGCGCCGGTATTACCGCAACTGACGGCGACGCGTGCTTCACCTGTCTTTACCAGCTCGATCGCCCGTAGCATCGAGGAATCCTTCTTGGACTTGAGTGCTTTCAGCGGCTTGTCCTCCATCGTGATCACCTCGGAGGCGTGGACGATCGTCAGTTTGGGATGCCCTTGGAGACCAGCTTCGGCCACGAGGGGAGCCAACACCTCTTGCTGTCCGATGAGTAATATCGGCACCATGGCGTCGCCCGAATTCAGCACGATTTTAACGGCCTCAACCGCTTCGCAGGGGCCAAGGTCGCCCCCCATGGCGTCGATGGCTATTCGGGCAGGCATCGACACGGGACTGGCGGTTTCTGGGTGTATGGCGGGAAACCAGCCGGCGTGAATTAGACTGTCACGTCGAGGACCTGACGTCCGCGATACATGCCGGTCTTAGGATTGACGCGATGTGGGCGGACAGCGCCGCCATCAGAAGGATCCTTAGCGAACTCAGGAGCGATGAAAGCATTGGCGGCGCGACGATTGGCGCTGCGGCGCTTGGATTGTTTACGTTTCGGATTTGCCATAAAATGATTTGTTTAGTGTAGCCCGCGGATAAAGCGGACGACGTTGAGTGATATAAAAGCGAGGTTGCTAAGGTTGGCGCATAAGGCCGTCAAGCCGTTTAACCGCGACCCTGAAAACGAAGCTTAAATCAGGTAGAAAACGATCAACAATACCGCCGCAAGGGCGAGTCTGTAATACGCAAAAAGCGCCAAACCGTGGTTGGTGAGAAATTTGACCAGAAACTTGACCGCTAGAGCCGCCGTAATGGCTGCGACCAAGGTGCCGAGCAGCACATTCCCCCAGCCAAAGACCTCAATCATCGCTGGACCACTTTTCCAGCCCTTGAGCACTGCCGCCCCGCCCAAGGTCGGCAAACCGACCAAAAAACTAAATTCGGCTGCTTTGGCTGGCTGTAATCCGGCCAAATACCCGCCCACGATCGTCACCATCGAGCGGCTCGTGCCCGGCCAGAGCGCGAGGCATTGGAATAAGCCAATCCCAGCCGAGTTGCCCACCGTCAGATCGGCCGGACTGTTGTGCGAATAGCCGATGCCGGAGTTGGCTTTGCGCCAGCGCTCCGCCCACAGCATCAACAAGGCTCCGACGATCAGCGCCCAAATTACCGCGCCCACGGAAAAAAGATGCACATCAATCCAGTCGTGAATCAGCAGGCCGACCACCGCGACGGGCAGGAAGGCCAGAATGATATTTCTGAGCAACCGCACTCCCGAACTGCTCCGCCCCAGCAGTCCGACGAACATGCTCCATAATTGTTGCCAGTAGAGGATGACGACTGCGGCTATGGCACCTGCCTGAATGACCACAGTGTAAGTATCGGCGGCGAGTTTGAGCGTGAGTGGTACGCCTTCCGGATGTTTCGGTGACGCTTTTTTATACCAGAGCGGCTCTCCCTTCGCGTTGGTTAACTGCTTCTCGGCTTCGAGTCCCAGTAGTTTATTAGCGATGATGAGATGCCCCGTCGATGAGATGGGCAAAAATTCCGTTACGCCCTCCACCACGCCTAAAATCATCGCGTCGCTCAAACTCAGTTCAGCCACTGGTTCCGGCGCGGAAGCCGCCCCGCGACTGGTCGGAGTGACCAGTGTGAGGAGGAGAGAGGCGAAGATCAGGCGGGATAGCAGGCTTGGATTCACCGCAGCGTGTTCCCAGATCAGAAGCGGCCTGTCGAGTTTTTTGGCTTTGCGCGCCGACCGATTCGCTCTTCTCTCCTCGTGCCCATGCTTGAGTCACTGACGAAAAAACTTTCCGCGCAACAAGACCTCACCGCCGAGGAGGCCACCGCTGCCGCCCTGGCCTTGGCTGCGGCTGAGGGTGTCGCGGAGGAAGCGAAGATCGGTTTTCTCGCCGCCTTCGCAGCCAAAGGGGAAACCGCATTGGAAATCGCCGCCTTCGCCACCGCCTACCGTGGGATCGCGCGCAATCCCGGAATGGAGGAGTGGTCGCCACACGCCCTCGACGTCGTGGGCACCGGTGGGGATCACGCCGGTGGATTCAATATCTCCAGTCTCGTCACCCTGACACTCGCCAGTGCCGGCGTACCCGTGATGAAACACGGTAATCGCGGCATCACCTCGAAATGCGGCAGCGCCGATCTGCTCGCCGGTCTCGGCGTCGATCTGGAGGCGACTCCGGAAAAAAATCGCCGCGCGTTGGTCGAACTCGGCTTCTGTTTCTTTTTCGCCCCGGCCTACCATCCCGCTTTCAAAAACGTCGCGCCCGCCCGCAAGGCTCTGGCGGCGCGCGGGCAGCGCACCGTGTTTAATTTGCTCGGCCCCTTGATCAATCCCGGGCGTCCTGCTCATGCACTCGTCGGCGTTTTTTCTCCAACCATCGTGCCCAAGCTCGCTGGTGCCCTCGAATCTTTGGGTTGTACGGCTGGGCTGGTCGCCCACGGCGTGATTGCCACTGATCGCGGCATCGATGAAATGACGACCGCCACAGAAAATCTGGTCCAAGGTTTCGGTCGCTTACGGTCGAGCACGGGCCGTTGGAGCGCGGTAGATCATGGTCTGCCCGTCGCCCGTTTTGAGGACCTAATCGGTGGCGATCTTGGGACCAATCTCGCCATCACGGATACGATCCTCACCGGTCGTGGGCCCAGCGGACTGGTCGATACAATCGTACTGAACGTCGCGGCCGGACTTTGGATTACCGGCCGGACCGACAGCCTCAAAGCCGGTCTGGTGCCCGCCCGTGAGTTGTTGTTGGGGGGAGCCGTGACAAAAAAGATCACGGCGACCAAGGAGTTTTATCGACCCCATTGATCTTTTGGCGGAATCGCCTGTCAGAGCAACGAACCCCATTTTGTCTATGAGCAGAAAATATTTTGGCACTGACGGCGTCCGCGGCCCTTATGGCAGTGCGACCATGAACGAAGCATTCGCGTGGCGGCTCGGGGTCGCCGCCGCGCAGTTTGCCCTCACGCAGGGAGCCAAAGCCGGCTCTGCAGTAATCCTCGGTCGCGACACGCGTGCTTCCGGTGAAAGCCTCGAACGCGCCCTCGCTGCGGGTCTCGCGTCAGTTGGCCTTCAACCCATCAGCACCGGCGTTGTGCCGACTCCTGCTGTCAGCCTCGCAGTCCGTTTGGAACAGGCGGTGCTCGGCGTCGTGATCACGGCTTCGCACAATCCTGCCGCCGACAATGGGATTAAATTTTTCGGCTCCTCCGGCATCAAACTCACCGACGATGAGGAATTGCTCATCGAGCAACTTCTGCCGGCCACCGCCCCGGCCGATGGAAATTATTCTACGCGCCATCTGTCGTATCTCGACGCATCTTCCCTCTACAAGAAGACCGTCACGTCGTTGATGCCCATGATCACGCTGCAAGGCTGGAAGATTGTACTCGATACCGCCAACGGTGCCGCGTGCGCGACCAGCCGCGATGTCCTCACTCAACTCGGTGCCGAGCTCGTGCTCATCGGCAATCAACCCGATGGCAGTAATATCAACGCCGGCGTCGGCAGTCAGTACCCGGAAAAAATGGCCGCCGCCGTCAAGGCCAGCGGCGCGCGTTTAGGCGTGGCGCACGATGGTGACGCCGATCGCTGCATCCTCTGCGATGAGCGAGGCGACGTACTCGATGGCGATGAAATTTTGACCATGCTCGCCCTGCAAGCTTTGCGCGAAGATCGTCTCACCAAGCGCACCCTCGTGGTGACCGTGCAAAGCAATCTTGGCGTTGATGCCGCTGTGTCCGCCGCTGGCGGTCGCGTGCTCCGCACACAGGTGGGCGACCGCTACGTTATCGAACAAATGCTCGCGGACGGCGCGACCCTTGGCGGCGAATCCTCCGGTCATGTGATTTGCGCCGACGTCTCGCCGACCGGCGATGGACTCGTCGCCGCGTTGAAGGTGATTGAAGTCATGCTCGCCACTGGCCGGCCCTTGTCGGAATTGCGTCACGGCCTGAAGAAATTTCCGCAACTCTCCGCTGCGCTCACCGTACGGGAGAAAAAACCCTTCGCCACGCTCAAGAGCTTGCCCGCCGAGATCACCGCGATCGAAACCGAACTCGGCGCGAAAGGCCGTGTCCTCGTGCGCTATTCCGGCACCGAGCCCAAGCTCCGTCTACTCGTCGAAGGCCCCACGGATGAAATCGTCCTCCGTTGCCTGAACCGCCTCAAAGCCGCCACCCGCGCCGATCTGGAAGTATTGTAGGAAGTTTTGTTAGCCTAAAAGGCTGGGAAATAAATCATGTTGTCGGATCAGACTCTTGTCCGATTTGTGAGTTGCGAAGGTGCTATCGTTCCAGCTTATCAATTATCTCCCTGTCGCGAGGAGCACGTGAGGTATTTATCACTAACATCCCTGTGGAAATCCTGAAGATGAACCTAAGATTCCGATGACCGTCTCGTGGTCAGGCTTCCCAAGTCGAGTTTGCGCGAGTGGGCGGTAAGTTCACAAACTGTACGCCGAGTTGATCCATCAGTGGCCAGAATTGTTGCCATTCGTTGATAGGCCTGCATTTTGAAATGGTGAGCTGCGCTTGGTAGGGCCGGGGCTTCGTCTTGTCGCCGAAGAGAGCCAAGCAGGGTTTGCCGCAGCGCCGACCGATGTAGACCAGTCCATCGAGATCGGCTTTGTTGAGCATCAGGGCTCGTCCCGAAGCCTGGGAAGTTTTGTAGCCCGAAACGAAGCTCTGGAGGGTCGCCTTCATGCGGGTGAGGGTGGGCCCGGCGAGTTTGATCGTCCGCATCGTTTGCGGAACGTTGATCCGCCAGACCTCGTAGGCTGCGACTTCAGGGTAATTCAGGAGCCCCTTGCGGATTTGGTCGGCGTAGACCTCTTGGAAGGCCGAGGCGATCGTTTCGCCAGCGTAACATACGCCCCAACTCGCGGTGGGTGAGTCGAAGCGATATTTCCCCAGCTTGGACCAGAAAAGAGGATTCAGCTGCTTTTTGCTACACAGTCGGAAATAGGTGAGTGCGCGTAACGGATGCAGGGGGATATCTAAATCCACCAGTTCATCGCGGGGCCGGGGGGCAACCAACTTAGCGGGCGTCGCCATAGTGGTCCGCAAATTCCACCACTTGGTTTATTAGATCCTCGTCAGCCGCAGCACCGCGCAATAGCTCCAGCGGGCTTTGGTCCTCAAGTGCTTCGGCCTTGGTCAGAAACAAGAGAACTACGCCCAGTGGATTCATTTTATATTTTCCGATCAGGACTTGGAGGACCTCTTGCAGGCCGGGCAACAATTCCCGCTGGTGGATTTGCCAGGCTGGATAGCGGAAGTTGCGGGGACCTTGCGGGACCGCGAAGATTTTGAGCTGTTCCCGATAGTTCTTGATCGTCGAACGCGAACTCACTCCGAGTTTTTTGGTGAAGTCGGCATCGGAGAGTAGGCCCCCTTCCTCGCCCAGCAATCGTTCTTCGGCTTTGGCTGAGCGCATCCGTACCCGTTGGAAGGCGATTTCGGCGGGATCGACTTGGGTATCCTGCACGATTTCGAGGAACAGGTTGGTCATCGCGTCCGGTTTGTTGAAACCGAGTGACTTCACGAGATTCGCCACGAGACGAACGGCGTCATGGTGGTGCGTGTGGGCAATCGAGCGTTCAAGGGCCTGAGTCATGCTTGCACAGATTGCACAATGTTATGAACAAGTAAAGTGAGGCGCTTATGGCCAAACACGAGTGAAAATTATGGAAATGAAACAAACTTTCTGGTGAGGACGAGGAGTTTCATTTGATCACTTTGACTTCCTGACCGGCCTGAAATTCCGCGACATAGCTATAGCCACCGTCAGGTTGTTTCATGATCGTGAGAACCAAGCCGATTTCACCAATCATTCTAAGAAAGCGGCATCTCGTGCGTGGTATGAGGTATGAATATCCAACGTTTCATAATTCCAGCGACGGTTGCGGCGGCATTTCATGCCGCTTTGTTTTTGCATGGTAAGCCACCGGTTCATTTCCCGCCGGTCGTTGTGGCAAAGGCACCACCGGAACGGAAACAACCCCCGGAGCAGAGGATGATTGAGGTGCCGTTGGTCAACGATCCGTTGGATGCTACTCAGGAAATGCCGACAGCTTTGGCTCAAGGAAGGGAACTCCCCTCGCTCGAAGAGATTTTCACCGACAGATCGTCTGATTTCCAAATGCCGGTCGACCACCGCAATTCGCGCAAAATCGACCTTCCTCCGACCACCACCATCGGGCCGATCGGAGATCCGGCAGGGATCCCCGGAGTGACGACAATAAAAGGCTCGATTTTCAATCTGACGCAGCTCGACAAAATTCCGCAAGCTACGGTCCGGACCTCACCAACCTATCCCTCCGCGCTGAAAAATGAGGGGATCGAAGGGGTGGTGATGATCGAGTTCGATGTTGATACGAAAGGGCGGGTCGTGAGCGCCCGCGTGCGCCAGAGTTCAGATCGCGCCTTCGATGAGCCGACGTTGCGAGCGGTGTTGAACTGGCGTTTCGAGCCAGGCCGAAAGGATGGACGGGCGGTTCCCTTTCGGATGGTGATCCCGGTGAACTTTAAGTTGGGAGAAGCTTAAGGCTGATGTTGCCGAAGCGGTTTGCGGTGCGAACACTGGTGGCGCGTTGGGGACAACGCGCCCTACTTCGGAGTGGGTGGCGGTAATTGTTTTGGTCAGGCCGGGATGCCTGCCCGCTACTGGATGGCAGTCCGCGGGCGGGCAGATGAGAGCGGTGAAGACGACCAGTTCCGAGAGCAGAAAAAGTCACTGGAAGGACGTGGCGTGGGACCGCGTTGTCGCTCCGCTCCAGCGCGGCTACGGGATCAAGGCGAGGGCGCGGAGAAAAACGCGGGGAACGTCGCTTCTGCTTCTCTGCTGATCTTAATCGTACCGCCGACGGAGATTGCTAGGTAACAGGCCGAGTTCTTCGCGGTATTTCGCGACGGTACGACGAGCGATTTTTAAGCCTTTGGCTTGAAGCAGGGCGACGATATCCTGATCACTCAGCGGGGCACCGGGATCTTCGCCGGCGATGATGTCGGCGATCATTTCCTTCACGCTGGTGTTGGCAACGGCTTGCCCGGCCTCGGATTGATAACCGGATGTGAAGAAATACTTCATGTCGAAAATGCCGTGCGGCGTGCGGATGAATTTATTGGCGAGCGCGCGGCTGATGGTAGTCTCGTGAACGCCGATGATGTCGGCGATTTGCGTCATCGTGAGTGGCTTGAGTTTGGCGACGCCGACCTCGAAGAATTCATGCTGATGCTTGATGATTTCCCGGGTGATACGCTCGATGGTGCGCTGGCGTTGCTCGATGGCGTTGATAATGAATTTGCCGGAGCGAAGTTTTTCGCGGAGGTAATCGCGCTCGGCCTTGGCGAGGGTGCCTTTGGCGATGATTTCCTTGTAGGCATTGCTCAGACGCAGGCGCGGGATGTAGTCGCCATTGAGGATGATCTTCCACTCTTCGCCATCCTTCTCGACGGTGACATCGGCCACGACGACGCGGTTGGAATCTTCCGCGAAGCGTCGGCCGGGCGCGGGGTCGAGGGTGCCGATTTCGATGATCGCATCTTGAATGATTTCAGAGGAAAGGCCCATTTTCCGGCCGATATCCGGGATGCGACGCCGAACGAGCAACTCGTAATGATCGCGGATGATGCGGGCGGGCACGGATCGGTCACGGCCTTTTTGGGCGAGCTGAATGAGGAGACAATCGCTCAGATCTTCGGCGCCGATGCCGGCTGGTTCGAAGGAGCGGATCAATTTTGCCCCCGCCTGAACTTGATCCAGCGGCAGGCCGGAAATCAGGGCAATGTCGGCCAAGGAGGAGGTGAGGAAGCCGCGGTCGTCGAGACTGCCGATGAGGAAGCGCAGGGCTTCGCGAATTTCCGGGGTGCATTCGGCCAACTCGGTTTGCTGCATCAGGTGTTCGGCGAGCGAGGTCTCGGTGGTGAGTGAATCAAAGAAATGTTGGCGGCGCTCCTCGTCTTCGGTGCCATTGGCGCGGACGCCGCCGTTGTCGCTCATGGAGTCGCGCCAGTCCTGACCGATCTTCTCCAGCATCTTGAAGTCATCTTTGAACTCCATTTCTTCGCGTTGATCGGTATCCGGGCCGGCGTCGTCTTTGTTGGCAGCGGCGGCGGTTTTATCGATGCTGATGTCGTCCATCGGCATCTCTTCGAGTGTGGGATTGGATTGCAGTTCTTCCTGGATGGTGGCGCGAAGGTCGAGGGCGGCGACTTGGAGGATTTTAAGCGATTGCCGCATTTGCGGCGCGAGCACGAGCTGCTGCGATTGCCGCTGATGTAATCCTTGATGGAAACCCGGTCCGCTCATAGTGAGAGAATATTACCACTGGCTCTCGAGCGTGGTGGCGGCCGGAGGGCGTGGGGGTGGTAAGGGTACGGGTGGGTGGCTGCTGCTATCTGTTGAGTAAACCTCTCGGATATAGACCGCGAGTTTTTCATTGGTCGGGCCGTAACGGTCGCTGTAAAGATAGAGTTCCAGATCAGTCATCATCTCGTAAGCGGTTTGGTAGCGCTTGGCGCGATCGCGTTGGAGGGCGCGTTGGAGAATGGCTTCAAGCTTGGGATCAATTTCGGGGCGCATCGCCGAGAAATTGGGGATCGGCATCGTCAGGATATTGCGCCGGGAATCGAGGCGCTGGGCGGCGCGGAAGAGATTTTTGCCGAGGAGAAGTTCGGAAAGAACGATGCCGAGGGAGAAAATATCCGACCGGGCATCGGTGACGGCGTAACTGGCGCCTTCGGGGGAGATGTACTCGTCCTTGCCTGGGATCACTTTGCCTTCTTCGTTGTACATCAGATCGAGGGCCTTCGCGATGCCGAAGTCGGTGAGCTTCACGTCCCCTTCGTAGGCGAGCATGATGTTCTTGGGGTTGACGTCGCGGTGGACGATGCCGATCAGCCGGCCTTCGCGATCACGCTTGGCGTGCGCGTAGTTCAGGCCACGGCAGACACGCGAAACGATAAACGCAGCCAGTTCGACCGGGATCGTGCGGTTGAGCTCAGCGTGGCGATCAAGAAATTGCTCCAAATTCATGCCGGAAACAAATTCCATGGTCATGAAATACTGACCGCCGACTTGTCCAAGATGGTAGGTCTGGACGATGTTGGTGTGGATCAAGTCGGCCACCAATCGGGCTTCGCCGATGAAGTTTTTCTGGAACTCGTGGATACTGGAGTATTCTTCGCGAATCAATTTGATCGCGACTACCTTACGGAATTGCCCCATGCCGGCTTGAACGGCTTCGTAGACGACTCCCAT
>Ga0105046_10002450_pt1 | contig 29273 bp, 22 predicted proteins | sample MAT03_FD_78385 | JGI IMG/M metagenome (GOLD analysis project Ga0105046, IMG submission 78385) | Freshwater microbial communities from Lake Fryxell liftoff mats and glacier meltwater in Antarctica - MAT-03 (megahit assembly) | ecosystem: Environmental > Aquatic > Freshwater > Ice > Liftoff... | reverse complement strand
TCGACCGGGCGCTCGGCCGCGAGCGTGACGAGCCACATGCGGCCCTTCTTGTTGCGCACGAACAGGTTCTTGGTGTGGAGGCCTTCAGTCCAGGCTTCGCCATCCTGCCGAAGGCCTTCAGTCGAGGCTTCGCCAGCCTGCCGAAGGCCTTCAGTCGAGGCTTCGCCATCCTGCCGAAGGCCTTCAGTCGAGGCTTCGCCAGCCTGCCGAAGGCCCGCGTCGTCACCGCCACTGGGCCACTCGCGGCGCGCCTGCTCGACCGTGAAGACCGGGGCGTGAGCCCTGGTTTCGTGGGCGATGCCGAGCGCGTCGAGGCGCGCGAAGAGAGCCTGCGCCGGGTCGTTGGCCGTGAGCGCGTGGTCGAGCAGCGCGTCGCCCGCGAACACGAAGCGCCCCGAAAACGGGGTGCGCCCACTCAACATGAGCGGCACCCAGAGCGCGTCGTCGGCCCACATCTCGCGGTAGGGGATCTGCCAGAGCGGGGTCCAGATGGGGATCGCCTCGTCACTTGGGCGCGCTTCGCCGTCGCAATCATCGGCCGAAAACACATGGCATTCGAGGCGGTAGCCGTCGACGAACTCAAAGCGCAGCTCGCCACGCAAACGGGGAGCGCGCGGCGTGACGCCGACCTCCTCACGCGTCTCGCGCATGGCGGCTTCGACGAGCGTCTCGCCCGGCTCGAGCCGCCCCCCGGGCGCGTTGATTTTACCGGCGCCAAGGCCGCGCAGCTTGCGGATGAGCAGCACCTCGCCCGGGCGGATGACGAACATCAGCGTCGCTACGTCGTGCGGCCGCCAGCTCGTCCAGTCGATGTCGCAAAGGCGCGGCACGCGTTGTGCGTCAGGGCTCGTAGAGGTCCGCGCAGTCGCCCGACGGCGCCGTGAGCGACGGGGTCTGGCCGTTCGCGAGCTGGGTCAGGAAGGGGATGATCGGCGCCTGCAGCGCGCAGACCGGCGACAACGAGACGAGCGGCTCCGCGCGCTCGGTCGCGGGCGGGTAGGGCGGCTCGAAGCGCCAGTTGCAGATCGGCGTAATCGACTGCGCATGGCACGAACGCGCGCTATAGAAATAGGCCGCCGTCTGCGTGCGCCCAGCGAAGGTGAGGTTGTTCGAGAGCGGCGTCGTGTACGGCGTCGCGGCCACCGTGTCGGAGCCGGGCACGCTCGGGTCGAGCGTCCAGTCCGCGCCGGCCGTGAACGTCGGCACGCCCCAGGCGGCGTTGAACGACAGCTGCGCGGGCGAGAACAGGGTCTCGTCCCACGAGTCGCCCGAGCCGAAGACGTGCAGCGTGTGCGCGTCGTCGCGATGGCGCAGCACGAAGGGCGCGTAGCCGGCCGGGTCGCCGCGCTGCGAGAGCCACTGCAAGAGCGCAATCATCGGGTCGTGGTGTGCGCCCGCGTTGATTTCACCCTGCGTCGAGGCGAGGCCGTAGATCGTCCGGATGATGCCGCCCGCGAGGATCGCGTTGTTGGGCGCCATCGGCAGGTTGATCCCGATGATGCCGAGCGAGCCGACGCTCTGCACGACGCCGACGAAGTCGTCGCTGCCGGCGAGCAGCGCACTCGTAAAGCTCGTGCCAAACGACAAGCCCTCCTGCACGAGGTGGGTGGCGTCGACCTTGGTCCCGATGAACGCGCCAAGGCCATTGGGTCCGTCGTCCTTCAGGTAGCGCACGAGCGTATAGCCATCGACCGCGATCTGGATGAGGTTCGCCTCGATGACGTCCGGGTCGAAGTCCGAGGCCAGCGCGAACATGCCGCCGACCGTCACGGTCGCGGCGCCGTTGTCGCCGATGAAGTCAGGCTCGAAGCCGTCCTGGCCGGCCTTCTTGCCGCTATAGACGTTGACCGCGTCGGCGCGGATCGGCGCTACGAGGTCGTCGCCCGGCACGTAGACCGACTCCTGGCGGCCGCCGTGGAAGGGCAGATCGAGGGCGACCGTGGCATAGCCGGCGGCGCAGTTCGCGACCGCGAAGGGCAGCGCGTCCGAGCGGTCGGCCGAGCCACCGTGGGTGAAGATGGCGAACGGCACGCGCTTTTCGGGGTCGGGCGCGCCGTCCAGCAGGTGGCTCGTGCACAGATAGGTCGTGAACGGCACCAGCGCGCGCGTCGTCGGGCTGGGCTTGCCGTCGAGGTAGGCGATCGGGACGGCACTCACCTTGCCGTCGGCCGCGCCCGCGAGATTGAAGCTCGGGGCGACGATCGAACCGTTCGCGACCCAGCCGATCTGTCCGCGGAAAGAGCCACCGGTGTAGGGCTCGCCGTCGGGCAGCTTGGCAGCGTCGGCGCGCGGGCCGTCGGACCACGGGGTCGGCATGTAGAGGAACGGGGCCTCGGGCACGCCAAAGTAGTCGTCCAGCGCTGCGCCGGACCGGGTCGGCGCCGTGACGGTGGTCGTGCCGTCGCGGCGCACGGCCGACGTCGGCGTCACGAGCGGGAACGCGTCGACGGCGTCGAACAGCGCGCGCACGAACGGCATCGAGGCCTCGGTCGTGAAGACCGTGCCGATGACCGCGGACTCGTCCCGGACCGCGAGCCAGTCGCGCAGATCAGCGAACGCGACGCGGGCGGCGGCGACCTCGGGCGTGATGTCGCCGATGTCGGCGCCGATGACCTGCTGGAACGTGGGGGGTGCCAGGATGACACGCCCGTCCTTGGCCTTCACGCCGGCGCCGATGATGACGGCGTACTTGCTGCCGGGCACGAGGTAGTGACCCCAGGCCGGGAACACCGCGAGGTAGTCGGCGTGCGCGAACCACGAGGCAGTGCCGGGGAAGACCTTGCCCTCCTCGGGGCCGGACAGGGCGATGAAGCGCACGGCGCCGTCGAAGCTCGCGAGATCCGGCTCGGCGTTCATCGGGAAGAAGACCGACGAGACGTAGCCAAAGCCCTTCTTGAGCGCGAGCTCCGCGTCACTGCGAGCGAGGATCGGCGCTTTGGCGAGGGTCTTGAAGCGCGGGTCGGTGCCGAGCGGCGCCAGCTGGACCGTGCCGTCGGGCCCGAAGAGGCCATCGTTGGGGAATGGCCCTTGCGAAATCCCCTGGCCGGGGGCCGCGCGGAACGCGAAGATCGCGTCCGCCTCCAGCGGGGTCGAGGTGTCGCTGTCGCCGGCGGTGTCTGATGTTGTCTCGGCGGCGGTGTCGTCCGCGACGTCGGGGCCGGCGTCGACGTCGGTCCCGACCTCGCCCGCGCTGTCGGTCGTGGTGTCAGGTGTCGTGTCGGGGCTGGCCTTGTCATCACCGCAGGCGGTGGCGAGGGCGAGGGCTGCCAACGAGAACAGGAGGGTTGCCAACGAGAACAGGAGATCGCTCGGTCGCTTCATGCGCACCTTTCTGCCCGCTTCGCTGGCAGGGGTCAAACCCGCTTCGCGCGCAGCGGGCAAACCGCCCTACGGTGGGCGACGAGCGGTTCAGGCGAGGGCGTTGCGCGCTATCGTCTTGTGGGTCGCGGGATCGGCCGGGGCGTCGGCGAGATCGGCGCGCATCAGGAGCGCGCGCTCGACGAGGTGGTCACCGGACTCGAGGCGCACGACGAAGCCGGCCGGGCTGCCGTGGCCGAGCGCGGAGGGCGTCGTAGCGAGACGCGCCTTGAGCGTCGCGAGGTCGACCTTGTTGCGTAGGACCTCGGGCGGCGTCGCGAGGCCGAGGTCGCGCGCCAGGGCGTTGCGCCGGTCGACGTTCCAGAAGCGGCCGGTCGTTCGGTCGAGCACGTCGACCGCGAGGAACCAATCGGGCAGCTGGTCATGGCGCACGGTGTGGGTCGCAAAGCACCACTCGCCGTAGAGCACGTGGGTCTTGCCAAGCGCCCGCAAGAGGGCATCCTGGTAGGTCGCGAGCCAGCCCCAGAGCGGCTGGAACTGGGCGTGTGAGGGAGGGCTCAGGACGGCGTTGCGATGCTGCAGGCGTGGGCTCTCGCCGTCGGGGAACGCGATGCCGATGAGCGCGCCGTCGGGCTTCTCTTCGACGACGACCGGGCGCGCGAGCACGGCGCGGGCGGCACCTTCGGGCAGCACCGTGTCCCGCGGGCGCGACTTTCCGGAGCTGGGGGCGAGCCAGGCGAGGTGCACGGGCGCGGGGTAGGGGACGAGGTCGGCGGGCGGTGGCGGTGACATCGGGGCGGAACCTAGCGCAGGCGTGCCCGCGCCGCGAGTCGTTCCAGACGGCGGCAGGTGCTGCGCTCGTGCGATGACGGGCTTCGATCGGCGCATCCTAGGACCCTGCACGAGTCGCGGCGGTTCTCGCCGCGGGCTTCCTCGCGCGCAGCCGCGCGGACGGCGATACGCGGGTCGATTCGGCCGAGACGCAGGCAGCCCTCGACTCCGGCGCGCAGCTCATCCTGACGGACTACCCGGTTGCGCGCAGCGACGGGGCGCATCCCGGCTACTGCATCCCGTGGCCCGGAACCGCCGAGCACCCGAGCCGCTGCAATCCGCTGACGGCCCCGGCGGACTGCTGCGCGCAGGACATCGAGTAACGCGGGCGTGGGCGCGTGGCCAGGGCGCGGGTGCGGTCGAATGAAAGCAAAAAGGCCGAGCTTTCGCCCGGCCTTTCCGTTCCTTGATTCACTCACGCGTCTTGCGACGCACGGCGACTACTTCAGGATGTGCTTCTCGATGACCGAGGTGAATGCCTCGACGTTGTACCCGGAGTTCGAGTTGAACTTGCGGCCGTTGATGAACAGGGTCGGCGTACCGCGGACCTGGGCATCACGGGCCTCTGCCATGTCGGCGTCGACCTGGGCCTGGAACTTGTTCGAGGCGACGCACGCATCGTACTTGGCGATGTCGAGGCCGACCGTCGTCGCGTAGGTCTTCAGATTGTTGGCGGCGAGCGCCTTCTGGTTGGCGAAGAGCTGGTCGTGGAACTCCCAGAACTTGCCCTGCTCATGAGCGCACATCGACGCCATCGCGGCCGGCATCGCTTCCTTGTGGAACGACAACGGGAAGTGCTTGAACGTCACCGACATCTTGTCGCCGTACTTGGCCTCGAGGTCCTTCAGCGGGGCCGCGACGCGCGAGCAGAACGGGCACTGGAAGTCCGAGAACTCGACGATCTGGATCTTCGCGTCCTTCTTGCCCTTGGTCGGCGAGGCGTCGAGCTTGAAGGCGTTGACCTTCTCCTCCAGCGGCTCGAAGACCTTTCCGTCCTTGATGAGCTCGTCGTAGACCTTGTCCGCTGCGATGCCCTTGGCAACCACGGCCTCGGCGCGCTTGAGCTCGTCCTCGATCAGCGCCTTGAACTCTTCGAGAGGCTTGGCACCCGTGAGCTTGCGGCCGTTGATGAACACGTTCGGCGTGCCACGCGCGGTCACCTTGCCGCCGAGGTCCTGGTCGGCCAGGATCTGGGCGTTGTACTTGTTGGCGGCGAAGCACTCCTTCCACTTGGCGACGTCGGTACCGATCTCACCCGCGTACTTCTCGAGGCTCGGGGCGTCCAGCGCCTGCTGGTTCTCGAACAACTTGTCGTGCATCTCCCAGAACTTGCCCTGCTCCTTGGCGCACAGCGAGGCGTTCGAGGCCGGCACCGCGTCCTTGTGGAACGGCAGCGGGCTGTGCTTGAAGACGAAGCGGATCTTGCCCGCGTAGTCGGTCGCCAGCTGCTTCAGGGTCGGCTCGATCTTCTTGCAGAACGGGCACTGGAACTCCGAGAACACGACCGCGGTGATGAGCGCGTTCGGCTCGCCCTTGATAGCGTCCACGGCCGGATCGACCGTGACCTTGTAGACGGTCTTGTCGACCTGCGGCTTCGGGGCCTCGACCTTGGGGGCCGGCTTGCCTTCGTACACGAAGCCATGGAGCACGGCGTTGTTGGTCTTGAGGCGCTCCTTGACGTAGGCCTCGCCCTTGTTGGCGCCCGCGGCCGTGACTTCCTCGTCGATGAGCTTCTTGAACTCCTCGACCGGCTGCGCGCCGCGCAGGTTCTTGCCGTTGATGAAGAACGCCGGGGTGCCGGTCGCGCCGACCGCGTTGGCGATGCTCTGGTGCTGCGCGACGACGGCGGTGAGCGCCGGGTCCGCAATGTCCTTCTTGAACTGCTCGACGTTCAGGCCGATCTCACCGGCATACTTCTCGAGGTCGGCCGGCGTCAGCGCCTGCTGGTTCGAGAAGAGCTTGTCGTGCATCTCCCAGAACTTGCCCTGCTTGCGCGCGGCCTCGGCGGCCACCGCTGCCGGGCGGGCATTCTGATGGAACGGGAGCGGCTGGTGGAGGAATGTGACCTTGACCTTGTCGCCGTAGGTCGTCTTGATCTCTTTCATCGTCGGGCCGACCCGACTGCAGAATGGACATTGGAAGTCCGAGAACTCGATGATCTCGACGACCGCGTTCGGGGAGGGCTCCATCGCGGCCGCGACCGCACCCGTCGCGACGCCGCCTTCGCCGATCGCCTGGGGCGCCTTGGGGGCTTCGTTGCCGCCCACGGCTGGGGTTCCGGCCTTCTCTGCTGCGCCCTCGGGCACGGGTTGGGCCGTCGGCTTCTCTTCGCTCTTCCCACAGGCTGCGATCAACAGCGCCGCGGAGAAGAGAGCGGTGGTGATACGCATCGCCATCTTGCTTCCTCCTCGCCTACGGCTCGGGTGCGAGCCGCGTTCGAATCTCTAACTGGTTGTTCTCTATCGGATAGAGTCAGCGCGATCCACATGGCTCGGCCGACGAACGCGGCTTCATGTCACAGCCACCCACGGGGTGCAAGGCTCCTGATTTGGTACAATCGGGAAGCCCTTGCTGCATTTGAACGCGTGTTCCAGACCTGTCTTGGAACGTCCCTGGAACGCGACGCCTTCGGCTTTGGTTCACTGCCCTTGCGAAAAGCGTGGCCCGGGGTCTAGCTCAGGGCAGGGAGGTCTCTCATGTGGATTCAACGTGTCGCGGCGGGGCTCGTATCAGTCGCAATGGCGTTGGGCTGCCAGGACGCCACGAGCGCCAGGCCGCCCGTCGCGGAGAAGGGGACTCGAACCCCGGCCGAGGCGAGCTTCAAAAAGCAGCTCGAGCGCCTCGGGCAGGAAGGCTGGTACGGGATCTACATGATGGGCCAGAAGGTCGGCCACGGGCACCTCTGGTTCCGGCCTACCAGGCCTGCCGTATCGCCTTGGGCCGCCGATGCTGGCAAACCCGCCGAGCCCGGCGCCTACACCTACGGCTTCGAAATGAAGATGTCGGTGAGCGGTGGCGCCGAGGCCAACGAGCTGACGCTGTCCGAGTACCGCTACTACGCCAAGGACTACCCGCACGCCTTGATCGAGACGCGCTTTGGCACGGGTGCCAAGGGCTTCATCGAAGAGCGCACGGCGACCCCGACCGCGGACGGGCGCATGCACATCGTGCGCACGTTGAGCGGCAAGGCCGAGCCAGCGCGCGACGTTCCGGGCACCAAGGAAGATCTGGTGGCGCAGCTGCGCCTCTCGCCGCTCGAGCTCATCGACACAGAGGTCGGCACGCGCGCCGAGGTCTCGTTGTGGAGCTGGGAGAAGGAGGCCGACGAGGCGATCGCGGTGAGCTTCGACGGGATCGACAAGCGCCAGCGGGCAGGGATCAGCGAGCGGGTCGGCCGCTTCACGCTGACCTACAAGGCGACCGGCGTGAGCGGCGCGGTGTTGGTCGGGAGCGACGGCACCCTGCTCGAGATGACGCTCGGCGCGTCGTTGCTCATGAAGCTCGAGGAGCGCTCGGTCGCCGAGAGCGGCATCGCCGGGCTCGACATCCTCGGCACCGGCGTCGCGTCACCGGCCAGGCTCGGTAGTCCCGACGCCGTATCGGGCCTCGTGCTCGAGCTGACGGGACCCAAGGGCCTGAAGCTCCCGACCTCGAGCGTGCGCAAGGTCGAGGCCATCGGCGTTGAAGGACGCTTCCGGCTGACGAACAAGCGTGGGCTGGGCGACGCGGTCACGCCCGCCGAACGGACCGAGGCGCTGATGTCGGACGCGACCCTCGACGCGACCCACCCGACGATCGTGCAGCGTGCCGGCGAGCTCACGCGTGGGCTTGCGACTCCTGGCGAGAAGGTGCGCGCCATCGCCGACTGGGTCTTCCGGACCCTCGACAAGAAGCTCGCGACCCATCTCCCGACCGCCTCGACCGTGCTCGACAAGAAGGTCGGCGACTGCACCGAGCACACCTGGCTGACGGTTGCGTTGGCACGCGCCGCCGGGATCCCGGCCCGGCCCCTCTACGGACTCGCCTACACCGGCGACGGCGAGTCGATCTTCGCCTACCACGCCTGGGTTGAGGTCGCCGTGCCCGACGCAACTGGCGTCGAGCGCTGGCTCGCGATCGACCCGACCTGGGGCGAGGCCGAGGCCGACGCAACGCACATCGTATTGGGCTCGTCGCTCGGCGAGGTCGCGGGCAGCATCGGGGGTCTCAAGATCGAGAGCGCCACTGTCCTGCCCTGAGGTCCCGTTCCCCGTTTCCAAGAAAGCGATCTTGTAGACCGCTTCCCATTCGAAGTGAGCCTGTCGCCAGCCAAGGAATCGGCTCTATAAAGGAGGAAGGAAGCGCGGAGGCGAGCTTGATGCCCGCCGCTCAAGCGCCCGACCGACGCCGGCTCGCGACAGGCTCACGAAGAAGTGGAAGCGCTCTAGTCGTTGGGCTCGCCGGGGGTCCCAAAGTTGTTGCTGTCGCCGTACTTCGAGCTGCCCGGCTGCCAGCTTGCGGGCACGGTGCCGTCGCTGGTCGCGCCCTTACGCTCGAGGCTCTTGCCCGAGAAGAACACGTCCCACGGGTCGAAGCGGCTGTAGCGGGTCTGGTCGACCAGCGTCGCCTGGCCGTCGGCCCCGTTGTAGAGCAGCACCGCGCCGATCGTGTTGGGCAGGTAGAAGCCGTTGACGCCGTACTCCAGGCTGACGGCGACGCCGCCGTTGTCCTGGCGGTCGCGCGTCATGCCGACGACGGTGTAGCCCTTGGGCGCAATCGAAGCCTCCGGACCGCCCAGCAGGAACAGCTGATCACCGCAGTCGCGCATCGCCCAACCGGCCAGGTTGATCGGCGCATTGCCCGGGTTGTAGAGCTCGATCCACTCCTGGTAGGTGTCGTCGCCGAACGGGTCGGCCATGATCTCGTTGATGACCACCTCGTGCGTCACGAAGGCGTCGGCGCGGGCCCGGCACTCGGTCGCAAGGCACTTCGAGATGCCGCTCGAGTTGCCCTTCTCGAGCACCACCACGTCGGCTTCGGTGCGCGGCTCGATCTTGTGGTTGCCAAAGCTGAACAGCAGCGGGCCGGTGATGCTCGCGAAGTGATCGCCCAGGCGCGCGCCGTCGGGGTCGTTCCAGTCATAGCCCATGTCGTCGATGCGGAGCCGGCCCGTAACCTCGAACTCGCCGTAGTCGTTCGGGCAATCCGGCTGGGTGTGGGTTGTGTAGACGTCCGTGACCTGGACGAGCACGCCCTCGAACATCTCGGCGAGCTGACCGTTGGTCGCGAGGTGGGCCGGATGCTCGGCGACGAACGGGGCGGGCACCGGGGCGGTACCGTTGAACGTCATCTCCTCCAGGTAGACCTGCGTGTTCTCGAAGAACTCGGAGTACTTGCCCGAGAGGTCGACGCGGTCGCCGACTTTCGCCTCGTTGGCGTAGAGCCCGTGGTTGAAGATCGTGATGCCGCTGTAGGGGCCACCGCGCGGGTCCTGGGCCGTGAACGTATCGCCGAACGTGCCGGTGATGATGAGCCCGTTCAGCTCGACCGGGAGCGCGTCGACCGAGATGATCGGCTCCGGGCTCGGGTGGTCCGGGCAGGCCGGGTTCTGGAGATCGTACACGTTGAGAGAGCCACCCGGGCTCGAACACAGCGTGTTGTCGGGAGTGACGCTGGAGTCCGGTACCGGCGGGGTGGTGTCGACCGGGGTCGTGTCCACGGGCTCGGTCGTGTCCGGGGTCGTGTCGGGCAGCTCGGTGTCGGGCAGCTCCGCATCGGGCGTCGAGTCCGGCGTCGTGGCGTCGCTGTCGGGCGTCGTCTCGCTGGCGTCGGTCGCGCTGGTCGCGTCGCCCGCGGCATCACCGACAGCGGCCGGATCGTCGCTACAACCGAAGAGCCCGCCCGCAGCGATCGCGATGCTGGCCAAGAACCTGGAACCGTTCGTCATCGAGAGGGATCGCACGTCGTCGTCTCCGGGCCTGCGGCGAAGGCAGCCGAAGGCGATACTGAGGCCTGCGGCGAAGGCAGCCGAAGGCGATACTGAGGCCTGCGGCTAAGGCAGCCGAAGGCGATACTGAGGCCTGCGGCTAGGCGACCGCGACGACTGCACTCGGCTGGTCGCGGAAGCCGGCGCACCCTAGGCGGCCCGACCCGCCCGGGTCAAGGACTACGCCGACACCTTCAGCATACGTTCAGACGTTGAAGCGGAAGTGCATCACGTCGCCGTCCTCTACGACGTATTCCTTGCCTTCGACGCCGAGCTTGCCGGCCGATCGCGCACCCTGCTCGCCCTTGAGCGCGACATAGTCGCGGTACTTGATCACCTCGGCGCGGATGAAGCCGCGTTCGAAGTCGGTGTGGATGACGCCGGCTGCGCCCGGGGCCTTGGTGCCCCGGCGGATGGTCCAGGCCCGCACTTCCTTCTCGCCGGCCGTGAAGTAGGTGATGAGCCCGAGCAGCGTGTAGCCCTCGTGGATGAGGCGGTCGAGGCCCGATTCGACGAGACCCAGCGACTTCAGGAAGTCCTCGCGTTCCTCCTCGGGGAGGAGCTGGATCTCCGCCTCGATGGCGGCGCTGATGACCACCGCGCGGCTGCCTTCCTTGGCGGCGTGGGCCTTGACCCGCCCGGACAGCTCGTTGCCCGTCGCGACGCTGCCCTCGTCGACGTTGCACGCATAGAGCACCGGCTTGGCGGACAGCAGGAACAGCGACTTGAAGATCGCCTGCTCCGGCTCCGACAGCTCGAACGAGCGCCCCGGCTTGCCCCCGTTCAACCACGTCTGGAGCCGCGCCAGCATATCAGCCTCGGGCCGCAGCTTGGCGTCGACGCGCGCTGGCTTTTCGACGCGGGCGAGGCGCTTGTCGACGGTCTCGAGGTCCTTCAGGAGGAGCTCCGTATCGACGATCTCGATGTCGCGCAGCGGGTCGACGCCGCCTTCGACATGCACGACGTTCGTGTCCTCGAAGCAGCGCACGACGTGCACGATCGCGTCGACCTGGCGGATCGTCGCGAGGAACTGGTTGCCCAAGCCTTCGCCCTTGGAAGCGCCACGCACGAGACCGGCGATGTCGACGAAGTCGACGACACACGGCTGGATCGCCTGTGGGTTCACGATCGCGGCCAGTGCCGCGAGGCGGGGATCGGGCACCGGCACGACGCCGACGTTCGGCTCGATGGTGCAGAACGGGTAGTTGGCGGCTTCGGCGCCCGCCGCCGAGAGCGCGTTGAAGAGCGTCGACTTGCCGACGTTGGGGAGACCCACGATCCCGAGCTGCAAGGCCATCGAATCCTCCGACCGGGCTGACCCATGCAGCACCGGCGGCGGCGCCTCTACCGCGTTCGCCCATCCAAAGGAAGCATTACGGCACCTTCAAAGGAAGCATTACGGCACCAGCACGACCTTGCCGAACACCTCGCGCGCTTCGAGCGCCGCGTGCGCCTCCCGCACCCGGTCGAGCGGCAGCACGCGATCGATCACCGGCCGGAACAGACCCTGGGCCCAGAGCGCGACGAGCTGGTGGTACTCGCCCTTGCTGCCCATGGTCGAGCCGAGGATCGACTGGCTCTTGAAGAACACGTGGCGCAGGTTGACCTTCACGTCGATACCGGTCGTCGCACCACAGGTGACGAGCCGCCCGGCCTTCGCGAGCACGCGCATCGAACGCTCGAACGTGTCGCCGCCGACGTGCTCGAAGACGACATCGACGCCGCGCCCCCCTGTCATCGCCTTCACGGCCTTGGGCCAGTCCGGGTCACGCGAGTCGAGCACCTCGTGTGCGCCGAGCGCCCTGGCGGCCTGGCGCTTGGCCTCGCTGCCCGCGGTCGCTATCACCCTGGCGCCGAGGAAGCGCGCGATCTGCACCGCTGCGACCCCGACCCCGGAGCCGGCCGCTTGCACCAGCACCGTCTCGCCGCCGCGCAGCTCCGCGCGCGCCACGAGCATGTGCCACGACGTGAGGAAGGTCAGCGACATCGCCGCACCGTCCTCATAAGTGAGGTTAGCGGGCTTCGCGACGATGTTCGCGCGCGGCACCTTGACCAGCTCGGCCAGCGCCCCGTCACACGACTCGCCGAGGATCCCGTAGCGCGCGCACAGCTGGTCGGCACCCCCAAGGCACGCGGCACAGACGCCGCACGAGATCCCCGGCAACACCAGGACCGGCGCGCCAATCACGACATCGTCGACCCCTTCGCCGAGCGCATGCACGTCGCCCGCGGCATCGGCGCCGGTGATCGCCGGCAGATGGAAGGGCGCCCCCGGCAGGCCCTGACGGACCCAGAGGTCCAGGTGGTTCAGCGCCACCGCGCGCACCTTGACGACCACCTCGCCGGGCCCAGCGATCGGATCTGGGACATCCTCGATGTTGAGCACTTCCGGTCCGCCATGGGCCCGGATAACGACCGCCTTCATCTCGCCCTCGCTCTGACTCGTGACCCCCCAGTGGCCGGCCTCGTGCCGGGTCTGGTTGTCGTCCCGGCGCTCGTGGTAGCACGCGCCGATGGCTTTCCGAAGACGACAGCTGCACGCCGTTCTGTCGGCGATCGTGCCGGGCCTGGGACAGCTCGTCGCGGGGCGCATCCGGGACGGGTTGATGCTCGCATTCGCGATGCTCTGGATCCGCGCCTTTCTGGCAGCGCACGTCGGCGGCATCGCGCCGGCGACGTCGCCGAGTCTGGCGGACCGCTTCTGGGGCTTCGCGTTCGGCGCGCCGGCCATCGACAACGGCCTACGCATGCCGCTGCTCGTCGTGTTCACGGCGCTGCTGATCGGCCTGCACGTGCTCGCCGCGTGGAGCGCGCTGCAACCCGAAAAAGGGTCGGGCGAGGCCGCCCGTGAAGGTGACCTCGCCCGATGAGCTCCGCTTGGGCCGACTAGATCGCCCTCGACCCAAACCCTTTCCTCAGTAAGGGGGCCCCGATATGTCCTCTTCAGGCTTCCCACTACAATTAAGGTGGGCTTGCACACCGAGGTCAGGGACGGGACCCAAGGTCTGGATCACGGGTTGGGACGAAAATGGACAATCGTCGCGGCACCTACAGAGACATCACGAGTCGGAAGGTAGCACCGACTTCCGGTGGGGTCATCAGCGGGGTGCATCATTGTCGCGATTGAGGTCCAAGAGTCGCTTGGAAAGCCGCTCAGCGGCCTCTCGCCAGCGCGCGGCGAGCAACGCCCGCAGGTCGGCCCCAAGCGCACGCGACGCCTCCACCGAAAGTGTCTCGATCTCGATGCGTTCGGTGCGTTCCCAGGCAGCGAGAGCGGCATTCATCGCCGGTCCATCGAGCTCGCCGCGCGCGCGTCGCTCGGCCAACACGATCAGCGCGTCGGTGCCGCTGATGACGTGGTCGAGCGCCGACCTGCCAGGGTCTGCGCAAGCCCCAGCGAAAAGCGCCAGTGCGATCGCCGCGCCCTGCCAACGATGTTGGGCCTTCGCAAAGATGGCGAAGCCTGGACTGCGGCCCCGCAAGGCGGGCGGAGCCGAGCCCCAAAGGAGACGTCGTGCTGCAACCAGAAACATCAGAAGGCCGATGGTGCGAAAGGGGGGACTTGAACCCCCACGAGCGTGAGCTCACTAGAACCTGAACCTAGCGCGTCTACCAATTCCGCCACTTTCGCATCGGACACTTCGACCGGGGAGGAGGTCAGAACCCCTCGCCCGGCCAGCTCCCGCGCAAGCCATTAGCGCCCCGCAATGGGACGGTCAAGGCTTCGCGTAGAGATACTTCAGGCCTTCTTTGAAGCCTTCTTCGGGGCCGGCACGGGCGCCTTGGCCGCGGCCGCGGCAGCCATCGCCGCCGTGCGGGCACGGGCCGTACGGGCCTTCTTCTTCGCCTGCGAATCGCGCTGCCGCATCTTGAGCGACCGATCACCAATGCCCATGTGCTGTCTCCGGAGTGCTGCGCGCCTGGTCGAGCCAGGTGGCCGCGGATGGTTCATGCCGGGGCGGACCCTCAGCGTGGGGCGGGACCCTAAGCGAACTCGCGCTGCCGCGCCACCCCAAATTTCGGTGCGCGTTGCGATTCGCGCTCTGATCGACCCATCAACTGCTTGCGTTCGGGCTCCGCTGGAGGCGCCCATAACGCGCGATGGCGCGGGACAGGTCTTCGAGCTGGAACGGCTTCGCGAGCACGTCGAGCGCGCCGTCGCGGAGGCAGCGCTCGGCCTCTTCGCGGCCGGCCATGCCCGACACGAGCAGCACACGCACCTTCGGGTTGATGCGCCGCAGCTCGCGGAACGTGCCCTGCCCATCGAGGTTGGGCATCTGCATGTCGAGCACGACGAGGTCGATGTCGCGCCGGTGTTCCTGATAGAAGTCGAGCGCCTCGAGCCCGTCGACCGCGGTCGACACGGTACAGCCGAGCTCGACCAGCAGCTTCTTGCCAACATTGCGTACGGCGTCGTCGTCGTCGACCAGCAGGATGTGGCCCGCGCGCCGCCGCACCTCGTTTGGGTCGGGTGCCTCCGCGGGCGCTTGCGCCTCCTTCTCGGTAAGTGGGATCCACAGACTGAAGACGGTGCCCCGGTCGACGATCGAGTCGACGACGATGCGACCCCCGAGCAACTGGATCGTGCCGTAGACCGAAGCGAGCCCAAGGCCCGTGCCTTTGCCCGGCGCCTTGGTCGTGAAGAACGGCTCGAAGAGGTGCTGCTTGACCTCGTCATCCATGCCAGTGCCGGTGTCCTCGACCGTGAGCCGCACCCAGGCGCCAGGCGGCAGGTCTGCCGGCGCACCAAGGGGTGGCAGCGCCTCGGCGACGTGGTCGAACTGCTTCGTTCGGAAGGTCAGGTGGCCGCCCTCGGGCATTGCATCGCGCGCGTTCAGGCCGAGGTTCAGGAGCGCGTTCTCGAGGGTCGCTGGGTCGGCTTCGATAATCGGCGATTCGTCCTCGAGCTGCACGTGCACGAAGATGCGCGGCGAGGTCGCCCGTCGCAGCAGTGATATCGAATCTTCGATCGTCTGGTGCAGGTCGATCGGCACGATCTGGCCCGGGCTCCGGCGCGCGAACGACAACAGTTGCCGCACCAGCTCCGCGCCGCGCCGCCCCGCGCGCAGGATCTCGTCGACCTCGTCGCGCAGCTCTTCCAGGCCGGCGTGCATACGCAGGATCTCGGCGTTGCCGTGGATGGCGGTCAGGAGGTTGTTGAAGTCGTGCGCGATGCCGCCCGCGAGCTGGCCGACGGCCTCGAGCTTCTGCGCCTCGTCGAGCTGCCGCACGAGATCCTTGCGGTTCGCGTCAGCGGCCTCGAGCAGCACCACGTTCGCCTCGAGCTGGGCCGTGCGTTGCGCGAGATCGGCGCGTTGGAGCTCGGCCGTGTCGCGCTGATCGCGGAGCGCGCGCACGCGCAGCGTGAGCCAGGCGATGACGCCAAGCGCGATACACAAGAGCCCTGCACTGAGCCAACTCAGCAATTGCGCCTCGCGGGGAAAGGAGATCCGCATGGACGATGGGGGAGACACGCCCGCCATCACCTGGGCACTCTGCCCGTCGTTGGCTCACGAGGAAAGTGCCGAGTTCTTTCCTGTAATGGCCCAGCTCATATTGATTGCGGCCGAGTCGGATGAATCCCTCGGCGTGCCCTCAGACCTGACCGATGCGTCGCAGGACATCGTTGCTCGCGGGCTCGCTCGCGAACCGAAGGTCGCCAAAACGGTCGCCCGATAGCCCCATCGCGCGCTGCAGCGTAAGGAGGAAGTCGTTGTGCGGGGTCGTCGTCAGGAAGCGCTCGTAGCGGCCCGTCTGGAAGTAGCCGCCGCAGCTCCCGGCGAGCACGTACGGAACCTCGTCGCGGCTATGCGAGTTGCCCTTGCCGAGCTCATTGACCCAGACGACCACGGTGCTGTCGAGCAGGCTCCCATCGCCTTCGGGCGTTTCGCCGAGGCGCCGCACAAGGTAGGCCATCTGCGCCGCGTAGTGGCGATTGATGAGGGTCAGTTTCTCCTGTGCGTCCTCGTTCGAGTCGCCTTCGTGCGAGAGGTCGTGGTGCCCCTGGTTGAGCCCGAGGTTCGTGAACACGTGCCCGCTCACCGACTCGGCGAACTGGAGGGAGGCGACGCGGGTGAGATCGCACTGCAGGGCGGCGACGATGAGGTCCATCTGGATCTGCCCGACGGACTCGAAGTTCGCGGGGTCGAGGTGGTCTGGATAGACCGGCTCACCCGGCAGGATGCACGACTCGGACACGCCGCTGACGTCGGTCTGGAGGCGCTTTTCGACCTCGCGGATGGCGTCGAGGTGGGCTTCCAGCTTGTGCCGATCGAACGCGTCGAGGCGTGGCGTGAGCGCCGCATACTCGCCCTTCACGAGATCGAGGATCGACTTGCGGCGGCGGTCGCGCTTGAGCACCTCAGCCGGCGAAATCGACATGTCGGCGAAGAGGCGATCGAAGACCGCCTTGGGATTGCTCTCAGGTGGGATCGGTTGGTTCGCGCCGAGGTAGCTCATGCGCGACCAGACTGTGGCGCCGTGGACCTGCACGCCGAGCTCGAGCGACTTCAGCTTGGTCGCGGTGCCAACGACGTTGGCAATCGCCTGGTCGACCGAGATGCCACCGGCCCAGCCCGCGGTGCCCGAGTCGCCACCGCCCTGGAAGAGGTCACCCACGAGCAGCTCGACCGCCGTCAGCATGTGGCCCATGCCGGTCTGGTGGCCGTCGCCGACCCCATACTTGGCGCTCAGCATGCTGATGCCGTCGAGCACGAGGAGCTTGTCCTTGTAAGGCGTGAGCGGCTCGAGGATGCGCGAGAGCGTGAAGTTCGGGCCGTCGCCCTGCGGCAGCCAGTTCTTTTTGACGGTTCCGTTCGGGCTGAACATCACGATGAGGCGCTTTGGGAACGGGCCCGACTCGGCGGCGCGCGCCGTCTTTCGAAAGGGCCCGAGGCCGAGCGACGCCATGATCGGCAGGCCGACCGCGATGCCTCCTGCACCGCGCAGGAACGCACGCCGTGACCAGCCATCGAGCGGCGAGCGCGCGTTGGGATGCGGATCGCGAGGGGTATTGCTGTTGCGCTTCACTGTTCGGCCTCCGCGCCCGGCACGATCTGGACCCGATAGCGGAACGCCTCGGTCTGGGTGAGGGCCACGATGAGCTCCTTGATGTTCCAGTCCGCCTTGCCGAACGCCTGCATCAGGTCGAACACGTTGCACTCGTCGGCGAAGCCGGCGTCGCGCCCGTGGGTGTAGCGGAACCACTGCGTGACATAGCACTGTCGGACCTCTTCCGAGCTCGACAGGCGCTGGGCGATCTCGACCGCGTCGGCGACCGGTCCGTCGACGTCCCAGGTGAACAGCAACTCGCCCCTCGAATCGATCGGAAGGGTGTCGGACTCGGCATCGCGCCAGCGGCCGATTGGATCGTAGTGCTCGAAGGTGAGTCCGATCGGATCCATCTTCTTGTGGCAACCTGAGCATTCGCTGCTGTCACTGTGCTGCCGGAAGCGCTCACGGGTGGTGAGGTTTGGGTCGAGGTCGGGCGGCGTGATGTTGATGTCCGCGGGCGGCGGTGAGAGGTGCTGGCACAGGAGCTGCTCGCGCACGAACTTGCCGCGCAGCACCGGCGAGGTCTGGTTGTACTTGGCCTGCACCGCGAGGATGGCGCCTTGCGTGAAGAGGCCGGCGCGCTGCTCGGGATCGAGCGCCACCTTGGTGTAAGTTGGCCGCGTGCCGGGCGCGACGGCGGGATACTCGGCGCCATAGTATTCGGCCAGTGTGGGGTCGAGCATGCTGTAGGGCGCCGCCAACAGCGTCGTGAGGTCGCCCTCGCCATCCCAGATCACGTGGTCGACGAAGCGCTGTGTTTCCTGGATGAGGCGCGCCTTGAGGGACTCGTCGAACTCCGGGTATAGCGCCTCGTCCTTGAACGTGTTGGCGACCTTGTTGAGCTCGAGCCACTGGCGATGGAAGTGCAGCACAGCTTCGCGTGAGCGCGGGTCGGCGAGCATGCGCAGCGCTTGGTCCCGGATGCCGGAAGGCGTCGCCAGGAGCCCGGTCTCACCGGCCGCGACCAGCACGTCGTCGGGGCCTGAGGTCCAGATGAGGTAGGACAGGCGCGTCGCGAGCTCGGGCCCGGTCAGCGCCACGACGCCGTCGCCGTCGCCGTCGGGCTCGCCGAACTCGGCGCGGTAGAGGAAGTGCGGCGACTGCAGCATCATCTCGAGCAGGGTCGAGATAGCACCATCGAAGCCCTCGTCCGCGTAGAGCGAGTCGAAGTAGCTGGCGTAGCGGCCCTTCTCGTCGGCGGTGAGCGAGCGGCGGTAGGCGAGCTTGCCGAAGCGCTCGAGCGTGCGCTGGGCGCAGAGCTCGGCAGGGATGTCGTTGGGGTCGCACGGCACGACCAGGGTGCGGTGGTTCTCGAGCGCGTTCTTCACGAGGGCTTCGGCCGCGAGCATGTAGCGCTCGATATGGATCTGCGAGACGCCGCGGCCGCTCGCGTTGTTGTCGAAGCCGAGCGTCGTCTCCTCAGGCGGGAAGCTGTCGGCCGGGCGCGAGTCGTCGCCCAGCAGATCGCGCACGGTGTTGTTGTACTCGGTCTTTGTCAGGCGGCGCAGCGGCGACGGCCCCGGTGACAAGACGCCCGTGCAGTGCGCGGGTCGCACCGGCGCGACCGGACCGCTGTCGGCTTCGACCTCGGCCGCGGTATCGGCTGGGGTCGTGTCGACCTCGACCACGTCGGGCGCACCGGTATCGGGGGGCGCGTTTGGGGTCTCATCGCAGGCGGTGAGGCCCAACGAGAGGCAGCCGCAGGCGACAACGATTGGCTTCAAGAATGACACCGGCATCCGCACTTCCCGAGCGTGCAAGGAGAGTCGCTGAGGCGCAGCGCGCGCCAGCGACTGCGAACCCTGCTCACGTCCAATGCACGAAACGCTCGCTGGAATCAAGCTCGGAGCCGCGTCGCGCGGCCTCGCGCAAGGATCCACGAGCGTCTACGACAGGCCGGGGGGCGCAAGGAGGGTTCCGGTGCGTCGACCGTATCGCAGTGCGTACGACGCGGTGCGTCGTAGCATGCGCGATCCGGGCCTCGAGTGCTCGAGACACTGGACGCCATGCAATTGATTTCAAGGGCTTAGCGAGAGTGAAACGACCTCTCGGTCGTTGGCACGTGCCTTGCGTTGTGTTCCTGCGTTCGCCGGACCCAGACCCGACGGACAGAGGAACTGACGATGGCCCCCGAAACCGAGCTCGTGACGAAGGTGAAGCTGCTCCTCGTGAAAAAGCACGGCAGCGATGACATCGCCTCGCTCAAGAAAGGCTTCGACGCTTACGACCTGAACCGCAGTGGCCGCCTCGAGGCAGACGAGCTCTCGAGCGTGCTCGAGGACGCCGGCATCGGCAACAAGCTGACCCGCGGCATGTGGGTCAAGGGCATCCTCGCCCGCCTCGACCATGACCGCGACAACGCGATCTCGTGGGACGACTTCTCATGCCTGCTCGAAAAGGCCGCCTAAGGGATCGCTAGCGCGCCCGTGGAGCCAGCAAGACGCGAAAAGGGGGCGCAATGAGCGCCCCTTTTTTTTGTGGGTCGTTGGATGCAATCAGGGACGGTCAGCGTGCCGCGGCCGCCGCCCGATGCAGCGACTGGAACAGGATGCTGCCGAGGTCGAGGGCGGGGCGATAGGTCATGAACAGGCCCCCAAGGCCCGCGAGGGACCGGCCGATCTGCACGAACGCGCCCGGCACCACCATGCCGGGGTACGCGCGGGCGAGCGCCAGGCCCCGCTCGAGTTCGACCCGCGGGTCGATTGCAGACAGGTCAGTAGGGATGAGCGTCTGGACGATCGCCAGCGCGAACTTCGCAGGCGCCTCCGGGTCGGGCGCCGAGAAGCCGAGCACCGCGAGCAGCTCGGCCGTGCGCCGTTCGTTCCGCCCGAACATCGCTGGCATCAGCTCGGCCATCGCGCGTCGTTGCGGTTCGGCCAGGGTGACAGTGGCTCCGAAGTCCAGCAGCACGAGCTGGGGCGAACCCGTGACGGGGTCGCGTGCGACGAGGAAGTTGCCGGGGTGGGGGTCCGCGTGAACGAGGCCATGCACGAGGATGCAGTCGGCGGTCGTGCGCGCGAGCGTCGCGAGCAACGCGTCGCGTTGGGCGATGCCTGAGTCGCCTTCTGAGCCAGTGCGATCGAGGAACGGCACCAGCCGTTCGCCGTCGACGAACTCCATGACGATGAGGCGCGAGGTGCTCGCGAGGATGGTTGGGACACGGGCGACGACGGTGTCGGGTGTCGTAGCGAGGGCCTCGCCGAAGCGCTTCGCGTTCATCGCTTCGTTCGCGAAGTCGAGCTCCTCGTCGAGCGAGCGGCTGACCTCGGCCAGGATCGGTGCCAACGCGACCTCTTCGAAGAGGGGGGCGAGCAGCTCCGCGACGATCGCCAGGGCGCGCCGGTCCTGGGCTATCACCTTGTCGATGCCGGGCCGCTGGACCTTCACGGCGACGGTTGTTGCGGTTGTACCGAGGGCGGCGGCGAACGCGGGCGTCAGCGTCGCGCGGTGCACCTGAGCGAGCGACGCGGCGGCGATCGGCGTCGGGTCGAAGGTGTCGAACCAGGGAGTGAGCGCGGGCGAGGACACGGGCGTGGACGCGCTCATGAGTTTCTCGAGCTCGGTGCCGAGCAACGCCAGCACCTCCGCCTCTGGAGCGGCCGGCACCTGGTCTTGCAGGATCTTGAGCTCGTCGATCCAGGCCGCGGGCAAGAGATCCGCGCGGCAAGACAGGAATTGCCCGACCTTCAATACGCCGCCGCCCATCTCGGCGAGGGTCAGGCGCAGCCGCAGCGCTTCGCGTCGATGCAACGCCTCGAGCTCGGTCTGGGCGGCGGCCTCCAAGAGGAACGACTGCTTGATGTGATACATCCGGTAGACCGCCGCGATGCGCGCGATCTCCTTGAGGATCCGGGCAACGCGCGGGGTGGCCCGGGCGGTCAGCGCGGCGGCTTGCGCGGCCGCTTCGAGCGAGTGCCAGAGCGCTATTGCGTCGAGCACGACCGCGCGCCCGTCGCGCCCGATGTCGGTGATGAGCTTCTCTACTCGCCCGAGCGCATGCCCCGCGAGCTGGAGGCCGTCGCGCACGGTTCGCTGGGTGCGGCCGACCAGGCCGAGCATGCGGCCGACGAGGTCGTGCAAGTCGCCGGACGACTCGGCGAAGGGTTCAGGGTGCGGCATGGGTCGGCTCCTCGGCGCAGGTGACGCAGGTGATGGGACGACGGCCGGGCCCGTCGAGCACGCCGATGGCGGCCTCGGTACCCTTTGGGAGGATCGCGTTGCAGCGCACGCAGAGCGCGTTCAGGCTGAGCGTGAAGCGTTGCCAGCCGAGCGCGCGCGCAGGCGGCTGCGGTGCCAGGCTTGTGTCACGCGCGTCTGGGTTCGTGTGATACGAGGTCTGCCCATCGTCCGGTTCGCCCCTGGCGGAACGCGCGACCTGGGCGCCGTCCTTGATCACGTCGCCGGCCAGGCCGAACGTGTGCTGAAGGATGTTGCGCACGAGGTTCGAGACCGAGAGCCCGAGCCTGCTTGCGCGCTCCTTCAGCTCCGAGTCGAGCGAGGGCTCGACCCGCATGTGGATAACGCGTTCCTTCTTCTCGCTGTCCTGGTCCAAGCGCTGCCTCCGTGTCGTTGAAGGCAGGTTGCACGCGTGTATCACGCGTGTCCAGGTTTTTGTGTCACGCGTGTGTCACGCGGGGGTGGCCTAGCGGAGGTTCGTCTTGACAAGCTGCTCGATCGTGCCTTCGGCGTAGCCCACCTGGCGGTAGAGGATGCGCATGTCGCTGGTGCGAACGACCAGGGTCAGCGGGGTCGCGCCCTGGTTGTAGTACTCCTCTAGTACGAAGTCGCGGTCGACCAGGACGGGGTAGTTGGCCTTGCGCTGCGGGAGGCCGATCTGCTTACCGAGCTTATTCTGCCAGTCGCTGAAGAAATCGAGGTCGTTCGTGATCGTCGCGTCGTCGTCGCCCACCTGGAAGATGGGATCGGCGTTCGCGTCCTCGTAGAGCGTGTAGAGCACCTCGAGGCCGCGTTCCTTATACTTCGAGTAGACGTCGACCAAGTCCCACGCCTCGTACATGCAGGCCGTGCACCAGCCGGCCGCGCTCGTGATGACGAGCACGCTCACGTCGGGGCTCATGTAGTAGTCGGACAGGTGAGGCGTGGCGCCGGTCCACGGGTCGAAGAACCCGAGGTCCTTCGTGATGTCGTTGTAGCCGGTGCCGTACGGGCCCTCGGGGTAGGCCACGGGGGCGGGCTCGACCGGAGTCTCGTCGACGGGGGTCTCGACGACGGGGGTCTCGACGACGGGGGTCTCGACGACGGGGGTCTCGTCCACCGGGGTCTCGTCGACGGGGGTCTCGTCCACCGGGGTCGGGTCGGCGGGCGCCGAGGCGCTGTCACAGGCCGCGGTAGAGGTCATGAGCAGGCCGGTGAGCACAAGCGCAAAGGTCTTCGGAAGCCGCATTGAACATCTCCCGCCGGGTGGGTTCTCGGCCGCATGCTTCTAGTGCGCGCTTCGTAGGCGGCGCAAGAGCCGGACCCCAATTCGTGATTTCGTAGTCGCGAATCTCTCATGCGGCGCCGGTCGGGCAGGTTCCGAAGGACTAGCGAAGAGGGTTCGTGCTAAGCGCCGCCGCGCTGATGTGTGGTCAGCCCGATCCGATGGGTCGCGAGGTCGTTCGAGGTTGTTGTCGATGTCAGCCGTGAGCCAGCTCGAGCACATGCGCGTCATTCGCGACATGGTCGCCAAGGGCGCCTTGTCGATGGTCGACGAGGCGAACCACAAGCCCGAGAATCGCGCGCTGAAGCCCAAGGTGGGCGGGCATCAGGCCTCGTCGATGTCGTCGGTCGACCTCTTGATGGCGCTGTATCTGGACACGTTGCGGCCGGGCGACCGGCTCGCTGTGAAGCCGCATGCGGCCCCGGTGCTCTATGCATTGATGCACGCGATGGGGCTCTTGCCGCGCTCACAGATGAGTCGGCTGCGCGAGTACAAGGGACCACAGCCGTACCCGACCGAGCTCAAGAATCCGGCGTTCGTCGACTACACGACCTCGTCCGAAGGGCTCGGCGTGGCGTGCACGATCTACGATGCCTACGGCGCCAAGCACTTCGATCGGGCGCTGGCCAAGCGGCTCGGCAAGCCTCCGGTGACGGCGACCTATTGGGCTCACTGCGGCGACGGCGAGCTCACTGAGGGGCAGGTCGACGAGTCGCTCTACGATGCTGGACGGTGGCGGCTCGACAACCTCGTGTGGGTCGTCGACCTCAACCGGCAGAGCCTCGACCGCGTGATGGACGACTCCGGCCAGCTCGCGCAGTGGGTGCGCGCCAAGTTCGCGGCGCAGGCCTGGCACGTGGCCGAGCTGCGCTGGGGCGATCGTGCCGAGGCGCTCTTCGCGCGGTCCGGCGGGGCGCTTCTGAAGGACTGGCTGGAAGCGCTCGACGATGCCTTGTTCCACCCGCTGCTGCTCATTGGTGAGGCCGGGCTACGCGCGCTATTGATGGGCGCCGACGCCCCGACGCCTGCGCTGGCGCATCTGTTCCGGCTGTTCCGGGCGCGCGCGCCGATGTCCGATGCGACCCGCGTGGCGGTCGCGAGCCTGGTGCGCGAGACCGCCGAGGGCGCACTGGCGCCGGCGATTGGGCACCTCGGTGGGCATGATCTCGCGGCGCTGACGCGGGCGTTCGCGGCCGCGCGCACGGCCGATGGCCCCGTCTGCCTCATCGCGCACACAGTCAAAGGTTATGAGACGAGTGGGGCGGCACATCCCGAGAACCATGGGGGGCTCCTGCCGGTGGCCGAGGTGGAGGCGTGGGGGACCGATCGTGGCTTGCCCACGGGCGAGCCCTATCCGGTGCCGCTGCCGGGCAGCGAGACCGCGCGCTTCCTGGCCGCCCGGGCCGAGCTGCTGTTCGGTCCGGCCGAGGCGCACCTTCCGCTGCCCGAACCGGTCGACGCGACGGGCGAGCTCGCCAAGGTGCCGTTTCGGCCGCGCACGATCGTGTCGACCGGCGAGGCGTTCCAGAGCCTGAACCTCGCCGTGATGAAGACCGCGCTCAGGCCGTACCTGCAGTTCGGCGCACCCGACGTCGGGCAGACCACGCACCTTGGGCCGATCATCAAGCAGACTGGCGTGTTCGCGCCCCGCGACCTGCCCGATGTCTATAAATTCATGCGCGAAGCGGGCGCGCTTTCGTTCGACTGGCGACCCGAGCCGACCGGTCAGTTCCACGCGTTCGGCATCGCCGAGGGCAACGCGATGCTGTGGGCGTACGCGTTCGGGCGACGCAAGAAGGCGATCGAAGGCAAGGTGCCGTTGCTTCCGGTCGTGACCGTGTACGACAAGTTCTTCGAGCGCGGGTTCAACCAGCTCGACTACGCGGTCTACTCGAACGCGCGCTTCATCGCGGTCGGCACGCCGTCGGGCACCGGGCTCTCGCGCGAGACGGCGACCCACCAGTCGATCCAGACGCTGCGCATGATGATGGATCTGCCGGGGATCCTCGCGTTCGAGCCGGCGTTCGCGGCCGACCTGCACGCGATCTATCTGCACGCGCTGGGGCAGCTGTGGGCGCCCGACGGCGAGGCGATGTATCTGCGGCTCACGACCCAGCAGCTCGAGCAGCCGACAGAGCTGCCTGCTGGGCATGCCGAGCTGGCGATCAAGGGTGCCTACTGGCTCGTCGGCGAGGACGCGCGTGAGGCCAACAACGGCGCCGGTAAAGTGCTGTTCGTCGCGTCGGGCCGGAAGCTCAAAGAGGTGCGCGAGGCCGCGCGATGGCTGCATGCCGACGGCATCGGCAGTCGCATTTTGAACGTGACGAGCTACGAGGCGCTGTGGCGCGATTGGGATGCCTACGCGAACGATGCCACGGCCTGGGAGGACCCAGAGCGGTCGTATCATCTGCATGAGCTGTTCGATGACGCCGACCTGAACGGGCCGTTGATCATCGTCGGCGACCACGTGCCGTCGGTCGCGGAGTGGTTGCCGACGGCGCTCATGCGCGTGCGCGGGCATCGCTTCCTCGGGCCGCGGCGAAACGGTGAGGCGGGCGACATCGCGTCGGTCGATCACCACCATGGCATGGCGACCGCTGACATCGTGCGGGTCGCACGCGAAGAGCTGGGCTGGCGCGCGAGTGCGCCGAGCCCACACAATCAGGGAGGGAGACGCTGATGCCGCCGATTCTTGTGCTGTCGGATCTGGCGTTCGCGTACGGCGAGCGGGTGTTGTTCGAGGGCTTGTCGCTGGCGCTCGAGCCGGGGGACAAGATCGGTTTGATCGGTGACAACGGCGTCGGCAAGTCGAGCCTCTTGAAGCTTGTGCTCGGCGAAGAGAGGCCGCTGCGGGGCGACATCGCGCTGCGCAACGGCGCGCGAGTGGGCGTGCTCGAACAGGTCCCGGTGATCTCCCCCGATCGCACCGTGCGCGACGTGCTCGAAGAGGGGTTGAAGCCGCTCCTTGACGCGATCGCTGCCTGGGAGATTGCCATCGGCGAAATGAGCAACAAGGCCGATGCACTGATGACGACCATCGAGAATCTCGGTGGCTTCGACTACGAGCATCGCATCCAGGACATCGCCTACGAACTCGATCTGCCCCCGCTCGACCGCACCATCGGCACGCTCTCGGGCGGGCAGGGCAAGCGCGTGGCGATAGGGCGCCTGGTGCTCGCCAACCCTGATGTCGTGCTGCTCGACGAGCCGACCAATCACCTCGACATCGAGACGGTCGAGTGGCTCGAGAAGTGGATCGCCGAAAGTCCCGCGTCGTGCGTGGTCGTGACCCACGACCGTACGTTTCTCGACAACGCGGTGACCAAGATGGCCGAGCTGCGCTCGCTGCGGCGCATGTCGGGACCCGATGCGAGCCGCGGGCCGCTCGGGATCTACAACGGCAACTACGAGGACTACCTCGAAGCGCGCGCGGTCGAAGAGGAGCAGCGCCAGGCGCTCGGGCAGTCGCGCGCGCAACAGTTGAAGGGCGAACTCGAGTGGTCGCGGCGTCAGCCGAAGGCGCGGACCGTGAAGTCGGCGGCGCGGCTCGGGCGCGTCGTGGCGCTGCAAGACGAGGTGCGCGACCTGAAGGCGCGCGACGTGCGGGCCGACTTCGACCTCGGTCAGGGCGCGCCGCGGCTGGCGCGCAATGTCGTGCGACTCGAGAGCGCGACGTTCGGCTACGGAGATCCGGCGACGGTCCAGCCGCTCGCGCGCAAGCTCGACTTTGCGCTCGTGCGCGGTGAGCGGCTCGGCGTCATCGGCCGCAACGGCATCGGCAAGACCTCGTTTCTGAAGGTGATTGCGGGCGAGCTCGGGCTCTGGGAGGGACACCGCGACGAAGGTCCGGAGACGCGTGTGGCGACCTTCGACCAGCACCGCACCGTGTTGGACCCGACGCGATCGATTCAGCTGACGATAGCGCCCGATGGCAATGACATCGTGTTCCCGGGTGGTAAGCCGATGCACGTCGCGGCGTGGCTGGCGCGCTTCGCGTTCTCGGCCAACCACCTGCCGATGAATGTGTCGGCACTGTCCGGTGGCGAGCGCAATCGCCTGGCAATGGCGCGCTTCCTGTTGGAGCCGGCGAACGTACTGCTCCTCGACGAGCCGACGAACGACCTGGATCTGGCGACGCTGGCGGTGCTGGAAGAGGCGCTGCTCGGATTCGCGGGTACGGTCGTGGTCGTGTCGCACGACCGTTGGTTCCTCGACCGCGTGGCGACGCGGCTCCTGGTGTTCGAAGACCTGCCGCCGGAACGGGTCGGCGGTGAGCCGCGCCGAAACCTGTTCATCCAGCCAGGCGGTTGGACGAGTTATCGGCGCCTGCGCGGGCCCGAGCTCGAGGCGATGCGCGCGGCGCACAACGACGCGAAGAAGGCGCAGGCGAAGGCCGACAAGGCCGTGCTGGCCAAGCTTGCCGTTTCGACTGTGGCCGCCGTTGCTGGCAAGCCTGCCGTAGTCGTGCCGAAAGCGGTGCCGCTCTCCGGGCCCGAAAAGAAGGAGCTCCAGAAGCTCGAAGCTGCGATCGCCAAGCTCGAGGCGGAGCTCGCGTCGCTTGCACCGAAGCTGCTCGATGCGGCCGCGTGGGCCGGCGACGGCCGCGAGGGGTGGGCGCTGTCGGCGCGCAAAGAAGCGGTCGAGGCTGAGCTCGAGACGACGATGGCGCGTTGGACGGTGCTTGCCGAGAAGGCGTAGCCGGCGGCCGGGTGAGGCACCGGTCGAAAACGAGTAGTCCTGTCCCTTCGGGACGGGTCGGGCTAGTTTTTTCAGATGGTTAGGTGTCTATCGGGTAGTCCTGACCCCAACGGCAAAACCCCGCTTCCTTGCGGAGGCGGGGTTTCGACGAACTGGCTGCGTGGCTCAGGTCGGAAGCGGGATTACTCCCACTTGACCTTCGGGCACATGGCGCCCATCTGCTTGCCGGCGTCGAACGCCGACTTGCAGCCGGCCTCGAGGGCCGCGCCGTTGCCGGCCTTGGCCGCATCTTCCCAGGCCTTGGCGGTCTGGGCGAAGGCGTCGGCTGCTGCCTTACCAGCGTCGCCGGCCTCGGCGAAGCACGCCTTGGCAGTGTCGAGGTACTTCTTGCAGGTCGGGGGCAGATCGCCGCCGGCCATAGCGCCGCCGCCCTCGGCCTTCTTGCCGCAAGCGGCTGCGGACATCGCGAACGTGGCACCCATGATAATTGCGAAAGTCTTCATGTCGGAGTCCCTCCTTCAGGATCTCGTGAGTCGGGCGCGAGCTTTATAGAACACCGTGTGTCCCCCCTTTCTCGCGCCCCACCGGTCTCCGATGCCGGTACACAGACTCGGAGGACCTGGGGGGTGAGGCCGGTGGCCCGGCTCGGGGGAGTGTCTACGACAACTCCGGCAACCACGCCAGAGGACCTCATCAATTTTTTGGGCCGGCGCCCGGGTTTGCGGAATCGTCTCTGCCGGCCGTCGCCGCCCGCTCGTCGCGCTTGTTCTTGACGACCGACATCCAGATGCCAGCCCCCAGGATGGCGACGACAACTGCCAACGACCAGCCTGCTGGCACATGCACGAGGTCGTGCACGAACATCTTGAGGCCGACGAGCAACAAGATCACCGACACCGCCATCTTCAGATAGTGGAACTCCTGCATCGCGCCCGCGACGACGAAGTAGAGCGAGCGCAGGCCGAGAATGGCGAAGATATTGGAGGTCATGACGATGAACGACTCGGTCGTGAAGCCGAAGATCGCCGGGATCGAATCGACCGCGAACACCACGTCCATCGCCTCGATCACAATGAGCGCGAGGAAGAGCAGCGTGAACTTGCGCTTGCCGTCGACCCGCGTCGTGAAGTTCTGGCCGTCATAACCTTCGCTGATCGGCAGGATCTTGCGCATCCAACGCACGAGGCGGCTGTTGGCGACGTCGGGCTCTTCGTCGCCGCCGAACAGCATCTTGTAGGCCGTGAACACGAGCACTGCGCCAAAGACGTAGAAGATCCAGTCGAAGCTCGCAACGAGCGCGGTACCGGCCGCAATCATCGCACCGCGGAAAACGATGGCCCCGAGGATTCCCCAGTACAGCACGCGATGTTGGTAAGCGGCGGGAACCTTGAAGTAGCGAAAGAGCATCGCGATGACGAAGATGTTGTCGACCGACAGCGACTTCTCGACGAGGTACGCCGTGACGTACTCGGAGCTCGCTTGCAGGCCGTCGATGTGGCGACTCGTCCCGAGGTCACCCCAATGGAAGTGGTAGATGAGGTAGACCACGCCCGAGAATGACAGACCGATCGAGATCCAGACGATGCTCGCCCGCATCGCCTCGCGCATGCTGATCGCGTGGCTCTTCTTGTTGACTACGCCGAGGTCGATCGCCAGCAGGATCAGTATGAGTAAGAAGAAGCCCGCCCAGACAAACAGCATGCAGCACCTTTGGCAAAGGCAGCCAAGGGCGAAACTGGGACCTGGCCGCGCTCCGTTGGGAGTCCCTACCTACCACCTCGTCGGGGTGTACACCATCGCTGTCCCACCGCGCGCGGGCGCCCAGCGCGTGCCCGAAGCAGCTGCTGGCGAAGCCTCGACTGAAGGCCTTCGCAAGGATGGCGAAGCCTCGACTGAAGGCCTTCGCAAGGATGGCGAAGCCTCGACTGAAGGCCTTCGCAAGGATGGCGAAGCCTCGACTGAAGGCCT
>Ga0105046_10002448_pt1 | contig 29287 bp, 27 predicted proteins | sample MAT03_FD_78385 | JGI IMG/M metagenome (GOLD analysis project Ga0105046, IMG submission 78385) | Freshwater microbial communities from Lake Fryxell liftoff mats and glacier meltwater in Antarctica - MAT-03 (megahit assembly) | ecosystem: Environmental > Aquatic > Freshwater > Ice > Liftoff... | reverse complement strand
GCCTCGCCGCGCGCCTCGCCGCGCGCCTCGCCGCGCGCCTCGCTGCGGGCCTTCTGGCGCTTGATGAACTCCAAAATATACTGGCCTTCGAGCTCGACGTCGGGGAATTGTTCGCGAAGCATGACTTCCTCCTGGAGCGCGCGGTGCAGCGGCCCGGCCAGGGCCTTGTAGACGATGTGAAGATAGACCTCGGCGTCCTTGCTGTCCAATGAGTCCAGCGCGCCGAGCATCACGCGGAGCACCGGCATGCCGTGTTCGGCGTCGTTGCCGTGGGCCAGCGCCGAGAGCACGGCCAGCTCCGGATAGCGGGTCGCGACCTCGGGATCGAGGATCGTCGGGATCTCCGCCGGGCCGAGCACGAGCACCCGCAGGTCGTTCCCGGGGCCGAGGTGGATCGGCTTGCGGGCCCAGGCCGCGACCGCGGGATCGGGCGCCACGACCAGGACGAAGGTGTCGCAGCGGCGCCGCGAGCGGCCGAGGATCAGGTACGCCGGCCAGCTATAAAATTTGTCGTCGTCGATGCGAAGCTGGACCTCGAGCACCCCGCTCATCCGCGGCCGCGTGCCTGTGCTGTCGAAGAAGTCGACGACGAGGTCCGCACGAAACTCGGTCGGTGTCAGTTGATCGAGGATCGCATCAGACACCGCGAGGCGCTCGTACGCCGATACGTCCACCCCGAACACCTCGCGCAAGAGCAGCGGGATGAGCTCGGGGTGGCTCCGAAACATCTCGACCAGCGCGGCGTGCTCGAGCGAGGGCATCGAGCCCTGCTACCACCTGGCCTCGCGCCCACCAAGTTCTGCGCGAAACTGCGCCGGGCTCAGGCGTGTACGCCGGTGAGGCCGCGTCGCCGATGCACCGCCCGCTCGAGCGCGCCGAACACCACGCCGTCGATGAGCACGCCGAGCACCATCACCACGATCATCCACGCGAGCAGGCCCTCGGCGTCGCTGAGCTCGCGCGAGAACTGGAGGCGCACGCCGATCGACGGCGCGTGGCCGATGATGACGAGCAGCTCGCCGGCCATGAGGCTGCGCCAGGCGAACGCCCAGCCCTGCTTGAGGCCGGTCAGGAAGCCCGGCAGCGCCGCTGGCAGGATGATGTGGCGATACAGGCCGAGGCCGCGGGCGCCGAGCACCCGGCCGGCGCGGACCAGCAGCGGCGGGACCTGGTCGAAGCTGTTGAGCAGGCCGTTGGCGATCGACGGCGCCGCGCCGAGCACCACGACCGCGAGGATCGCCGCCTCACTGAGCTGGAACAGCAGGATCGCAAGCGGGAACCAGGCGACCGAGGGCATCGTCTGCAGGCCCGTCAGCAGCGAGCCGGCCGCGGTGCGCAGGACCTTCACGCGGGCCATCAGCAGGCCGACAGCCACGCCGACCACCAGCGCGATCGCGTAGCCGATCACCGCGCGCTTCATCGTGATCGCGGCGGCCACCAGGATGTCGCCCGAGACCAGGTCTGCCGCCAGACGCCCGAACACGGCGCCGGGACCCGGCAGCACGTAGTCCGGTCGCCAGCCGCTGAGCACCACCAGCTCCCAGATCGCCAGGGCCATGGCCACCGCCGCCAGCTTGGGCCACACCGCCGCCCACACGCCGCCGAGGCGCGAGACCTCGGGGCCGGCGCGCAGCGTCTCGAAGCTGTCCGTCGGGGCAGGTGCCTGCGGGGCCGGGGTCGCCACAGCGTGCAGGGCGGCGCGCGTATGGTGGTCGTCGGTCAGCTCGGCCTCGCCGTCGATCGCGTGCAGGTGAGCGCGGGCCGGGCCGCCGGTCTCAGGCATGACCGACATTGCGGGCCGCGTCGTGCAGGCGGTCGGTGATCTCGCGCGCGGTGCGGGCGACCTCGGGCGACTCGATCCGGCGCGGCCGCGGGATGTCGATCGCGTACTCGGCCAGCAAGCGGCCCGGGCGGCTCGACAGCAGCACCACGCGGTCGCCCAGGCGCACCGCCTCGCGCACGTTGTGGGTCACGAACACGACCGTCAGCCCGGTCTGCTGCCACAGGGTCTCGAGCTCGCAGTGCAGGTGGTCGCGCATCATGGCGTCGAGCGCCGCGAACGGCTCGTCCATCAACAACACGCTGGCCCGCTGCGCCAGCGCCCGCGCCAGCGCGACCCGCTGCTTCATGCCGCCCGACAGCTCGTGCGGTCGACGACGGCCGAACTTCTCGAGGTGCACCATCGCCAGCAGCTCGGCGACCCGCTGCTTGCGCTCGCCTCGCGGCACGCCCTGCATCTGCAGCGGGAACGCGACGTTCTCCTCGACCGTCAGCCACGGGAACAGCGCCGACTCCTGGAACATCAGCGCCGGGCGCCCGCCCTGCACCTGCACCTGCCCGGCCGACGGCGTGTCGAGCCCGGCGACCAGGTTGAGCATCGTCGACTTGCCGCACCCCGAGGCCCCGACCACACACACGAACTCGCCGGCGGTCACGCTCAGCGACATGGTGTCGAGGGCGACCACCGCGTCCTCGCCGTGACCGTGACGCTTGGTCACGCCGTCGAGGCGCAGCGCGACCGGACGGGCGGAGGCCGGCCCGGGCATGGGGGCGAGCAGCTTGGTGGCGTGGGTCAGGGCAGCGCTCATGGCGGGGGCTCCGGCGAAGGACAGGGCAGGCGTACAGTATGATGGAATATCCGTCAATACGGCGAACACCGCGCACCACACAGGAACCCGTGGTGACGGCTCGCAGACGCTCTGTCACGCCGTTCCGGCGCCCGCGGAGCGGGGAACGGCCCCGTCGGTGTCCATCACCCTGAACGTGCGCACCGCACGCTGATGCGTCCGCGGGGGGTTCCGCGGGGCCCGGGGCCCTCCCTTCAGCGCGCCGCGCCCACGAGGCTCGCCGCGAATGGCTTCTCGAAAGCGGCATTGCGCCACCACCGAGGCCCTGCCCGGCAGCATCGACGAGACCGCGGCCGAGGTCTCCGCGCTCGGCGGCGTCGGGATCGCGGTGGCCTGCGATCACGCCAACGACGATGAGGTCGCGGCGCTGTTCGATCGGGTCGTGCGCGAGCACGGCCACCTCGACGTGCTCGTCAACAACGCCTTCGCGATCCCAGAGGGCCGCATCTCCGGTCCGTTCTGGGAGCTGCCGATCTCACAATGGGACGTGCTGCACCGCGTGGGCCTGCGGTCCCACTACGTGGCCGCCGTCCACGCGGCGCAGATCATGGTGCCGCGGCGCCGCGGCCTCATCGTCAACGTGTCGTCGTTCGGCGCCAAGATCTACGCGGTCAACGTCGCCTACGGGGTCGGCAAGGCCGGCGTCGACCGCATGTCGCGTGACATGGGCCGCGAGCTCAAGCCCCACTGCGTCACCGCCGTGTCGCTGTGGCCCGGCATCGTCCGCACCGAACGACTGCTCCTCAACCCCGAGCGCCTCGGCTTCGACCCGACCCACGGCGAGTCGCCCACCTTCAGCGGCCGCGCCGTCGCGGCCCTCGCCGCCGACCCGAACGTGACCTCCAAAACCGGCGAGGCCCTGGTCGTCGCCGAGCTCGCCGAGACCTACGACTTCACCGACCTCGACGGCAAGCGCCCAGCCTCGCTCCGGCGCCGATGAACACGACCACGCGCGCGACGCCCACGCTCAGCGCGCGTACACGATGACGTTGTGGACCAGCGTCGGCGTGCGGCCCGGGTTCTCGTAGCTGTGCGCGACATCGGCGATGAAGCAGGCCGCGTCGCCGGCCGAGAGGTCGTGCACCTCGTCGCCGACGCGCAGGCGCATGGTCCCGACCAGCACCGTCAGGCTCTCGCTGGTCCCCGAGGCGTGCGCGTCCGAGGCGTGAACGGTGTGCGGCGCGAGCCGAAGCTCATAGACCTCGACGCCGGTGAGCACGCCGGCGGGGGTCAGCGGGCGGCTCTCGAAGTGTCCGTCGGCTGAACGCAGGACCCGCTGGTCGGGCCGCCGCAGCACGCTGACGCGCTCGGCGTTGTCCTCCCCGAGCAGCGCCGAGAACGGCACCTCGAGCCCTGCGGCGATCTTCCAGAGGATCGCGATCGTCGGGTTGGTCTTGGCGGTCTCGACCTGCGAGAGGCTGGCCCGCGAGACCCCCGAGCGGCGCGCCATGTCGTCGAGCGAGTAGCCCCGGACCTTGCGCAGCGCACGGATGTTGTCGGCCATGCGCCGCGTCAGCTCGGCCGCACCGATGTCCCCCGCCAGCTCCGCCGCACCCTCCACGGGATCGTCGCCTCCTCCAGTACCGCGAACGGACCCCTCCGCTGGCGAGCCAGCGTCCGCGGCAGAGGTAGTGGACCGGGCCAGGCGGTTGCCCTTCGGCGTTCGAGCTGCCATAAGCGCTCCTCTCTTGTATGCCAAACTTCCACAGGAATAAACCCCGGAAGCCAGGCCAACAGGTATGACCGAGCCATGACCGACCTGATCCTGCTCCGCCACGGAGAGACCGTCGGCCAGTCGTCGATCCGCCTCTACGGGGCCACGGACATCGCCCTGAGCCCGATCGGCGAGGCCCAGCTCGCGCGCGCCGCCACGGCCCTGCAGCCCCACCGCTTCGCCCGCGTGCTCACCTCCCCGCTCCAACGGGCCCGCCGCTCCGCCGAGATCGTGCTCGCAGCGCAGCACGAGCCGGTCGTCCTCGAGATCGTGCCCGACTTCCGCGAGATCGACTTCGGCACCTGGGAAGGCTGGACCTACGCCGAGGCCGAGACCCGCGACCCCGACGGCTACCGCCGCTGGCACAGCGAAGCCACCGCCTTCACCTACCCCGGCGGCGAGTCGCGCGAGGCCTTCCACGCCCGCGTACACGCGGCCACCCACGCCTCGCTCGGCGAACCAGGCACGGGCCCGATCCTCGGCGTGCTGCACAAGGGCGTCATCAAGGCGGTGCTCGCCGCACTCACCGGCCAGACCCCCGCGCAAGTCGCCCAGCTACCGATCGCACTCGGCAGCCTCCACCGCCTGCGCTGGACCGGCGCCGCCTGGACCCTGGTCGCCACCGGCGAGACCACCCACCTCGGCGACCTCGACCTCGGCGGCTGAGCGCGGGAATAGCCGAGCGCAGCCCGCAGTAGGCACGACCGGTGCCCTGCTCTTGCGAACTACCACATGTCTCTTCAGACATGTCCCCTGCGCCAGGAGCCGTGAGCCGTGATGCACGGTGACGCCTGGCGCCTCGGCATCGGCGCGCTGGCCCTCGGCGCCCTGCTCGCGTGGCTCCTGCGCGGCGGCCCGCCCCGCGAACCCGAACCCGAGGCCGCGGCCATGCCAGAATTCGCATGGCCACGACCACCGCCAGACCCGCCGAAGCCCACCCTCTCGACGATCTCCGGCACCGTGCGTGATCGGGCCGGCGTGGCGATCGCGGGCGCCCAGGTCTGCGCCCACGCCCGCTCGCACCTGCTCGCCCGCGACGACCGGCAGCGCCCGCGCTGCGTCGTCAGCGAGCGCGACGGCCACTACCGCATCCCCGACTTGTCGGCCGGGCCGCATCGCGTACACGCGAGCGCGGCCCACCACGTGCCGTCCGCGCCCGCGATCGTGACACCGCCGCCGGGCGGGCCGCTCGCTGGCATCGACATCACGCTCGTCGGCGGCGGCGTCGAGGTCACCGGCGTCGTCCTCGACCTGAGCGGCGGGACCATCGAGGGCGCGCTCGTCGAGCTCGAGGGCGGCGTGGCGACGAGCGGGCCGGACGGCGAGTTTCGCCTCTGGAGCGCGCCGGGACGGCGCGGCGCGCATGCGTTCGCCGACGGCTACACCGACGCGTACGACGGCGGCACCGTGCCCGGTCACCGCTTTGTGCTGCGCCTGCTCCCCGAGGCGGTGCTGGTCGGCAAGGTCGTGCGCGCGTCCGACGGAGCTGCGATCGCGGGGGCCCGCGTCGACGCGGAGGGCAACCACTCCGCGGACCACGGCCCCGCGTTCACCGACGCGGCCGGTCGCTTCCGACTCGGTGGCCTCCGGCCCGGGGCGTACAAGGCCAGCGCCGTGAGCGACGACGCCTTCGGTCTCGCACCCGAGCAGGCGATCGTCGGCCTCGGTGAGACCTCGGCGGAGATCGTGATCACCGCCCATCCCGCGTTCACGATCCGCGGCCAGATCGTCGGCCCGAACGGTGAGCCCTGCACCCACGGCGCCGTCGGCCTGACGCGGCGCGGCGCAGTGCGTGGCGCCGACGTGAAAGCCGGACCCGATGGCACGATCGAGGCCCGAGGACTGCTCCCCGGCGCGATCGACGTGACGGTTCGCTGCGCCGAGCTCGTGCCGGCGACCAGCTACCCCGCGCTGACGATCATCGACCGCGACCTCGTCGGCGTGCGCTGGGTGCTGGGGTCCGGCCAGTGGATCCGCGGGCGGGTGCTCGACGCCCGCGGCGCACCCATGGCGGGGATCGAGGTCAGCGCCGCCGCGCAGCCAGACCCGCAGCGACCGCAGGCGCGCAGGACCTGGGGTCACAGCGAGCCGAGCGACGAGCGCGGCCACTTCGAGATCGGCGGCCTGCTGCCCGCCAACTTCGACCTCACCCTACAAAGCCCGCACGAGCCCCGCGCGCTGCCCTTAGCCCCCACGCGCGTCACCTTGCCCGAAGGACAGGATCTCGACGCCGTGAAGATCGTCTTGCCCGCCACCGGCGAGCTTCGTGGCCTCGTGCGCGACGTGCAGGGTCACGCCGTCGCCAACGTCTGGGTCGCGCTGCACGGGCCCGATCGCCAGCGCAGCGTCACCGCAGCGGACGGTCGCTTCAGCTTCTCCCACGTCGTGCCCGGCGAGCAGCGGGTGTTCGCCGAGCGCGACGGCTTGCCGCTGCGTGCCCCCGGATCTCACGACGACGATCCTCCTGGCACCCGCGTCGAGGTCCGCGAGAACGCGACGACCACCACCGAGCTGGTGGTCGAGCTGGCCACCGCTGCGATCTCTGGCACGGTCCAGGACGGCGACGGCGCGCCGGTGGTCGACGCATTCATCGAGGTCGTGCGCGAGTCGGAGAGCGCCGCCGCGACCGGCAGCGCGCTGCGTGAACTACAGTGGCGAAGCCCGCACAACCCACCGCTCAGCGACCACGACGGTGGCTTTCGCGTCGACGGTCTGACGCCCGGCAAGTACACCCTGCGGGCCCATCGACGCGGCGGCGGCGAGGCGGTCCGCGAACACGTCGCGGTCGGCTCCACGGTCACGTTGAAGCTGGCCGAGGGGGCCCGGCTCGCCGGTGTGGTCACGACCCGGGACCGCCGGGCGCCGGATGAATTCATGGTGTTCCTGCGCGAGGCCACCACCGGCGCGTCCAGCTACGATCGCTTCTACCGGACCGACGGCGCGTGGGTGCTCGCCGACCTGCCACCCGGACGTCACCAGCTTCGCATCACCGCCGAGGACGGGTCGTGCGAGCAGACGATCGATCTCGCGGCCGGCGAGCGCCGCGGCGAGCTTCGCATGGAGCTCGTTCCCTTCGTCACCCTGCGGGGTCGCGTGCTCGACCTCGAGGGCGCGCCGATCACCGGCTTCGCGGTCATGAGCCCGGAGCAGCCGCCGGGCGCCGCCAGCGACCCCTTCAAGCGGGTGACCGATACGGCCGGCCGTTACGAGCTCGCGGGCCTGCCCGCCGGTCGTGTCCATGTGATGGTGATGCCGCCCAATTCGTTGCAGAGCGAGTACGGGTGGACCTCGGTCGTCGCCGACCTCGACCCGACGCGCGCCATCACGGAGCTTCCGGCGATCCGCATCGCCAAACCGCGGGTCAGGCCCGGCGCCATCGCTGGCGACCGCGGCTACACCCTGCGCCAGACGCCACCCGACCTCGGGCCGGGCGAGCGCCGGCTGATCGTCGCGGTGGTGCGTCCGGGAGGCCCGGCCGCCGCCGCGGGCCTCAAGATCGGCGACGCGATCGTGCGCGTGGACGGGCACGAGGTCACCGGCGACCACGCCGACCTGCACGACGCGCTCCTCTCTGCGCCGCCGGGTATATCGGTGACCCTCGACCTGGCCCGCGGCGCGAGCCTCATGCTCACCCTGGGCTCGCCGCCCTGACCTCGCCCGCGTTATGCTCGGCGCATGCGCAGGCTCGCAACCCTCGTCGTGGTCCTGGCGATCGCACCGATCTCACCGATCGTATCATCCATCCACGCCGCGCCGGCCTACACGCCGACGGTGGGACAGTCGGGAAAGGATGTCATCTGGGTGCCGACCCTGGTCGGCGGCGGCTGGTCCCTCTCCATACCCAGCATCGTCCTCGATCTCGACATCGAGCAGAAGTTTCAACAGATCAGCGGCCGCGTCGAGCTGGCGTCCGTGCGGGCCGGGCTGCGTGACACCAGGCTCCGCGGCGACGCCATCCAGTTCACGCTGGTCGATGTTCATGGCGTGACCCACGAGTTCGTCGGCCGCGTGCGCCCCGGTCGCATCGACGGCAAGGTCACCGCCGCCGGCGTCACAGGACCGTGGAGCGCCACGCCGCGGATCACCACGCAGGAGTAGCGACCGCCGTCCCGCGCTGAGTTCAACCGCCGGGCTTGAAGTCGAGGCTGAGCGAGTTGATGCAGTAGCGCAGGCCGGACGGCTTCGGACCGTCGGGGAACACGTGGCCGAGGTGGCCGCCGCAGCGCTTGCACACGACCTCGACGCGGCGCATCCCGTGGGTGACATCGACGCGCTCCTCGATCGCGTCGCGCTCCAGCGCCTCGTAAAAGCTGGGCCAGCCGCAGCCAGCGTCGAACTTGGTGCCGGACTCGAACAGCAGCGCGCCGCAGCCGGCGCAGGTGTACTGGCCCTGCGCGCTGTGGTCCCAGTACGCGCCCGTGAACGGGCGCTCTGTGCCTGCCTGGCGTAACACCCGGAACTGGTCCGGGGTCAGCACGCCACGCCACTCCTCGTCGGTCTTTTTTACCGTCGGCTCGGTCATGGCGCGCAGTGTACTGCACCGGCGCGGGTCGGCACGCGCGTCAGTTATCGGTGAGCAGCTTGCTGGCCAGCGCCTTGCCGACGCTCGCGGCCTTGGCGGTGTCCTCGATCGGGTCGACGTAGTTGGCGCCGGTGAACACGATGTAGGTCACGCCGCTCTCGACGCCGCCGTTGATCGGGCTCGGGTTGATCCCAGCAGGACCGCGGCCGCGTACGACCATGGTCCGCAGGCTAACATCGCCGCGCCTCACAGTGGTTCGAGGCGGACCCAGGTGACGCTGTCGCTCTCGGCTTCCATGTCGCTGTCGAGCACGACCTCGATCGTGCCGGCGAGGGCCTTGGTCCCCCACGTATCGGTGACGATGTCCTCCCCGGCGGTCTGGTCGATGCGCTTGCCCTCGCCATCGACCACGAACAGCGCCCCCTTGGGGTTGCGGTTGGCGCTGTGGCGCCCGCGGATCGTGATCTCGTAGGTCGCGGGCGCGAGGTCGACGAAGGTGAAGATCGCCGTGCCCGTGCGCTTGCCGTCGGGGTCGTAGAGCTTGCCGCAGTCGAGCTGCGCCTGGTCACCCTTGGCCGTGAACGCGTAGCCGTCCTGGAAGTCGCAGCGCAGCACCCAGTTGTGACGCCGGGTATACACCGCGTCGTTGAAGTCGAGCTGCACGACCTTCGGCGGCTGCGAGGGCGCCTCCGGGCAGGCATCGACCTGCGCCTCCAGCTCGAGCGCGACCTGACCGATCCGATAAAAGCTCCCATCGATGAAGCTGCCGGCCCCGAAGGCGATCGTGTTGTCGCCGAGTTGCGTCATGCCGGTGACCGCCACCGCGGTCGCGTGCTCCGCGTTCTCCCACGCGGCGTCGGCCGGCAGATCGATCGCGGCGCCGTTGTTCACGCGGATGACACCCTCCGCACCGGCGTGGTCGCTGTCGTAGCTGACGAAGTGCAGCGTCGCCGTCACCACGCTCGTCGGGTCCGGCAGCCCGGGGACCGTGAACATCAGTTGCTCGCCCGAGCCCTTCGGGACCTTCAGCTCCTTCGCGGCGGCGGCGAAGCTGGTCGAGGGATACGTGCAGGTGATCGCTGGTGGCATGTCGCCGGTCGTCGCGCTCGTCAGCGGACCCGTGCTCGTGTCCGCCGCCGAGGTCTCATTCGCAGTCTCACCCGCGGTGATGGTCGAACTCCCCGGGGCCTCGCTGGTCGGCTCGGGCCCGCCCGAGCTCGATGGGCCCGCACCGGTCTCGGTGCCGACGGATCCGCCCGCGCTGAGCGTGGTCGGCTGGCCACCCTGGCTCAGGCTCGCGGCCGAGTCCGCGGCGCCTTCGTTGCACGCGATCAACAGGGTGAGACCGACGATCGAGCGGCGCAGCATCGCGCCAGGGTAGCGCATGGATGGCCCCCGCGAAGCTGCTGGCCACCCGTCGAGCACCGGGCTTCGTCGGCGTCGCGGCGCCAGACCCTGACAGCGATGTCAGGGCCTTGGCGACCTCGCCTTGAGATCGCTGGGTTAATCGGTTGGTCGAGAATTTGAAATACGGGCCGCCACGATGCTCAAGCCGATCCTGCTGCTCGCCTGTCCGCTCCTGCTCCTGTCCGCCTGCACGATCAAGATCGACGGCACGCCCGGCGACGACGACGGCACCACGGTCGCCGACAGCGAGGGCAACGACAGCGCGGACCAGTCGGCCACCGAGCCCGAGGTCACCACCACCGCAGACCCCACCGACCCCACCGACCCCACCGACCCCACCGCCGACCCCACCGCCGACCCTCCGCCGATCGACGACCCGGCCAACGACGGCTGTGTTCCGCAGGGCAACGCCGCCGTCGACCTCAACGCACCCGGCCTCCGCGAGCCGACCACCGACGAGCCCGACCCCTCCGGCACCACCACCGATGACACCGCGACCGGTACCGGGGGCGAGACCGAAGGCGACACCGATACCGGCGACACCGATACCGGCGAGAGCGGCGGCGAGAGCGGCGGCCAGGAGTGTGAGCCGCTGCCCACCGAGAACCCGTCGAAGCTCGACACCAATTGCGAGTGCGACGTCTCCGAGGAGCACCGCGCCTGCAAGACCGCCGACCAGCAGTCGGGCACCCGCTACTGCAGCGGCGGCGAGTGGGGTCCTTGCGTGGTCGACCCGGAGTGCACGCCGGGCACCTACAGCATCTGCTTCAACTGCGACGAGCAATTCGGCACCTGGGTGAGCTGGTGCACGATGTACGGCGGCGTGCCGCGCGACGACTCGTCCGAGGACTGCGCGACCCCGCTGGTGCTCAGCTTCGACGGCCGCGCGGTCGAGTACACCAGCGCCCACGCCGAGTTTGCGATGTCGCAAGGTGACAGTTGCGGCGCGCGCGACTGGCCGACCGCGGCGACCCCGTGGCTGGCGATCGACCTCGACCGCAACGGCAACATCGATGGTGGTCACGAGCTGTTCGGCACCGGCTCACGCCTGGCCGGCCGCGTCGACAACGGCTTCGCGGCGCTCGGCGCCCTCGACTCCAACAGCGACGGCCTCATCACCCCCGCCGACGATCGCTTCGCGGAGATCGTCGTGTGGTCCGACAACGACGCCGACCGCCGCTCGACCCACTGGGAGCTCCAGCCGCTCACCAGCCACGGCGTGGTCGCGATCGATCTCGGCTATCAATTCGACGCCAGCCGCTGCGACGCCCGCGGCAACTGCGAGGGCGAGCGCGCCAGCTTCGTGTTCGAGACCGCCGACGGGGCCCGCAGCTCCGGCGAGATCGTCGACGTGCGCCTGTCCTGCCAGTGAGCCCGGCGCTCAGCGCTCTGACCCGCCTACTTCTTGGCCTTCTTGGGCGGCTTGAGCACAAAGTCGATGACGTGAATGACGCCGTTGGTGGCCTTGATGTCGGCGGATCGCACGGAGGCGACCCCGTTGAGCTTCACGCTCCCGCTCGTGGCGTCGATCGTGATCTGCGGGCCCGCGACCGTGCTCGCGCTCGTCATCTTCGCGACCTCGCTCGCCTCGATCGCGTTGCCGGACACCAGGTGATACTCGACCAGCGCCGCGACCTTCTTCTTGTCCTTGAACAGTCGGTCGAGCTCGGACTTCGGCAGCTTGGCGAAGGCCTCGTCGTCGGGGGCGAACAGCGTGAACGGCCCCGGACCCTTGAGCCTCTCCGTCAGCCCAGCGGCCTCGACCGCGCTCAGCAGCGTCGTGAAGCCGCCCGCCTCGGCCGCGGTCTCGAGGATGTCCTTGCTCGCCGCCGGCGCTGGCGGCGGCTCGGCCTCAGCCGGCATCGGCTCGAGCGGCGGAGCCAGCGTGGCATCCACCGCGACCGGCTCCGACGGCGGCGTCTCGCTCGGCGGAGCAGCGTCGGGGATGGGCTTCGCGGCGCAGGCGCCGAGCGCCAGCGCCGTGGCGAACAGGATGGAGGCGTGCTTCATGGTCGTGCTTTCGCCGGCAATTCCGGTGGCTGCGGTTCTACGCGATTTCGTCCGCGAGGTAATCCCTCGCCCGCGCTCAGCCGGCGTCGCCGCGTGAGCCGCCGAGGCGGTCCACCAGGGCCTTGAGCTTGAGGCGTTCATTCGGCACCAGGAGGCCGCCGCGGGCCTCCACCAGGTCGCGCACCTTCTCGGCCCCCGCGCCGCCGACCAACCACGGGGTCTTGCCGCAGGCCTCGCTGTAGCCGTCGATCAGCTCGCGCACGCGATAGGCCGGCGGCAGCACGGTCAGCGACAAACCGACCAGGTCGGGGTGGACCTCGGCGACCGCGTGGCGGATCGCGTGCGGGGGCGTGCGGGCGCCCAGCATCACCGTGCGAAAGTTCCACTCGGCGAAGCGCAACGCGACGCCGTAGAGCGGCACGGCGTGCTCCTCGTCGGCGAAGCAGGCCAGCACGATCGTCCGCTCCGGCGCCTCGGGCTGGCTCAGGCGCAGCACGTAGCGCATCGCGTTGCCGATGACCTCCGCCGCGAGGTGCTCTTGACCGATGCTGAGCGAGCCCTCGTGCCAGCGCTGGCCGATCTGCGCCATCGCCGGTCCGAACACTTTTTCAAACAGCCCGGTCGCCGAGCCCAGGAACAGCGCGTGCTTGACGGCGGCCTCGAGCATGTCGGCGTCGAATTTCTCGACCGCCGCGAGGATCTTCTGGATCGCCAGATCGTGCGTGTCGACCTCGAGGTGGGTGAACTCCTCGCGGCTGCCCTGGGTGGCCAGCACCATCTGCGCCGCCTGCGACGGGGCGATGCCGCCGTCGCACAGCTCGCGCACCCGCTTAATAAGCTCGACGTCCTGGTCGGTGTAGAGGCGGTACGCCGAGGCCGTGCGACGCGGCGACGGGATCCCGTAGCGGCGCTCCCACGCCCGCAGGGTCGCCGCCGATACCCCGGTCATCTCGGCGACGGACTGGATCCGGTAGCGGCCGTTGTCAGTCAAGGTTTGTCCGTCGTCTCCCGCAGAGGTACGCCGCATCGCTGCGCGTTAACCCTATGCAAACCCTGTATAACCGGGATCCCTCACAACGGCAACCAGCGCCCAGTACATTACCGGGTCGTGATCCGCCAGCGGCGAGCCGGTGCGGGCAGGGCCCGCCCATCTCGGCGATTGAGGCAATCCACAGAATTCGCGCGAGGGCCTCGCAAGCGCCTTTCGGATCCGTCAAGGTCTGCTAAGAGCTTCTGCGAAGCTTCGACCGGCCTTCCTCACCATGAATTTCCCTGCCCTGCTCGCCACGCTCCTCCTCGCCGCTGCCCCCGAAGCCGGGACCACGCGGCTCGACGTCCAGATCTCGGGCTTTCGTAGCGCCGAGGGTCAGGTGCTGGTCGCCGTGTATCGCGGCGCGGACGGCTTCCCAGGCGCGTCCGGACGGGCCTGGAAGCAACTGGTCACGACGATCTCCGGCGGCCGCGCCCGCCTGACACTCGCGGACGTGCCCCCCGGCGAGTACGCCCTGGCCGTCGTGCACGACGAGAACGCCAACAACACGCTCGACACCAGTTGGATCGGGATCCCCCGCGAAGGCATCGGCACCTCCAACAACGCGAAGGGGCGCATGGGCCCGCCGAAGTATAGCGACGCGAAGTTCGAGGTCGGCCCGGGCGGCGCCGTCCAGAACATCGCGATCGTGTACATGTGAGCCGCCCTAGCCGCGAGTGAAGCGGTACAGCGGCGGCTTGGTGCCCTCGGAGGTCGTGTAGTAATCGAGGCCCGCGGCCGCGAAGGCGATCGCCTCGCCCTGCATCTCCATCGGCACCGACACATCACAGCCGGCGCCGGTCAAGGCCTGGTCCAGCGGCGTACCTGCCGCCCGATACCACATGCGGGCCGCGAAGTAGGTCCGCACCAGCACCCAGTCCCCGGCCGCCGTCACCGAGCCGCCGGTGGTCAATCCGCCCGGCCCGAACTCGACCTCGCCGACCTCGGCGAGCACGCCCGACTTGAGCGGCGCCGCGGCGCGGTACACCAGCGAGCTGCCGTCGACCGACTTGCTCACCAGCAGAAGATCTCCGTCGACCGGGTCGACCAGCATCGTCTCGCAGTTGCGCGGGCCGCCCGGGAACGTGAACTCGAACGACTCGACGCCGCCGAGGCTGGCGACCACGCCCGTCACGCTCGCATCGACCGGCGGCTCGGGGGCGCGGTACACCGTGACCGACGCGTACTCCATGTTGTTGTCGCCGATGTCGCCGACGTACAAATAATCCTGGGTCGGCTTCGGACCTGGCCCAATAGCCATGTCCTCCCAGTCGCGCACGTCCGCGCCCTGTAGCGTGTATACGCCGAGCGGCGCGCCCAGCTCGCTGAAAGTGTAGAGATTCGCCGCGTCCTCCGAATCGTTGTGGGACCACACCACGCCCGGCGAACGCCGGCTAAACACCAGCCCGGAGGCCTCCGTCAGCGCGTCCGCGGCGAGCTTGCCCTCGGTCTTGGCGGCCAAGAACTTCGGACACCCGCCGACGCTGACCGTCCGCTCGATCTCCGCGGTCGCGCCGTCGTCGTCGGTGACAGTGAGGCGCAGGACGTGGCTGCCCTCCGCCATATATACGTGCTCGACCTGCTCGCCGTCCGCGCTGCTGCCGTCGCCGAAGTCCCAGTGTACCAGCGTGATGCTGCCATCCGGGTCCGACGATCCCACGCTCGAGAAGCCGACGCGCAGCGGCGCGGCCAGGTCGGCCCCGAGGTCGTCAACCAGCTTCGCCACCGGCGGGAGGTTGCCAGGCGGCGTGGTGCTCGTGGTGCTCGTGGTGCTCGTGGTCGTCGGCGCGGTCGCGCCGGTCTCGCTGCTGGACTCGCCGGCCCCGCTGCCGGCCCCGCTGCCGGCCCCACCAGGCGAGCAGGTCGCCAGCGAGCAGGTCGCCAGCCCGAGGTGCATCACGAGTATCCACTGCAGCCCCGGACGCGCGTGCATGACGGTCAGCTCTGGGTCGGTCCGGACAGGCGCTGGAGCGTGCGCAGGATCTCGTCGATGCGGACCAGGAACTCGCGGGCCGACTGCGGGCGCAGGTTCGGGTCCATCGACAAACAATCGTCGACCAGCTCGTTGAGGCGGCGCGGCATACCGGGCAGCTTCTGGGCCAGCGAGGGCGCCGGGCGGGCGACCTTCGACTTGAGGATGAACGCGCCGTTGTTGCCGCCGAACGGCGGCTCGCCGACCAGCGCCTCGAAGAGCATCACGCCGAGCGCATAGATGTCGAACAGCGGGGTCGCGGGCTTGCCCTGGACCTGCTCGGGCGCCATGTACTCCGGCGTCGCCACGAACACGCCCGGGGACGTCTTGCGCGCCTCGACCTCGGCCCACGCCGCGATCCCGAAGTCGAGCACCTGGATCGCCTCACCGTCGACGCCGGGCAGCGGCACCAGCATGACGTTGTCGGCCTTGAGGTCGCGATGGATGAGGCCGACCTCGTGGGCGGCCCGCACCGCGCGACCGACGTCCCGCAAGATCCGGCACGCGCGCACGACCGGCAGGTACTGGTGCTGCTGGATCTCCTCGTACAAGTTGTGACCGAGCAACAGCTCCGTGATCATGTACAGACGGCCGTCGCCGAGGCGCCCGGCGTCGAACACCTGGGCGATGTTCGGGTGGCAGGTCTGGCTCGGGTCACGCACCGCCCGGCGGAAGCGCTCGACGTCCTCGTCGCTGCGCACCCACGTCTTCCACTGGGCACTGAGCACGCGGATCGCCACGCGGCTCTTCACCTGGATGTGCTCACCCAGATACAGCGTGCCGAAGCTCGCCGGACCGATCATTTGGACGACCCGGTAGTTGACCGACAGCACGGTCCCCGTAGCGAGGGTCTTCTCCTCGCCCGCCTGCGACAGTCCTTGCTCCGTGCCCATCGTGTGCTGCGGTCCCACCAGGGGAAGTGCGCAGGCTATCACGCCCCGTCGCGGACGCGGGCCAGGCCGCGTGGTTTGCCGCAAAGCCTGGACTTGTCCAAACTCCGAGGTCTCCGGCCGGAGCCGGAAAAATCGCCCAGGAACAGCGTTTATTTCCGCGCCGAAATCGCACCACCCTCCCCCAGGCAACAACCGCGGAGCGACCGCCACGTGGCATGCTCGCCGCGATGGCCCCGGAGGACCAGGTCTACGCCCGCATCGGTGAGCAGGGCTTTGCACGCCTGGTGGCCGCCTTCTACCGTCAGGTCCCCGGCGACGACCTGCTCGGACCGATGTATCCGCAGGACGATCTCGCGGGCGCCCAGCAGCGCCTGTGTGACTTCCTGGTCGGCCGCTTCGGCGGGCCCCAGCGCTACGTCGCCCAGCGCGGGCATCCGCGGCTGCGCATGCGCCACATGCCCTTCACCATCGACCTCGCGGCGCGTGACCGCTGGGTCGCGTTGATGGACGCCGCGCTCGCCGAGGCCGCGCTCGAGCCCGCCAGCGCCGCGACCCTGCGGACCTTCTTCGCCGACACCGCCACCTTCCTGATCAACCGAGGCTGACCTTTCGGACATGTCCTCAGGGCAAGCTCGCCGCGCCCGTGCGACGCACCCGGCCGCGGTGCCACACCACCGGGACCAGCCCCAGCAGGCACAGTAACGCGGCCAGCGCGAAGTGACCGGCGTAGCCCAGGGCCTGCGCCGAGAACCCGCTGAGCGCGCTGCCGAGGCCGGTCGCCATGACGACGACGCTGGCCTGGACCGTGTAGTCGCTGCCGGCCGCGTGCGAGCGGGCGGCGTCCATCATCATCGTGAACAGCACCGCGGTGGCCATGCCGCTGCACAGGTGCTCGAGGGTGCTGAGCAGATGAGTGACAGGCCGCGGTCGACGAACAGCGGCCGCAGCATCGCCATGCCGAAGGCCTCACCGAACTTGAACGCCGCGATCGGCGAGCAGCGGCGCGAGGCCGCGCTGCGGCTCCACCGTCGACAACCACAGCAACCCGTGCCGAATCACGCTTACCGCGCGGGTCGCCGGGCCCTGCCGATCCCCGGCCGATTGCCCCGGTCTCACGCGAGGCGCAGCAGGCGCGGGCCTCGCTTCACGGGTCGCGTGATAGCATGCCGCGATGTTTGCGTCGTCTCCCGTCGACTCTGTCCGCGACGCGGACGACGGGGCACGCATGATCGGGCGCTTCAAGGTGCTCGGCCTGGTCGGACGCGGCGGCTTCGGCGAGGTCTACGCCGCCCATGACCCCGAGCTCGACCGCCGCGTCGCCCTCAAGGTCGTACCACCCACCGAAGACCGCGCCGCCGTCGCCCGACTGCACCGCGAGGCGATGACCATGGCCCGCCTCTCCCACCCCAACGTCGCCCGCGTCTTCGACGTCGGCGAGGTCGATGGCCACCTCTTCATCGCCATGGAATTCATCCGCGGCGACGACCTGCGCACCTGGCTCTCGGGACAGCCACGCAGTTGGCAGCGCGTGCGCGAGGTGTTCCTCGCCGCCGGCCAGGGCCTCGCCGCGGCCCACCGCGAGGGCATCATTCACCGCGACTTCAAGCCCGAGAACGTCATCATCGGCGAGGACGGCCGCGCCCGCGTGATCGACTTCGGTCTGGCCGCGCCGACGATCCACGACCTGCTGCCGTCGCAGACCGCCGACGACGACGAGCTCGGCGCGACCCAAAACGACGACCCGAGCGGCACGCCCGCCTACATGGCACCGGAGCTGCACCTCGGTAAACCCGCCGACGCCCGCTCCGACCAGTACAGCTTCTGCGTCGCCCTGTTCGAGGCGCTGCACGGCCGACGACCCCTGCTCGGACGCACCTGGCAGACCCTCAGCCCGCAGGTGCTGCGCGGCGGGCTCGAGTCGGTCGCGGCCAGCCGCAAGTTCCCGCCGCACCTGCGTCGCACCGTGCTGCGCGGGCTGTCCGCCGCGCCCGAGCGGCGCTTCCCCGACATGGACACCCTCCTCGCCGAGCTGATGCGCGACCCGGTCCGCCAGAGCGTCCGCCGCTACCTGCTCGCAGGGACAGCTCTCATCGCGCTGACCGCTGCGGCCGCGCTGTGGCTGATGCCGCCCGGCGAGCGCGCCGACCCGCCGCCGCGCGCCGATAGCGACGCGCACAGCGCTGGCGTCGACACCTGCGCCCGCGACCCCGACCGCTGCGCCGCCCGCGTCGACGCCTTACAGGGTCAGCTCGAGCTAGCCCGGGACCTGCGCGACCATGGCCGCGGCGCCCAGGCCTTGCAGTTGTTGACCGCCCTCACCGACACCGCCCGCACGACTCTCGGGCCCGACCACCCGCTCGGTCGCGAGGCCGAACGCGAGCGCGCCGCGCTGGCCGCCACGCTGGCCGCCAAGGCCCCCTCGGTCCCCTGATCGCATGTCCGATCGGACATGTCGCATGCGACATGTTCCTTCTGCTCCACGCGGCCGCCCGGCGCTCACGGCGAGGCGAGCGACGGGATCTCGAGCTTGTCGAAGCCACGCATCATCACGTATGTCGCGCCGCCGAGCCACATCGGCGGGGCGGTGGCCGTCGCCGGTAGACCCGCACGGCCGCCAGCGCCGGGCCCCGCGACAGGCCGGTGGCGTCGGCGCGGCGCAACTGCACCCCAGCGATCACCGCGAGCACACCGGCGATGAGCTGCGCCCCCGCGGTCACGCCCATCACCGCCACGCCCGGCGCACCGATGACCCCGCGCAGCAGCAGCCACAGCAGCAACTGCGAGGCGAGCAGGCTGCCGGCCGCCAGGGTGTAGCGGTCCGCGCGAGCGCGTCGCAGGTCGTGACGTTCCTGGATCGCGGCGTCATCGAGCGGGCGGGCGGCGGGAGGCATGGCCATGAGCTTCGTCGATGTCCGCGGCGCCGTCGAGGCACTGGCCCGCGCACCGAGCCCCGATTCGGATAAGCTGCGCTGATGGACGTCACCCAGCTCTACTCCGACGGCGGCTTGTTCATGGGCCCGATCCTGGTGTGCGGGGTCGGCTCGGCGGTGGCTGGGCTGGTCGCCCTGCTGGTCCATCGCAACTCGACCGGGATCGTGGCGATCGTGTTCTCCGTGCTGTGCTTCGCCCTCGGCTACGCGGGCTTCTACGCCGGCATGCTATCGATGATGAAGCAGTTCCAGCACGCCGGGTCCGCAGACTTCGCCGCGGCGATGACCGCCACTCAGGAGAAGCTCAACATCCCGCTATACTTCGGGTCGTTCTGCTCCGCCCCGGGATTGCTCGGTGGCCTGGTCGCCCTGCTCTCCGTGCGGCGCAGGAAGGCGCGGATGGCTCTACAACCGCGATCCGATCGGTGATCGCACCCGCCACTGGCACATTCCGCGGGGACGGCCGTCCCTGCGCCAGCGCATCTACCACTGACGCAGCCTAGCCGTGCTCCTCGATCGCGGCGCGCAGGGCCGAGACGCTGGCGGTGCGCACGTAGACCACGCGCGAGTCGTCCGCCACCAGCTCCTTCACCTGGTCGCGCAGCGCGTGCGAGACCATGCCCACCATCACGACCACGAGGCCGATCTTGCCGATGCTGTGGCGCAGGCCCGGGGGGAGGCGTTGCTCGTAGTGCTTCGCCGACCAGCCGAGCTTCTTGGCGACGTCACGGTAGCGGCTCGTCATACCTCCGTGGCCACCCACGACGACGACGGTCTGCTCGCTCTCATCCTTCGACTTGCCTGTGTTGTGTGACATGCCAACCCCTTTTGCACGGGCCATGCCAGGCCCGCATCACCAACCTACGCGACGATGGGCCCCGATCTGACAGGCCTTCGCGGCAGCATGTCACCGGCCCCGGCCGTCGCTGCGCCAAACTGGCAACGCTCTCGTATCGGGAATAAAGTTCGGGGCGATGTTTCAAAGGATCGGTCGGGTCATGCGGATTGAAGGGGTCACCCTGCTTGGGCTCGCGCTGCTCGCCTCGTGCAGCGACAGCTATCGCCCGCCACCGCCGACCCGCACCCCGGTCACGCCTGCGCCCCGGCCCACGCCCACGCCCACCGCAAAGCCCACCGCAAAGCCCGCGCCGCCCGCGGACCCGATGGTCGCGCTCGCTGCGCGCGGCCGCCACACCTGCGCCAAACGTAAGTCCGGCGCGATCGCCTGCTGGGGCGACAACAGCGACGGCCAACTCGGCGACGGCGGTCGCGGTGACCAGCCGCGCGGTGTTCCAGTGGCTGGCCTTTCGGACATGTCCGAGGTCACCGCCGGCATCAACTTCTCGTGCGCGCGCCGAAGCTCCGGCCAGGTGATGTGCTGGGGCAGCAATGAGGACGGCCAGCTCGGCGACGGCAAGGGCGCCAAGCCCGGCGCGCGTGGGGCCAGCCCCGTCGCTGTCAAGGGCATCACCGACGCGACCCAACTCTCATCGGGCGACAACCACGTGTGCGCCCTCCGACGCGCCGGCACCGTGAGCTGCTGGGGCCTCGGCGGCGACGGCCAGCTCGGCGCGGCCACCGAACGCAGCGCGCAGCCGCTGGCGATCTCCGGCGCCTCGCAGGTCGCGGAGATCGCCAGCGGTAGCAATCACATGTGCGCGCGCAAGCACAGCGGCGTGGTCGTCTGCTGGGGCCGCAACACCGAAGGTCAGCTCGGCGACGGCGTGTCCGGCAGCAAGATCAAGCCGGTCCCGGTGAAGGGCCTCCAAGACGCCGTGGCCCTGGTCGCCGGCGGCAACCACACCTGCGCGAAGCGCCGCAGCGGCAGCGTCGTGTGCTGGGGCAGCAATAGCCAGGGCCAGCTCGGCGACGGCACCACCGGTACCTTCGCCCAGCGCACACCCGTGGTCGTCGCCGGACTCACCAACCCCGCCGAACTCGCGCTCGGCAAAGAACATACCTGCGCCCGCGCACCCACCGGCGCCGTCTCGTGCTGGGGTGCGAACTCCTCCGGCCAGCTCGGTGATGGCAGCAACAGTGGCCGCCCGAAGCCGACGCCGGTCGCCCGCCTCACCGGCGCGACCAACCTGGCCCTCGGGACAGCCCACTCCTGCGCCCTGCAGAGCACCGGCAACGTGACCTGCTGGGGCAGCGACGAGCACCGCGCGCTCGGCCCGCGCCGCCTGTGACAGTGGCTCAGCCCGACCACCGGGCGCCCGTGCTAGCTTCGCGGCCTTGCTCCGCGCCCCGCCCCACCGCGCGCCTGGAGGCCGCCCATGACGCTGCCTGTGGCGCCGCCGGCCGAGCCACCGCCGCCCGCAACTTCGGGGTGCTGGAGCTGCTGCTCGGCGGCCTCGCAGCGCTCGGGCCGGCGCCACCCAGTTCACCATCGCCGCCAGCGCGGCCTGGGCCGTCAGCGCCCTCGACGACCAGACCGCCGTGCCGATGGCCGGCGTCGTCGCTACCGCCGCGTGCCTGTCGTGGCTGTGCTTCGCGCTCCGGCGCCGCACACCGTAACGCCTCAGCCGCCGACCACGCCGACCTCAGTGACCTCGAAGTCACGCTCGGTCCGGAACACCACGTCGAAGATCGGCAGACCCGCCGCCAGGAACCCGAGCGTCGCCGTCAACTGCGTCCCCGCGACCCGGCGCATGTCCTTGTACAGCACCCCGAAGTGATCCTCGTCGATCGGCGAGAACTCGGGGTGCAGCGTGAAGAAGCGGGCCACCTGCTCGCGCGTGAAGTCGGCGATCTGCGGGTGGTTGACGAACATCTGCGTGCTGCCACGCGCCGGCGAGATCAGCGGGACCCGGCTAAACGGCCACACGCCAGTGGCGAGCCGGATGTTGACCACAGCGCCCTCCTGATGCCTGCCGCCGAGGGTCACGTACTCGAGCTCGTGGACCCCGCTCCAGCGCATACGCACATACGTGCGCAGGAACAGCTCGACCAGCTCGCGGCGCATCAGGTAGCGCTCGGAGTGCTGCAACATCAGGCGCAGGTGCCCGCAGCCGAGGTTACCCGGGATGACCATATGGTCGGCGATCGCCTCGCGCAGCTCCTCCGGCGGCGAGGTCATGAAGAGCCGCCAGTCTTGAGGTGTGCTGCTGTCGCCGGGCAACTGCGGCGCGAGCCGGGGGTCGCCGCGCATCGACTTGATCAGGTTGTCGCCGGCCTGCGTGTCCGAGTGGATATAGAAGTGGCCGAAGGTGTCGAGGTACGAGCGCAGCACGCTCTCCATGCACTCGAAGGGGAACGGCTTGCCGGTCGCGCGCTCGATCGAGGTCAGCGCCAGCAGGAACTCGCCCGCGTCGCCGCCCGGGGTGCCAATTACGCCGTGGTCGTCGCGGCCGTCGACACACGAGGTCTTCCCGTGCAGTTGCAGCGCCGCCATCTTCACCCAGCGCACCGTGTGCGGGTCCCCGATGTGCGCCTCGATCTGCGCGCGCGTCAGCGGGCCAGTGCTGGTCCTCGCCGCGGCCGGCACCATCGGCGCCCGGGGAGCGCGGCCAAGCACCGCCGCATCCCGCACCGTGGCAAAGCCATGCTTCTTCCACGCCAGGATGCCGCCGTCCATCACCGCCACGAAGCTCAGCCCGGCGCACTCGAGCTGACGCGCCGCCTCGGCCGCCCGCGGCCCGCCGTTGCGCGATACGAGGATCACTGGCGCGCCCTCGGGGAACAGCTCCGGCAGCTCGGCGATGCGCTCCAGCGGCAGCCACTGGCTGCCGGGGATGTGGCCCGTCGGGCCCGTCAGCTCATCCGCTTCGCGGACGTCGACCAGGCTCACGCCGCGCCCGAGGCGACCGATGAAGTCCGCGGCGAGGTAGGGCGTGCCGGAGTCGGAGCGCCACATGTTGCCGAGCCAATTCATCTTCACCAGGCGCTCCTGCACTGGCATCGCCCACAGCAGCTCCGCCGACAGGCGAGTGTTGGTGTTCATCGGTGCGTTCGGGGCTGGATCGCTGGCTTCGGTCATCGGCGGCGCGAACCATAGCGCGTCCGCCTGGCCCCTGGACAGTCGACCGCGTGGCGAAACACGCGCGGATCCCGGCGCTCGCGGAGCGTCGGCACCCACTGTTGCAGCGCTGCGCGCTCGCGCCAGTTCACCCTCGTCGGGTTTTTTTGGCCCGCCACGGCGACACCCCGGCCGCGCGCGCGAGCACGGCGCGGGCGCCGCGACGGACCACCAGGAAGTAGTACGGCACCGGCAACAATGCCGCCGCGATCGTCAGCTCGATCACCTGGATGCCGGAGCCCGCGATCATCAGGACCACCACGCCGAGCCCGAGGCCCGCGGTAATCGGCCCGCGGCGGCGCTGCGGCGGCGAGAAGCGCTCGGGTTCGCGGCGCACCAGCACGATCTCCGCCAGGCACGCGACCCCGATCGCCACCAGCGCGGTCGCGGTCGAGAGCAGCGCGACGAAGTTGTAGATCTCGAGCAGCCCGCCGCCGAAGTACATCAGCACCAGGCCGCCGGTCATCGCCGACGACACCACCAGCGCCGTCACTGGCGTACCCGTGCGCAGGTTGATCCGCGCCAGCCCACGCGGCGCCAGCCCGTCGCGCGCCGTCGCGTACGCCATACGCGAGGTGACCAGCAACCAACCATTCAAGATCCCCGCCACTGACACCAGCGCGCCGACCGTCACGATCACCGCGCCGACCTCTCCGAACTTGGCGCGGGCGACCGCCGCCAGCGGGCTCCCCGAGCCCGCCAGCTCGCTCGCCGGCACCGCCAGATTGAGCGACAGCAACACCAGCAGGTACACGCCGCAGGTCACCGCGAAGCCGGTGTACGCCGCGCGCCGGATCGTCGGGCCCGCCCCGCGGATCTCCTCGGCCGGCACCGTCACCGACTCCATCCCGATGAACAGCCACGACACCAGCGACACCGCCGGCAGCAGCGAGCCCGCTCCGTGGGGCGCGAACGGCTGCAAATTGTCGAGCGACGCGTACGCGAACAACGCGAAGCTCAGCAGCAGCAGCGGCACCACCTTGCAGATCACCGTGACCGTCTGGACCGCCCCGCCGACCTTGACGCCCGCCGCGTTGAACAGCGTGAGCCCCCACAGCAGCGCCTGGCTGACCGCGAACGCCACCAGCGGCGCGGCGGCCCCGGGCCACAGCACCGCCAGGTAGGTGATGAACGCGGTCAGGAACGCCGCGTTGCCGATCACCGCGCACATCCAGTACAGGTACCCCACCTCGAGCGCCGCGAAGTCGCCGAACGCTCGCCGCGCGAACGCCTGCAGCCCGCCCGACACCGGATAGGCGCCGCCGAGGTCCGCGAACACGCAGGTCAGGCACAGGTAGCCCAGCGTATTGATCACCCAGGCCACCAGCCCGAGCGGCCCCGCGGTCTCGGCCAGCCCCGCCGGCACCACGTAGATCCCCGAGCCGATCATGTTGCCGACCACCAGCGCGGTCGTGGCGATCGGCCCGAGCCCGCGTACCAGCGACGGGGCCGCTGCCACCTCCGGCTGCGCCTGCCCCTGCGCCTCGGTCACGCTCATCCCAGCGGCCGCAGCCGGCTCATCAGCGGCTCGATCTGCTTGCCGATGCCCTGGTCCTTGGGCCGGCGCACCAGGCTGCCCGCGGTGAACAGCGCGAAGCTCACGTAGTCGTAGAGCAGCTCCTTGAGCAGCTTCTCGACGTTGGCCCCCGCCGCCATCGCCCGCGAGTTGTCGACCACGCGCTGGGCCAGGAAGGTCCCCTTCTCATACGGACCGGCGTCATGAAACACCAGCTCGTAGGTCCCGTCGGCGAACGCCGCCAACTGCTGGCGCAGCACCGTGCCCTTGCCCGCCGTATCGGCCTCCTGATGGATCTCCCGCAGCACCGCGTTCGCGGTCTCGACCACCTCGAGCGGGCCTCCGCGCAGCCGCGGCCGCTGCATCGTGACGTGCTTCGACTGCACCAACTGAAACAACTGCTTGGTGGTCTCGAACTCGCCGAGCCCGAGGCTGCGGCCCAGCTCCGTCACGCTCTGCTGGCCGTCGATCGCGCTCCACAGGCCCACGAACTCCTTGCCCGGCTCACCGCGACCCTCCGCCCGCTCCGGCACGTAGTCCGCCGACGGCACCCGCTGCCGGAAGTATCGCATCTCGTCCATCCGCGTCACGCCGTCCATCAGCAGCCCGTTGAGGCTGATGCTGTGGCGCGAGCGCAGGCTGCCCTCGTCGAAGCCATCGAGGAAACAGTACGCACCGTCGGCGACCGTCATCGTCGCCAGCACGACCTCCTCGACCTGCTTGGCGAGGTACGTGAAGATCTGGTTGAGGGTCACGATGCCGAGCTCGACCGCGGCCTCGCCATAGCGCTCGCCGGTGCCCTGCGCGAGGCGCTCGTAGATCGCCCGGTGCTGGACCTCGTCGACCGCCCCGTAGCGGTACAAGATCCGACCGAGGCGCTCATCCTCCACGTCGCTGCGCGCCGAGATCGCGTTGCCGTTCTCGATGAAGATGCTGCGGTTGTGCTCGCCGTCGCGGACCGTCAGCTCGCCGCGCCAGCCGGCCTGCGCCACCAGCCCGAGCACGTCGCACATCGCACCCGGCGCCACGATCTCGCCCGCGAGACGGACCACCGCGCCGTCCTCCGCGTCGCGCCGGCCGTCCTGGCCGGTGTAGCGCATGAAGATCACGTGGTCGGGCGTCGGCATCAGGCGAAACGCACCGTCCCGGCGCCGACGCATCTGCTCCCCGGCCGACTCCCCGAGGGGATGCACGACCCCGTTCATGTCGACCCAGACCAGCTCGTCTTGCGCATGTTTCATGGCCGCCAGCCTCCGACACCGCTTGGTAGCACCGGATCGCCCAGCGCCGCAAGTTGCGCCGGAGTATACCTCGCCCCTTGCCGCGACTCGCCGCCCATTCCTCCATCCGCTGGCTCGCCACCCTCGTGCTCCTCGTGCCGCTCGCCGCGGCCCTCGCGTGCGCCACCACAGCGCCCGCCGCTGTGCCCAAACCCCGCGGCCCCGACTGCCGAAACCCCGCGCAGACCATTCAGGCCGCCGCGTGGGACCAAGATCGGCGCGCCGCGGTCGCGCGGGCCTTTAACAACTTGCCAGGTCCGCCCAGCGCCGGCCCTCGCCTCGCGGCCCGCCTCGACTCGCAGGCCGCGGCCTGGACGAAGGCGCGCGCCGAGGCGTGCCGCGCCGCACGTGCCCGCAAGATCACCGCCGCCGACTACACCGCCACCGCCGCCTGCCAGCACAGCGTGCTCATACAACACGCCGCGCTCGCCCTGCGGATCACACAGACCCCCGCCGACAGCCTGACGCGCGCCGACGCTGGCATCGACGAGCTGGAGGACGCTTTACGGCGCTGCGGACGACCCGAGCTGCGCGCCATCCACCTCGCCCTCTACCGCGGTGACAGCGAGCACCTCGACGCCCAGGCCGGCCTCTCGATCGCCAGCCTGGCGATCGCCATGCAAGACGGATCGTGGGCCCAGGCCGCCGCCCACGCCGCCAGCGAACCCGCCGCCTCCCACGCCGTCGCCGCCGCACTACACGCCCGCGTCCAGGTCGTGCTCGCGTGGGCCTCCTGGCTCCGAGGACAGGACCAAAAGGCCAGCTCACGACTCGGCGAACTCGGCACGCGGATCAGCGAAGACCCCCTCGCACTCGCCGAACTCGCCGAGCTGCAACTCTTCACCCGCGACCTCGACGACCCCCAAGCCCTCGTCGACGGCGCCGACACACTCACCGCCTATCGCACGCTGCTCGGCCCCGACGACCGCCGCGTCGTCCGTGTCCATCGCGAGCTGGCCCGCCGCCACCGCCTCGCCGGACGCATCGGCCCCGCCGTCGCCGAACTCGAGGCCGCCCTCGCCGACCCGGGCCCCGGCGCCGACGACCCGCTGCGCGCCGCGCTGTTGCAGGAGCTCGGCGACCTCGAGCACCTGCGCGCCGACTACCGCGCCGCCGGACGGCACCACCAGGCCGCCATCGACGCCCGCACCCGCAGCTTCGGCGGCGAGCAGTTGCCGACCGCCGAGAGCCTCTTCGCTCTCGGCAACGACCTCGAGGCGCTCGCCCAGTTGCCCCTCGCGCTCGACCACTACACCCGCGCCGCCGAGATCCAGCACCGCCTCGACCCCGACGGCCTCGCCACCGCGCGCACCTACAACAACCTCGGCCGGGCCAGCTACGCCGACCACAAATTCGCCGACGCCCGCCGCTTCCACACCGCCGCCCTCGAGATCCGTCAGCGCCGGCTCGGCATCCATCACCCCGACACCGCGACCAGCCTCAACAACCTCGCCGCCGTCGCCCACGCCGAGGGCGACCTCAAGACCGCCCTCGACCTGTTCCAGCGCGCCCTCGAGATCCGCGAGCGCCTGCTCGGCCCGGACCACCCCTACACCGCGATCAGCCTCAACAACCTCGCCGAGCTGTACACCGCCCAGGGCCGTGAACCCGAGGCCATCACCCTGCACGAGCGCGCCCTCGCGGTCCGCCGCGCCCGCTTCGGCGAGGACCACCCCGAGACCGCACGCAGCCTCCACAACCTCGGCGTGCTGCTCTCGCGTCGCAACAAACCCGGCGACCTCGAGGCCGCCCGCGCCGCGCTCACCTCCGCCCTGCAGACCCGCACCACCCGCCTCGGCGCCGACCACCCCGAGACCCTCAGCACCCACGACCGCCTCGCCGAGCTGCCCGCCCCCGCGCCCGCCGCGAAGCCCCCCGCCCCCGCGCGTGCTCGCCTCCCATGACCCTCATCCACGGATCGCCGATCCGCCGGTGCGAGCCAGCGCCAGCCAGCCGCGTTGGCTGGCGACACATCCTGGTGAACGACACCGGCCTCGTGGAATGAATCGCTCGGCCCTCTTGGATGAACAGGCCCACCGCTTCGGGGTTGTCCTCCTGTCGAGGTCCATCGGTGCTCTGTTCGCCGCTGGGTGGGCGGTGAGCAAGGTCTACAAGCGAAAGTCTGGGCCCCTCTGAAGTCCGTTCTATGGCGCGAGCATCCGCACGGGCGACCGTGCCTCGCCGTGTCAGTTAATGCGGAGCGAGCTTACTCGATCGTTCCAACCACTTTTCATCTGCGAAATCAGGGTACAATTCCCCATCTGGATGCATACCTGAGGCCGCGCTTGGCGAGCGATTGTCGTTCGCTGCAGGTCGCTCTGAGGTACAGTAGGGCTGTGCGCCGGACCCCGATCCCCCTTGCACTGTGCCTCTCGGCGTGCAGCCCAGCGGCCCCAGCCGCGTCGAGCTTCGGCGCCGGGTCGGGTTCTATGCCGGACATGGAAACCGCGTCCGGCGGCTCTGCCTCCACAACAAGCACATCGGGCAGCTCCACGAGTTCCACCAGCTCCGCGGGCTCGACGTCGTCGGACGACACGTCCAGCACCGGCACCGGCATGGGGCCGCCGCCAGACTTCGGGCCCCCCGGGCCGAGCGGTTGTCTCGGCAAGATCGATTTTCTGTTCGTCATCAGCAACTCCGGCACCATGGCGCCGGTGCAGGCGCAGATCCTGGCGCTTTTTCCGACCTTCCTCGACTCGCTCACGGAAGAATTCGCGGGTTTCGATGCGCATATCATGGTCGTTGAGACGGACTACGGTTGGTACATGGGGGACTGTGCGCTGTGCGGGCTAGGCTGTAACCCGAACGGGATGTTGCCGAAGTGTGGGGCGGACCTCGACGAGTGCGATTCGACCTTCGGCGCGGGGGTGACATTTCCAGCGGGCAAGGACTCGAGCGCCCAGCGATGCGCCCTCGCGGGAGGCCGGTACATCACCAGCAAGGATCCCGATCCGAAGGCCGCCTTCAAGTGCATCGCAAAGGTCGGGAGCGGCGGCGGCGTCGATTCCCCTGCCGATGCGATGGTCTCTGCGCTCAGCTGGCCCCTGCTCGGCACCCATGGCTACCCGCCCGGCTGCAATCAGGGGTTTCTGCGGGACGACGCGCTACTCGTCGTCACCATCATCGCGGACACTTACGACGAGAAGTCATCGGGCCCCGCGTGGGCCTGGCGTAAGGCGCTGATGGAGGCCAAAAATCAAGACGCAGCGGCTTTTCAGGTCCTCGTGATCACGACCGACGTCGACACCCCCAACGGTTTGTGCGGCGATTACGAGGGCGATGTCAACCGGCTTCGGACCTTCGTCGAGATCACGGACGGCCTGATCGGGAGCATCTGCGCCGACGACTACGGCCCGTTTTTCACAGCG
>Ga0105046_10002447_pt1 | contig 29291 bp, 23 predicted proteins | sample MAT03_FD_78385 | JGI IMG/M metagenome (GOLD analysis project Ga0105046, IMG submission 78385) | Freshwater microbial communities from Lake Fryxell liftoff mats and glacier meltwater in Antarctica - MAT-03 (megahit assembly) | ecosystem: Environmental > Aquatic > Freshwater > Ice > Liftoff... | reverse complement strand
GGGTGAGGGTGCCGTGGTGGATGGTCCTTGCGAGGTTGTCCATTATCGGTCTCCAGTGTGGTGCTGCGAAGCGGGCGCCGCTCGCAGGTGCGCGCGGGGCGTGCGGGTGTCGGTTGGGAGGTCGCTCAGCGCGCCGCAGCGGCGCCGTTCCAGGCCTCGGCCTCGGCCAGGTCGTCGTCATCACCGAGGGCGGTGGCCCGCCCGGTGAAGGTCGTGCGCTCCTCGCGCGTCCGGTGGAAGCGCGCGCGGAAGAGCTCGGCCCGCGAGAAGTCGGCGGAGCGCAGGTCGGCTTGCGAGAAGTCGGCGTAGGTGAGATTGCACGCGACGAACGAGGTCCCGACGCAGCGCGCGCGATGGAAGATCGCCTGCTGGAGATCGCTGCCGGCGAGGTCCGCCTCCTCGATCACCGCGTCGACGAACAGCGCCTGCTGCAGCATCGCCTTTTCGGCGTGCACTTTGACCAGCCGTGCCTCAACGAAGAGAGCGTTCTTGCCACGCACGCCGTCGAGCCGGGCGCCAGTGAGGTCCGCGCTCTTGAAGCCACAGCGCTCGATGCGGGCGCCGGTGAGGTCACAGCCGATCATCTTCGCCTCGGTCAGCTGGGTCATCGCCAGGTCGAGCCCGCGCAGGCTCGCGCCCGAGAGATCGCACCCCACGAGGATTGCCGCCTCGAGGCGCGCCCCCTCGAACACCGCGTCGCGCAGGTCGGCTTCGGTGAGGACCGTCGCGATCATCGTGGCGTTGCGGAAGGTCAGTCCGTCGACGTGGCTCGACTGAAGGAACGCGGTGCGCTCCAGCCGGGCGCCGTCGAAGCGCACTCCCGACAGCTTGCACATGGTGAAGAGTCCGAGTGGCAGGTCGGACTCGCGGAGATCGGTGCCGACCAGCTCGCAGGCGTTGACCTTGGCGATCGCCCCGTGCGCCCGGCGCAGGGTCGTCGCCTGGAAGGTGCAACGGTCGAAGGTCACGTGGCGCAGGTTCACGCCAGTCATGTCCGCCAGCGAGAAGTCGCAGCCCACGAAGACCGACTCCTGCAGCGTTGCGCCAGAGAGGCGAGACCCCACGAAGCGAGTGTTCTCCACGATCGCGCCCGAGAGGTCGGCGGACGCGAGCTCGGAGTCGGCGGCGTCGAGGCCGCTGATGTGCTCGCCCCGCTGGACGAGGCGCTCGAGGGTGGCCCGGTCCACGGCGGTCAATCCGGCACCGGAGGCGGCACCGGGGGCGACCCCGGCGGGCGGCCGAGGGGCGGGGCCTTGCCGCGCTCGACCACGCGGATGAACTTCATGTTGGCTCCCTCGAAGCGGGTCGCGTCGTCGCCCTTCGCCCTGGCGAAGTCCGCACGAAACAGGTTGGCTCTCCGGAAGTCGGCGCCCTCGATGGTCGCACGCTGGACGATCGCGCTGCGCAGATCGACGCCCACCATCGACGCGCCGCGCAGGTTGGTGCCGATGAAAAGGCTCTCGACCGCGCTCGCACGATCGAGCTTCGCCCGTTCCAGGTTGCACCCGCTGAGGTCGGAGCGGTCGAGCCTGGCGTCGGCGAAGTCCGCGCCGGCGAGGCTCGCGCCCCGGAAGTTGGCGTCGCAGCACGACGCCTTTGCGAACACCGCGCCGTCGAGCGTGGAGTCGTGGACGAAGCGCACGTTGCTCAGGTCGGCGCCTTGGAAGCTTGCGCCCGTGGCGTCGATGGTGACGAAGCTGGTCGAGCAGAGCTTCGCCTCCGCCAGGTCGGCGCCGCGGAGGGACACCTCGATCACGTTGGCCTTGCTGAGATCGAGGCCCACCGCGCGCAAGCCGCTCATGTCGACCTTGTAGAGGGTCGCGCCGGCGAGGCTGGCCCGGCTGAGGTCGGTGCCCTCGAAGCGCGCCTCGGTGAAGTCGACCCCGGTCAGGGTGGTCTCCACCAGGCTGGTCGCGGCCAGGTGGGTCTTCGCGAAGACGGCGCCCGCCAGGACGGCCCGGTCGAGGCGGGCGCGCGTCAGATCGGCCTCCCCCAGGTTGGCGCCGGTGAGGTTCGCGCCGCGCAGGTCGGCGTCGGTCAGGTCCGCGCGCGCCAGCACCGCGCCCTGCAGATCGGCGCCCTGCAGATCGGCTCCGGCGAGGGACGCCGCCTCCAGCCACGCGCGCCCGAGCTTGGCGCCGGCAAGCTTGGCGCCGGCGAGGTGGGCGCCGGTGAAGTCGCGCTCCGCCACGCTCTCGCCGCGGCCCACGTCGGCGATGAAGCGCGCGCCGAGCAGCGCGCCCTCGTCTCCCCCCAACCGCTCGGCGGCGGGGAAGTGATGGCAGAGCTGGCGGTAGCGAAGGCGCAGCTCGGCTTCCAGGGTTTGCAGCTTCGCGCGCAGGTCCGGGCTGCGCAGGAGGGCCTCGGTCTCCACGCTGGGCTTGCCGATGTTGCGGAAGAGCTTGGCGGTCTCCTCCATGCGTTCGAGCTCCCCTGCCGCGGTGATCTTGGGCGGTCCCGCCGCCTCCTTGCGCGCCTTCTTCACCATGGCGTCGAAGTCGACGCCCTGCTGCACGCAGAGCTCGCGCGCCTCCTTCTCCATCGCCTCCTGGGCGGCGATGGCCTTGGCGCGCTCCTCCTCCGCGCTCTTCAACTGGGCCTCCAGCTCCTCGGGTAGGTCCTCGATCGAGGTGGGCCCTGCAGGCGGCGGCGGCGCGGGCAGCGGATGCTTCTCCGGGTCGAGGCCGGCCGCCTTCATCTCGGTGCGCATCGTCTCGAGCTGCAGCGCCGCGTTCGCGCGAGCGCGGGTGCGGAGCAGATCGTCGCTCCGGGTCAGCTCGGCGTGGGCCGCCACCGGGTCCTCGACCTTCGCGTCCTCGGCGCCGGGCATGAGCGCGTCTGCGACCAGGCCACGATCGCTGAGCGCGTAGACGGCGGCCTTCTTCTTGTCGAGCCTCTGGCGGAAGACGCCGCGGTAGTGCTCGACCGGGCGTGGCACTCCCGCCTCCTCGACCGCCGCGACGACGCAGGCGATGTCGCTGGCGTCATCCTCCATCACCGGCACCACGCCGCGGAAGGACACGACGGCGCGCAGCAGATGGGGAAAGAACCGCACGGTGTCGATGCGCATCGGCACGTCGTGCAGGTCCTCGCTGCCGTCGAGAGGACGGGCCTCGGTCGAGCCCGGACGCCTTCTCACCACGAACACGCGGGCCACCGCACCGGGCAGCTTGCCCTCGATGCGCGCCCGCTCGGGGTGCATGTTCTCGAGCACGAAGCTCTCGTCGGCGGCGAAGAACTGCGCCTGCTGCTGGTCCTCCGGGGCCATGTTGAAAAACGTCCAGTCGATGTCGCGCGCCAGGCCAGGGGCGAGCTCCTTCTGCCAGCGTTCGTCGTAGGTCCCGACCTTGCGGAAGCGCTGCGGCCACTGCAGGGGGATGGCGCCGAAGCCCGCCGGCAGAGGGCGATCGTCCGGCGAGGTCATCGGGCGCTGCGGGTGCTCAACGTTGGGAAGCGGCTGCACGTCGCGACTGTCCTTATCGACCGGTGTGACGCCCTTGCCCAGCGGGTTCTCGGGGTGGGTCGGGCCGCCGAACGCGTTCGCCCAGCCGAGCGGCATTCGGGTGAAGGGCAGCGGCGCGCTCGGCTCGCTGAGGCGTGTCCAGTGCCGGTCGCCGACCGCGTAGAGCGTCTTGTCGACGCGACCCATTGCGACCCGCACCGGGCAGCCGGTCTTGGCCCCGCCGCCTGGCGGAAAGGCGTGGCCGTCGACCAGCACCTCGGCCCGATGTTTGGGCATGCACTCGTCGAGAGCCTGGTCGCCCACCTCCTCGGCCAGCGCCTTGTACATGGCCGCTTCCGGCAGCAGCAATCGGCGGTCGAGCGGGACGTAGAGCAGCACGGTCAGCGCCAGCGTGGTGCGTCGCTCGTGCTCGTACGTCCGGTGCAGGATGCTCAGCCGCTGCGGCTTGATGGTCTTCACGAGGGGCTCACAGCTGCATGATGAGGCCGGCGGCCGCGAGGATCGTCGGCGCGGTGCGTGCCTCGGGGCCGCCGCTGACCTCCACGTTCACCGCGCTGTTGGCCGAGATCTTGGCGCCCGCGGTGATCTCGAGCTTGAGCGCCACCGAGATGGAGATGTCGCTGCCCACGTGCAGGCCCAGCTTGTTGGCGAGGGCGAGCTCCATGAAGTTGCCGATCTTGATCTCGGCCTTGTTGCCAACGAAGATCTCGAAGGTGCTGCCGAGGGTGCCCTTGGCCTCGTTGCCGACGGTCCAGAACTTCCCGGACCCGGCATGGGTGTTCTCGTAGTCGCCGGTGATGGTCTGGGTCCAGTTGCCGCCCACCGTGTAGACGACGTTGCCGCCGATGTCGCCGGACTGGTCGCCGCCCACCTCCAGCGTCTGATCGCCGCCGATCTCGGTGTCCTGGTCGCCGCCAATCTCGACGGTCTGGTCGCCGCCAATCTCGATATCGTTGTCGCCGCCGACCTCCAGGGTGCAGTCGCCGCCGATCTCGCCGTCCTGATCACCGCCCACCTCGAGCGTCTGATCGCCGCCGATCTCGGTGTCCTGGTCGCCACCGACCTCGAGCGTCTGGTCGCCGCCGATCTCGGTGTCCTGGTCGCCACCGACCTCGAGCGTCTGGTCGCCGCCGACGTAGCTGTCCTGATCGCTCTCGTAGTTCTCCCAGACGTCGCCCACGACGTGCTCGCTGAGGTCGCCGCCGATCTCGATGTCCTGGTTGCCGCCGATGTTGAACAGGCAGTCGCCCTCGGTATTGAGGACGATGTTGTGGGTGTGGCTGCCGTAGTCGTCGGAGTGCGGAGCGCCGAGGTGGAGGAACGTGTTCTCGGTCGGCGAGTACCAGTCGACGTATTGCGAGCCGTCCAGATCCTGGATGACCAAATGGTTGCTGCCACCGGTCTTGAGCACGTTCCAGGTGTGGTTCTTCTGGGTCACCGGCGAAGGCTTGTGGGTGTTCGGTGCGACGCCGCAGATCATGGGCCGGTCGGGGTCACCGCCGAGGAAGATGATGAGGACCTCGGTCTCCTTGCGCAGCGGGAAGTGCACGCCCTCGGTGCCGCCGCCGTGGAACTGCAGCATACGGACCCAGGTCGAGGCGTCGCCGTCGTCGAGCCCGCTCTCATCGAGCATCAGCTTGACCTTGTAGCGGCCGTACTCGTCGAGCTGGGCGTAGGTCGACGTGGCGGGGCCGTCGATGACCGCGTTGATGACGCCATAGATTCTGGGCACCGGCGTCTGGCGGGGCGCGCGGTACTGCACGTCGGCGGGGATGGCGACCACGTCGACCCGATAGGTCACGTCGTCGTCGATTCCGAGCAGCTTGGCCACGTGCTCGGAGGCGCCTTGCTGGTTGCCGAGGTGGACGATCTGCGTGACCAGGTAGTCGGTGTTGAGGGCGCTCTGCGGGTGCTCGTGGAGGCGAAACTTGTAGCCGGCCCGTAGGTGGTGGACGCGCCCCCGCGCGTGGCAGACGCGACGTCCGGCGAGGATCTCCTCCGCCCGCATCTTCGCGAGGCGCTTACCCTCGGCAGTTGCGCGGAAGCCCATCCCGAACATCTGGACCTGCCCAACGAGGTCGGCCTGGCCGGTGCCCTCCAAGGCGAGCGCCGGGTGCAGGTAGTCGTAGTCGCGCAGCAGCACCTCGGCGCTCTGGACCGAGCGGCGGGTCATGAAGGTTTCGAACGCCTCCTCCGCCATCGCGCTCTTGTCGGCGAGGGGCACGTATCGCACTGGCTTGTCGCGCAGCTCGCCGTGGTGCGACTTGCTGTCGGCGATGACGAGCTTCTCGCCCTCCTCCCCCTGCTCGAAGAAAAAATACATGCCCTCTCGCTCCATCCAGCGGGCGATGAAGGCGAAGTCGCTCTCCTGGTACTGGCAGACGTGCAGCTGCGTATCGTAGGTCTGCTCGAGGCGCAGCTCGAAGTCGGAACCGGCGAGGCCACTTCTCTTCAGCACGTCCTGGATGAAGTCGGGCGACGCCATGTCCACCCAGATTCGGCTGTGGTGGGTGAGCGTGGAGAGCCAGAGCTTGGGCGCAACGACCACGCGGTAGAGCGACTCCCCCTGCCAGGCGTGCACCAACTCCACGCTGGCGACGACGCCATGGAAGAGGATGGGCTCGGCGTGGTGGATGGTGAAGGTCGCCGGCGTGTTGGCGAGCGCGTCGGGGTCGAGCGCGCCGTCCTTCAAGATGAGCGCGATCTCGAAGCTGTAGAGCTGGGATAGGCCCTCGGTGCCGCGGAACGCGACGACTTGCGCGGTCACCGGGATTTCGTCGCACTTGAGGGAGTAGATGAGCCGCGCAGCAAACAGATCGCCGATGTCCGCCATGGAGATGACGCTACGGCGTCGGCCCACGCGGAGCTTGCGCCATAAGTTCCGTTCAGTTTTCGGTGGTAGCGTCGGCCTGATGCGCGGAGGGGACGCGGACGACGGAGAGGCCAGCCCCGGACGCCCGCCGACCTCGCGACGCGGGCGCAAGGCGCAGCCGGTCGTGGTGGGGGCGGACGACGCGACCGTGCTCATCCGCTGGGCGGCGGGCGTCGACGCACCCCTCGGCCTCGCCCGGCGCGCGCGCATCGTGCTGGCCTGCGCGGCAGGCGCTAGCAACCAGGAGGTCGCGACCCAGCTCGGCACCAGCGCTCACTTGGTGGGTCGCTGGCGCGCGCGCTTCGCCGGCGGCGGCCTCGCCGCACTGGTCCGCCAGGCGCGCCCCGGGGCACCGGTCCAGATGGGGCGGGGCCTCGAGCCCGCCGGACCCGACGCGGCAGTCGACGGCATCCGCATCAGCCGCAGCACCGCGGGACGTCTGGCGCGCGCCTCCGCGCTCCGGCCAGACGCCGAGAGCGGACCCATCCCGCGGGACGCGGTGCTCGCGGGCGTGCACGTGTTCGTCGGCGACCAAGTCTTCGCGCTGGTCGCTCCGCGTGGGGACGAGTCGGAGCCGGTCGCGCCGACGCCCCCCGATGACACGCCGCTGGCGGCACTCGATGCGCGGGTCCGCGAGCATGTAGCCGCGACCCTGAAGCGCCACAGCCCCCTGCGGATGAAGCGCTTCCTGAAGCACCTGGAGAGCCGCGCGGCGGACGCGCCCATCCACCTCGTGCTGTTCGGGGCGCCCTCCGGCGTGGTGCGCCGCTGGCTTGGGCGGCGGCCGCGGTTCGTGGTGCACGGCACCGGGACGCGGCACGCGTGGTGGGCACTGCTCGCGCGGTGGTGGAGCACCGCGGGCGACGGCAGCGCTGAGGCCATCACCACCTTCCTCGCGGCACCCGGATACGAGGTGCGCGCCTTCGACTGGCTACTGCGCCCCTGACTCCGCGCGCGCTCTTCGCTAGCCTGACACTCGATGGTCTCGGATCGCATCCAGAAGCGCAAGGATCGCAAGAGTGACCGAGCGCAAAAAAAGACCGAAAAAAAAGCCAGGCGCGCGGCGGAGGACGACAGCGATCCTGCCGGCGTCAACGCGAGCGCGAACCGGGTGGCCCGCCTGATGCGCACCGCCGAGCCGGAGCTAGAAGGCGCTCGCCCGAAGCTCGTGGCCGGAGGGAGCGCGTTCGGTGCGGAGGCCCTCGGCGCGGCGCGTGCACTTCTCGCCGCGCTCGACGCGCTGCTCGATCGCGCCGACCCGGCCGCGCCCATCGCTGTTGTCGAGGCGCGCACCGTGCTCGAGTCCGCACTGGCCGACATCGTCGCGCGCGACGGGGGCGCGGCCGGGAGCCTCGCCCACGCGCCGCCGCGCACCCTTCCCCCGCCGTTCGGAGCCGCCGAGGGAGACTCCGACGCGGACGACACCGCCCCGGCTGGGGGCCCTTCAAGCGTTCCCCGAGCTCTGCGACTTCCAGCGGAGCCAGGTCCGGTGGGGCCGCGGGCGGCCGCCGCGCCGGAGCGCAGCGCCCTGCCTTCTTTCATGCGCGCGCCCGCCACCCCTCCCGCCGTGGCGATGCCGACCCCAGTCGCGCCGCCCGCGATGGTCACACCGGGAGGGGACGGCGACGACCTGGGCGGCCGCACCACCGCCGACGCCCCGTCGGCCCCACGGAGCGCACCGCCGGCGGCGACGCCCACGGACGCGACCATGATGACCACGTCCTTCGATGTCGCAAAGGAAGTCGACAGGCCTTTGGCTGGAGCCCTGCCGTTCACGCCGGGGCGGGCGGGACCGCAGGTGGATCCTCTGCAGCGCTTCACGCTGCCCGTCTACGCGGCGGTGTGCGCGGAGCTGCAGACCCATCCCCATCTGGCCCAAGCCATCCTGGCGCGGTACGGCCTGACCGATCCCAACGTGCGCGACGCGGTCGACCGGGGGCACAAGGCGAAGATTGCGAGCGATCCCGCGGTCCGACAGACGTTCGAGGATCTCTACACCCGGGCGCTGACCGGGCTGCGGTCGCCCTAGGCTCGCTGCCATGCCTGCCGTCACGACCGCTGCGTGCGCCTTGTTCGGACAGCTTCTTCGTCAGCACCGCACGACGCGCGGCTGGAGCCAGGAGAAGCTCGCCGAGGAAGCGGAAATCTCGGCGCGCCACCTGAGCTGCCTCGAGAACGCCAAGGCCACGCCGAGTCGAACCATGGCGCTGGTGCTCGGATCCGCGCTCGATCTGCCGCTCCGCGAGCGCAACGCCATGCTCGAAGCGGCGGGGTTCGTCGGCGTCTACCGCAACGCACCGCTGGAGGCGCCGGAGGCCGCGTCGTTGCGGCGCGCAGTGGGCCCTCGTCCTCGACCGGATGGAGCCGCATGGCGCGGTGGTCCTCGATCGCGCGTGGAATCTGCTGCGCATGAACGCCGGGGCGACCCGTCTGTTTGGGGCGTTCTGCGATCTGGCGGCAGCGCCGCCCGACGTGCTCTCCAATGTGGTCCTCGCGACGCTGCATCCGCTCGGGCTGCGTCCAGCGATCGTGAACTTCGACGAGGTCGCGGCGCACATCCTCGATAGCGGGCGTCGCGAGGGCTTTCGCAATCCCGGCGACGCTGCGATGGGCGCGCTTCGCGCCGCCATTGAGGCGATCCCCGACTTGCCGCGCCCGCGCCCGACGCCGGCTGGAGGCGGACCGTTTCTCCCCGTCCATCTGTGGCGCGGTGATCTCGAGGCACGGTTCTTCACGATGATCACCACCATCGGCACGCCGATCGACGCGACGGCCGAGGACATCCGCATCGAGACGTACTTCCCGGCGGACGATGCGACCGAGCGCCTGTCGCCGATCTGGCGCGCGCCGCCCAATGAGCCGCTCCGCGGATCTCGCAGTCGCTCCCTACATCGTCTCCACAGAAGTTGTCCCGGACGCAGCGCTTCGGGCACAGCGGGAGGCATGGTGTCGATCCGTCTCGATCCCCGCGTGCGCCTCTTGGTGCTCGGGCTCGCGGCCGGCCTGGGTGTGGCCGGCCTGGCATCGGCTTGCCTCGGTGAGCTCGACAGCACAGACAGCTCAGAGAGCGCCGGGGCCGCCGAGACCACGCCGAACGGCAACGCCCCGGTGGCCGCGGCGAGCGGCGTCGTGGCGGTGGGCAGCGCGACACCCGTCGCGCCGCCGGTCCCCGAGGTGCCGCTCGACGATTCGATGAAGCCCAAGGAGGGCGGACCCAAGCTCGGCGCCATCACCCTTTCCGCGGTCATCCAGGCGCAGCCCGATCGTCGCTCCGCCAAGATCGGCTACCTGCGCGCCGGCGGCGTGCTCAACCGCGGCGACAAACCCGTCCGCATCGACGACTGCGAAGGCGGCTGGTACGCCGTCGCGCCGCGCGGCTTCGTGTGCGCCTCCAAGGAGGCGACCCTCGACATGGCGCACCCGATCATCAAGGCGCTCACCCGTCGCCCCGACGTGTCCAAGCCCATGCCGTACCCGTACGCGTTCGTCCGCTGGGTCGCGCCCAACTACTATCGGGTGCCAACCAGGCAGGAGCAGAACCAGTACGAGATGGATCTCGACCGGCACCTGAAGGGCTACGACAAGAACAAGGAAACGTGGGACGCCGTCTCGGTTGGCGCCAACGACATCGAGCTCGATGCCGAAGGCAACGCGATCGGCGAGACGCCCGACGAGCCGCCGGAGCTTTCCTACAACGAACTCTATGGCGGCAGCGGCAGCGACTCCATCCCGTGGTACTTCGACGGGGGGCGCAAGATCCCCAACATCGCGAGCTTCAAGGTCCTTGATTACGCGATCATCACCAATCGCATCAAGCGCAAGGGTGGCCTCGCGCTCATCGACACCTTCAATGGCCCCGACGGCCGACGTTATGCGCTCACCACCGATGCGCGCCTGGTCCCGACTTCGAAGCTGAAGCCCGATCGTGGCACGACGTTTCACGGTCTCGATCTGAAGGGCAGCTCGTGGCATCTGCCCCTGGCTTTCGTGAAGCTCGAAGGCTCATGGGCCTACGATCTGTCGAAGAGCGCCCTCGACAAGGCGCACAAGCTCGACAAGCACGAGCCCGTCCAGTTGACCGGCAAGTCTCGCAACCTCGGCGGTCACCGGATGCTCGAGGTGATCGACGGCACCTACGTCCGCGAGCGCGACACGGCGATCGCGGCCAAGCCCTCCAAGTTGCCGGGCTTCTCCAAGTCGAAGACGACGCGCTGGGTCGACATCGGGATCCAGTCGCAGACGCTCATCCTCTACGAAGGGGTCGACGCGGTGTACGCGACCGCGGTCTCCACCGGTCGCGATGGCCTGGGAGACCCCAAGAAGACGCTCTCCACGCCGACCGGCACGTTCCGCGTGCGCGACAAGCACGTCACGACCACGATGGATTCGAGCGAGGTCGGCAGTCAGTTCGAGCTGCGCGACGTGCCTTGGGTCCAGTACTTCAAGGGCGGCGTCGCGATCCACGCGGCGCCCTGGCACGACGACTTCGGCAAGCCGCGCAGCCACGGCTGCATCAACATGTCGCCGATCGACGCGCGTCGCGTCTTTCTCTTCACCGAGCCACACCTCCCGGCCGACTGGCACGGCGTCTCGACGCCCCAGGAAGGCAGCGATGAGGGCACGATCGTGAACATTCACCCCTGATCGAGCGGGCGAGCTCGCGAGACGTACGGGCGACGATGCGACGTCGCCCGGAGTAGACTCGGCCGCGCCGTGGCCGTCTTGCGCGTCGCCCTCCAGATGGCGCTCGGCATCTTGCTGACGCTGGGCCTGCAGCTGCTGCTCCGAATGTGGTCGCCTCCATCGCGACGCGAACGCGGCTGGAATGACGCGACCTGGGGCGCGGCGCTCTATGCGTTCGGTCCGGCCAGCATGCTGGGCTTCTGCTGGGTCACCCGAGCGCCCGGCACGCGCGGAGCGGCCATCGCGATCGGGCGCGCCGTCGTGTGGGTTGCCCTCCTCGTGGTGATGGTGACGCTGATCGATGTGGGCTTCGTCGGCCGCTACGGGACGCTGCGCGAAAGATCGGAGGCGATCAGCGCCACGGCGCCAGCGCCGGGCCCGCGAGCTGCGCCGAGCCCGCAGCGCGAGCGCCAGCGCGACGTCCGTCGGCATGATCGTGACCCGCCGCGATCGACTCGCTGAGGTACGGTCGGAACGAGCTCGTTGCACTAAGCTCGTGCGGTGAGCACCGCCCTCTCCAGCGTCTACCGCCTCACCTACGAGGACTGGCTCGCCACGCCCGACGACAATGTCATGCGCGAGATTATCGAAGGAGAGCTGTACGTGGTCCCGCCGCCCAGCACCGAACATCAGGAGGTCTCGAATGAGATCGAGTTCCAGCTCCAGCTCTACCTGCGCAAGCGGCGTACGGGCCGGATGCTGCACGCGCCGACCGGGATGAGGCTCAGCGATGACAACGTCGTCGAGCCGGACATCCTCGTCGTCCTGAACGACGGCGCCGCCACCATCGAGCACGCCGCCGTGATGGGGCCCGCCGACTTGGTCGTCGAGATCCTCTCGCGCGGAACCGCCAAGCGCGACGTCGGTCCCAAGCGACGCATCTACGAGACGTTCGGGGTGCGCGAGTACTGGATCGTCGATCCGGTCGGCCAGCGGATCGAAGTGCTCACGCTGCAGGGCGGCGCGTATGCGACGCACGCGGTCCACGACATGGGTGCGACGCTCGCTTCGCCCGTCCTGCCTGGGTTCGAGCTCGAGCTGCGCGACGTCTTCCGTTCTCGGTCGTGACTTCGTCACTCCCTCCATCCGGCACCCAGGTGTCCCTCGTCACCGCTCGTTCCTCACGGCGGCGGTCGGCATCGGCGGTTCACCGCAGTGAAGTGATCTCGTCCCACCGCGGCGAAAGCTCCCAGCCGAAGAAGCCCGGGGTGCGCGCGCGATGGCGCCCGGCGATGTCGCCTGGCCACACGGGCCCGTCGCTCGCGTAGCGGGCCGCGAAGGCGTCGCGCAAGACGATTTCGGCGAGCTTGCCGCGCGGGGAAAAGCCCCACTCCGCCTCCTGCGAGACGTCGTCGGGGTCGGCGTAGAGGCGCCACACGAAGAAGCCGGCGCACCAGGGCGCGCGGGTCAGAGGCGCGATGATCGCGTGGTACGCCTCGGCCTGTGCCAGCTCGTCGACCACCACGTCGGTCATCGAGTCGGGCCACACCCACGGCTCGATCGCAGGATCCTTGCGTGTCGTGTAGCCGATCTCGGTGAGGAGGACCGGCTTGCCGATCGACTCGGCGTAGCGCCCGAGCGAGTCAGCCACATGCTGTCCGCCCTCGACCAGCTTCTCGAGCGGCGCGCCGTTGTCATGGGCCAGCGGGTAGAACGCATTCACGCCGACCAGGTCGACGGTGTCAGCGATCAAGCTGTCCTCGATGTCGTCCCAGTTCGCCGAGTAGGTGAGCAGGCCGGGGTACGCTGCGCGCACGTCCTCGACGATGGCGCGCATGCTGGCCGCGCGGGCGGTGGTGACCCAGCTGCGCAGCTCGACCCCGACGCTCAACATCTCGGCGCCGCCCTCGCGCGCGACGTCGGCCCAGGCCAGGAGAAAGGCGCGATAGTTGGTGGACCAACGAACCCAGCCGGCGTCGTCACCCGGGTCGATGAGGGCGCGCCACTCGCCCGACTCCACCCACAGATGAGGCACGAGGAGTACGCGCAGCCCGCGCGCGCGCGCCTGGCGGATGGCGCGCAACACCGCGTGCCGGTTGTCCTCGAACGGCGCCTCGAACGACAGATCGATCCCATCGGGGGACAGGTCCGCGACCCGACCGAAGGGCGTGAGGCTGACCCAGGTTGCACCCATGCGAACCGACTCGTCGAGGGCTCGCTCGAACGCCTGCGATCCGTAGCCCTTGCCGGGGTGACGCGTGCTCTCGATGGGTCCGATGGTCACGCCGCGGATGGCGCCCCAGCCGCGATCGGTCCACGCAGCAGCATGCGGCGGCAGGGGCGGCGCGAGCGGCAGCTCAGGAGTGGGCAGTGGCGCGAGCGCGGTGAGCGCGACCGTGAGCACGGCGGCGGGAGTCATGACGGCCTCGGAGTGTGCCCGGTCAAACTGCGGAGGGCCCCGCTGGCTGCGTTGCCGGGGGCCCACCGGTCCTCAGCGTACAGGAAGTACGCTTCCGGCCGGTCCCCCCGGCGCCTTGCCATCAGGTCGCTCGCGACGTTTGCCCGGGCACACTCCTAGTACGCGTCGTCGGGCGCCTTCACCAGCGGAACCTCGAGCGTGATCTCGGTGACCGCAGCCTCGCCGCCGGAGAGCCACTGGTAACGTGACAGGTTTCCCATCACCCGCGCGACGTAATTGCGCGTCTCGTCGTAGGGAATGCGCGCGACCCAGACGTCGGCCTCGGTCTCGACGCCCTTCTTGAGCCAGGTGGAGACGGCACCCGGGCCGGCGTTGTAGCTCGCGACCGCCAACGGCACGCTCCCCTTGAAGGTGCCGACCAACTTCGAGATGTAGAAGCCGCCAAGTGCGATGTTCACGTCGGGAACGGTGACCAGATCGGGGGTGAAGGGCACGCTCGCCTCTTTCGCGGCCTCGACCGCGGTCGCCGGCATGAGCTGCAAGAGCCCTTTGGCGCCGACCGGCGAAGCGATCTCGGGATCGAAGCCCGACTCCTGACGCATGAGCGCGTGCACAAGCCCCGGGGGCAGCGAGCGCTGCTTCTCGAGACTGCCGACCGTCTCCTCGTACGGGCGCGGGTACACGCACTCCCAGCCCCAGCGATCGGCCGGCCCCGGCGCCTTCATCAGCGCATCGAAGCTGACCGCAGCGGTGCCGACTTTGTAGCGACGCTTGGCGCGCGACAGCTTCGCGTACATCGCACAGAGCGCCTCGCTCTCGCGACCGCCGTAGGGCGCCGCGACGGACTGCTCGTTCTGTTCGATCCACGCCTCGGCATCGGCGTCGAGACCGAGCGAGGAGAGCAGCGCCGCCTTGGGCGGCAACCCGACGAGGATGGGGCTCGCCAGCGGTCCGCCGCCTCCGACATCGAAGACCTCGAACAGCGGAGGCATCGTAGCGCCTGTGCTGGCAAGGCGTGCGCGCGCGGTGAGCGCGGCCCAGGTCAGCGGCTGGCGTCGCGACACGTCGGCCCAGATGCGCTTGGCGCCGTCCACGTCGCCCGCGCGCTGCGCGGCCACGCCTTCGAGCTCGCGGAAGATGCCGACGTCGAGGTTCTTCGCCTTGGAAGCCATGTCGCCGAAGCGCTTGCGCGCCTCCGCCGGCTCCTTCGTAGACAGGTACGCGAGCGCCAGCTCGTAGGCGGCGGCGTCGGCCATCGCGCCGCGCGGATACTTGGAGAGGTAGCCGACGAAGCCATCGCGCGCCTCGGCGTAACGGCCGGCCGACAGGTGCGTGCGCGCGCGCTGGTAGGTCGCGCGATCGGCCCAGTCGGTGTTGGGGAAGCGCTTGGCGACGTCCTGCCAGGCGGCGTCCGCCTCCTCCATCTTGTCGAGGCGAGCCAGGGCGCGGCCGAGCGAGTAGAGCTGCTCGGCGGTGCGGCCGCTCTTCACCTTCTGCGCGGCGCGCAGCGCATCGACGGCAGCCGACCACTTGCGCGCCTTGTAGAGCGCCTGCGCCTTGAGGTGCAGTCGCTCCGCACGAGAGAGGCCGGCATCGTCACGATCGAGCATGGCGATCGCCGCGGCGCTCTCGCTTCCCTCGACCAGAACCTCGATCGCTCGCTTGTTCTCACGCGGGCGGAGCTTCACCTTGCGCTTGTCGAGCTCCTCGCGCGCAGCCTTGCCGTCGGCGGTGGCGGCGCCCTCGGTGGCGAGCCACGAAAGATCGCCGATTCCGGCGCCGGGCTTGCCGGCCTTGGCGTGCACCTTCCATCGGAGGGCGCGTGCGCTACGCTCGTCCGACCAGCGACGGAGGCGCTCCGCCGACGACACGGCGCGATCGAGCACTTCGGCCGCGGCCGGAACGTCGCCTGCCTTGTCGTAGGCGCGCGCCGCGCGCACGAGGTCGCGCGGACGCGACGACTTCGCGAAGTACTTCGCAGCTTCGGCATAGGGGCCCGCTTCCGCAGCGGACTCGGCGCGCGCCGTCTCGACGTCCGGCGCGAGCAACGCTGGCACCGAGAGGTTGGTGAGCAGCGCGACCGCCTTGGCGTGATCACCGAGCTCGGCCGCGACGCGTGCGCGGACGAAGCGGATCTCGGGGCGCCCGCGCTCGCCATCTTGAAGGGCGTCGATCAGCGATGCCGCCTCGGCCCAGCGACCCACGCGCACCGCCTGCACCCAGGGCGCAGCGGGCGACGCCGCGGGCGGCGCAGGCGCAGCGATCGGGGACGTGGCCTTTGGCGGCGCGCCCGATTCGATGAGATCGACGCGCGCGGTGGAGTGCGCCGGCGGCGCCGTCGTCGTGCTGTCCGTGCACGCGGACGACGAGAAAAGTGCCGCGCCGAAAAGTGGGGCGAGGCGAACGACAGTGGTACGGAAGGCGCGTATGACCGACAAGCGCGCAAAGTCTCGCAAAGCCACGCGCGGCGGGGAAGTTTCGAGTGCGCATCGGCGAACTGCGCTCGGCGCAGCGCTCGCTCTGGCGCTCGTCGGGGCATCGACCGCGGGCTGCGTACGCAAGGCGACGCACGAAAAGACGCTCGAAGAGCTCGATCGTGTCCGCGCCGACAACGCCGCGGCCGTCGATGAGCTCGCCAAGGCCAAGGCCGAGCTTGGGCGCCTCGAGGCCTCGATGCAGGCGCGCGACGCGACCACGATGGAAGCCGACGGCGAGCGGGCGGTGCTGGTGAGCAAGCTCGATGAGGCCGCACAGCGCAACGGCGAGCTGGGCGGGCGCCTCGACGCGGCGGGCTCCACGCTCGAGCGCCTCAAGGGCAAGAACGTCGAGCTGGGCTCGGAGCTGGCATCCATGCAGTCCCGCCTGGCCGAGCTCCGCGCGCAGCAGGCTGCGATCCTCGCCCGCGAGGCCAAGCAGCGCGCGCTCCTGGAAGAGTTCCGGACGATGATCGAGGCGGGTGATCTCGCGGTGGAGATCCAGGGCGGTCGCGTCCTTCTGGTCCTCGAAAACGACGTCCTGTTCGAGAGCGGCAAGGCCGAGGTCAAGTCCTCCGGCAAGCGCGTCTTGCGCGCGGTCGGCAAGACCCTCGCCTCGAAGAGGAACCTCGAGCTGCAGGTCGGCGGCCACACCGACACGAGCCCGATTCACTCTGAGCGTTTCCCCTCGAACTGGGAGCTGTCGACAGCACGCGCGGTCGAGGTGGTCCACCTGCTGGAGGCCGAAGGGATCGCGCCCGAGCGCCTCTCCGCCGCCGGCTACGGCGAGCATCGCCCCGCGGCGTCGAACGAAGAGCGAGAAGAGCGCGCCAAGAACCGCCGCATCGAGATCGCGCTGGTGCCAGACCTCGAGGAAGTCCTGGCCGACCCGCCCAAGAACGCCTGCACCGCCTCCGAACCCACCGAGGGTTGCTCAGGCTGATTGCGAAGCGGGCTCCGCGTCGATCTCGACCGAGGGTCGACGCTCCTCGACGAACGCGGTCGCGGCGACCAGGTCCTCCGGAGGCACGAACGCAGCGACCTCATCGAGCGCGCCTGCTCGCTCGAGCGGAGCGCCGAGGTGGAGCGCGCAAGCCTTCGCGACCAGCGCGACGAAGCCGCTCGGTGCCGACACCAGGCGAAGCAGATCGGGAATGCAGGCGACCGCGCCGATCCGCGCCGCGACGAGCGCCGCGAGCGGACGAGGGTCGGCCGATGTGACCTCACGCGATCGAAGGATGGCGCGCAGACGCATCGACGAGCCGTGCCACGAGCTGGCGTCACTGGCCCCGCGATAGCCCATGACTGGCGCGACCACGCCGGAGTCCCGAGGCGCATCGACCAGGCGCAACGCAGACTCGGCGAGATCCGCGAACAACGGCGATGCCGCCTCGACCATGAAGGCCCGCTCTCCGTCGAGGTCCTCGGCGACGGGGCAGGCGCTCTCGGCGCCCCATCGCTCGCGATTGCCGACGGCGCTCTCCAGACCGACCGATCCGGCCGCGATACCGGTCAGGCGGTCACGCGCCGTCGAGACGGTCACGGCGCTTTCAGTGACCACCGACGTCGCCCCGTCCTTGCCGTGCCGCACGTCGAGCTCCACGTCGCGCACCGCGTGCCATGGAATAGCGCGGAGATCCCCGCCCGTCACGACGAGCACGCCCCACGGCACCACCACGAGCGAGCCCTTGGTCGCTCGGTCGGCGAGCATTCGACGGGCCGCGCCGAAGGTCGCGAACGTCGCCGCACCGGCCCAGGCCGCCTCCAGCGCGCCGCCGTGGAGGGCCGCGCCGGCGATGGCCAGGATCGTCGCAGCGGGCACGACCGCGCGCTCCACACGCGATCTGTCGCGGAGAGCGAGGCCTACGTACCGAAAATCCGGCGGCGGCGCGCGCACCCGACAAGTGTAGCGCGCCCGAGGGTAAGAGCAGAGGGCCCGAGAGGCCCCCCTCTGCGATCACTCCGCCGGCGGTTCCGCCGGTTGGATGTCGGGATTGGGCTCGGGCGGGGGCCGGCTCGCGCTCTGGTCGCGCCCTTGCTCGTCGGTGTTGTCCTCCTGGACGCCGAGGAGCTGATTGAGCAGCGAGTTGATGCGGAAGGCGAGGCCTCCCAGCATCGGATGCTCGAGCTCGATGCGAAGCTCCGGCTTGCCATTGATGATGGCGAGCAGGATGTCTTCCATGTCCGTGATGGGCCGCGAGATCCACTGATCGAAGAGAGATGCGGCGATGATCACCAGCACGAGCCCGAGCGCCGTCACGCCGGCGATGGGGAGGAACAGCTTGTCGATCGTGACGCCCCCGCGAGGCGCAGCGATCGCGACGAGCACCGCGCGGCGGCCGTCGCCATAGCCCTCGAGGTTGCGACCGACCCCCACGTGGCCTTCGGGGAAGCCCGCGAGATCGAGCGACTGCCCGGTCTCGAGCACCTTCAGGACGCCGTCGGAGCCGGGCTTCGCCTCGACCGCCGAAGCCAGGGCACCCGCATTCGAAGACTTGGCCACGACCTGCACGCCGGCGTCGGACTTGACGGCGAGCACGAGTGCTTCGCCGCTGGTCTTGGTGCTCGCAGCGGTCACGCGCTCGTCGTTGATGAGCGATGCAACGACGAGTGCGCCGAGGAGCTTGCCGTCCTCGCTGCGGACCGGAGCGTACGACGCGAAGTACTGCTCGCTCCGCGCCTTGTCGATCCAGACGTCGCTGCCGGGAACGCCTGCGTCGAGAGCTGTCTTGAGGTTGGGGTACACCTTGGCGAGATCGTCGCCGCGCATCAGACCCGAGCCGTTGCGTCCGAGGACGACGCCCTTTTCGTCCGTGATGCAAACGAGCGCGGGCTGGATCCCCTGAAGGTCCGCGGAGGTCGCGCCGGCTTCACGAACGCCGTTGGCGGCTTCGGTGGCCGCGTCGCCCTTGGCGCGATCGGTACCCAGACTGAAGGGCTGACGCACCTTCGCGTCGAGCGCCCGTGCGGCGAGCCATCGCTCGGTCGCCAGACCCTCGACCCTGATCTGGGCGGCGGCGGCCGTCAGTGCACGTGTCGCGACCGCTGGATCAGCGGCGTTGCCGATCGCGGCGCGCGCCAGGATGTATGACAGGCCGCCCACCAGCAGGACGACGACCGAGAAAACGGCGATCAGTTTGAGCCGCATCCGCGCTCCCTCCCCATGGCAAGCATTGGGGCGACCCTATCACTTTCGACCCGCGGCGAAACAACCCACGACCTGTCGATCCTCGGGAGGCCATGCTAGGAGCCAGCGACCGGCACCCTCGACCCGTGCGAAGCGCCCCTCCCGCCATGGAAACAGCGACGGAAGCGACGTCCGATTCCGACGGGCTCGCTAGCGCCGAGGCGCGACGAGGCTTCGTCGTCGTCGACGATCCGCTCTTCGACGAACATCGTTCGCCGGGCTACCACCCCGAGCGGCCGGAACGGCTGCTGGCGGCGCGCCGCGCTCTCGCGGCCTGCGAAGAGGGCGGGTTGCGCACGGTGAGGCTCGCTCCGCGCGACGCGACCGACGACGAGCTGTCGCGGGTGCATGGTGGGGCCTACCTCGAGGCGCTCCACAAGATGCGGGGCCTCAAGACCGCCATCGACGACGACACGTTCGTCGGTCCGCGCTCGGTGGAGGCGGCGATCCGCGCCGCCGGCGGTGGCCTCGCGATGGTCGACGCCCTGATCGACGGCATCGAGGGCGCGCCTCGGCTCGGCTTGGCCGTGGTCCGTCCCCCCGGCCACCACGCCCGCCCCGACCACGGGATGGGGTTTTGCCTCATCAACAACGTCGCAGCCGCGGCCCACCACGCGCTGTCTCGCGGGCTCACTCGCGTCGCCGTGGTCGACTGGGATGTGCACCACGGCAACGGGACGCAGGACATCTTCTACCGCGAGCCACGCGTCCTCTTCACATCGCTCCACCAGTGGCCCATGTACCCGGGGACCGGCGCGACCAGCGAGAGCGGGGCCGGTGATGCGGTGGGGACCACGTTGAACGTTCCGATGTCCAGCGGCGCCAACGATGCGGCTTACGCCCTCGCCTTCGAGCAAGTGGTCGTGCCCGTGCTCGAGCACTGGGAGCCCCAGCTGGTGCTCATCTCGGCAGGCTTCGACGCGCATGCTCGCGACCCCCTCGCCGACATGGCCCTGTCGACAGAGGCCTTCCGCGCGATGGCTGGCTCCCTCGCTCGGGTTGCACGCGCCACGGCGGGCGGGCGGATGGGATTTTTTCTCGAGGGCGGCTACGATCTCGCAGCGCTCGAGGCGAGCCTCGTCGCCACGATCGAAGGGGCGTTGGGGACCTCCGTTGGTCCTCCGGCCAGCGCCCCGACGGCCGCAGCGCGGGCGAACCTCGATGGCACCCACGTCGCCGACGTGGCTCGGGCGCGGAGCGCCGCGGCCCTCCATCATCGTCTCTGAGCCGTCCTGCTCGCCGTTTCGGGGCGGGCCGGACGGTCCTTTACGCAAAAGGAATTGCGCGGCGATCGCCTCTGAGTATGCTGCGCGGCGCGACACCCCTCGGGGCGCTTGCAGTGGGCCCTTCTGGGCAGTCTGGTGGGCGTAGCTCAGTCGGTAGAGCACCGGGTTGTGGTCCCGGTTGTCGCGGGTTCAAGCCCCGTCGTCCACCCCAGTCGGGCCTTCGGGCCCTGTGGGCCTGAATCCCAGGCCCTCAGCACCCGTGTTGGAGGCCCATGCCTTTCGCGGCGCCGCTTGGCACCACCCTCGTGGGTCCGCTCGGCGCAGGTAGCACGTGCGACGTCGCGCGGGTCCGCACCGACGCGGGCCTCTCCGTCGCGTGCAAGCGACTGTTGCCGCAACACCGAACGTCGCATGCGGCGCGCGTTGCGCTGGCGCGCGAGGCACGTGCTCTGGAGCTTGCACGGCATCCCTCGATCCCCGTGCTGATCGGCGTCGGCAGCGACGCGTGTGGCCCCTTCGTGCTCGAGAGCCTGGTCGAGGGGCCGAGCCTTCGCGAGGTGAAGGCTCACTGGCGGGGTCGGGTCCCGTTCACACTCGCCTGCCATGCCAGCGCGGAGGCTGCGCGCATCCTCCGCGAGCTGCATGCCCTGGCCGACGAAGGCGGTCCCGTCGCGCTCGTCCACGGAGACGTCGCGCCGGACAACCTGCGCCTCGGAGCCTTCGGCGCCGTCGGCATCCTCGATTTCGGCCATGCCCGTACCCGCAGCTTCACACGGGATCTCGACACGGGCGCCCTGGGAACGCCCCCTTACCTCGCGCCGGAGCTGGTGCGCGGCGAGGCTGTGCCCACGGCGAGCACCGACGTCTACGCCCTCGCCGCGACGGCGGCCTGGCTCCTCCTCGACGGCGAACAGCCGCTGGTCGGCGCATCGAACGACGCCGCGATGTGGCTCGAGATCGGCGAGCGCGGGCTCGACCCGGCTCGATTCGCCGCGCTGCCGAACGCCCTCGTTGGCGTTCTCTCGGCGATGCTTCGGCCTGATCCGGCGGCTCGGCAGGTCGACCTCGCCACGCTGGAGCGCACGCTCGCCTCGATCCGACCGGGCTGACCGTCTGATCGCACGCCGCCGTCGCGGCTCTGTGCTGGCCTGTCGCGCTCGTCTCCCTTGAGGCGTGGCCCGTCTGCGTGCAGGTTGTCGTCCGTGAAAACGGATACCCGCGGACGCCGCTTCGGCCTCGACACGCTCGCGATCCACGCCGGCCAGCCACCCGACTCGGTGAGCGGCGCCGTGATGACCCCGATCGTTCTTTCCAGTACGTTCGCCCAGGACTCGCCGGGCGCGCACAAGGGCTTCGACTACTCACGGAGCGGCAACCCTACCCGCAACGCGCTCGAGGCCTGCCTCGCTGCGCTCGAGGGCGCTCCTCACGGTTTCGCTTTCGCAAGCGGCCTCGGCGCCGAGACGACCCTCTTCCACACGCTCGCTCCAGGCGATCACGTGCTGGCCGGCGACGATCTCTACGGCGGCACGTTCCGCCTCCTCGATAAGGTCATGAAGCCGCAAGGCATCCAGTCGAGCTTCGTCGATCTGTCGAACCTCGATCGCGTCCGCGAAGCCTTCCAGCCGACCACCAAGCTGGTCTGGCTGGAGACGCCAACCAATCCGATGTTGAAGATTTTCGACATCGCCGGGATCGCCGCGATCGCCCACGAAAAAGGCGCCAAGCTGGTGGTCGACAACACGTTCGCCACACCGATTCTCCAGCAGCCGCTCGAGCTCGGCGCCGACGCCGTCCTGCACTCGACGACCAAGTACATCAACGGGCACTCCGACGTCGTCGGCGGCGCTCTAGTCACCCGCGACGAGGAGCTCGCGCAGCAACTGCGCTTCCTTCAGAACGCGATGGGCGCCGTCCCCAGCCCTTTCGATTGCTACATGGTCCTGCGCGGCGTGAAGACCCTCGGCGTCCGCGTGCGCCAGAGCTGCGCTTCGGCCCGGGTCATCGCCGAGCGCCTGAGCGAGCACCCCGCAGTCGAGCGCGTCCACTACCCCGGGCTCGCTTCACACGGTGGGCACGACCTCGCGCGCCGTCAGATGAAGGACTTCGGCGCGATGATCTCGGTCGTGGTGCGCGGCGGCCTGCCGAAAGCGAGCTCGACGCTCTCCAAGCTCCTGGTCTTCGCGTGCGCCGAGAGCCTCGGGGGCGTCGAGTCACTCGCCGAGCACCCAGCCATCATGACCCACGCGTCCGTTCCCGCGGAGTCCCGCAAGACGCTCGGCATCGACGACGGGCTCATCCGCCTCTCGGTCGGACTGGAAGACCTCGAAGACCTCTGGACGGACCTGGCCGAAGCCCTCGCCTGACGCCGGCCGACGGCCGACCTTCGCGGCTGGGTCAGCGCCTGCAGAGACTTCCGAGGGCAGGTCGGGTTGCCCGCCTTTGGTGGTCTCGGCTAGAACCTCGACTGAGGTTCCTTCATGCGCCCCATCCGCTTCGCCATGGCTTTCCCGCTCGTCGTCCTCGCCGCCGCGTTCTCAGGCGCCTGCAGTGACCCGGTGCCGCTGATCCCGCGCGGCGCCTGGTCGCTGACCTTCGAGTCCAGCACCGCCCAGTGCGACGTCTCGGCGCACCCCGCCGCGGTAGGCACGGTCGCCGCAAAGGGCGAGCTCGATCTCAAGGCCGACGGCAGTGACGAGGCCGACGTCAGCTGCGAGGTGAAAGCCTCGGGGGGCGGCTTCGATGTCTCGGGCAAGGTCCGCTTCAAGGGCCAGTATCTGTCCCTGAAGATCCCCGAGCTGAGGAAGGATGCGACCTCGGACGAGCCCAGCGTCGGCGAGGTGGAGTTCGTGACCGGCAAGACCGTGGAGATCTACCGCGGCGACTGCAACTTCTACTTCGTCGAGGACCAGCTCGTCGACGCAGGCAACGTCTGGGGCACCTTCCAGTGTTCCGAGGTCCTCGCCGGCGAAAGCTCCTGTGGCGTCCAGGTCGGCTACTTCGCGTTCGAAAACTGCATCGGTACGTCGACCGACGAGGAGGAATCTTAGCCGCTCCACCTAGCTAGCTAGGAGGGCGGCGGTGGCACGAGGGTGTCCTGCGTACGCGCTGCGCCCTCGGCGACGCTCCCCACGCGCAGGACGATCACGGTGACGTTGTCCTCGCCGCCGTGATCGTTTGCCGCGTCCACCAGGCGAAGACAGGCCAGCTTGGGCTCCGGCGACGTCGAGAGGATCGCGAGGATCTCCTCGTCGGTGAGCATCCCCGACAGCCCATCTGAGCACAGGACATACACATCGCCCTCGGCGACCTCGAACGAGCCGACGTCGACGTTCACGCTGTCTTGCACGCCGAGGGCGCGCGTGACGACGTTCTTTGGCAGCTCGGCGCGCTGCTCCTCTGGCAGGTCCGGCATCGCCGCGAGGATCTCGCTCACCAGCGAATGGTCCCGCGTGAGCTGCTCGATCTTTTCGTCGCGGACCCGATAGGCGCGGCTGTCACCGACGTGCGCGATCGCCAGCCGCCGACCATCCTTGGAGAACGTCGCCCCCACCACCGTGGTCCCCATCCCGCGGAGATCCTGGTTGGTGATGCTCCGCTCGAAGACGAGCCGATTCGCGAGACGGATGCCGGTGGTGAGCCGGTTCTCCTCCTCCGTCATCTTGACGTTGAACCCCGAAGGCCACGTCGCGTCTTCGTGGTCAGTCTGGCGGAAGAAGTCGCTGACAGCTTGCGTCGCGAGCTGGCTTGCGACGTCGCCGGCGCTGTGGCCGCCCATGCCGTCAGCGACCACGTAGAGCCCGTGGTCCTCGAGGAGAGCGAAGCTGTCCTCGTTGTGCTCGCGCTCGCGGCCCACGTCGGTCAGCGCCGCCGCCACAACGTGCGCTTGAGATCCACGGCCCTCTCGCATTCCCTCTGGGACCCCCATGAGCAGCGAGCGTCCCCCCTCGCCCACCAACCTGTCAAGGCGCCCCGACGAAGTCGCCGTTCGGGCGAGGGTCGCCCGGCGAGGATCAGACCTCGAGCAGGTCTTTCTCTTTGCCCGCGATGACCGCGTCGACCGCCTTGATGCCCTCGGCGACGACGTCCTCGATCTTCTTCTTGCCGCGGTCGGCTTCGTCCTGGCTGACGCCCTTGTCGAGCTGGTCGACCATCTCGTTGGCTTCGCGACGGTGCTTGCGGATGGCGACCTTGCACTCCTCCGCAGTCTTGCGGACCGACTTGACGAGATCCTTGCGCCGCTCCTCGGTGAGCGCCGGGATCGGGATGCGCAGCAGATCCGCGTCGACCTGCGGGTTCAGTCCGAGATCGCTCTCGCGAATCGCCTTGTCGACCGCCTTGACCTGGCTCTTCTCCCACGGCTTCACCGTGAGGAGCCGAGGCTCGGGGACGCTGATGTTCGCCATCTGCGACAGCGGCGTCGGCGTGCCGTAGTAGTCGACACGCACCGCGTCGAGCATCGAAGGGTGGGCGCGACCGGTGCGAACGCGTGCGAGATCGCGACGCAGCGCCTCCATCGCCTTTTCGATCGACGCTCGCAGGTCCTTGAGCACGTCCTCCAGCATGGTCCGAATCTCCTGGTGCCCGACTATTACCGTCCGTCGGGGGCGCGAAGCTTACCACGCGGCTGTACGCCGTCGTCGAGGCTTGCGCACCCTGGGGGTTCGCGGATTCACTGCGGCTGTGAACCACCGCGACAGGGCAGAGGCTTGAGCACCGGCAAGGCTCCGGAGCTCGATTGGCGCGCGTTCGACGTGCTGGTCGTCGACGACGAGGAGGACAACCTCGACGCGTTTCGCTTTTCTTTCCGCAAGACCTTCACGCTTCACTACGCGCTGGGTGGCGGGGTGGGCCTGGACCGCCTCGACACCCTCGATGCCGCGGTGGTCGTGAGCGATCAGCGCATGCCGGGCATGAGCGGCATCGACTTTCTCAAGCGCGCCAAAGAACGCCGCCCCGACACCGTGGGCATCCTGCTGACCGCCTATGCCGACCTGCCGGTGCTGGTCGAAGCCATCAACTCGGGCGCCGTCGATCGCTACATCCACAAACCTTGGGACTCCAAGGAGCTGACGCTCGTGCTCAAGCAGGCCATCCGTCAGTTCGCGACGGTGCGCGACAACCGTCGCCTGCGCGACCAGCTCGCTCACTATGCCGGCTACCTCGAACGCGAGCAGCGCGACCCACTCGACTACGGCCTGCTCGCCGGTCAGAGCCCGGCCATGGTGGAGGTGGGGCGGCGCATCGAGGAGGTCGCAGGGACCTCGACTCCGGTGCTCATCGAGGCGGAGCCCGGCTGCGAACAGGAGGTCGTCGCCCGGGCCATCCACATCGGCTCGCCCCGGGAGCACGCCCCCTTCGTGCGGGTCACATGCGCGGCGTTCCGGGGTGAGGCGCTGGAGCGCGAGCTCTTCGGGTGGCGCCGCGGCGCATTCGAGGGTGCGTTCGACGATCGTGCCGGCCGCTTCGAGGTCGCCGATCGCGGCACCCTCTTCCTCGATGCCCCGGAGATGCCGGCCCCCGCGCTGCAAGCGCGCTTTCTGCGAGCGCTCGACGAGAGCATCGCCGAGCGGGTGGGCAGCACCGACCCCATTCCGACGGACGCGCGTCTCGTGGTGTCCCTACCCGATTCGATCGAAGCGACCTGGCCCGGCCTCATTCCCGAGCTCGCCTCGCGTCTCGGCGTGTTTCCCATTCGCATTCCCCCCTTGCGCGAACGCCGGGAAGACATCGTGACCCTGGCCGAGCATTTTCTCCGCAAGTACGCGCGGCGCAATGCCCGCGCCGCGACATCCCTCTCGAGCGACGCGAAGACCGCCCTGCTCGGCTACGACTTCCCTGGCAACGCTCACGAGCTGGAGAACGTCATCGAGCGCGCCGCGATCCTCGCGCGCGGCGACGAGATCCAGGCCGAGCATCTGGCATTTGGTCCGCGCCACACCACGGCGCGGGCTCCCGCGAAGAAGCCCGAGGAATCGACCGGCACAGCCGAGGCTGCCAGCCCGGAGGGCGCGCGTGCATTGGACGAGCGCCTCGACGACCTGGAGCGCAACGAGCTCCTCCTCGCCCTCGCTCGTTGCAATGGCAACAAGGCCGAGGTGGCGCGTTCCCTCGGCATCCAGCGGACGACGCTCTACTATCGATTGAAGCGTCTCGGCATCGACGCTTGAAGGCGCCGGCGCTCGCTCCCCCGGCGCTCGCTCCCCCGGCGCTCGCTCCCCCGGCGCTCGCTCCCCCGGCGCTCGCTCCCCCGGCGCTCACCCCGCTCCCGCGCGCCTTCTTTGCGCGAGAAGTGCTGTTCCTGGCGCGCGCGCTGGTCGGCCAGATCCTGGTGCATCACTCGCCCGAGGGCTCGACCGCGGGCCGCATCGTGGAGACCGAAGCCTATCGCGGTCCGCTCGACCTCGGCGCGCACAGCGCGCGCGGCCGACGCACCGCCCGCGTCGCCGCGATGTGGGGCGAGGCCGGCCACGCCTACATCTATTTCATTTACGGAATGCATTGGGCCTTCAACGTGGTCGCCGGCAAGGTCGAGCAGCCCCACGCCGTCCTGATCCGCGCATTGGAGCCGACCCTGGGCCACGACCTGATGGCCCGACGCCGCGGCCTCTCCCAAGGCGACCGGAACCTGACCAGCGGACCGGGCAAGCTCTGCGCGGCGATGGGGATCGACAATCGCCACTACGGCGTGCCCCTCTTCGAGCCGCACCTCTTCATCGCCGCGGGAAAGCGAGCGGCGCCGCTCGGGCGGGGAGCCCGCATCAACATCGACTACGCCGGCGATTGGGCGGACAAACCCTGGCGTTTCTGGGAACGCGGCAACCGCTGGGTCAGCGTCAAGCCGCGGGATTGAAGGATGACCGCGCCGACGCGCAAGCGAACGATACCCTTCGGAGGCCCTTCGGAGGCGTCGGCATCAGGACAGCGAGGATTCCAGGACCGCGGGTTGACGCCTTAAGCGAACTCTCGTCGTTTGGCGCCGCCAGCAGCCCCTACTGGGCGGGCAGCGAAGAGGAGCCTGCATCATGACGACGATCCGACGCGCAAGCGACCGCGGCCACGCCCAGCATGGCTGGCTGGACAGCCACCACACGTTCTCTTTCGCGGACTACCACGACCCGCGGCACATGGGCTTCAGCGCGCTGCGCGTGATCAACGAGGACCGCGTCGCGCCCGGACAGGGCTTCGGCGCCCACAGCCACAAGGACATGGAGATCATCTCCTACGTCCTCGAGGGCAAGCTCGAGCACAAGGACTCCATCGGCACGGGCAGCGTCATCGAGCCCGGCGACGTCCAGCGAATGAGCGCTGGCACCGGCGTCCGCCATAGCGAGTTCAATGGGTCCAAGACCGACCCCGTCCACTTCCTCCAGATCTGGATCCTGCCCGACAAGTCGGGGCACGCCCCCGGCTACGAGGAGAAGCGCTTCACCGACGAGGACAAGCGCGGGCGCCTGCGCCTGGTCGCCTCGAGTGACGGCCGCGACGGCAGCGTCACCGTCCATCAGGACATGAGCCTCTTTGCCGGTCTTTTCGACCAGGGCGAGCGTGCGACGTTCGAGGTGATTCCCGGTCGCACCGCCTGGGTTCACGTCGCGCGCGGCGAGGTCACGGTGAACGGCGAGGTCCTGCGAGCGGGCGACGCCCTGTCGACCGAAGCGGCCGGCCCACTCGCGATCGCCGGCGGCACGGCGAGCGAGGTGCTGGTCTTCGACCTTCCGTGAGGTCGAGCCCGCACCCCTGATCGCTCAAGGCTTGGGGTGGGCCATCAGGAAGCGCAGCACCTGCTCGCCGAAGTCAGCGGCGAGCAGCGGCTGGTGGAGCCCGCCTTGGACGGTCCACAGCTCGACGCTGCTTTCCGCGTCGCAGCCGTCGTAGCGGTCCGCGTCGGAATCGACGCCGACCGGCGCGACGATGTCTTCGGCAAAGGCCGAACGCGTCGGCGTCTCGTCGCACCCGTCGTAGGCAGCCCAAGTGGCCGCCGTCTGCGTCGCCGACGGGAAAGCCTCGAGGCCGATGAAGCCACCCAGGTAGGGCACCACCGTGTCCGAGGTTCCGTGAATCTCGAGGATCGACACCGGCTCGCTCGGCGCGCAATCGGCGGCATCGAGCTCGGTCGCCCCCGAGAGGCTCACGATAGCGGCGATTCGCGAAGCCTCGTCGCACGCCATGCGATAGGCCATGAACCCACCATTGGAATGGCCGAGCAGGTACACCCGTCGGGGATCGATCTCGATCCGAGTCGCGATCTCGTCGATGAGGCCACTCAAGTAGCCGACGTCATCAGGCTGGTTGTCATAGTTGTCACAGCACGCCGCCGTGGCATTCCAGTAGCGCGAGGTCGTCACGTCCATCAGGCCGTCGGGTGCCGCGGTGATCACGCCCTGGGCCTCCGCCGCGTCGCCCAGCGCGAAGTACGCCTCGGCCAGCGCACCGCTGCTGGCATAGCCGTGAAGCAGGATCAGCAGCGGCGCCGGCTCGCCGTCGAAGCTGCCCGGAACGTGAACGGTGACCGGGCGGTCGCCGCCGGCCTCGAAGTCGTCGACCTCCACCATGCCGGTGCTCGAGCTTCCGCCTTCGCCGGCGGAGCCAGCGCCACGTCCCCCGACGCCGGCGCCGCCATCGCCTGCAGCACGGCTGCCCGAGGCGCTGCCGCCACTTCCGTCGCTGCTTGCGCTGCCCGCACCGCTGCCACCGTAGCCGGACGCCGAGGTGTCGCTGCCGGACGGAGAGCAAGCCACGAGCCCCACGGTCAGAAGAGCCCATCGTGCGACGCCGTACTGCATCCCGACGTCATCCTCCGGGCGCATGCCGAAGGAAAGGGGCGCGCGGCGTGATCAGGATCGCGGGCACAGCTGGGCAACCGGGCCCCGGAGGAACGACGCGAACCTCACAACGGCTCGTCGACTGGCGCGCCACCCGCGCGAACCGCGGCCAGCGCCGCCTCGGTGCTCACCACGACCTGCTCCGACTCTTCCACATCATTCGGCCAATGCGGTGAAAAGCGCAGGTAGCCGTCAGGGGTGG
>Ga0105046_10002446_pt1 | contig 29291 bp, 18 predicted proteins | sample MAT03_FD_78385 | JGI IMG/M metagenome (GOLD analysis project Ga0105046, IMG submission 78385) | Freshwater microbial communities from Lake Fryxell liftoff mats and glacier meltwater in Antarctica - MAT-03 (megahit assembly) | ecosystem: Environmental > Aquatic > Freshwater > Ice > Liftoff... | reverse complement strand
TTTGATTTAACAAGGCAAATGCTGGCAGCCAATGGGTATGCCGTGGTGGCCGTAAACTACCGTGGCAGCAATGGTCGGGGAATTGATTTTTCCAAAGCCATTTATGCAGATTGGGGAAATAAAGAAGTGCTGGATATACAAGGAGCAGCCGATCACTTAATCAGTAAAGGAATAGTGGATGGCAACAGTATGGGTATCGGTGGCTGGAGCTATGGCGGCATACTTACCAATTATACCATTGCAAAAGATACCCGATTCAAAGCGGCTGTTAGTGGTGCAGGCAGTGCTTTGCAATTGTCCATGTACGGTGTTGATCAATACATTTTACAATTGGATAATGAACTAGGCCAGCCCTGGAAAGACAACAACTATGAAAAATATTTAAAGCTATCGTATCCATTTCTGCATGCAGATAAAATTAAAACTCCTACCTTGTTTATGACTGGCGAAAAAGATTTTAATGTACCTGCTGTTGGCAGTGAGCAGATGTACCAGGCCCTGCGATCTATTGGAACACCCACCGAACTGATTGTTTACCCGGGACAGTTTCATGGTATTACCGTGCCGGCTTTTCAAAAAGACCGGTTTGAAAGATATATTCAGTGGTTTGATAAATATTTAAAGGCAAAGGGATTTTAAAAGAACATAATTTGCAGCAAATGAAACCCATCAAAAATATTTTTATGAAGTTTATTATCATTTCCCTCTCCATAATTTTTTTATCAGCCTGCGGTGGCAAAGCAGATAAGAAGGAAACTCCCGGCACCGATACTACTGCTCAATCAACTCCACCAGTTGTAACAAACAGTACAGATACAATGGTAGTTGATAAAAATGCTGCTGTGTATTATATTCCAGATTCTAACCAGATGGAAAAATGGAAAATGAAAGCGGGGGAAAGGGATTTTGCTACAGTAGAAGATGATTGGTCTTCATATATGAACAGTTCCAACGAATATTTAAAAACTACTAACCTTCCCGTACAGGATGCTTCCGGCAAAAAAGTATTGAAGTTTGTAAAAGCGGATAAGTCAGTAACGCTGGTCGGGTTAGATACACTGAGTAATTTTTGGGGTTTTTATTTATTCAGCACCAGCAAAGAACCGGAATTTGCCGATATTATTATGATGGAAGAGGCGTATAAGAAATATTTTAAGTAACAGCTAATCATTCTTTTCTCAAAATTGTTCCTCAACTTTAGGCTGAAATGAAAATTTTATCTGCCGGAGAAATACGTCTTTGGGATCAATATACGATTGAACAGGAACCCATCGCTTCCATCAGCCTGATGGAAAGAGCCGCAGGCAAATGTGTGGAATGGTTATTACAACAATACCCAGATGCCGCTTCCTTTGGCATTTTCTGTGGCAAAGGGAATAATGGTGGTGATGGCCTTGTTATTGCGAGAATGCTGATTGAAAATAAATACCCGGTAACAATCCATATTCTTGAATTTGGGCACCTGGGAACAAATGATTTTCAAACCAATCTTGCCAGGTTACATAAGTTTCCACAAGCAGATATTCATTTTATACAATCAGAAGAAAATTTTCATCCGTTTCCAGCGGGGCAAATAATTATTGATGCCTTATTTGGTTCAGGATTAAACCGCCCATTAGAAGGAGTAACAGCCAACCTCGTTGAACACATCAATAACTCCCGATGCGAAATTGTTGCCATTGATATTCCAAGTGGCTTGTTTGTTGATCGTTCTTCAAAAGGAGCAACAACTATTCTTGCTGATCATACGATAAGTTTCCAGTGTTATAAACCGGCTTTTCTTTTTGCAGAAAATGAAGAAGCTGTTGGCGAAATTCATATCCTCGATATTGGTTTGCACAATGACTTTTATAAAAAAGTAACCAGTCGTTTTGAATTACTGGATGATACTATCATCCATTCCATTTACAAACCAAGAAAAAGGTTTTCACATAAGGGGATCTATGGTCATGCACTGCTGGTAGCGGGCAGTTATGGCAAGACCGGGGCAGCCGTATTATCAGCAAAAGCTTGTCTTAGAAGCGGTGTTGGCCTTCTTACTTGTCATATTCCTAAATGTGGTTACGATATTTTACAGTCAACTGTGCCCGAAGCAATGGTGATGACAGATTTCAATTCATCTTTTAATACAAAAGTGGAGGATGACCTGACAAAATACGAAGCCATTGGCATTGGCCCCGGCATCGGCACTGCATCAGAAACAAAAATAATGCTGCAGCAAATTTTCGATGCTTACCGGAGTCCTGTTGTGTTAGATGCAGATGCATTAAATATTATGGCTTCGCAAAAAGATTTACTCAAACTAATTCCTGCCGGTTCTATACTTACACCACATCCAAAAGAATTTGAAAGATTGTTTGGTGAAACCGCTAATGAATTTGACCGGGTGCTACTGGCATTGCAAAAAGCAAAAGAACTGAATTGCATAATCGTATTAAAAGGACACCATACTTTTATTGCGACTACAGACGGCAAAGGTTTCTTTAATGCTACCGGCAACCCGGGCATGGCCACTGGTGGTAGTGGTGATGTACTGACCGGGATACTAACCGGCCTTTTAGCACAAGGTTACAGTGCTGTTGAAACGGCTATTCTTGGTGTTTACCTGCATGGTGTGGCAGGAGATTTGTCAGCGAAAGAGCTTTCAATGGAAGCAATGATAGCAAGCGACATTTCCGATAATCTTGGGAGTGCTTTTTCAACCTTAACATCCTGATTTTAAAGCCCCTTTAGAGCCTGTTCCATGTTTGCGGGAGGTTTGGGGTATTTCCCTGCCTTACCCTATCTTTGCCGCCCGGCGAAAAAGCCGCTTTTGCTATTAATTTTTGATTAAGAATCAACTCGTATGGACAAATTGATTTATCTCGTTCCCATGATGGGCCTTATTGGTCTTCTTTACACCATTGTCAAATTCAGGTGGGTGGCAAAACAAGATGCCGGTACTGACCGCATGAAAGAAATCAGCAACTACATTGCTGAAGGTGCAATGGCTTTTTTGAAAGCTGAATGGAAAATCCTGGGCTACTTTGTTGCTATCGTTGGCATTTTGCTGGCAGTAATGACTACGGCCAATCCACACTCCCACTGGTCTATTGCTATTGCATTTGTAGTGGGTGCTGTATTAAGTGCTTTCGCCGGTTTTATCGGTATGAAAGCCGCAACAAAAGCCAATGTTCGTACTGCACAGGCAGCCCGTACCAGTTTAAGTAAAGCCTTAAATGTATCATTTACTGGAGGTGCTGTGATGGGTGTTGGTGTTGCAGGTCTGGCAGTAATGGGTCTTGGTGGTTTGTATATTGTATTAAAACAAGTATTTGCGCCGGATGCGGCTATCGATTCCGAAGAAATGTTCAGGACAATTGAAGTGCTGACAGGTTTTTCTCTCGGTGCTGAATCTATTGCACTGTTTGCAAGAGTGGGTGGCGGTATCTATACAAAAGCTGCTGACGTAGGTGCTGATTTGGTGGGTAAAGTAGAAGCCGGTATTCCTGAAGATGATCCAAGAAATCCTGCTACTATTGCTGATAATGTTGGTGACAACGTAGGTGATGTAGCCGGTATGGGTGCCGACCTTTTTGGTTCTTATGTAGCAACCGTTCTCGCAACAATAGTTTTAGGTCAGCAAACAACAGTTATCAGTTCTGATGATACGTTAGCTGGTTTTGCACCTGTTTTACTTCCAATGCTGATAGCCGGTATCGGTATTTTATTTTCTATCGTTGGTACATTATTCGTTCGCATCAGCGAAACGGCCGGTATCAATACACATACAGTACAAAAGGCATTGAACATGGGCAACTGGGGTTCGATGGTTCTTACTGCCATTGCTGCCTTAGGATTAGTGTACTGGTTGGTACCTGAAGCAATGGAATTAAGAGGTGTAATATTTACCAAGTGGGGAGTGATGGGAGCAATAGCTGTCGGGCTTGCCGTTGGTGCATTAATGAGTATCATCACGGAGTATTATACAGCCATGGGCAAACGTCCCGTTAACTCTATCATCCGTCAATCATCAACCGGTCATGCCACGAATGTAATCGGTGGTCTGGCAATCGGTATGGAATCTACTTTCTTACCAATATTGGTTTTAGCTGGTGGTATCTGGGGTTCGTATGAATGTGCCGGATTATATGGTGTGGCTATTGCCGCTGCGGGTATGATGGCAACAACAGCTATGCAACTGGCTATTGATGCTTTCGGTCCTATTGCAGATAATGCAGGTGGTATTGCAGAAATGAGTGAATTACCAAAAGATGTTAGAGAAAAAACAGATGTACTGGATGCTGTAGGAAACACTACTGCGGCTTCGGGAAAAGGGTTTGCGATTGCGTCTGCTGCATTAACAGCACTGGCATTGTTTGCAGCCTTTGTTGGTGTAGCTGGTATTTCAGGTATTGATATTTATAAAGCAAATGTATTAGCCTGCTTATTTGTTGGCGGCATGATTCCATTTATATTTTCTTCTTTATGTATCCGTGCAGTTGGTGAAGCTGCAATGGCAATGGTAGAAGAAGTTCGCCGTCAGTTTAAAACCATTCCGGGTATAATGGAAGGTACCGGCAAACCAGAGTATGATAAATGTGTAGCTATCTCTACCAAAGCATCATTAAAGAAAATGATGTTGCCCGGTGCTATTGCTATTATATCACCATTGATAATCGGATTTATGCCCGGCCTTGGTGCAGAAGCTCTTGGTGGTTTCCTTGCCGGTGCTACTGTGTGTGGCGTATTGATGGGAATGTTTCAGAACAATGCCGGTGGTGCCTGGGACAATGCAAAAAAATCATTTGAAAAAGGCGTGGAGATAAATGGTGAGATGTTTTATAAAAAATCGGAACCACATAAAGCATCTGTAACGGGTGACACCGTGGGTGATCCTTTTAAAGATACATCAGGTCCATCTATGAACATCCTTATCAAACTGATGTCCATCGTATCATTAGTAATAGCCCCTACCCTTGCGCAGATAGCTGCTAAAAAACAACCAGCAGCTTTGCCTCCCACTCCGCCACCAACCGGAAAAATAATTAAAGCATCTGAACCCGTTGCTGCTATTAATAAAAGCAATACGGTTCAGTATCAATAGAGAACTCACCAGCCTTCGCCAATTCACCCGCCGAAGTTTTAACGAAGGCGGGGAGCTATGGCTGGTAAATAAAAGCTTAATCATAACCATTACATTAAGTCCTGCTGTTTCTACAGCGGGACTTATTTTTTGGAACACTCTTTTGTATTGTCCATTCCGACGAAGAGCTTGTGCCGAACTTGATTCGGGAAGGAATCTTGGATTATTTCCCCGGCTGCATTGCTATTTTTAGCCCGGTTGTGTCACACTCTTGTGCTTTCTGTTCGCTACTTTGCTTTTGTTTAGCCTTCTTACTTGTCAATAGGTTTTCTTATTTTGCGGATAAATCATTCATGAATAAAAAAGCCATTGCCCGGATCAAAATCAACAAACTCCTGTATCAGGCAGTATTGAGATTTTTTGATAATGAGCAAGAATAACCCACCAAGTAACCGGTAACAAATTGATAAAATAAAAAATGACTACCCGGATAAATGAACCAAGAACAAATCTGAACCACATAGGCACAAAGAAACATACCTGCCCGTCCGGCAGGCGGGGATTTTCACATAGCTCTTATGTGTTTATTCTTTATTTGGCCTATGTTATGTGATTCAAGAACATAGTTTAGTTAAACCGATAGTCACTAAATAAAATGTACACATGAAACCTATTAAAGGAGGGAAACACCCTGTACAAAAAAATGAAGTGGATGAAATGCTGAAACTGATGGCAGACATGCTGAATGGCGGAATGGGTAAACCCAAGCCCAATACCACCGGCATCAGCTATTCCAGCTTGATATTGCAACTGATAAAGCCTTATCAGCAGTCCACTGAAAACATGCCGGTGGAAGAGCTGGAATACCTGCTCGATATGGGGATGACAGCCTGGAACCTTTCTGTTTATAAGCAGCAAAGCGATTTTTTGTATCAGTCATACCTGCAGGCTGTAAATAGCACCGGGCTGATGGACAAAGCCGGTGAAAAATTGCTGAAGCAACTGGAGGCAGATAAAGAAAAACTGTTTGGGCAGTACAATGATATGTTGCTCGAAGATTTTGAAATTACGGAAGATGCTAATGGCCGGTCTGTAATAAACATAATATCCAAACCAGTAGATAATTTTTTACAGGAATCGCTGATGGGTGGGCTGGCCGGCGACACTTTTGAACCATCGGATGATAAAGAGGACAATTTTATGGAAGAGGAAGATGATGAACTTCCGCCTTATGTGCTGCCGGTTATTAACCGTAATGTTGTTATTATAAAGCCCAGGGCTCCTTTTATGGATTGGCTCCGCAAAATGTATTTTCCTGAAGAGCCTCCGCAACTTTCGGGGGAAAGCACTGTTTACCTGCTGCCGGAATATGAAACAGTAAAAGAAACGGAAAAGTATGTAAAGAAAAACTTTGACAGGATTTTCGGCAGCGAACTATGGAGTTGGGATACCGAAGAAAAAAACTGGCCGGCCAAACGCAACTATAAACTATTTACGGAATGGTTCGATATTAAATTTAGCTGCATGGCCTATGACATGGCAAACTACCCCGTGATTAAAGACTAACTACAGCAACAGGTAAGGAATATGAAAGAAAAATTTATACCCGGTATTTATACGTTGGTTCGTGTAGATAATTTCTACGCCTTATTCCTGCCCATAATTAAAATAACAGAATGCCCCGATGCCTCTCTCCCTGCATCGAAATCTTAAAACGTAAAGAATTGTTGTGTACGATGGCTTTACCACTCTTAATACACTATGGATAATATTATAATCAAGTTACTGTATTAGTTAGCCTACCGTGCATTTTTGTTTTCTTCCGGAAGCTGCACTTCTTTATAAGCAGCAGCATCTGCTGTAAACCTTTTCCCAGTATGTTAAGCCATCTTCATAGTGCTGAAGAAAATCAACGGTTGGTTGTTTTACTAAAGAAAGGCAACCAACAAGCCCTTGGCCTTTTATACGATAAATATGCACCGGCTTTGTTCGGCATTATTGTTCGAATTACCAATGATCAGGAACTGGCAGAAAAATTTTACATACTGTCTTTCTGAAAGCCTGGAACGGGAAAGATAGCTATAATGATTCCGGCCTCTCCTTATTTACCTGGTTAATCAATATAGCCCGGCAATCAGCCTTTGAAGCTATGAAGACGACGACAGCTGAAAAAAACTTATCGGGCACTAATATCGTATGTGAGGCACCTGAAAACGGTATTTCCGACAATCAAACCTTTAACCTGGTGTATTATAAAGGATTCACCTTTTCCGAAGCGGCTACAGCACTACATGTACCTGTTTCCGCAGTAACAACTAATATAAAAATGACGATACAAAACAAGCAAGAAAAAAAGCAGACGCATGACAAGTAAACAATTTATTGATTCGGGAATATTGGAGCAATATGTGTTCGGCACTGCCAGCCCTGCTGATATGGAAGAAGTGGAGAGAATGGCAGCCGCTGATCCAATTATCCGGAGTGAAATAGATGCTATTTGCGAAACATTGGAAATACAGGCCATGGCCAATGCTATAGAACCCGGCCCGGGAGTAAAGCTATTTTTAATGGCTGAAATAAATTATACCGAAAGATTAAAAAATGGTGAACCGGTTACTACTCCCCCATTACTGCATGAACAATCAATACCAGCAGACTATGCCGGTTGGCTTAACCGGGACGATATGCAGTACACAGGTACAGAAAATCTTTTTGCAAAAATTATCGGCTACACCCCGGAAGTAATAACCGCCATTATATGGATAAAAACAATTACCTCCCTGGAAATTCATGATGATGAATATAAACGTTTCCTGATAGTGGAAGGCACCTGCAAAATTTTGGTTGGTGATGATACGAGCCATCTGGTTCCCGGCGATTATTTTGCCATTCCCCTTTATAAAAATCATGTAGTAAAAGTTACTTCAGCTATACCTTGCAAAATTATTTTGCAAAGAGTTGCAGCATAATTTCATTGCTTCGTTTTTAGCACTGAAGTTTGATACATGGTTGCCAGCCTTTTGAAGGTTGGCAACCCTACACACTAAATTACTTTTTAACAAATAACTTATAGAAACCCCTTAGACCCGGCAAAAATACCAATGGAATAAAAACAGTTTACTACCGTATCAACACCACCGTTCCCTTTGCTTCCACCTTCTCACCAAAATCACAAGTGCCTTCGGCCAGCCATACAAATACGCCGGAGTCAATCGTAAGTTTATTTTTTGAATCACCTTTCCAGCCAAGCGATGGGGTGTTAGGTGTAAAATTATACCTTTCAAATACTTTGTTGCCCCAGCGGTTGTATACAACCAGCTTGTTGATGATCTTATACCCTTTTGTCAATGGATAAAATATATCATTTAACCCGTCATTATTAGGCGTAAATGCAGAAGGGAACCGGAAGTTGGCACTGCTGCAGGCGACTGTAAGCACAAGGCTGTCTTCCGCTTTGCATCCATTAATACTCGTTACGTTGATCCGGTAAACGGTACTCTGCTCTGCTATACCAGTTGTAACAGGGCATTGTAAACAAGACAGAGAATTAACAGGCGGCGACCATTGATAGCCTGCAATACCAGCACTATAAACGGGAGCTAAAGTAAAAGGACTGGCAGAAGGAATTATTAAATCAAGTCCTGCATTTACAGTTGGCAACGGAAATGTTCTGATAATAGCCGTTGCTGTATCTGCAAAGCAACCCACTGAATCAGCTACGATAATAGTGTAGGTGATTGTTGTATCAGGTATGCTTACCGGGTTGCCAATAGTAGTAGAACTGAGATAAGTAGAGGGTGTCCAGGTTGTAATACCCGTTGCATTCATCCGGTAACGAACTATTTGCCTGGGGCAAACGGATGTATCAGCAGGCAATACCTGCAGGTTAATGGGTTCATACACCCTTATAAAACTCGTATCTGTGCTAATGCAGCCAAACTCGTTGATAGCTTGTGCAATGTAGGCCGTTGTCATCAATGGGTTAACTGAAACAGTATCGCAGATAATGTTAGTGCAGGTAAGGTTATAATTCGTCCGCCACAATAATGTATCAACCGTAAAAGCAAACAGGTTTAGGGATTGCCCGGCACAAATCGTATCGGTGCCGGGTATTACATTAAGTATTGGCATCGGGTAAACAGACACATCAACAGAATCCTTTTGAGCACAACCGTTCCTGTCTGTTGCTGTAAGCATAATTTGAAAAACCCTTGTAGAAGTATATGTATGCGGTGGCGGATTGCGGATGCTGTCAGTTGTATTGTCACCAAAAGACCATTGCCATTTTACAATACTATCAGCCGGGAAAAAAGGGAGTGTATTATTTGTAATGGGAAACCTGTTATTAAGAAAGCAGGACCCGGTAGGTACCGAAAAATTTAAGACTGGACCCTGTACAGCAACAGGTGTTGGCAAATACAAAGTATCATCACAGGTATTATTGCCGGGGCCATTGATAATTACAAAGTCATTAAACACACCATGCAGGGTTGGCACAAATGAAATAAAAGGTATCGTATCAGCAGCAACCACTGAACCATTCACATGAAATTCATATTGATAACCGCTTAGTGGTGGATAAGGATTCAGCACTGTATAACTTATGGTACTGTCTTTACATACCCGTGGTATTGAACTTGTAAAAACTGGTGTGGCGGTAAATTGATTGGTAATAAGGCTGTCGCTGCAACCTGTTACCGCATCAAACAAAAATAGTTTTGTGGTAAAAGAACCGTTTGCAGGAAAAGTATGAGTAGTATTATAATTAGTAACATCAGGTGTACCAGGTATATCGGAAAAAGTCCAGCGGAAAGAACTAACATTCCCCACCGATACATTATTGTACACAAAAGTGTTTCTGGCACTGCACTGGTTGGTAAATGTATAATTGGCAATTACTCCTTCTATTACTATATCAATTGTATCAGTAATACCTGCACAACCGTTAAAAAGAGGTGTAAGTATAACTTGCCTGTTGCCCAATACACGGTATCTGTGATTGATTGTTGTAGAAGGAGTAACAACGGTATCCCCATCACCAAAATCCCAGGAGTAAGAGTTGGCATTGGTAGCCGTGCCGCTAAACTGTATATTTTCGCTGGCACAAAACGTATCCCTTCCACTGGTGGTAACTGCATTTGTATTAAAGGGTGGTGTTCCAAAAGCAAATGGAGGAAATGTAAACTGGTTGGTACACCCTTGTACAGTTGTAATGGTTACATTGGCCGAAGTTATCGGTGTTACTATATTATAGGTATGTGTAGTATTGTTGGCTGCTGTAGTTGCAGTTGGAGAACCATCTCCAAAATCCCACACAAAATTTGCTGTGGCATCACCTGTTGGTAAGGTAGCAGAAGCAGTTAATGTTGAATTGATCGGGATACAACCCCGGCCTGGTGTAACAGAAGCATTAATTATAGGAAACCTCTCGACCCGTACACTTGTTGATGCATTAGCAAAACAACCTGCTGCCGATACTCCTCTTACTGTAACGGTAAAGTTGTTATAGCTGTTGAAGAAATGTGTTACAGAATTACTGCCTGTAACCTGTGGCGGAGAACCATCGCCAAAATCCCATTCATAAGTTGAAATAAATGCACTGCCTGTGGCGGTAAAAGTAATATTACCCGGCTGACAAATATAATTTCTGTCAGGGGCAACTGCTATAGTTGGAGTTGGATTGATTACAACTGTCCTTGTAACCGAAACAGCAGTGAAAGAATACAATGCAGTTAAGGTGACGGTATATGTACCGGGTGTAGTATAGGTAACTGTTTGCGTAGGTAATGACCCGATCTGGCCGTTACCAAACCGCCAGATAAAACCATCGGGATTACCTGTACAGTTTTGGGTAAACGTAACGGACTGAGGACTGCAAAAAAGATTGTTTGAAGTAGTGAAGGTGAAGTCAGCCGTTTGGGAATAACCAAATGAAGTAATCAACAGCAATAATAAGCCAGATATGAATATCTTAAAGTAACTCACTTAAAACAGTTAGATCCTGGTTAAACTATTGAAATAATAAATTAAAACAGTGTATATCGTTTTCGCAGGATAGGATAAAGAAATGTTCAAATTTGATGCCATCATAGTCGCAATAGCTATTATTTTATATTGAATTTCAGACAATTAATCCACTACTTAGTTTAAAAATGAAATAAGCAATCAAAAAAAATATTGATTAGTTAATGTCCTTTTTGAATTTGTCCCTGCCAATCTATTGGAGTGATTCTGAGCTCAACCTCACGTAAAAAAAAATTAAATTGAGTGGCCAGTTGATAGTCATACGAAAATAGTCGTATATTCGGGCCATAAATTTAGATACCATGTCAGTGCCAAAAATGATCAAGCCTACAGAAAGCGAACTGGAAATACTGCAAATCCTTTGGACAAAAGGGCTTGCAACTGTGCGGGAAGTGCATGAGGAGTTGGCAGCAACAAAAGATGTTGGCTACACCACTACCCTTAAACTAATGCAGATAATGAATGAAAAGGGCATAGTGAAAAGAGATGACTCTATGAGAACCCATGTGTACCAGGCAGCCATAAACAAAGAGAAAACACAAAAGCATTTACTAAGCAAAATAATAGACAACTTGTTTGGCGGCTCTCCTACCCAACTGGTTATACAAGCCCTGGGTGATGAAAGCCACAAAGCAAGCCGTGAGGAACTGGACAAAATTCAGGCATTACTCGACAGTCTTAAAAAGTAAACATGACCGGCCAGGCTAACTTTCTGCAATCATTGGGATGGGCTGTTCTCAACAGCTTATGGCAACTGGCGTTGCTATGGGTTATCTACCAGGTCATCACTGGTATTTTCAGAAATGCAAAATCTTCCCTCAAAAGTTCACTGGCTTCTTCCTTATTAATAGGTGGCTTTGCTTGGTTTATTTACACTTTCCTGTGCGTTTATATTAATAACACAGCGAAGACAGTTATTTCGTCAGCATTTGTAAATGCTGAACCGAATGAGCAAGTAAGTGTATGGCTGCTGCAAACACTTCCGGTAGCATCAGTGCTGTACCTTGTTCTATTAATATTACCTCTGCTGCACTTTGTCCGCAACTATCGATACGTAAAGGTTGTACGTAAGTATGGTCTTACTAAAATGCATGTGGAATGGAGAATGTTTGTCAGCAAAGTAGCTGCGCAAATGGATATTAAAAAGAAAGTACAAATTTGGGTGTCTGAGTTTGTCTCCTCCCCTGTTACAATTGGTTTTCTGAAACCGGTAATATTGGTTCCGCTGGCCGCTATCAATCACTTAACGCCGCAACAGTTAGAAGCTGTTCTGCTGCATGAGTTATCACATATCAAACGTTTCGATTACCTCATCAACCTTATCATCAACTTTATACAAACTATTCTCTATTTTAATCCTTTTGCAAAGGCTTTTATGAAAATAGTAGAAAAAGAAAGAGAAAAAAGTTGTGATGAAATGGTATTGCAGTTTCAATACGATTCACATGAATATGCAACGGCACTGTTGACACTCGAAAAGGTAAATGCTGATAATAACCCATTGGCAGTAGGTGCAGGAGGCAGGAAAAATGACTTGCTGAACCGGGTAGAGTTAATTATGGGTATTCAGAGAAAGCCATTGTTTTCTTTTAATAAACTGGCTGGTTTAATGGCTGGCTTGTTATGTGTTATTTTATTGAATGCCCTGTTACTTTTCAGCAAACCTGGAAATGGTAACCGTGCCGTATCTTTTACACCTGTTATTTCATCTTTTCATTTTGTACAAAACGACATTACAAGAACCAACAATGCAGAAGCGGCACCCGATAGCTATCGGGTTGAACAACCATCAGCAATAACCAATCATGTAAAGAAAGATAAACCTGCTTCCATAAAAGAGGAGCCTTCATTTGCCGATTACGTTTCAGCTGCCATCAACCCTGCACTTATCAGTGCCAGTCTTGAATTTGCGAATACCCCTGAGTTAAAAAAATACCAGGAAGAACAGGTGGAAAGGGCCATGGAAGCATCTAAAAAAGTATTGGAAAGTGTGCAATGGAAAGCAGTAGAAAAAAGCATTGCTGATGTTTTCAACCAGAAAGAAAAAGATGACCTGAAAGCTACTTATGAAAAGGAAATGGAAAAATTTGACTGGAAGAAATGGGAATCCAGCCTGAAACAGGCTTACGATAAAATTGACTGGGAAAAGATAAATACACAGTTGTCAGTGGCTGTTACCCAGGTTCGGTTAGACAGTATCCAGTTAGTATATAATAAAGCCATCAGCAAATTAGATGGTGTCCGCAAAGAACTTTCTTTTAACGATATGAATGGTATTCCTGATACAGATATTACACTAAAAGAAATTGAACGTAAAAAAACGGATGTACTCAGGGCATTGAATGAATTAAAAACCGTTCGTAAGAAGAAGATTGTTCATCTGTAACTGTTCCCCTTTACTTCTTTTCATTCCTCAACGAATCAAATCTACATAACCTGAAATTATCTTTCTGCCATTCTTGGGGTTTACGATATAGTAATATGTTCCCAACGGAACAGGTTTACCATTTACCGTTCCATCCCAGGGTATGGTGTAACCAACGGAATGAAAAAGAAGCTGACCATAACGATTAAATATATCAACGGTTGATCCGGGGTATGTATCCAGATATTGAATCACCCATTTATCATGCACTCCATCACCATTCGGGCTGAATATATTGGGAATAGAAGGAGATTTTAAAACTTTGATAAATACCTGGTCATTCGCAGCACATCCTCCCCTGCCAGTTACTGTAAGTGTATAGGTAATATCATCTACACCCTTCACAGTTGGGTTCAATATTGTATTGCTGCCGGCAAAATACAGATTGGGTGTCCAAACATAGCTTAAATCATTTCCAGATACAATTGGTTGCAATACGATTTGGCCAGCTTCCAGCACCAACCGGTCTGGCCCGGCATCCACCACCGGGTAAGGATGGATTGTTACTGGTGCAGAATAGTCAGTGCTTCTGCATCCAAAACTATTAACGGTATAAAGGCTAACGGTATAAGTACCCGCTGTGGCATAAGTATAATTAAATGATGATGTTGCCATAGTTGATGCATCACCCATATTCCAATTCCATTGATTAGTGATACCACCCATCGGATTTGTATTGTCTGTAAATAATAAACTACTGCCAATACATGCTTCTGGTTTACTGATAGTAAAAGATGCAAGAGGCTGCTCATGTATCGTATTTAACAATATAGTAGTATCATCAACACAACCGGCGGCACTTGTAACTTGTAAGTTAACATTGTAAGGCCCGGTACTACTATACGTATGAGAAGGATTTATCACAATAGAATTATTAATTGAACCACTTGCCGGATCGCCGAAATTCCAATAATAGGTTAGCGAAGCCTGTGTGCCATCAGCAATAGAAGAAAGATTAGAAAACAACGCATTCGCATTTGGTAAACACACACTGGCAGGAATACTAAAGTCGGGCATCGGTTGCGGGTTTACATTTATTGTTATGATCCTGTCTGTACTCTTGCAACCATTACTTGTTGTTACATTTAATTTTACATCATAAGATCCCCATGCTGCATAGATATGTGTCACCGGGTTTCCGTTAGTTGTATTTATAACGGGAGTACCATCTCCAAAATCCCAGAACCAATTGGTAAGTGTTCCCTCCGGGGTAGTGGATGACTGAGTAAAGGTGATATTTTTTGTTTCACAAATTGGAGAGCTTACACTAAATACGGCTATTGGTGGTGCTAATACTTTTATCGTTTGAGTTATACTATCTGCACAGCTACCAGCGGCAGATATAAACCGATACCTGATTGTATGAGTGCCTACACCTGCAAGTGCCGGATAAAAAATGCCAGTTGGAGATACTCCCGGACCTGAATAGATAGCTGAACCCGGCACCCCACCTGTTTCACTGGCTTGCGTTATTTGAAACGGAACGGCATCAAGACAAACATCTGGCATAGCATTAAACTGTACCCGGGGGGCTGCATTCAGTGTAATATTCTGTACTCTATCGTTTACACATACACCACCTGAGTAAGCCCGGTAACGAATCGAATAAGTTCTCGTTAGCGGAGTTTGAAAATTGGGATAGAGATGTTTGTACACTTTTCCGGTAAATGGTACATCATCAACATCAAACACAGTTGGCTGGCCAGCATTATCCCAGTAAATTTCAATCTTTGTAATATTACCCGGAAAAACAGTTGATGCTTCTATAATGGCGACAGAATCATTGGCACATAAAAAAGAAGGATTGTTGATAGTGAAGTTGGCAACCGGGAAACTTCCATTGACAGAAAGGGTATGTGATACCGTGTCTTTACAACCACTATTAGTCGTTACAATTAATTCAACATTATAATTACCTACAGCCGTATAACTATGCTGCGGGTTTTGCAGAACAGATGTATTAGCAGCACCACTGGGCGAATCTCCAAAATTCCATTGCCAGGCTGATATAATACCGGGTGTAGTAACCCTGCTTGTGTCATTAAACTGAGCATAGGTATCACTCAGACAAACATCAGGAATAATATATCCTGCCAATGGCTTGGGATTGATAGTTACCTGCCGGGTATAACTAACATTACTGCATCCCTTATCATTTGTCGTTACCAGGCTTACGGTATAAATTCCTGCCGAATTAAAAGTATGCGATGGATTTTGTAAGGAAGATGTGTTAAGGACTCCGCTTGCCGGATCACCGAAATTCCATGACCAGTTCGTTAAGGTTCCGACATTTGGTGCTGAATTGTCTGTAAAATTAATAATGCCAAATTCACATGACGGTGCTGAAAAATTAAATGCAGGAGTTGGTAAAGGATAAACTATAACTGTTGCGCTACCAGTTTGAGTCTGACTACATAAAGTGGAACTGGCATCTCTGACACTTATAAGATCAAAAACAAAAGTGCCGGGTGATGATGTTAGCACAGGAACTGTTGCAGCATTACCTATACTAGTGACAGTGAGATTTGGCCCTCCATTAATGGTATAAGTAAATGTATATGGTGCAACTCCTGAAGTTCCTGTAAAAGTAATGTTGGGTGAAGCTGTATTCATACATACTTCCGTAGTTCCCGCAATAGATGCAGTAGGCAATGGGTTTACTGTTATTACAACGGAGCCTGTTTGATTTTGGTTGCATAATTGTGCACTACCCTCCTGCACACTTACCAGATTATAATTGAATACTCCCACTGTACCAGTAGGTACAGGAATAGTAACTGAACTACCAGTTGTAGTAGTTACTGTTTGAGTGGCACCGCCATTGATGTTATAGGTAAATGTATAAGGTACTACACCAGCTGAACCGGAAAATGTAATAACTGGTGACGGTGCATTCTGACATACCGCTGTACTTCCGCTGATGCTGGCAGTTGGTAATTGCTTTACTGTTATTATAGCAGAGCCGGTTTGAAGCTGGTTACACAAGGCTGCACTTGCATCTTGCACCCTTACTAAATTATATGAATACACACCTACTATGTTGGTAGGAACGGCAACGGTAACTGAATTACCGCTTGTAGTAGTTACTGTTTGATTTGCTCCCCCATTAATAGTATAGGTAAATGTGAATGGGGCTATTCCCAATCCTCCGGTGAAAGTAATTGAGGGCGGTGTTCCATTCTGGCAAACCTCAGCGGTTCCGCTAATGCTGGCTGTTGGCAATGGTGAAATGACGACCGGATGTATAGTAGTATCAGACAAACAACCCACATCGGTTATTAATGCATACTTCACATTGTAGGTACCCGTTGCCGCATAAGTATGTGTTGGATTGTTACTGGCTGATGTTGTAGCATCACCAAAATCCCAATGCCGTTGTATTACCGGCCTTCCACCTGTATTTGAATTATCAGTAAACAGTACCGGGTCTGGAAAACAAACAGGGGTAAATGAAAAATCAGCAACCGGGGGATTAAATACCTGCAGGTCATAATTAATTTCCTGTTCACCGCTGCAACCATCCGGAGTTGGGTTTTGTGCAATTACTTTTATCTGGTATGTTCCCGGTGTATTAATTGTATATGGAGCTAGCAGCTTATAACGGTATAATTGTCTTCCATTCACCAACCAGGTAGAATCATAAACCGGGCTATTGATAGTTACAAGAGGAAACAATCCGTTAAAGTCCCAAACAATCTGTGTAGGTATGTAAGGGAACACCATTGAAAAATAAAAGGGTGAACTTTTACAAGCTGCCGCAAACGATACAGTCGCATATTGGTTTTGAACAGTAACAAACTGGTACAGGTCTCTCACATTGGTACCTGCATTATAACCATACGATTCTACGTTACCATAGCCATAAGCAATGGCGGAAAATCCACTATCGGAATATATTCGATGCGCCGGGTTTGTTGCAGTGGATGCGGTCACTTCTTCCCGTATATAAGAATATTGAGTAGAAGGAATAGCAACAGGTGTGGAAGTGTAGGGGGCGCCGTCAATTCTTAAACTAGGCAACCCGTTCGTTTTAATGATGATATTTAAAAAATGCCGGGTAATGTTAGTGTTTGGCGGAGTCAGATCGTTACGGGCAGAAAGAACGGTAATATCACTTAATGTTTGTTCTATTGCATTTAACACAATCATTTCCGGATCGGCTTGCACTCCATCACAACCCGACGTTATCATATACTGCAATACACAAATAGGTTTATCAGCCGTAATAATCCTTGATGTGTTATTACCGATGGTATTAAACTCATAAAAAGTATTGTTGATCAATGTAGCGGGATTCAACGTTGTGCCATTTACCTGCACAACGGTGTTTGGGTCTTTCACCATAATCCGGAAAATATCATAAGACCGCAAAATGAATGGTGCTGTTATATATAACTGCCCCCACGAAGCAGCAGGAAATAATTGCTGATATAGATTGTCTCCTGTAGTGGCAGAAGTACAACCCATAGATGTAAAGGTAGAGCCAGAAAATACGGCTATTGGCTTACAGGGAGATCCGGCAGTGGCAACTGATTTAATAAAAGAACCTGTCAAGTCAGTATTGCTAGCGGATTGATACTGAAAAACATCACCCTTATTCAACGTAATTTGAAAAGGTATATTAGCAGGGTAAGTATTACTTGCATCGGTAAGCTTGGGAGTAATCTCTACGGTGGTATTATCTATTGTAGCTAAAACAGCAAACTCAGACCTCGCAGTACCACCTGAATTGGAGGCATAAGAAGCAACATAATACTCCCGCCCAAGTACTTTTGTCGGCAATACTAATGTAGACCCCGATCGGGCTGCATTTAAAATATGCGAATACACTACCACATCTTTATCAGTAACTATACGAACACCCCTGTTACTGCCGATACCCACCGTTTGCCCGTTATAGGCTAATGAATTGCTGGGTGTAGTCGCATTGGTTAACCGTAATGTCGTTACCTGGTTAGCTGTTACCGTAAAGTTGAGTGTGCTGCCGCCTACTGACAACGTTCCGGTGGCATTCTGATCTGATGTAATATATAAAGCCATTCTTGATATAGTAGCATCAATATGGCCGGTGTAAATAACCCAGAAATCCTTTCCTTTATTGGAATAGTCTTGTGCAGCGGCAAACGGATTACCAAGGGCAATAAAAGAAATAAAAAATACTACAAAAGCTTTTCTCATAAACAAATGGATAAGCAGCTTAAATAGTTCTCATAGAGTTGGCGCCGGATACTTTGGGTTTTTGATGTGCCTCAACAACTTAAAGCACCCCACAGACTTCAACTAATCAAAAAAGATTAACTGAAAGTAAAAAGATTATCAGAAAAAATTCACTATTTGAACACTGCTGATACCGAAATAGCTGTTGTCGGTTGCTATTACCAGCAACGGGGGCATTTCTCACTGTACTTATTACCGAATATAAAACCAACCAGGAACTCATGAGTACCGCGGCTTACCGTATTCAATGCCGTAGTAGTAAAATCATACGCATAGCCTATATTAAAAGCATTTCCGACATTAAAACCAAGCATACCTGCATATCCGTTTTGATAACGGTAGCTGCCACCTAACCATAGCAGGTCACGGTACTGCAGTTTTACATTCATTTCCGGCTGAAAGTTATTTTTAGAAGACCCTTGCACATATTTCAGCATTACCGAAGGAACAACATTGAAGTCCTCTCCTGCCATAAACCGAAAACCACTGGTTAAAAATAAATGCGGAATTAATCGTCCTTCACTTATAAAAGTAGCATCATCTGTAAAGGAAAGTTTTTGAGGTATGATTTGTTGAGCAGAAAGACCAACAAAGAAACTTTTGGAATACAACCACATTCCAAATCCAAGATCGGGCTTGATGCGGTTCAGTTCGCCACTAATAGCAGCACCCGTGGCAGGGTCATAAGGATCAATGCCAATGCCACTAAAGTCTTGTTTTGATTTATCAAGACTTACATTGGTGATACCCGCAGAAAAACCTGCTGAAAGATTCAACGTTGGACTTAACCCAAGATGATAAGCATACGTAGCATTGGCAGTAAAGCGGTTAAAACTTCCTGTCTTATCATTAACGATAGTCATGCCGATTCCATGATGTGGTTCTGCCGCAGTATAATTTTCCCAGTAATATTTTCCTCTTGGGTTTTGTCCCGGCACCTGGAATGAGGTAGAAGAGGTTCGATAATCCCCTTTTCCTATCGGAGCTTGTATTGAAAAGTAAGTTGTCTTTGGTGCACCTTTCAAGCCCACCCATTGGTCACGGCTACTCATCTTTACATCGGTATAATTCTCAATACCGCTGAGTGCCGGGTTCAAAATATAGTTATTGAGTATGTACTGCGTATAATGAGGCCGTTGCTGGCCCATCGCCTGCACACAAACTATCAGAAAGGGAATAAATAATAATTTTCTTTTCATCACTTAACGGATTACATCAACATAACCTGACAATATTTTTCTGCCGTTTTTCGGATTCACTATATAATAATAAGTTCCCATTGGTACCTGCTTACCGTCCACAGTGCCATCCCAGGGCACATTATATCCTTTCGACTGAAAAATTCGCTGCCCATAACGGTTAAACACTTCTACTGTTCCTTCCGGATAAGTATCAAGGTATTTTATTATCCATTTATCATGTATGCCATCACCATTCGGGCTGAAAATGTTTGGAATCTCTGGTCCTTTTAATACTTTAATAAATACCTGATCAGATGCCACACAATTACCCTGTCCTGTTACAGTAATAGTATAAGTAATATCAGCTACCCCTTTAACGACAGGATTCTTAACTGTATTGCTGCTCACAAAATACAAATTAGGTGTCCACAAGTACGTTGGGTTGGTGGCTGTAATAATTGGTCTTATCGTATCGCTGCCGTCCTCCAGTATAAATAAATCAGGCCCTGCATTTACTGTTGGGTATGGGTTTACAGTAACCCTTCTTGTAGCGGTAGTACTGCGGCAACCAAAACTATTTGTAATAAAGAGTGTAACATCATAAATGCCGGCTATTGGATAAGTATAGGTAAAAGTTGGTGTTGTTCTTGTATTTCCATTCGCAAGGTTCCAACTCCATTGCGTAGTAGTTCCATCCGCAGGGTTACTGTTATCAGTAAAAGTAAAACTCTGCCCTACACATATGTCTGTTTTATCAATGGTAAATGAGCCGGTAGGTTCAGGATGAAGGGTATTTAGTATGATAGTAGTATCATCTACACAACCGGCTCCGCTTGTTACCTGTAGGTTTATATTAAATGGACCTGCAGTATTATAGATATGTGAAGGGCTTGATCCGGTTGATGAATTTGATGCCCCACTAGCAGGATCGCCAAAATTCCATAAGTAAGTAAAGCTGCCCTGACTACCATCTGCTATGGTAGAAATATTATTAAAGGTAACATTTGCAGAAGGCAGGCAGGCACTGGCAGGTATACTAAAATTTGGTTTTGGTAATGGATTTACAAAAACAGGTATTGTCCGTATAGTACTTATACAACCAGTACTGGATGTAACAAATAGCCTGACATTATAAGTACCCCAACTGCTGAATAAATGAGAAGGATTTTGTGCTGTAGAACTATTGGAAGCACCACTTGCAGGGTCACCAAAGTCCCAACCCCAGCCTGTTATTGTACCTGATGCTGCGGGAATGGTTGAACTGGTGCTGTTAAACGTAATAGCTGTTTTCTCACAAGCCTGAGCCGAAAAAGTAAACCGGGCTGATGCACTATCTAATACAGTTATTGATTTAGATAAAGAATCAACACAACCACCGGCAGCAGAAGTAAAAGTGTATTTGATAACATAAGTACCAGCTCCAACTGATGCAGGATTGAAAATGCCTGTAGCATTAACACCCGGCCCACTGAATACACCTGTACCCGGTACAAACCCTATTTCGCTGGCCTGTGTTATCTGAAATGGTGCTGCATTAAGGCAGGCATTCGGGATATTATTAAATTGTACTTTGGGTGCTGCATTTACCACAATAGTTTTTACTCTATCGTTCACACAGGTAGCACCGGAATAAGCCCTGTAACGGATGGTAAAGGTTCTTGTTAATGGTGCCTGGAAATTAGGATACAGGTGCCTGTATATTTTACCAGACACCGGAAAATCATCCGTTTGAAAAACACCCGGGGTTCCCACATTGTCCCAATAGATTTCCACTTTAGTTACATTACCGAAATTTACAGTTGAAGCATCTTGTATAGAAACAGAATCGTTGGCACACATGTTAGCAATGTTCAATGCATTGAAATTAGCCACAGGTATATCGCCATTTACTACAAAAGATTGAGGAAGTGTAGTAACGCAGCCGTTGTTACTTGTAACAGTTAATGTAACCGTATAATTTCCTACAGCAGTATAAGAATGTTGTGGATTTTGTAAAATGGATGTATTTAATGCGCCGCTGCCGGGGTCGCCGAAATTCCATAACCAACCGGTAATAGAGCCTGATGCTATTTTGCTTGTATCACCAAACTGTGCAAACGTATCGCTAAGGCAAACTTCTGGTAAGATGAAACCGGCAACTGGTTGTGCATTTACAGTTATAGATCTGCTTATGACCGGGTTACTTGTACAACCTTTATCAGTTGTTACGGATAAAGTAGCGATATAGCTTCCAGCAGCTGCATAAGTATGTGTTGGGTTTTGAAGGTTAGATGTCGTGGCATCGCCAAAATTCCATGCCCAACTGTTTAAAGCACCAACATTAGGGGCTGACAAATCTGTAAACGTTAGCACTTTTGTTTCACAACTTGGAATTGTTACACTAAAATTTGGTGTAGGTAATGGATTAATAATAATAATTCCTGTTGCTATTTTCTGTACACATGCCCCTGTAGTGTTAACTGTATAATTAAAAGTACCAGATACTGTTGGTGCCCCACTAATTGTAAATACACCAGCATTATAAACTCCATTAACACCAGCTGGTAATCCACTAACTGTTCCTCCGGTACCACCACCCGATATTGTATAATTTATATTGGTTAAAGTGCTATTGATACAAAGCTCCTGATTAGTAGTTCCTGGAGTAGACGTTAAAACAATATTTGCATCCGGATTTACGGTTATTATACCAGAAATAGTTCTTTGTACACAAGTCCCAGTAGTATTTACAATATAACTATAAGTACCAACTACGTTCGGGGTTCCGCTGATTGTAAAAACGCCTGCATTATATACACCATTTACACCTGAAGGTAAGCCGGTAACTATTCCGCCTGTTCCACCACCTCCAATTGCATAGCTGATATTTGCAATCGCAATGTTAATACATAAGGACTGGTTAGTAGTTGCAGCCGGAGAAGTTAGCGAAAGAGTAGCATCCGGATTTACTGTAATGGTACCAGATGTAGTAGTTTGTAAACAAGTACCGGTTGTATTTACAGTATAGTTATATGTTCCAGTTGCGGCAGGTGTACCAGAAATAGTAAAAACGCTGCCACTGTATGAACCGTTTACACCCGATGGTAATCCAGAAACATTACCTCCTGTTCCTCCACCAGAGATACTGTAACTAATAGCTGCAATGGGTGTATTAATACACAATGATTGATTACTAGAACCACCAGTAAGCGAAATGGCAGCATCAGGATTAATAATAACAGTGGCTGAACCTGTTTGCAATTGATTACACAATGTTGTGCCTGAATTTTGAACACTTACCAAATTGTAAGCAAATGTTCCAACTGTACCCGTAGGTGCTGCAATGTTTACAGAGTTGCCACTAGTTGTAGTAATTGTCTGATTAGCTCCGCCATTTATATTATATGTAAAAGTATAAGGAGGAGGACCAACAGCACCAGTAAAAGTAATATTGGGTGATGGTGCACTTATACATACTGAAGTTGTGCCAGAAACAATTGCAGTTGGTAACGGATTGACTGTAACAGTAACCGAACCGGTTTGAGTCTGATTACAAATAGAGGGGCTGGCATCTGCCACTCTGACTAAATTGTAAGTATAAGTTCCTGCAATACCTGTTGGTACAGGTACTACCACTGAATTACCGCTTGTAGTAGTAACAGTCTGGTTAGCACCACCATTAATGTTGTAGGTAAAAGTAAAAGGTGCGGTGCCAATTCCACCAGTAAAAGTAATAGTTGGTGAAGGGTCATTAACACATGCCTGGGTGCTGCCGCTAATACTTGCCGTTGGCAATGGAGATACAGTAACAACATGTTCCGTTGTATCTACGCAGCCAATATCTGTTATCAACGAATACCTGACGGTGTATTGCCCCGGGGCGGCATAAGCATGAGTAACAGGGGGATTATTTGTTGATGTAGTTGCATCTCCAAAATTCCAATTTCTGGTGGTAACAGCCCGGCCATCCGTATTTGAGTTATCCGTGAATAAAACAGGATTAGGAAAACAAACATTATTGAACGTAAAATCAGCAACAGGGCTGTTGAATACCTGTATATCGTAATCAATTTCCTGTATGCCGCCACAACCATCCGAAGTAGGATTAGTTGCCAGCACCTTGATGGGATAAACACCAGCCGCAGGTATGATATAAGGTGTGGGTATCCTGTATTGATATAAAGTCTTCCCGCCTACTACTATGCTCCCCGTAAAAAATAAAGACGGGTTGAGCATATTAAAGTCTGGAAACAATCCATTGAACACCCAATTTATACTTGTTGGCTGGTAGGGAAAGGTCATGGAAAAATAGAACGGTGCATTTCGGCAGGTAGCCGGAAAATTTACCGTTGCAAACTGGTTCTGCACGGATACATACTGAAAAATATCTTTAATATTTGTTCCTGCATTGTAGCCATAAGATTCTGCAGGGCCATACCCGTAAGCAATAGCATTGAAACCAGAATCCGACTGAATAATATGTGGTATGCCAAAAAAACCTGCAGCACCAAGGTTGCTTGAAACATTAAGCTTGGCATATGAAAATCCCGGATCTTGAGGATGTACAACGAAACTGGAGGCGGGTACAGGAGTACCATCTAATCTAAATGAGCTAATACTTGTACCTGTATTGGGTATTACAACATTGATATAATGTTTCAGCACATTTATACGATATTGCGCATTTGCATTCCAAAGCACTTTATTGATGTTTTGTTCAACAGGGCTAAGATAAAATACTTCTGGGTCCCCATCCAATGCTGGGGATCCTACTCCGCAAGAGGCAGTACCGGTAAATCTTGATGGAAAATACTGCGAAACAACAACTGGTTTATCCGTTTCAATTAATTGTGGTATAATGGTTGCCGGTATTTCATAAAAAAAATTGTTTGTCAATGGTAAACTTGTAACAACACCATTGATCCGTACAACAGTGGTCGGGTCTGAAACATTGACCCGGTAAATATTGGGGGTAGACGGAGAGATAGTATTTCCGTTTGGTGTATTATAATCTACCGATGGTACGGTCAGGTATTTTTTCCCCCAGGCTGATTTTGGAAAAGCCTGGACCATGTAATTATCCGAGGAAGACGAGATAGCATTGCAGGTAATACTTATTCTGCCGCTTCCTGAAAAAACAGCTATTCTCTTACAACCCGAACCGGTATTGATGCTTTGAATTTTTGAACCAGATAAGTCAACCCCCACACTGCCGCTATACTGCCCCATTACATTAAATACCTGACCCTGTGTAAGGCTAACTGTAAAGGGTGTTCCTGCGGGCCGGCCAATTGAGGTAAGAGCACTTGGGGTTATTTCCACGGTTGTTGTGCCTGTGTCTGCTGCAACAACATAAAACCAACAGTTTGAGTTTGGAGTGTTTGAAATGTTAGTGAAATTAATTGAATAATATTCCCTGCCGAGTGTCGCTGTTGGGAACAGGATAGTGGCACCGGAAACACTGGTGTTGTAAATATGAGAATAGGCGACAATTGGTTTATCGCTGGTAATATGAATCCCTTTTGTTTCAGGACTGGTTGATTCGACTAACAGCCGGCAATCCTGCGGTCCTGCTTTTGGTAAAGCTAAAGATGCAATAGTAGTGTTAGCAGGTACTGTGTAATTCTGCGAGTAACCCAAAGCAGGAATTGCAACGGTAACATTGGTAGCCTGTTCGGCAGCAAAATACAATACCATTTCCTGACTATTACCTCCACCCACCATTGCCTGGTGATAACCATAGGCCACCCAAAAGTCTTTACCCTTATTTGAAAAATCCTGGGCAAAGGAAATGCTGCCACATAACATGGTAAGCACAAGGGTACTAAGAAGATAAATTTTTCTCATTAAGTCCAAAATCCTGAGTGTAAAGAAAGGAGGAACGAATTTAGTAAAAATCAGTTGGAATTTCGGGCCTTTTGACACTAATCTGAATAAATAGTTTAACGGGTTTGTTATCCTATATCAACGATTTTGAAAGAGTTAGACAGACTATCCATTAACAGCCAGCATTCAAATTAGAGTAAATAAAAAGGGATGTGTTGCTATCAAAGCTGTGTTGTTTGCTATAAAAAAGGAGAAATGGTCATTTAACTAATATAAAAAATGAATAACCAACACTTATAAATTGATTTTCAAACTACTAAAGCAATAAAAATTATCTTGTTTACTTATTTTAAAATCTTACAGGATAATAGTATTACGGGGTTTTATATTTGAATATTTATATTTCAATAACTATTTTAAAAAATTGATTTACAACTTTATAGATACAAAATCAAAACCCCTTCCTTGTAGTAGTTTTTAAACAGATTCAAAAATGAGTAAATGCTAAGCAGGTTAGCCGGTTTTCAAAGGTTCTTAACAGATGAACATGCAGGATACAGAGGACTTGAAAAAGAGTATAACGGCCATGTTACAGTAAACCACTCCCACTTTTTATTTTCACAAGACGGATTCAGCACTAATAATCTGGAAGGCTTTTTTAGCTTGTTTAAAAGGTCAATCATTGGTATATACCAGCAAGTTAGCCCAACCCATTTGCAACGCTATTGTAATGAAGCACCATACAGGTATAATACCCGTAAATTAAAGACGTAGAAAGATTTGCAGATGCTACAAGTAAAGCATTAGGAAGATTAAAATACAAAGGCCTTATTGCTCCCAAGAACCCAACGTATAACGGAAAGGATTTGAGCTTGTAAACGAGTTGATAATCAATGCCTATCAAGACTTACTAAAGTGTAATTGCTCCTGCTACCCAATATTTAGCTTATTTTTTAGTTATAGATTTAGCCCAATTATACTGTTGAATATACTTTTAGTATGTTTACAAGTAAATTCTCAAACATAGTAATTTCATGAAAAATAAAGGCAGGTTTTTAGGAAATCTTCTCAGCAAAAAAAACAGAAAGCAAATAGAAGTCAACGTTGACCTAATTGAATATTTGGAAGACGATATTTTTTTTGTATTTAGCCCTGCTTTGGATTTAATAGGCTATGGAAAAACTCATAGCGAAGCAAGACAGAGTTGGGAAACCGTTCTTGAGGAGTATGTAAGCTATACCATGAATAAAAACACATTGGTAAAAGACCTGGAAAGTCGGGGATGGTCAGTTAAAGGCAATAGAGTGGAATCCCCTTCGTTAACCTGGATGCTCAAAAACAATGCGGATTTGAGTAATGTTTATAACAAGTACGATTTTTCAAAAAGGAGACACCCCGTCTCTTTGCCTATCTCTGCGTGAACCCCCACAACGTTTCTATAAACGATTTTAAGAGATTTCTTGAATCAAAAGGATGCAAGTGCATAAGGCATAATAAAGGTCATTACAAATACAGCCATCCAAACTACACACGGCCTATAACTTTTCAAGACCACATTGAGCCAGTCCCTCTAATGGTAATAAAAACTAACCTTAGAACAATGGGGCTTACGTTGATAGATATAAGAGACTTCGCTTAAAAATATATCTTTGTCGATGGCAAAGAAAAAAGCCGTCAAGAAAATAGCCAAAAAGAACATTCCTTTAAAGGTTAATACCTCATTTGAAAATCTTTTGGGAATGGTTATTAATACACCTAAAAAGAAATAGAAATAGTCTCCAATGAAGTAGAATCCTTTTCAAAATTTTGGAAATTTTTTAGCGGTCCGCCCAGCACCTTTCACCTATTTTGCATCTCTAATAAATGTCAATGAGAAACTTCCTTCCACTACTGCCCGTTTTTCTGGCATCAACATTTTTTTTGTTTTCCTGCGGGTCGGTAAAAGAACCGGACTTTAAGAGCATCGAAAATGTCCGCATCAGCAAGTTCGGGCTGAACGAATCAACCTTCTCCCTTGACCTGCGTTATTTCAACCCCAACAAATTCCGGGTAAAGCTCCAAAATGCAGAAGGTGATGCCTGGATAGAAAATAATTTTTTAGGGCATTTCAGTATGGATACACTTATTCATATTCCCGCCAATGGGGAGTTCAGTCTGCCAGTAAAATTGCAGGTAAACATGGGTAAGATCTTTAAAAACTCTTTGGTGGCTTTTTTAGCCAAAGAAGTAGTGGTAAAAATAGAGGGAAAGGCCAGATTAGGAAAGGGACTCGTTTTCATCAACTATCCTATCCGGTATGAGGGAAAGCAGAATTTGGGAGAGTTGCTAAAGTAAGAATTTCTCGCTAAGACGCAATTAAGACAGAGAAAATCTCTCGCAAAGACGCAAAGTCGCAAAGAATACAATTCCAGTTAAGCCTTTTGCGCCTTGGCGTATTGCGAGACAAAATTTATTGCGCAGGCGGCGGCGGTGGTACTACTACTTTCGGTTTTGGATGTCCTCCACCATCTTCAAATTTCTTACAGGCTTTTGGAAGCCGGTTGTAAATATCTTCAGCGGCAGTTACATCATCTGCATCATAGCCGCAGTTGGCAATGGCCGTTTTCACCTGTTCAATATCTGTTCTGTCGGTAAGATATTTCACTTTTGTTTCTCCCTTGCGGTAATAAACCGTTACTTCCAAAATGCCATCGTACCGTTTCAAATAGTTTTCTATTCTTGTCTTACAAATTTCACAGAGTGCATTGGGGGTTTTGATAATTGCCGTAAGCATTGGTTTTACCTGCGAAGAAGCCCCAAGTGATAAACCGGTTGCGGCAATAGCAGCGAAGAGAAGTTTTTTCATCCTGTATAATTTATTAATAATAAAATTACGAAACCCCTTTCCAGTTGGCCGGATCATCCTGCCATTTTAACAAAACATCCTGTTGATCAGCAGAAACAATTCCTTTTTGAACAGCCGATTCAATCAATGTTGGATAATTGGTAAGGGAATAATATGTCAATGATGCTTTGCTGAATGCTTCGGTTGCAACAGCAAACCCATAAGTAAAAATGGAAACCATACCAATGACTTCAACTCCCTGCTCTTTCAGCACATCTACCACCTGCAGGCTGCTTTTGCCAGTAGAAACAAGGTCTTCTATCACCACCACTTTCTGTCCTCTTTCATAAAAGCCTTCTATCTGGTTGCCGAGTCCATGTTCTTTGGGTTTAGGGCGGACATAGATATAAGGCAACTTCAACTGATCGGCAGCCATTGCCCCCCATGCAATACCTGCTGTGGCAACACCGGCAAGCAATTCTGCATCAGGAAATTTCTCATACACCACATTACACATCTCCGATTTTATAAAATCTCTTATGAAAGGGAATGATAACACTTTGCGGTTGTCACAATAAATGGGGCTTTTCCATCCACTGGCCCAGGTAAAGGGTTGTTTCGGATTTAATTTAATGGCGTTAACCTGAAGAAGTTTTTCTGCTACGGCTTTTGCATCTGTCATTGTGTAAAGGTACAAGGTGCAAGGAACAAGGAACAAGGTCTTAAAGCAAGAATTTTTCGCCTGGTTAA
>Ga0105046_10002444_pt1 | contig 29293 bp, 20 predicted proteins | sample MAT03_FD_78385 | JGI IMG/M metagenome (GOLD analysis project Ga0105046, IMG submission 78385) | Freshwater microbial communities from Lake Fryxell liftoff mats and glacier meltwater in Antarctica - MAT-03 (megahit assembly) | ecosystem: Environmental > Aquatic > Freshwater > Ice > Liftoff... | reverse complement strand
GCAGTTTTTAGATCATCTTTTCTTTTTTATATGCACATTTTTATCAAATCTATTTTCCTGACGCTTTTTATTTTCGTCAGCACTTCCCCGGTTTCCCTTTTGGCCCAAAACAACCCGCTCACCAGCAAGCGTATATTGGTGTTTTCCAAAACAGCTGGTTTTCGCCATGCTTCCATCCCCGACGGGCAAAAAGCCCTCCTGCTCATGGGCAGGCAATATGGCTTTGGGGTGGATACTACCGAAAATCCGACCCTGTTTACCGACGATAACCTGAAAAAATATCAGGTGGTGGTGTTTCTCAGTACCACCGGCAATATCCTCAATGAACCGCAACAAATTGCTTTTGAGCGCTTTATCCAGGCTGGTGGTGGCTTCGTGGGCATCCATGCCGCAGCCGATACCGAATACGACTGGCCGTGGTATGGCAAATTAGTGGGCGGTTATTTCGCTTCGCACCCCGGAAACCCCAACGTGCAAAAAGGCAAAATGATTGTGGTAAATAAAAACCATCCGTCCACGTCGTTTATGGATGAAACCTTTGAAAGAACGGATGAGTTTTACGATTTCAAACAATTTGACCCCGCAGTCAATGTGCTGGCATTAGTGGATGAAAAATCGTATAAAGACGGTAAAATGGGCAACTACCACCCCATGTGCTGGTTCCGGGAGTACGACGGAGGCCGCAGTTTTTACACCAACTGGGGCCACACCCCGGAGACTTTTACAGAACCGTTGTTTGTCAAACACCTGTGGGGCGGGCTTTCCTGGGCTGCTTCCGGCGGTGAAGTCAACTATAACAAACCACTGCGCTCGCAATCAGCACCCGAAGCCAATCGGTTTACCCGAATCATCTTAGACGAAAAACTAAACGAACCGACCGAATTGGCCGTGACCAATGACGGAAAAATATTCTACACCGAGCGCAAAGGCAAACTAAAATTGTACGACCCAAAGAAAAAAACAATCAAAGTCATCGCTCAGTTGGACGTGTATAACAAATTTGAATACGGCCTGATGGGGCTTAACCTCGATCCCAATTTTGACCAAAATAAGCAAGTTTATTTGTTTTATTCGCCACCTTCCGGGCAACCGGACACCGCACAGCACCTCTCGCGGTTTGTTTATGATGAAGCAAAGGAAGAACTGCTGCTCAACACCGAAAAAGTCCTCCTCCGCGTACCCGTGAAACGGACGGATTGTTGCCATACCGGCGGCTCCATTGACTGGGACAAGGACGGTAATCTTTACCTTTCTACCGGCGATGACACCAATCCTTTTGCTTCCGATGGATACGCGCCCATTGACAACCTCGCCGGACGCTCCGGCTGGGATGCTCGCGCATCGTCTTCCAACACCAATGACCTGCGGGGTAAAATATTGAGAATAAAACCCAAACCCGACGGCACTTACGATATTCCCGACGGCAATTTGTTCCCGAAAGGCACGGAAAAAACCCGACCCGAAATTTACGTGATGGGCAATCGCAACCCTTATCGCATTTCCGTTGATAAGCATACGGGGTACCTGTATTGGGGCGAAGTGGGGCCTGATGCCGGCGACAATTCCGACAAATACGGCCCGCGCGGTCACGATGAGGTGAATCAGGCGCGCAAAGCAGGTTATTTTGGGTGGCCCTTGTTTGTGGCCGACAACCGGGCATACAGCCAGCGCAATTTTGAAAACAACGAGACGGGGCCAAAATTTGACCCCGCTAAACCCATTAACGATTCACCGCACAACACCGGCCTGCGCGAATTGCCCCCCGCCAATAAAGCTTTTATTTATTATCCTTACGCAGAATCGCCCGAATTTGGCCCCATTGTCAGCAAAGGCGGACGCAATGCGATGGGCGGCCCCGTGTATTACTCCGATGATTTTAAAGGCGCAGCAAATCGTTTCCCCGATTATTTCAACGGCAAATTTTTCGCTTACGACTGGATGCGCGACTGGATTAATTTGGTAACCATGCAACCCAATGGCGATTTTGTTTCCATGGAGCGTTTTTTGCCGGATACGCATTTCTCTCACCCGATGGATATGCAGTTTGGGAAAGATGGCGCTTTGTATATGCTGGAATACGGCCCCAACTGGTTTGTTCAAAATGACGAAGCACGACTGAGTCGCATTGATTATAACCCCGGCAACCGGAAACCTGATGCGGTAGCAAAATCTTCTGTCACCGCTGGTGCCGCACCGCTAAAAGTCAATTTTTCTGCCGCCGGATCGGTGGATTACGACGGGGATGCCCTGCAATACGAATGGACTTTTGCCAAAGGCAAAAAAAGCAAAAAACCGGATGCTGCCTTTACGTTCAAAAAACCGGGCCTCTATCATCCCACCCTGATGGTAACGGACAGCAAAGGCAATCAATCGGTCACAACCGTAGAAATCAAGGTCGGCAATGAACCTCCAACCGTAGAATTAGCCATGAAAGGCAATAAGACCTTCTACTGGAACAACAAAAAAGTGGATTACGATGTCAGCGTCAAAGATCGGGAAGACGGTTCCGCAGCGGCCGGCACCATCCCGACCGAAGAGGTGCAGGTTTCCGTTGATTTTCTGGAAGGTTTTGATAAAACACTATTGGCACAGGGACATCAGCAAAACCTCGGGGTGGCGCGGGGGCGCCGCCTGATTGACCTGTCGGATTGCAAATCCTGCCATGCCATGTCGAGCAAATCAGTTGGGCCGAGTTATACGGAAATGTCCAAAAAATACGCGGGTATGTATGAAATTGAAGGAAAATTGGCGGATAAAGTCGTACACGGCGGCGGCGGTGTTTGGGGCGAACAGGCTATGGCTGCCCATCCGCAGATTTCAAAAGCGGATGCCAAAGAAATGGTTAGTTATATCCTCTCCTTATCGGATGCTAAAAAATCTTCTAAGCCACTGCGGGATCAGGTAATGACCAATGACAATGGAAAACCCGGCACCTATACTTTTTTGGCTACTTACACGGACAAGGGCAGCAAAAATGCCGATGTCGGTACACAATCTGCTGCCGCAGTCGTGACTTTGCGGAGCGCCGATATAAGGCCATGGGAATACGATCAGCAAAAATCTACCATGAAAGTGAATCCGGGATCGGGCGACTTGCTGGTGGCCCTGGCCGACAAGGGTTATATCAGCTTCGAAAACATTGATTTTACGGGGCTTCGCGGGCTTTCTCTGAAGGCTACAGCCGCTGACGACCGAACGGCGGGCGGCACCATGGAAATCCGTGTAGATGCTCCTGACGGGCCAGTTATTGGCAGGGCAGAGATCAGAAAAACAAGTAGCCTCGTGCAGGAAGTACCTTTTGACAAGCATCCGGAAGGCACGCATCACCTGTATTTAGTGTTTATCAACCCCGATGCCGGTGGGAAGCCGCTGTTTGCGGTATTTGGTTTTGGGGTTTTGGGGGATTAAAGGGAATTAAAGGGTTAATGGCCCGTAGTTCGTGAAGAATTTTTCATTCTTTTGCGGCTTTTCTTGGATTCAGATATTTTTGAGGGGTTGCCCATTGTGCCAGCCCCTCAACCCTTATATTCCCGCCACTCATGCACCGCTCCGCCCAAAAAAACCACATAAAACCCGCGCACATCGGGGCGGGCAAAACGCTCGCTGCTCCTGTATTCGTTTAGTTGGGTTTGCGCTTCCTCAATGACCGTTTTTAAGGTGTCCACTTTCGATTTTTTAACGTATTACAGTTCCAAAACAATGTCGTATTTAACAGGGTTGTTGGGCATTTTCTCCAAATAAATATCGGGATAGCTCCTCCGCGATTCGTATTCGCTGTGGATATAATAGGATTCATAAGGGCATAAGAGGCCGATCATCAGCGTTTGCAGGTGTTTTTCGCCGTACTGCATTTCATCCCGATTAGAATGGTTTTCCTGAAGCACATTTTCTACTATCTTGAAAAAAGGCTGGGGATTGCCCTCGCTGATTAAGGCAGAAATAGTCTGTGCTATGGCCCTCGTTGCCTTTGCGAAGCGTGTTTTTGCCAATTGGGTAGCCGTAAAATACTCAAAATACAACTTTTTGATCACATAGTTGGGAATTTCGCAACGCCAGCCAATGTCATTCTGCTCTTTGAACGACAACATACCCAGATCTAAAGTGACGGGCGAAATGCCGGTGATGAAGATTCGGTCTATGATGCCCGCTCCGGCAGCCGTTTTGAGGCTTTCATAAAATTTTCGGACAAAACCGTTGCGGCTGACATCATTTTTGAAGCGATCTACATCGAAAGACAGGAGTTCATTCGCAAAATGGTCGTATTCGTCTATCAGCAAATAGATTTTATGGGGTATTTTGTTTGAATTGGTGAGACTAAATAGCGTTTTTACCATTGCTTCCGGGCTGGACTGGGACAAAATTGTTTGTTTATCCGCTACCGTAAAAATATTATCATAAGCGGACAGAAATGCGCGTGCCCCTTCAATAACATTAGTCAAAAAACCCCGACACGTGCTTTCATGCGTAGCGGTATCAATGCGGCTAAACTCAAAACTCAACACCAGATAACTGTTGGCTAATGCTGTGGGATGCTGCCCGATGTACAAACCCCCAAAGAGTTTTTGAAAGTCCGCCTGGTATTCTAAACCGTAATAATGATGTAAAGTGCTGACAAACAGGCTTTTACCAAATCTGCGAGGGCGAAGGAACGCCAGATAACTGGACTCCCATTTTTCAAGTTTTTCTATGAATGCCGTGCGATCCTGATAAAAATAGTCTTTTACCATAATTTTCTCAAAATCACTTTCGCCGTAAGGTATCTTGATCATAATGCCATTTTCGACGCAAAAATAGATAATATTTGTCCGTTTTGCAAAAAATAATGTAAGTGCTTTACTCGTTCCTTAAAACGGATACCCCACTGCCAGATTGATCGCCCAATCCCGAGGTTGCATATTAGTAATAAGATTGGGTACCCAATAAGATTGGTCGCCTTCATTGCGATAAGGTCTGCGCAATTTTAGACCCCAGTCTAAACGCAACACAAAATAACTAAAATCTGCCCTAATACCTACCCCGGTACCGATGGCAAGGTTGCGCAGCGAACTTAATCGCAACTGAGAATCCTTGCGGTCATCATTCGGGTCAAGCGACCAAATATTGCCGCCATCTATAAAAACAGCGCCTTTTACCCACCAAAAAAGCGGGAAACGCAATTCGCCGTTGAACTCAAATCGAAAATCGCCGGATTGATAAAATGGCCGGATGGTATCCGCTTCGGGAGCAATTCGGTACCCACCCGGCCCCAGCTCGCGGATGCGCCAGGCGCGCAGGCTGGAGGGGCCTCCCACAAAAAACTGCTTGACATAAGGTGTTGCTTTGGTATTGCCGTAAGGAAGCGCCACCCCGGCACCGACGCGAATAGCCCCTAACGTGCCTTTTTCATTAAAAACACGGCTATAAATACCATCTAAGTCCAACCGGACAAATTTAGAAAATTCAGCCCCGTCAATCGCCCAGACTTCTTTTTTAAACGGGACAGACCATAGTTGATTGACGAGGTATTCTTCCAAGCCCGACAGTTCAATATTAGAGCGCAAAGTCAGGGTCTCTCCAAAGCGATTGACCGGCCGGGAAAAAGAGTAGTTGACCGAACGCAACAGGAATCCGGTAAACAACTGATTGCCAAAGCTATTGGTCAGGAATTTATTTTGACCAAAAATGGTATCAAAGCGGGAATAAGTACGCGGGCGAAGCAAATCAATACCCATGTAGTCGAAAGCAAACTGGTGGCGATTGTTTCGGCGCAAATCCGTGCCAATGGATACATTCACTAAATTGTACAGGTAAAAATTAAATAATTCTAAGTAATTATAATTGGCCGAAATACGCGCCTTCCCGTTGGCCCGGAGGTCATTGTAAAAAGCATCACTGATAATATCTTTTTTCCCAATTCTTGTTCGGTTCAGCCCCCTCCAAATATGCAAATAATCAAAAAAACGCGGAAAAATCAGCTCATTTTGGAATTTAAACTGCTGTGAAAAAATAAAACTTCTTTGGGTTATATCAAATTCTATATTGTACTGAACATTGGATTGCAGGTGCTCGGCACCACCAAACAGGTTGCGGTTTTGGAGCGACACAGAGCCGGCCAACCCAAATAAGCGACCCGCTAAAGCACTGGAACTATTGGAAGAGTTGACATCAAAATCCATCAAGTAAGAAAAACGCTTGTTGGGTGCCAATGAAATTTCTACATTGAGCTTATCGGGATGCAGCGGGTCTTGGAGCGGGCGAATATTCACAAAACTAAATACCCCCATTTCATTGAGATTTCGGGCTGTTTTATCAAAATCCACCTGTCGGTATGGCCATCCGGGGCGTATGGCGATGGCTTTAAACAAATGGCGGGCGCGCACCTCAAATTCCGGTTCGGAAGAGGCAAAATACACGCCTCCAATGATAGTATCGCTTTTTAATGCTTCCAGACTCGGGGCCAATTCCGATAATACCGTAATAGTACCAATTGTGTATGTTTTGTGTCTGGCCGTATCATTTCCGGGTGGCAAAATTTCCACCCTGACTTTGGTCTTGTTTTTAGTGCTGTCACCCGTAAACTCCACAAAATTTGGGGCAAAATAGGCATAACCCCGGTTTTTCATTTCATTGGTGAGGCGCAGTTTTTCAGATTCAAATAAGCGTCCGTCTAAACCATCTCCCGCTTTTATCCGCGAGTCATCGCTGGTGAAATCCATGACTATCATGGCCGCACTGTCGCGGCTGGCAAAAATAACGGTGTCAATGGTATACAGCGTACCCAGGTCAATCAGATACGTTACACTCGCCCGATTGATCAATGAATCGCGTTTGGCCCTACGGTTAGCGGCAAAAAATTTGGGCTGCCAGGTACATTTTGCATTCAAATACCCGCGCTGGCGCACTTGGTTTTCAAAATTTCGCGCAGTGCGTTGCGTCAGGTCTTCATTGTAAAATGCCGGAGGTTCCGCAAATTCTTTCATTACCCACCTTGCATATTTGGAGTTGCGGTTTTTGTAGTGATAATAATACCACACACCCGGCCGCATGAGCTTGAATAAACGGGTCCGGTTAGGCTTTTGTCGCATCAACGGGTTCAATTCCGTCACTAAGCCATCTCGTTCACTAAATTTGAGCTTTTTCGGTGCCTTAAACTCAATTTTATTTTTTACCAATAATTGTTTTTGGGTTTCCTGACTGACCTGCCGATTGGCATTGCAGGCTGTCAGGAAAAGTACAATAAAAATTAGCCCGTTTCGGAGCCCTCTAAATTTTTGTAATTTTTTGACAAATAAAAAAAATATCATGCGTGGCTGGTGATCAAACATTGGTGCGGAAATTTACACAACTAATTGATATTGAATCTATTAAAAGGAGTCAATAGTGTGTTCGGGCCGATCCGACCTTTTGCCGTTACAGATGAAACGCAAAACTACGCGGATTTGCACAAAATACCTTGAAAATATTTAAAGCGCACTTTTAATATTTTGAAGCTATACTTTCTACCTTTGCACTCGCTTCTGCTCCGGCAGCAATTTATCCTACACTATTTATGAGTTGGTTCAAACGACTACAGGAAGGTATTACAACTGCAACAAAGGCAAAAAAAGATGTGCCGGAAGGCGTTTGGTTTCAGTGTAAAAAATGCAAAGAAACCAGCACGTCAAAATCGTTGCGCGAAAATTTTTATAAATGTCCCAAGTGCGATTACCATACCGCTATTGGTTCTGAGGAATACTTCGACTTACTATTCGACGGCCAAATCTATACCACCTGGTTCGATGATTTGATTTCTGTGGATTTTTTGAAATTCGCTGACCTCAAACCTTACGACCGGCGACTGGAAGAAAGCATTAAAAAAACCGGCCTGAATGATGCCCTTGCCGTTGGCGAAGGGCAAGTAAATGGCTATCCGTTGGTGGTAGCGGCAATGGATTTTAAATTTATTGGCGGCTCTATGGGTTCGGTAGTAGGTGAAAAAATCGCATTAGCCACCGAACGCGCCATCGAATCCCGTTCGGGACTGCTCATCATTTCCCGCTCTGGTGGTGCCCGTATGATGGAAAGTGCCTTTTCATTGATGCAAATGGCCAAAACAAGCGCCAAACTAACCTTGTTAGCCAAAGCCAAACTACCTTATTTCTCGCTCATGACCGATCCGACAACGGGCGGCGTAACCGCCTCTTTTGCTATGCTCGGCGATATTAACTTAGCCGAACCGGATGCACTCATTGGCTTTGCCGGCCCGCGTGTTATCCGGGAGACCATCAAACGCGACCTGCCCGACGGCTTTCAAACTTCAGAATACCTATTGGGAAACGGTTTCCTTGATATCATTGTCAATCGCAAAGATTTGAAAGATACTTTGTCGGATTTACTGTCGTTCTGGTTTAAAAAGACATGAGACTTTAGACTTCAGACTTCAGACTTCAGACACAAGACTTCAGACTTCAGACTTCAGACACAAGACTTCAGACTTCAGACACAAGACTTCAGACTTCAGACTTCGGACTTCAGACTTCAGACTTCAGACACAAGACTTCAGACTTCAGACACAAGTGACGTACGTTGGGTCGTCCACGCCCGACGATATTGCGAAACTCATCATTCCTGAACTAAGTAGGTAAATAGAAATAATGTAGTTTTAAATTTCATTAATTACCTTATTATCAAGGGTTTGTGAGACTGTGGACTGTGGACTGTGGACTATTGACTGTGGACTACTTATTTAATCTTTATTAGTGTTCCAAAACAAAATAAAAAGAGAAAATATGCAACAAATCCGTCTCCGAGGTATTCATTACTGTTATGAAGACCTCCATCAAGATCAGAGCAATGCCATCCTGTTAGTGCACGGTCATCCTTTCGACCATACTATGTGGAAAGAGCAAATCGAAAGCCTGGGTGAATACCGACTAATTTTGCCCGATCTGCGGGGTTATGGAAAGACCGATTATGATTTTGATAAAATATTTATTGAAGAACATGCCCTTGATCTGGTTTATCTGCTCGATCATTTGCGCATTGAAAAAGTACACCTGATTGGGCTATCCATGGGCGGTCAAATCATCGTAGAATTTGCCCGACTTTTTCCACATCGAACCCGGTCACTCATTATTTGTGACAGCAATCCGGCTGGAGAAACGGAAATTTCCCGGCAACAACGCCTCGAATTGGCCGACAAAATGATAAAAATTGGTATGGAAGCGTACACAAAGCAGAATATTTTCTACTATCTGCACCGCGATACCATCGCTGAAAAAGGTGAAGCATACCACCACTTGTGTGAGATGATGGTAAAAACGCCGGTACGTGGTGCTGCCGCTTCGCATCGCGGTCGGGCTGAACGAAGAGACAATTTTGAATACCTGTCCAAATTGGATAAACCTGTCGCAGTGATCGTGGGAGGGCAAGATTATTTTACACCATTTGAAGAAATGAGAAAAGTAGCGGAAGCCATCAAGGGTACAGGGCTAACCGTGATTGAATACGCCGGACATTTGCCCAACATGGAGCAGCCAGCGGTATTCAACCGGATTATTAGGTCGTTTTTAGACAGGAATAATGGCTGAATTATTGAATGGTCATCGTGTGATGTAAAGCATTGAGAATCTTTCCCGATCAATGATACCACAAACCTTTTTTGGAAACACGTTAAAATAAAATGTACTATTTTTAATCCCGATTTTTTTTAATCCCGAAATTATTTTGGATTAATCCGAAGTTATTTCGGATTGATATTAAAATGAACTAAATTAAGTTAAATTAAAATCTGATTATCAAATAATTATATATAATAATAATATAAATTTGTTTTTCTGTTTGCAGCATTATATATTTGCTGAATAAATAAAATCTCATTTCACCACCATATTTGAATTACCATGAATACTCAAGCAGCAAATATTCCGTATAATCATATAAGTCATTCTAATCGTTCAGCCATGTCTGATGTAATCTGTGAAAAGTCGCCTTCTAAACCACGAAATAACCAAGGTAAATTTAAACTAAACGAGGGAGATGGTGTCGTTAGTATTTTTGGTGATGGCGAGAAAAAGCGCACCGAATTTGCTGATACGCTGGCAACCCAATTGGGTGTCCACAAAAGCGTTGCCAAAATTAACCTCGCCAAAGTTATTGACCGGGATTTCAATGTTAATTTAGAGCAGCAAAAGCGCCACCTCAAGGCCGCCGGGTGTCCTGAACAAATCAGGATGGCCGATCGCCTGAAGATCGCCTTAGATGCAATGGAGATATTTGAAAAGCCCGTAGATTTATTAAGCCCGGAGGAGAAGGCTAAGATGCTGTTAATTCTCCAACTCTCCACAACGCAACCGGACACGATCATTATTAATCGGCCCAGTATCATCCGGCAATTTAACCGCAAAATCAGGGCTTTACGGCAGGTTTTCAGAAAGACGTATATCATGACCGATCAGGTTTGGAATTTTCCGCTTTCTGTTACGTCCGATCGCGTATTTGAGATTCATAACAGCAAGATAGAGGAGAGTCGTATCGCATTATAATTTCAATAATGTTAAAGATTTCTTAATACTTGATCTGTTTGTAAGAATGTTACTATTTTGGCCGCGAAACAATCCGGTTAAAATTATGAGTCCTGAACGTGATAAGCAAATGACAGAGATTATGCGCAGCCTTAGAAGAGCGCTGAAGCACCTGTGTGTCCGTATAGATTGTGGAAAGGAAATAGAATCACTTATTTTTGACTTACCAAAGAGACGTTCCAATACGAAGTTATTACGCGCTTATTTTGTACAAAAAATCAGCTTGTATATCAACGAATTGGCACGCAATGAAAATAAAAAATTGCGAAAATCTCCAAATTCAGCTTTTTACGCAGTCCAAATCCCCTTCATTGCAGAGATAATTCTATGCCTACAATACAGTGATAATCAAATTTTTGATAAAAAATTTAACATTGTTACAGGTGAAAAAATTCGCAATAATATCCTTTCGCACAATCTTTTAGAGCGGATTCTCAATGATTATGTTGACAAACTGCCGCTATCCAAAACGATTAGAAAACACGTCAGAAAATCCCTTGACCTTACGGATATTGGTCAATTTATTGAAGGCAAGTACAATCTTTATGATTATTTCAAGAATTGCAACGAAAGACACACGCAGCGGGTCAATAAACTGCCAACCTTCTCGAAAGAGGTAAACGATTATTTAGCATCCACTTGTTTTTATCAGGTTGCAAGCGTTCTGAAAAGAATTACCCCTCGTGCTTATCAGAACTTTGTTCACCTTTATCTGCTTAGAATTTCCCTGACATCTTCTGCGCTGTTTGTAGAGTTTAGTAAGATGATCTTAGACTTGAAAGGATACAAAGGTAAAAACAGTCAAAAAATTATTGATTACGCCTACCTATTGGGCTTGGTTTTGCAGATAGTAAACGATATTAATGATCATATACCCGCTCATCACGGATACAGTACGGTTGCAAAAGAATCTTCGGATGGTTTTAGTGATATAAAAAATGGTAATATAACATTGCCCATAGCCCTTTATTTGTTGAATATTAAGAAAGAACTGAACTATGATGCATTACAAAATCTGATCGGTAAGAATCTTTTAGAAAACGAGGATTTGTATTATTTGGGCGACAAAAGTCAGGGAAAAATATTTGATATAGCACTTGTGCTGAATGATAATAGCAAGATTGAAGTACATGAGGAAGAAAGTGTTTTATTAGAGATAGCGCCAATTCTAAAACATTATGCGATGCCGATCGTCAGGATTTTGGCAAAACAAGCGCGGAATAATTTAGATTTGCAATTCCCAGCAGGAATGTATTTGGATGAATTATTAGAAGTGGCAGAAACTAATAAATATTACAGAATTATCGAAGATTCATATCAAAGCGCTAAAATTTAAACCCTGAATTCTGACATTTGGAATGCATTCCCCCTGATCTGTCCCGACAGGGGATCACTTATTAATGAAATTAAATATGGTATCTACACACGGGACAACGGCTGACTTAATGGAAGGCCAACAAAAAAAAATAAACGCTGATATGCGCCGTGAGGCGGAAGACTGGGCGGAAAAAGTGCAATTAGCGTTTGAAAATGCTGCCGGATTGGGGCTGCCGGACGAAATAGAAAAATTGTACCGGGAGATACCCGAAAAACGGCTAAACAGCCCCACCAACCGAAGTTTTTTTGTCAAAAAAATAGCAGAGCATATCTTGAAGACCTCCGGCAAAGTGGATAAATGGGAGACCCTCGAAAATGTAATAGTTCGGTTGGCGCTTTTGGCCGAGATCACCATCTCCGTGCAATATTATCACAATTATATATTTGATAGTAAAGCAAATGTCAATAACCCTTTAGCCATTCGAGAAACGCTGATAAAAGGTAATTTGTTAAAATCCTGGGCCTTTCGCTACGTTGAAAGCGCATTTTCGGAAGGGGATTTTAGAAAAAAGGTGGCAGCCGTAGTGGACGATATATTTAATGATACGGATGCCGGGCAATACATAGAAGGGCGATACGGCAGTTACGAGGCGTATATCCACCAAAGAACCAATGAGATGATACCCCAATTTTATCAGGAAAAACGAATAGACAAAGCGGTGATAGAGCAATGTGTAGCAATGGTGCGACAGGATGTCAGCGACCTGTCCGAACAGCAAGTGTCACACCTCCGTTCTTATTTTTTAAGGGTTTATTTAGTAGGCCCCTCTTTATATCGCGGGTATGTCACCCTTTTATGTGATCTGTTGGGATGCCCGAAGGCAGAAAAAAACAAACTGTTACAATTTGCCGCCTGGTATGGCCTGATGATGCAGGTGGTGAATGATAATTGGGATTTCGTGCCGGGGTATTTGGGACACGGCACAAAAGCCAAAAACCCGGAAGATATGCAAAGCGACCTGAGAAACAAAAACATGACCCTGCCACTTTTATTGTACCTGCACCTGTATCCCTCCGAAACCACGATTATAAAAAAATATTTGAACTCCCTCAAACAAAAGAAATACAGCGAGCGCCGGGAAAAATTGGTATTTGAAGCCATTTTACCCGTATTGCTGCAATATGCTTTACCTATTGGGAAAGCCATCGCAGCGCAGGCTGCCGCCACACTCCGCCAGGATTCCATACTGAAGCCCTTGCTGCAAATAGCAGAAGAAAACAGGTTTTACACTATTATCACAGAATATCATCAATCTACCTTGAACCATGACAAAAGACAGCCATAAACGTTTCGTTTTTGATTTCCCTAATTCGGAAGGTTTTTTTGACCGGGTACACGACCGCCTGCACACGGTGGTAGAGCGATATGTGTATCTCCAACAAAAAAATCCAAAATTCACCCTTATTGTCAATTCCGTCCCCAGGGATAAGCCCAATGAATACGACCGGCAAAGCGATATGCCGCTGCGGTATGTAAGTACTTCCAAACAAAGGGCATTTTTGGAACCGGAAAAAGTATCAGACCTGAATGATGCATGGAAAGGATTAGAGGATGGCATTTTAACTAGTGATAAAGTAGAGGAGGCGGCAATTCTATACCCCAAAGTAAGGGATCAGAAATACTATTATAATGATGTAGTAAGTTCCAAGGATACCTTAGCCACCTATTTTGATACTTCAAAATACCCCTTAAATGAGATGCAAGTATTTGAAAAACCCATTCTCGAGCATCATTTTAAGATAGAAGCCCCCAACAGCGATTGTTTTATTGCCATACCCCTGATACAATTTGGGGAGATAGACGGATTTGTATATATTGTTTATAAACACGAAGACCAGCACTTATACTCAGAAGATAACATAAAAGATATTATCACCGGTTTTAGCATTGAATACGAAGGTGTTATCTTCGCTTGGGATTTAGTGGAAGACAAACAAAACAGGGCCTTTAATTTTAGAAGGCTCATTAAAGAGATATGTGCGGATGATAATGACCAATTCTTTGCCGATAAAAGCCCGATATTTAGAGAATTAAACTATGCCGAATACTATCGCCGGCACCGTTCGTATTTTGAGAACCGTATTGAGCAACACGACCAAATGCTTGCGGATATTTATCAGCAATTAGTCAAAAACGGCGTAACCACCATCCTCTTAGACTCTTACGCCCATAATATCAGTGCACACGCCATGACGACGTTGACCTGGATATTTAAAAAACGATCAAAAATAAAACTCAAAGAGCAACACTTGGCCATGGTAAAAGCAAAGGTAACGTCGCTTACCAAGGCTATGCGCAACAAATATGAATCAGTGGACGATGACCCGTCAGATATATACAAGCCCCTGATTGAGTATTCCGGCTCGCTGACCAATGAGATTTTTCCATTTTTAAAGTTTTTACAGGAAAAAGGAGGTTTTTGGAGCGGATTGATACGAGACATGAATGCGGGCGGTCAGGTAAGTACGTTGTACAGTGTTTTGTGGTACGATTTTGTTGCGAATGCCCTGTATTTGGGTACCATTGCTGAATCGGAGAATATCCGACGGCTGCATATAGACATTACGCTGCATCCTCCGGCTAAAAATATCATTGAAGATAAAAATCTGATTACAACACTCTCCAAATCGAGTCGTACGCTGCGATTGGCGACTATTGACCTGGAAACAGAAATAAAACATGAATTTGATCCAAAAGGGAAGGACGGAATCAATGCAGAAGGTGATTTTTACCTCTTTTCAGCAAAACAAGAAGAAGGAAAGGAAGGCGAAAAAATGTGGTATGAGGATTATCCTAGCTTTGCTGCTTTAAGTCGTTTTGTGCAGCCGGGTAAGGATTTTGCCGAACTCAAAAAGGCATTAAAAGACATAAAAGTGTTTTTCCCGGGTTCCATCGTGGGTAAGCACGCTTTTTTTACCATTATTGAAAATGAATTGCGCAATATCAAGCACTATTTTGGAGATATTTTAAAACGTGCGCAAAAGAAATCAGCGGGCTTGTCCCTGAATATTTCCATCCAGCCTTGTAGCCTTGACGACAATGACAATCCGGAATTGTATCGAATTGGCCTTTGGTTAGGATTGGAGTCTAAGTTATCACAACCGGATCGAGATGACAAAAACCCTTATTTGGTAAAACGCCGATTTGATATGTTGTGGTCCGACATCATTGACGATGCAACCCGGCAGCCGCAATTGGGTGGTAACAGCCAGGACAAAGTATGTGCCGCCATGTTGTTCAATAATAGTTTTTCGAGTGTGCAACGCGGCAGTTTTCGCAATTTGGCATTAAAGCCCAATGCAGGAAAACTTGACCGAGATGCCATTTTTTACCCTTGGATCAGCCCGGCGGTGTGTTTTAAAGCCTCCAACACGGAGTTCCAAATTCCTGCCGCTGCCGCAAATTTTAGCCTGACGGGTAATGCGGAGGATTTTGTAGAACGTCCACACTATCAGGATGAAGAAAAGGCATTTAAAGAAAAAATAGAAGCAGAATACAAAAAATACGAAGCGGAACAGTCTGCACAAGGTGAACAGAAGGGATACCTGAAAAAGTATTTGTTCCTGTGGAAAGGAGAGGAAATTCGTACGCATCAGCATCCCGGCGCATTGGAATTGGACAACCTGGGGCGCTTCAAATTTGTATTGGCAACACCTGACAACGCTGATCTTTGGCAAAACGCCCGTGAAAATGGGGTCATCCGCCTGATTCGCCATTTGCCCGCCGAAGAAAATCAAAATGAACGCACCATGCTGGTAGCCGCCTATAAGCAATGGCTGCATATATGGGTAAAAGAAGAAAAGATGGCGGTAAGTTTTACCGATGCGGATGGTGCCGAAATAGGCGCTTTTTTGTTGGATAAATCGGCTGAAGAGCCATTGATCTTTTATACAAGCCCCTTAGGCGACGAAAAAAGCGGGAGTATCCAGCGTCGCACTTCGGTTGAGAGTGCCAAGATGGTAGAACAATTGGTCGGGCAAAATGAAGTCGAATGCCGGTTGCAGTGCGTCCACAATATTGTTAACCGGGAGGCCAATATGATTCGTTACCGCCGACATGGCATCCTCAATCGGGAGTTTGTTAAATCCCCAAAAATTGAAGAAAACCTGTTGCTCAATTTTATTTCTTCCGAAAAGTTGTTGGAATTATTTGAAACAACCGTCACCCGTATTTGTCTGTTTGATAATCGGCTTGATAACCGTATTGATCCCAATCGCTTCGAGTTTTATCGGGATAAGTTAAGGTTGTTTTTTCGACCGGAATCCACACCGGAAAGAAATGGGGCAGGAGCCTGGTCTGGCAAATGGGAGGATGCTGCAACCAAGGCACAGGTGGGGAACTGCCATTTTTTGGTCATGCACTTGTCCTTTATTGACAGAATTGTTCAGGAAAAATATTCCGGCGAAAAAGGATTTGAAGAAGGCAATATTGGTATGTTTATCGAAAAAGAAATTGTACCGATAGTGGGTGAAAATGAAGCGGGAACAGGGTTGCGGGAAAATTTCATCCTGATTGTTACTACGGGCAGGGGGCGGCAAAACTGGAAGGAGTTTTTAACTAGGGAAAAATATAAAAAATACAGCAAAAACGTCATCTTTCGCCCGATTGAGTCCCTGATTTCTGCCATGGAAGACAGTCTGATGCTCAATGATGATTTTGAATTAAAATATCGGTTAACCAAAGTACTTTTTGGGTCATGAGTATTCAGCAGCAAATATTTGACCGTCTATTTATCCTTTAAAACATTGACAATCAAACATTTAATAATGCAGCAAAAAAAGAAAGAAGCAGAAAAAAGATTGATGATCATTGTCTGGAAATGGCGACATATCAATAATGATACCTTGCCTTTACCCGTCGGTAGTGACACCGATATGGTTCAGGTGAATGGACGGGAGTATCAGTGGTTGATGCGGTACGATCCGGAGGATATCGAACAATCTATTGATCAAATTCGCCAAATAATAAAAAATGATTATCCAGCATACAAAGTGCAATTATTTCTGCACTTAAATCACAACTATGAACCCGGACACGTCGAACAAATAAATGCTTCAGGTGCTAATGGTAAACCACCTGACAATTGTATTCTCTTTGGCAATCGCGATCATTTATACATCCATCATGCCAATTCTCCGCTGGGGCTACTTGCTTCTAATGGCAATATGGAAGGGAATTTTTCCGGCAATATCATTAGTGCAGTGGAAAAAATCAACGAGAAAAACGTGATTAAAAGCACCCATTTTGACAATGTTTGGAACCACTACCACCACAGAATAAAATTAGAAGCCTACCAGTTAAAAGAAGATTTCATCAGGGTACTGTGGCCGGCATCTTTATCTACATCGGCGCCTGATCCAACCGTATTGGCATCCATATTGCACAGATTATCAACCTACGCGGATAAAATTCAGCAGAATGCTAGTGCTGATGCGTTGACTTTCTCCTTGGGCAAAGCGGAGGAAGAGCGTTCGCAGACGAACTTTTATGGCAGCGATATTGTACCATTATTTATATCATTGAGTAGCGCTATTCGTGATTTTATTGCAAAAGAACCGGATATACAATTGTCAAAACCAGCAATGGAACCCCTCCGCGAAGCCTTCCATAACCTCCTCAACGCACTCCCTGAAAACACGTATGCCTGAAAAGAAAGTACTCCGCTGGTTGGCCGACTCAGAAAACCAAATACCGGAAGCCCTCCGGCCGTGGGCAGCGCAACAGGGTTTTGAGTGGGTGGCTTTTCAATCGGGAGATACGCCGGCACCCGTACTCTTAATTTTTTCTCCCGTGTGGAACGGTCAGCAATATCTTTCCATAGAAGGAGTCTGGGCGAAATATTTGGCGAAAGATTACCCTGATACTCAATTGATTGTTGTGGGCAATCAGGATACACAGGATACAAATTTCGTGGATGTTTTGCAAATACAGGAACGCTTTGCTGCAATTTTGGAAGCCGCTCCTGCGGCCATAAGATTTGCAACAGCAATGCCAGTTTTTACGGGTGGAATGGATATGGGTGAAAGGATGAAGCGCTTTTTGAAGGGGCACGGCAATGAAAGTATGGCGGCGATTTGTCAAGAGATTTATTTTAATCTTTCGCCCGGCCGGGATGCCTTAAAAAACCAACCTCATTTAGTACAGCGTATCATTGAAGCTATCAACGACCCCTCCGTAAAAAACAATTGGGGCACCTTAGCCAGCCGATGGATCAATTATCAACCATTTTTCGGATATTTACCTTTTTATACCATCTTTGAAGAGATTCGCCTTCTGATGGAGTGTTTAAGGCCCTGGTTTGAAGATTCGGATGCCAGCATGGAAAACATTGAAGGATGGTTTTCCGTGGTCCTGCCCGATCTGAAGCGATTGGAATCATTGTTAAAAAAATTAGAGGAATATGTCCAATAGCCGATACAATGCACTGTATATAGATGACGAGGCACCCGCCCGTAAACTGCTGCTATTGGCTTTCAGTGAGCAATTTGATTTTGATTTGGCCCAAACAGTGGAGCAAATGGATTTGTACCTCGACAGTGGAAAGCGATTTGATCTGGTACTCTTGGATTTGGAATTGGAAAAGGGCAGCGGAGACCTCATCGGACTCCGGCTTATTCGACCCATTTTGGCCAAACGGCCAGGACTGCCAGTGGTGGTCATCACCAAAGATGAAGATGCCAGCACCCTCAAAACCGCACAGGATGCCGGCGCTGCTGCTTTTCTTTTAAAAAGCAAATATGACTTAGCAGAATGGACAGAAACCTTTGAAAAGGCCATTAAAACGGGCATTTTAAATCAAATACAAGACAAACTACAGCGCTTGGCTACCCTTGGCTCGGCCTTCGTGGGCGAAGTTGCTCCAATAATAGAAATAAAAAAAACATTGGAAGCCGTTTCTAAATCGCCGACAACCCCCCTCCTGATTATGGGAGAAACCGGAACCGGAAAAGAAGTGGCTGCCAAGTACCTGCACAGCAAAAGCGCCCGGAGAATCAAACCCCTCATCCCCGTCAATCTGTCTTCTATCCCGGCTGCCCAGTTGGAAATAAAATTGTTTGGTGCCGTAAAAGGTGCTTCATCGGAAGCCTTGCGCGAGGTAGAAGGGGTGTTTCGGGAAGCCAATGGCGGGATTCTCCTGCTGGATGAAATAGGCGATATCAATCAGGATATTCAGATCAAATTGCTGCGCTTTTTGGAAGACCGAAAGATACGTCCCGTTGGTAGTGACCGGGATATCCAATTGGATATACAAATCATTGCCGCTACCCATCGCAACCTCCCGGAGTTGGTGCGTCAGGGTCTTTTTAGAGAAGATTTGCATCAACGCCTGAAAGCTGTGACGATCACCTTGCCCCCGTTGAGGGAGCGAAAAGAAGATATTCCGCGGTTATTTCAGTATTATTTTGGCGGATACGGGGTAAAAGAATACTTTTCCCCGGAAGTGTGGCAACAATTATCGGAGTATAACTGGCCGGGCAATGTGCGCGAATTGCGCAATACCGTGCAAGCTATGTGGTTGCAGCAATTAATCCAGGAAAAACATATTATAGATGTAGCGTGCCTGCCGGAAGAGATACGCCACTATGATCCCACCCGCGCTTATTTGCAGAGCGGAGCAGATATTGACTTGCTACATTTGCCCCGCCTCCATGCCCTCGCATTGCTCAATATGCAGTACATAGAAGGTGCGATGCGGGTAAAAAACAAAGTAAAACACGATGTGGCGGAAATGTTAGGGTTTAAAAGTGCCGACAGCCTGCTATATGACATCAAAACCTGTTTCAGAGATTTTCCCGAATTGTTTGAAATGGAAGATACCTTCCCAACGATAAAAGCGGGGTATCCGCAAATTTTTAAATAAGGAACGGTGTCAGCATAAAGTACTAAACTTAGGTAGATTAATTTTTGCTCAAATAACGATTTTTTTGCGCTAATAGTGGGGCTATTTAAGCAAAAAAATGGACAATTTGAGTGAAAAGGAATCAGATAAGATGGTTACTTTATTTTGACACCGTTCCTAAGCCCCGCCTTTTCCCGATTCTGTCCTTTAAAAAATACCGTCCCTCCCATGCCCAAAATCAATTATCAATTTTATACCTTCAACGAGGAGCACTTCGCTGTTCCTCTATCTCTTCCTATTTCTGACGAAAAACGATCCTGGAGTACGGTCACATCGTACATTCAACAATTACTGGAATATCCGCCAGATAACCCCGAGATGCATCCGAAGGAATGTATTATCGTACTGTTAGCCGGCATGAAGGATTTGCATAATGAACAAACTTACCGCAACCTTACCATACCAGTTTGTGAAGATAAAAAGCCAGTTAGATACATCAAAGAGGCTGGTAAAGGATTACAAAATCCGGGAAAATTTGATGAACATCAACTGCGTCAGGCCCGCCCCATCCTCTTAGTTGCCACAGAAGATATTATGGAACTGTTTGGCGAAGCGCCTGGCGTTAACCTTAGCGAAAGCACCTGGCGTTATCAATACCGGCTCGATTTAGATGCGCGGATCAAATTCTGGGATTCCGGTATCTGGCATCAATATGTACCGATAGACGGACGTGGAGACACCGAAGAATATCATTTTGGGACGCGTTTTTTGAAAACCTTCCAAAAAATGGAGCAATGGTACGAACAGGGTCTGTATGCTACTTTTGTGGCTTTGGAAAATTTGGAATTTCAGACCCGATTGATGCAACATTCTTTTATTGCAGATATTGGGCATCACGGACACGAAACACGGGTCACGCCGTTCAAATTCCATTCTGAGGCAGTGATGGCCCGTATGAGTGCACAAATTATCAGTGACCTTACTGCCGAACTGATACAACAATTCAAATGGCGGCTATTATTGGTGGATGACTACGCAATTTCTGAGGTTTCTTCTTTAGATAAAAGGTGCAAGATCAGCAAATTAACCCTCATTCACGAAATATTGCACCAGGAACTGGGGCAGGAAAGCGGCATTTTTGAAATAATACCGCCCAAGCCCAAAAATAAGCAGGCGGAGGAGAAAGAGGTGGTTAGTGAAATCATTAACCACAGCATCACGATGATGCAGCAAAATACCTACGATGTTATTCTGCTGGATTATCTGCTGGGTGCCGGGGAAATGGAGCGCACCGGACGGGAATATGGTTACGATTTTCTGCGCGAATTGATCCACCGGATAACCACGGAAAATACCAATAACTTGCACAAGGGCCCGATGGCGGGTATTGACAACCCGGAACGCGCCCGCAAAATCACGGAGGATACCAATAACTTGCACAAGGGCCCGATGGGGCGTTTTTGGGTCTTTCCTATTTCTTCCTTCCCATTTGCTTTTGCCGATAAACTGCGGCAATTGGGCATGGATGGCTTTTCCGATCACTGGTACCTGTCGGGTGGTGGCGACCCGATCTGTACCCCTGAACTCTTTCGTTATAATTTTCTAAATGTTATCAAGCAGCAAATCAGCGCATGTTACCTGCATCCCCATGCGCTCAAAGATTTTTTCAACCGTTTTTCAGGCATTAATAATAATGGCATTTTGTGGAGAGATTTGGTACTGAATGCCATAGAATCCATACACCTGAACAAATCTGTATTAGAAAATGACGAAACACAAGGTTCCCTGTTTGCTCAAACCATGTTGTCTTTTATTCGGAATAACGATGCCTATAAAACTAAACTCAATCAGATGAAGAGTTTTGTAGCCAATATCATGGAAATACCGTACTTTAAAATAGATATTGCGCTTCAAAATCTTGAAGTATCCGAAAAAAAAGCCTTGAAGCAAAAATCAGCAATGTTTTTTCGGCCGGAAGAAAAATTGGAAAAACAAATTCAGAAACACAGCGGCAACACCTTTAATTTTGATGGGGAACGGCTTCGTTGGCTCCCCGCAACAATTGACAAAATAGCGGAGGTAGAGGTATTAAGATTGGGAAACAATCAATTGAAAATGCTCCCAATTGAACTTACTTCTCTACAGAACCTCCGGCAATTGGATTTGTCGTACAATCATTTAGAAACGCTCCCTAAGAGCATGAGAGCCCTTACCCGACTCGAATACCTCGATCTTACGGGGAACCCAAACCTGCCAGAGTATTTGCGCATCAAACACGAGGGCAAAAAAGAAATTCAGGAACTTTTTGCCAATGCCGCCTCCTGGGATCATCAGCGCCGCAAAAAAATAGTCGTTTCTTACGCGAATCAGGAAAAGAATGAACTACTCGAATTGGAAAAAATCCTAAACCCCTTAGAAAGAGCCGGACTCATTTCTTTTTGGACGGACAACCAAATATTGCCGGGGCAAGAGTGGAATCCGGAGATACAGGGACAATTCCAACAGGCAGATATTATTCTGCTGTTAGTGAGCGCCTCTTTCCTTGCCTCTGACTATATCCACAATGTAGAAATGAACATAGCCATAGAACGTCACGCTAAGGGAGAGTGCCAAATTGTACCCATTATCCTGAAAGAATGTGACTGGCAACACGATCCGCTCAAAAAATTCCAGGCCCTGCCCAAAGGTATCCGCCCCGTTTATTCGCCACACAGAGCCAGCCCGGATGAAGCGTGGAAAGAAGTTTCAGAAGGCATCCGAAAAGTCATTAAAAGCGGACGACTGTCGTAAAAACTGACTATTGTTATAATAAAAAACAAAATAGCCCTATCTGAAATTATTTCGGATAGGGCTATTTTTTGTATTGTTCCGAAATAATTTCGTGTTAGAAAAAATATAAATAAAATAAAAAAATATAAAATATTGATTATTAATATATTACAAATTATTTATTAAAATATTTGACTGCGGTGCCTGTACCCCATATATTTGTGTATCAGTCAATCACAATCTAACGCTACATTTCAATCATGACAAATATACCTGCTTCCACCCACTCCGACATAACCGACCGCCGCTCTTTCAAAAATGATAGCAATTCGAAAAATAGCATTCGCCCGGAGGGCCGCAACACCCACTACGATGACGACGATGAATTCCAATTATACCTCACTATCACAACCTGATCTGTTCAACTCAAATCATTCTATACCATGAGCACATTTTTCAACAATCAAACCGGAATCGCTTTATTAGCAGCACTTTTCGTTGGAATCTTAGTGGGTGCTAAACTCATCCTATTTTTAGCCAAAATTTTCAGAGGCATTATAGGGCCTTCCTATCCGCCAGGCGGATACCCTAACCAACAACTCTATCACGACCCATACCATCAGTCGAATCAGCATCAATATCGCAATGGAGGAGGCCAAATAGTTGGCACCATCCTGTTAATATTTGTTTTTGGATTGATGTTTTTTATGGCAAAATCATTCTGGAACAACTTAGGCGCGGAGAAAAAAGCCGCGCCGGAGTCATCGGGGATAGGTCTTACCTCCAATAAAAACGCGCCGCAAAAAAAGGCAGCACCAGCCCACCCCTCCTCAGAAAGCGAAGCCCCTCCACAACCCGATTATATTCCAGATTTTGTTACCGTACAAGACCTCCCCGCAATAGAAGAGAAAGATTAAATCCTCGCATCCCCAAAAAACATTTCCCAACCCCAACCTCGTGCTGTATCTTTGTGGCAGAATAATTTGTTAATTTGTTTCCCGAACGTACACCCATAAGTAGGTAAATAGAAATAATGTAGTTTTGAATTTCATTAATTACCTTATTATCAGGGGTTTGTGAGACTGTGGACTGCCGACTATTGACTGTGGACTACTTACAACCGTACACAACCACACAAAAATGCACATCGCCGCTGAATTAGCCAGACATTTATTGCGCATTAAAGCCGTCCAACTCGAACCTGAAACGCCGTTCACCTGGGCCTCCGGGCTGTTATCACCCATTTATTGCGACAACCGCATTACGCTGTCGCACCCGGATGTGCGCCGTTTTATCAAGGCGGCATTAGCACAGGAATCCGCCGCGTTTTTACCTTTTCAGGTAGTGGCGGGTGTGGCTACCGCCGGCATACCACATGGCACACTGCTGGCAGATATCTTGGATAAACCCTTTGTTTATGTGCGGAGCAGTGCCAAAGACCACGGGCGACGCAACCTCATTGAAGGAGAAATAAAAGGCGGTGAACGGGTTTTGGTCGTGGAAGACCTGATCAGCACCGGCGGCAGCTGCCTGACGGCAGTAGATGCTCTGAGGGAAGCCGGTTGTGAAGTGGTGGGGGTATTAGCCCTTTTTCAGTACGGTTTTCCGAAAGCCGCCGCCGCCTTTGCGGCCAAAGGTGTACCTTTCAGAACATTGACCACTTATGATGTTTTGGTAAAAGAAGCGGCAGCAGGGGGATATATTGCGCCCGCAGAGCAGGACACGCTCCGCCGCTGGAGCGAAAACCCGGATGGCTGGGGAGCATTGTATGCTTAGTGGCACGGGAATAAATTAATTGGGTGGTGCGTACAGAAATTTTTTGTAAAAAAATTTCTGTACGCACCACCCAATTAATTCATTTACAGGTAAAAACGTGTAACAATTTTTTATTACGGTAAAGAATTTAAGTATTGTTTCGTCCTCCGGCTACTTACCGCGTAACAATGTAACCGCGTAACCGTGATGGATGGACGATTGACAATTACATGATTTTTGATGTGTCCTAACCCCTCCACCTTCCTCAACCCTTCTCCACCTTCCTCAACCCTTCTCCACCTTCCTCAACCCATCTCAACCCCTCTCCACCTTCCTCAATTAATACTTCCACACCGCCTCACCAAAGTCGTAATCAATCAGCACCTCATCTAAAAGGGGGTCGGCACCGAGATGATAGCCGTCTTTCAGGTCGTAATTATACATTTTACCAAGCGTATGCCAGTAAGTGGCCACGGTGCCGCCACGGGTTTCGCGTACCACCTCATAAAAAGGTTTGCCGAGTTGCCGTTCAATCATTTTGATGAGTACTTTCCCTTGTGTGCGACTCAGATTTTTTAGTTTTTCGGTAAAATCATCTTTCAGGTCTTTGTGTTCCCGACGAACGAAACGCTTGCGTTTCCAGCGGCTCATTTCAGCTGTTTCAGCCTCAATATCTTCGTACAACTCAATGGCCTGCAACGCAAAAGGATACACCTTACGGGCCGCAATTTTGTATTTGTAATATTGCAGCCATTCGGAAGAATCTTTGAAAACACGTTTATCGCTGATGCGTACCAGCCTGAGCGACATCAAAAAAGTGGTATCCCCGTTTTCCACTTCCATGCGCGCCCAGGCCCCACGCGGGAGCGAATCGGTTGCGGCAGGTTGCGCCTCAGCGAATTGAACTATGGAAAGAAAGCAGGAGAGCAGCAGGAAAATTCGGTATTTCATAATTTAAAGCGGAAGCAATGGACTATCCGCACCTCCATATCAACGAATATGGCGACAAAAGTAACGCTGTTTTAGGGTAATTCGTTGCACAGCAGGGGCTTTAACTAAAGATTAATAAAAACTAACAGAAATATAGTGCAAATATTTTGCAAAAGATGTTTCGGTTGTTCATACATTTGGCCTTTCTTTTCTTTCATAAACGAAAAACACCTTTCCTTTCACACACATGAGTAATTTCAACGCCACACGACTGTTTAATGCCAGTTGTTTTGCCCTTGTCACCACCGCTTTTGCGTTTGCTATCCGTGCGGGTACCCTCACTAAATTCATCGGCCCTCAATTTGGGCTCACCGGTGAGCAAATGGGCTACATCAATCTGTTAGTACTCGGTATTGGTTTTCCCATTGCTACCATTGCCGGAGGCTTATTGTACAACAACCTCGGCCCGAAAAAGATGATGGGCATCGCGCTGTTTTGCCACCTCACGGGTATCCTGATGACCATTGGAGCCAACGGCTATACCTTATTATTAGCATCCAGTTTCTTAGTGGGCTTTGGCAACGGTATGGTGGAAGCGGCCTGCAACCCGCTCATTGCGGCTATGTACCGCAACAACCTGACCACCATGCTCAATAAATTTCATGTCTGGTTTCCCGGCGGCCTCTTCATCGGTGCACTCCTTTCCAATTACATGGGCGATGCCGGCATGGCGTGGCAGATGCAGGTAGCGATCATGTTGATTCCAACCGTTATCTATGCTTATTTGTTTTGGGGACAAGTATTTCCGGAAGCAGCAGATGCCGGCCAAGCCGACATCTCCTCCAATCTATCCGGGATGTTCACCCTCTTGTATGTCTTTCTGGGGTTATGTATGATTCTGACCGCCAATACAGAACTTAGCACGCAACAATGGGTGGAAGCGCTGCTGCGCTCTTCCGGCACCAAACCGATGCTGGTACTGGCGCTTACAACGGGTATCATGGCTGTCGGGCGCTATTTTGGCGGCCCGCTGATCCATCGGCTCAATCCTACGGGCGTTTTGTGGGGCTCTTCATTTTTTGCAGCACTCGGCATTTTCCTGCTCAGTCGTTTTACCGGCAACATGACCTACGTGGCTGCTGCCGTATTTGCCGTTGGCGTTTGTTATTTTTGGCCAACGATGCTCGGTTTTGTGGGTGAATACATCCCGCGTTCGGGCGCGCTCGGTATGTCGGTCATGGGCGGTATCGGTATGTTCGCTACCGGGCTTTTACAACCGGTGGTGGGCCGGTGGATTGACAGCGGCAAAGCAATGGCTGCTGCCAAGGGCGCAACGGGTACAGACGTGGATTTGGTGGCCGGGCAGGCAACTTTATCGCACCTGCTTATTTTCCCGCTTTGCCTGATTGTAGCCTTTGGCATACTTTGGTTTTTCATGCGCGGACGCACTGCGGAGGCGCATTAATCAAAGGAATTACTTATTGGGGTTGTGTAAAAAGGGTGCGCGATCTGTTTTGCAAACAATGCCGCCAACTCTTATGTTGAAAATGCAGTTAAATTGACGGAGTAATGTTTCAATCACCCGTCAATAATGCACAAATTCAATATTTTATTTGGCAAAATTTTTTCATTTTTCTAAATAAAACCTTTCTACACAACCCCAATAAGTATGTAAGTAGTCCACACTCATAGTCGGCAGTCCACAGCCTCACAAACCCTTGATAATAAGGTAATTAATGAAATTAAAAACTACGATTATTGCTATTTACTACGTAAGAGTAAATAATATTTATTTCTTCAAACTTTTCAGATAGGCGATACTTTTGGGAATCTGCACCAACTCCTGATTACTTTCGTCTTCTATAAAAAAGTGTTTGATACCAATCTTATTGGCGACTTTTAAGATGTTGACCATATCGGATTGACCTTCCCCTACCGGTACATCGTTTTCAGCCGGAGTGCCGCCGGTCAAATCACCCGTTACGCCTTTTTTCAGGTCTTTGATGTGCATCAATTTCCAGCGTTTTTTGTATTTTTTCAATAATTTCACCGGATCGCCGCCACCGTGAATGGTCCAGAGCAAGTCCATTTCAAAAGACACGTATTCGGGATTGGTCTGTTGTATGATATAATCCAGCAGCGTTCCGTCGCCGTATTTTTGGAACTCATAACCGTGATCGTGGTAGCAAAAGATCAAGCCCTGCTCTTTTAATATTTTTCCGGCAGCATTAAAGTCAATTACCGCTTTTTTGGCATTTTCGAGGTTAAATTTGCCTTTTTCGTGTGGAATCCAGGCACACATCACGTATTTTGCCCCCAAAATTTTGGCCGTTTCGGCAATTTCCATCGGATTTTTGACCAATTGTTCGTATCCCGCTCCGGTTCCCGGGATCTTGATTCCGCGTTCGTCGCAGGCTTTTCTAAATTCCTGCGGGGTCATTCCTTTGGGTGCTCCGCCTTCCAATTCGGTGAACCCGAGGGCTTTTATGGTGTCTAACGTCGCCAGAATTGATTTGGGGAAATGGTTGCGGAAGGTGTAAGCCTGCACCCCCCATGCGGCTTTGTAGAGTTGTTTATTTTTTTGGGCAAAACAACAAAGGGTGGTCAGCAGGAGTGCGGTGGTGATGAATGAATTTTTTGTCATGGTTATTGTTAAGTAAAAGAGATACTGTAAGTAGTTGCGAGTTATTAATTATGAGTTATTAGTTCCACAACTGTTTGATTGTGTGTGTTTTACATAAATTTATAATCGCGTTTATTTCAACACACCTGCTTATAGAGATAAAAAATTTGCCTCGGCGGCTGTGCATCTTCTGGCTGCATTGCCGACCGGTATTTTTCATGGCATAAAAGTACAAAAAAGATGTTATCCGGTAGTAATGAATATATCCAGTAGGTATCCGATAATTATCCATTAAAAACATTTATTTTTCATAAAATGCTCATTTCTATTTGGTTATGAGAAAAAAAAGCATTGAAATTTGCGGCAATAATTTATTCATCCGCTATTATCGCCATGAAGATCATTATTTGTCCAATAGCAATAAACGACACAACGAGTATTATGGTCAAAAACGAGGTATTTGACCGTGCTTTCCCGGATTTGATAAAACAAATCAAGGGTAGTTATTATTCAAAAGCGACCCAATCGTGGCTCATACCCTACACAAAAAAGGCATTTATTCAGGCGGCTTTCGCATTGGGGAGATGGTGAAATTGCGCATCAGCGACCTGCAACCGGAGGTGAGCCGGGTATTTGTGCGCGACGGGAAAGGCAAAAAAGACCGCTGCACCATCCTTTCGCCCGTGGTGTGGGAAAAGATAAAAGCCTACATGGAGGTGTATTAACCCGTGGATTGGCTGTTTGGAGGGCAGGACGGCGGCGCATACAGCGAACGCAGCATCCAGAAATTTTTCACCAAAGCAAAACTCCCGTCAAACATCAACCCCTACGCCACGGTACACACCCTGCGCCATTCTTTTGCCACGCATCTGTGCGAAAAAGGCGTGGATTTGCGTTATGTTCGGGAAATGTTGGGCCATGCCAGCATCAAAACGACCGAAATTTACACCCATATCACCAAAAAAGGTTGGGAGAAAGTAAAAAGCCCGATTGATGATTTAAATTTATGGGGCGATAAAAAAAATTTGGATAATAAAAAAATAAATACCATCTTTGCCGGGTGATAACAACGAAGGACCATTTTTTGTTGGTTTCATTCGGATGTTGCCGCAAAGCAAACTGCTTTTCGATTTTTTTCAAAAAAAACCGAAAATAGGGAACTAAATTTACGCGTCTGGAGTTACTTATCCGCAATAGCGTCAAGCTAAAATACGCTGCGGGTTTTAGCTTGACGCTATTGCGGATAAGTATAGTTCTGCGAAACAATAAAAAATATGAATAAATTTAAGAAGTATGAAAGCAGATGATATTCACATAAATGGGAGTCAGCAATATGTCGAGCGCAACGTAAGCCTCCGACGAAGGCCATGCCTTGGTTAAGCGGTTTTCTCGGCTTTAATAGGCACCCAGTTGTGTGGCAACAGTTCCTCCAAACGGTTGACGGGATGGAGGTACAT
>Ga0105046_10002443_pt1 | contig 29299 bp, 18 predicted proteins | sample MAT03_FD_78385 | JGI IMG/M metagenome (GOLD analysis project Ga0105046, IMG submission 78385) | Freshwater microbial communities from Lake Fryxell liftoff mats and glacier meltwater in Antarctica - MAT-03 (megahit assembly) | ecosystem: Environmental > Aquatic > Freshwater > Ice > Liftoff... | reverse complement strand
TTTTGCCGTCATCCGTCCCATCTTTTTCGTTAAATAGCGCGGCTATTCGCCTCAAAAGATAGTTGGCTGACACCAAAATAATTGGCCTGAAATTGGAAACTTATTTTGACACCGTTCCTTAGGCTGGCACAGATTTTTAATAATTTCCAACCACAAAAACCACCAGGAAATTGTCAGCTACCCACCTTACCCCTGTAAATGAAAATGTTGAAGTAGGGTTGTTTTTTAAGTTGGTAGTGCGGCGCGCGCGCCGCACTACCAACTTAAAAAACAACCCTGCTTCAACATTTTCATTCCCGCTGAGAGAACAAATGTTTAGCTTGCCCGACCCAATCATCCTGGTAAATTTTACCCGGGCTTATACTAAGCGCCTTGGCAAAAGCGATAATGGCGTCGTCGTCCCAGCGGCTGATTTGGGCGAAGGTGTAAATACCCAGTGCGTACAGTTGTTGTTCGTGAAATGGCGCGAGCCCGTTGATGATTTTCAGGTCGTCCGTATTTTCCGGCGCGGCCGGGCCGCCTTTACGGTCGCTTTGGGTGGAGGATTGTTTTTGTGGCTGAACAGCTTTTTGATGCAGGAGATCGAGTTGAAGGTTTTCTACCTCGATACGGGCTAATTCCAAATGCTGCCGGAGTTTGTTTCGTTCCAATTCCAGGGCGGAAGCGGCCTGCTCGAAGCCGTTTAATTTTTGTTGCATCAGCTGGAAATCGCGGTAAAGCATTTGCCAGGCATCCAGTTCTTCCTGCATTTTTTGCAGTTCGGTGCTGAGCTCGCCGTTGCGGGTGCGGAGGTTGGTGGTTAACAGTTCGAGGGCCGCTACTTTTTGGGCGAAATGGGCTGCATTGGCCTCGGCCTTCTCTACCCGCGCAGCATAGGCCTGTTCGGAAGCGCCGTGCCGGATTTGGTCGGTTTCAACCTGTTGCAGTTGCTGGCGCAGGGCGCTCAGTTCGAGCGAAACTTTTTTGAAATCCGCCTCGCGCAAGTCGTGCTGATGTTTGAGGTGGGTATACAGCCGAGCCAGGGTATTTTTTTCCTGCTCGGTGCGTTCCAGTGTTTTACGGATGCTTCGTTCGGGAAATGCGGCACGAAGCGACCATCCAATGATGACGCCTGTAACCGTAAAAATGCCCCAAATTAACCAGTAAAAAACCGGGTCTTGCATGAACTCGTTCATGGCCGGAGATATTGCTTTTGACCAAAGGTAGAATGAAACATACAAGAATTGTGCATTTTGCACGTTTTTTGCGCCTTACGAAGACAAATTTTTAAAATGTTGCTGAAAAAAGGGGAATAAACCGCGTTGGGCATGATTCGAAATACATATTTGAGCTTTGCAGGGTGCAAGGTAAACGGGCTGTTGGTGTTGATTTTACTGATCTGCGGAGGGTATTCGGCGGCAGCTGAAACGGATACAACCGGCTCGGAATATGTCTACATCGATTCTATTGTGCTGGAAGGAAATCGAAAAACCCGCAATTCCCTGATCCTGCGTGAATTGGAATTTTCGCCCGGCGACTCGATTCGTTTAGATGCGCTGGAGCAAAGTCTCGAACGAAATTGCCAACGGATACTGAACCTCAAATTATTCACCGTCGTGACGGCAGAGGTCGGGGAATGGCGCCCGAACAAGCACGTGACCCTGGTGTTCCACATAACCGAAACCTGGTACATTTTACCCGTTCCTGTCTTTTTTCTGGCCGACCGTAATTTCAACGTGTGGTGGAAGGAATACAAGGGCTCGCTGAAACGCGTCAATTACGGAATCGATCTGAGCCACAACAACCTTAGTGGCGCCGCCGACGTGCTGAAAGTGAAGATGGAATTCGGCTACAACAATTATTACGGCGTATCCTATCGCTTCCCGCCCCTCAACCGCAGCCAAACGCTTGGCTTGGAAACGGGTGTGGCTTTTAGCCGCCAACACGAGGTGGCCCTTACGACCCGGCAAAACAAGCTGGTGTTCCGGAAAAACCCCGAGGAATGGCAAATCACACAGTTCATCGCTTTTTCAAACCTCAGCTGGCGGCCTGGCCTGCGAACCTCGCACAGCTTCACCGCAGAATACCGCCATAGCCGAGCCGCCGATTCAATCGCCCTCATACTGAATCCCGATTATTTCGGGAATAGGCAAACGCGACAAAGACACCTCAGCCTCGTATATAACCTGCGCATGGACTACCGCGACATTCAGCCATATCCACTCCACGGCTGGCTGGGCGTGCTGGAAATACGCTATAATGGTATACTGCCGTCTGATAACCTGCGACTTTTCCGGGCTTACGCTGAATATGGTTATTACACGCCTCTGGTCAAACGCCTCTACCTCGATGCAACCATAAAAGGGCGAACCAGTATACCGCGCTCCAAACCGCCCTATTTCAACAACCAGGCCCTTGGTTATTCCGGCAATTTTGTGCGAGGATACGAATATTACGTGGCCGACGGGCTGGATTTCGGGGTGATAAAAACGGCGCTGCACTACGAGTTTTTTAACCGCAGCATTAACCTTGGGAAGTTTATGCCTTTTCATGCCTTTAAAGTGATGCCATTAAAACTCTACCTTTCCCTGAATAACGACCTGGGGTATGCCAACGACCCTTATTATGGAGCCGGCAATCCAGTGTCCAACCGCTCACTTTACGGCTATGGCCTGGGACTGGATATCGTGGCCTGGTACAACAAAACCGCCCGCTTCGAATACAGTTGGAACGATATGGGCGAGGGCGGTTTATACATACGTATTGATTCTGGTTTCTAAGCCATACAGAGTACTCCGCTACTATGCGAATATTATACCGCATCTTCTGGCTTCCCTTTTACCGTCTTTGGGCTTTGCGCCACATCCGGCAGACTCAGGTTTACCGGCATGGGTCCATTCAGGTGCTCGTGCCACCGGGCGTTTTTCATCCGGGCCTTTTTTTTAGCACGCCGATCTTCCTGGATTTTTTAAAAAGTATTGATTTTCAAGGCAAAAACGTGTTGGATATGGGCGCAGGAAGCGGCATGCTGGGTCTTTTTGTCAACCGTTTGGGCGCTATAGTCACCGCAACGGATATCAATCCCGTCGCGGTCGGGGCGACACGCCGCAATGCGGAAGCCAATGGCGTTGTGCTTGAAACGTTTACGACCATTCAAAGCGATCTGTTTGATGCCCTGCCTCCGAAGTTGTTCGACGTCATCCTGATCAATCCGCCATATTATCCCCGCCGCCCGCAGCACGACGTGGAATACGCTTTCTTTGCAGGAGAAAACCTGGAGTATTTTGAAAAATTATTTCGGCAAATGCCCGCTTATATAAACCAGCACACGAACATCTGGATGATTTTGTCGGAGGATTGCGATTATCAGGCCATTCAGGCAGCCGCAAAACCTTATGGTTTCGAGCTGTTCAAGGTTTTTGAACGCAAAAAATGGGGGGAGCGCCTGTTTGTCGTACATGTCCGGCCCCGAGCCATCTAATTTATCCTGTTTCAACCTTGGCTACAAAAACGCGTTACCAACACTTTTGCGACGCCGCGCCCGATCTGCCGCTGTTCATGCAGCCTTGGTACCTCGATGCCGTGTGTGAAGGCGGGCAATGGGACGTTGCACTGGTAGAAAAAGGCGGACGAGTTGTAGCCGCCTGGCCGTATTTTGTAAAACGAAAATGGGGCTGGACATACATATCCATGCCGCCGCTCACCCGTTTTATGGGCCCATACCTGATGCCGGAAAACCGGACGACGCAAAAGGAAACCGGCTTTTTGAACGATCTGCTGGTTCAAATGCCACCTTTAGCCGCTTTTGAACAGGATTTCAACTACACGGCAACCAACTGGTTGCCCTTATACTGGCGGGGTTTCCGGCAAACCACCCGGTATTCGTATACCCTTGACATACTCGATTTAGACCGTGTTTGGCAAAACCTCGCGCCCGATTACCGCAACCAGAAAATCCCCAAAGCGCGGGAACAGGTGGCGGTACACACCGGCGGGTCCTTATCCGAATTTTACCGGGTGCATAACCTGAGTTTTGAGCGTCAAAGCCTGCAGGCGCCCGTCTCCTTCGAATTTCTGCGCCGCCTCGATGAAGCCCTCGCCACCCACGGTCGCCGCGAAATATTTTTTGCTACCGACCTTGGAAACGGCACGATTCACTCGGTCGCCTACCTGGTCTGGGACCAACATTCGGCCTACTACCTGCTCGCCGGCGACGACCCCGGTTTACGCGCCTCGGGCGCCGGTATCCTGATCGCCTGGGAGGCCATCCGGTATGCCCATGAGGTATTGCATTTGCCCGTTTTTGATTTTGCCGGCAGCATGGTGCAATCGATCGAACGGGTACGCCGCCAGTTCGGCGCCCGGCAACAGCCTTATTTCCGGGTGCAGCGCGAATGGTCGTTCTTGTGGAAATGGGGAAAGATGGCTTTTCGGTCGTAATTCCGGTTTTCTTAATAAAAGTTAAACGGCCGTGTGTAATTCAATTGGAGTGTACATCATACCCCCGCTTAAGCACAAACACCCACCCATGACGCATAAAAACGCCATCTTATGAAATACTTCCTCTTTCTTTTTTTCTGGACCGGACTGGTTTCGCTTACCCACCGTACCGAAGCGGACCATGAAACAGCCGTATTAACCGGCCTCATCTCCGACGATAAAGGCCAGGCGCTATTCGGCGCAAGTATCAAAATTTTTAGAAACAGAATATTCGTTAATGGAACGATTAGCGATATAGAAGGCAAATACCACATGGAACTGGAACCCGGTACCTACGACGTCGAATGTTCGTACACCGGTTTTACCACCTATCGGGCGGCGGGAGTCGTCGTATCTGCCAATAAAATCGGTATTCTAAGCTTTACCCTGGAAGCCAACACCGTCTTAAAAGAGCTTGTCGTTAAACAGTACGACGTGCCCTTGATTGAAGGAGACAAACTCAGCGGCACAACGCTGACATCCGAACAGATAAAGAACTTGCCAACGCGCAATGTAAGCGCAACAGTGGCTACAACAGCCGCTTTTAGTCACGACTCAAAGCCCCTCGCCGGAAAGACTGCCCCGAAAGGCGCTCCCGAAGCGATGAAGCGAAAATCGGAAGCGCCCAAACCAAGCGTCAAGTCGACAGCGCCGCCCATTACTGCTGCCGATGGCGCGCGTATTAAAGGCTCGCGCGCGGAACCCACCGATTATTACATTGATGGCATCCGACTGGCTGCCACTCCGCCGGTGATGGATGTTGAAGACTTAGCCGGCGAAATCCTGGAAAAAGCCGCAGAATTTTTTACCCGGGAGATGCCTTTAACCGAAACAACGCCCACCGATGGACCACCCGCCATTCCTTCCCCCCGGGCCGGTTTGCTGACCGCCGGCGAATGGAACGACCTACACAACTGGAATAACCACTGGGTCGACCTGCTGGCCGACGGAGAAATAACCCAGTACCAAAATATGTATAACATTTTCCCAAAATACCGCTACACCGTACTGCTTACCAACGAACAGGATTTCCCGATTGCCGATGCTTATGTAAAATTGACAACAGCCTCCGGGGAAACCCTCTGGGAAACCCGCACCGACAATACTGGAAAAGCCGAATGCTGGGCAGAACTATTTAATGCCAAAGCGACCGGAAGCGCCGATGTCCGGGTAGAAGCTTGGGTGAACGGACAGCAACAAACCCTTGGCGTTCCGAAAACGGCCAAAGACGGCATGAACCGCTATAAGATCGCGGCGGAATGCTTTGCGCCCAAAAACGTAGATATCGTATGGGCCGTCGATGCCACGGGCTCTATGGGCGACGAAATCGAATACCTGAAAACCGAATTGCTGGACGTGATCGGGCGCGCCAAAGCAAACAACCCGGAACTGGCTTTCCGTATGGGTACCGTGTTTTATCGCGACAAAACCGACGACTACATCACCAAAAGCAGCAGCCTGAACCCGGACATTGCCAAAACCGTCGATTTTATCCGCCAGCAACAGGCAGGCGGCGGCGGCGATTACCCAGAAGCCGTACACAGCGCCCTCGAAGAAGCAATTTTTAGTCAAAAATGGGCCGAAAATGCCATTGCCCGAATCTGTTTTTTGGTGCTTGATGCCAGTCCGCACCAGGAACCGGCCGTCATTGAAAGCATTCAGCGCAGCATCCGGGAAGCCGCTCGCCTTGGCATCCGGATCGTGCCGGTAACCGCCAGCGGTATCCAGAAAGACACCGAGTTCCTGATGAAATTCTTCGGTTTAGCCACCAACGGCACCTATGTTTTCCTCACCGACCACAGCGGCATCGGCGGCAAACACCTCGAACCCACCAGCGACGAATACAAAGTGGAGCCACTTAACGACCTGCTCGTGCGCCTGATCACAGAGTATACAACGATCAAAACCTGCGAGGGTCAATCCACCATTCGTTTCGAAGAACCACAGGCTTTGCAACAGCAACAAAGGCCAAATTGGGAAGCCCGCTATTACCCTAACCCGGCCGTGCGGCAATTTACACTTGAGTTGCCGTTCGATGTACAGTCTGTGACGATTTACGACGCAGAGGGTAAATCCGTGCGCAAACTGGAAAAACCCCAGGCCGGCGTCAACATGGTGCAGGTGGGCGATTTACCGGAAGGGTTTTACACCATTCGGATCTTAAAAGATGGAAGGATGCAGAGCGGAAAATTGATGGTGGTACGGGCGTAGCCCTTATATCTCTTCCAATATTTTACTAAACTCCTTGATTGTCAACACTTCAATCTTAGGAAACTCCAGGTTTTTCAAAACCCGGAAGGCTTTGTCGTCGGAGACAAGGAAATGCGCGTTGGAAGCAAATGCGCAATCTAAAAACTTGTTGTCATCCAAGTCAGCAATGACATTGAAACGGAAAAATACCTCTGTTTTTAAAATGTTACTCGACATAACAAGCGCGTCAAGCAGAAGGGTTGCAGTGGAGGCACTAAAAAATTCGGTGATTTTTTCCTCGTATTCGAGCAGTATCTCGGTCGTAATGCAGAGTTGGTACTTGCCTAACGTTAGTTTTCGCAAAATATCCCGATATGTCAATCGTGGAGAAAGCGCATTCAGCAGAACATTTGTGTCCAGCACCACCCGCAATTCCTCACCGACCTTCATTCAATTTTTCTTGAAAAGATTCCACCGTATACCCTTTTTCATCCCAAGCCGTACCCGCCTGTTCAAACGCGCGTTCCAACAGGTATTGAGCAATCATGTCCCGGATTGCCAGTAAATCCGCATCCGGCAACTGCCGGGCAAATAATTTAAGCAGCTCGACTTGCAGGTTGGTCAAAGGGGGATGTATGGTGTCAGCGCTCATGTACTTAAAAGAAAAATGATAAAAATGATAACCAAATAAAACCTTTTGGGGTGTTCTATTTCGTACAAAAGTAAGGTTTTTTCGTGGAAATGTGCGTTCTCTCCCCCCGCTGAAAACCAACAACCCAAAAATACTCTTCACTTCTTTTCCTTCCAATATCCACCCTTTCCTTACATTTGCGGACTGCTCAAAGAACCCTTCGGTCTCCCAAGCGTTCAATGCTTGTCAAAACCAACCACCGTTAACCGTCTACCGTCTACCGTATTATGATTTTTGACCTGAAAATGCTGCGGACTTTTTACCAAAAATTTCCCGCCCGCGTGGATGCCGCCAAAGCCAAACTGAACCGGCCCCTGACCCTCTCCGAAAAAATTCTGTACGCCCACCTGCACCCCGACAGCCCCATGAAGGAATACCAGCGCGGCTCCGATTACGTGTTTTTTCAGGTAGATCGGGTGGCCATGCAGGATGCCACCGCCCAAATGGCCCTGCTGCAATTTATGACCTGCGGCCGAAAAAAGGTGGCTGTTCCGAGCACTGTACACTGCGACCACCTGATTACGGCGGAAGTAGGCGCCATTCAGGACATGGTGACGGCACTCGATAAAAACAAAGAAGTATTCGATTTTCTCAGCACCGTGAGCCAGAAATACGGTATCGGTTTCTGGAAACCCGGCGCGGGCATTATTCACCAGATCGTGTTGGAAAACTACGCCTTCCCCGGCGGTATGATGATCGGGACCGATTCGCACACCGTCAACGCCGGCGGTCTCGGTATGCTCGCCATCGGCGTGGGCGGCGCGGATGCCGTGGATGCCATGTCGGGCATGGCCTGGGAACTGCAAATGCCGAAATTCATCGGGGTAAAACTGACCGGCAAATTGAAAGGTTGGGCATCCCCCAAAGACGTTATCCTGAAAGTAGCCGGCATTCTGACCGTAAAAGGCGGCACCGGAGCGATCGTGGAATACTTCGGCCCGGGTGCACAAAGCATGAGCGCAACCGGTAAAGGCACCATCTGCAACATGGGCGCAGAAATAGGCGCCACCACCTCTACCTTCGGGTACGACAAAAGTATGTTCCGCTACCTGAAAGCAACCGAGCGCAACAAAGTAGCCCTGATGTGCAACAAAATCGCACCTTACCTCAACGGCGACCCGGAATGTTACGCCAACCCGGAAAAGTATTTCGATCAGGTCATCGAGGTCGATCTGTCCACGCTCGAACCGCATATCAACGGTCCTTTCACGCCGGATCTGGCCTGGCCGCTGTCGAAATTTGCGGCCGCTGTGAAAAAGAACAATTATCCTGTCAAACTGGAAGTCGGTCTTATCGGGTCTTGTACAAACTCTTCCTACGAAGACCTGACGCGCGCTGCCTCCATCGCCCGCCAGGCCAGGTTGAAAAACCTGGAGACCAAATCCGAATTTACCATTACGCCCGGCTCCGAATTGATCCGCTTCACGGCGGAGCGGGACGGCATTCTGAAAGAATTCGAGCAAATTGGTGGCGTAGTACTGGCCAATGCCTGCGGCCCATGCATCGGCCAGTGGGCGCGCCACATCGACGACGCGAAACGCCCCAACTCGATCATGACTTCGTTTAACCGGAATTTCACCGGCCGCAACGATGGCAACCCGAATACCCACGCATTCGTGGCTTCTCCGGAAATCGTGACAGCCTTCGCCATCGCCGGCGACCTCAGCTTCAATCCGAAAAAAGGCTTTTTGATCAACAGGAATGGCGAAAGCGTAAAACTCGATCCGCCGAAAGGCATCGAATTGCCGAAAAAAGGTTTTGCGGTGGAAGATGCGGGCTATATCGCCCCGGCTAAAACGCCGATCAAAGTGGCCGTAGACAAAAAATCGCAGCGCCTCCAGTTGCTCAAGCCCTTCGTACCCATCACGGATGCGCAATTGCAAAACATGCGGGTCCTCATCAAGGCAAAAGGCAAATGCACCACCGACCATATTTCCATGGCCGGCCCCTGGCTGAAATATCGCGGGCACCTGGAAAATATCTCCAATAATTGCCTGATCGGCGCCACCAATGCTTTTAACGACGAGCGCAACAAGGTGCTGAACGTTGAAAACGGCCAGTACATGGAAGTGCCCGCCAGCGGCCGCGCCTACCAAAAAATGGGTATTTCGACCATCGTGGTCGGGGAAGAGAACTACGGCGAAGGCTCCAGCCGCGAACACGCTGCCATGGAACCGCGTTACCTCGGCGTGGTAGCCGTGCTGGTCAAATCGTTCGCGCGCATCCACCAGACCAACCTGAAAAAACAAGGTATGCTGGCCCTCACTTTTGCCGACAATGCCGATTACGACAAGATCCGGCAGGACGATAAGATCCGGATTCTCGGGTTCGATACTTTTGCGCCTGATGTGCCGCTTCATGTGATGCTGCGACATTCCGACGGAAAGGAAGAAACCTTTCCGGTGAACCATACATATAACCAGGCGCAGATCGAATGGGTGCATGCGGGTAGTGCGTTGAATAAGATCCGGAAGGATTTTGGGATGAAATAGGCTACAATTCCTAAAGACGATTTATGACCGGCTGTTTCTGAAGAGGGACAGCCGGTTTTTGTTTTTTGACATTTAGAGACTAACTTTGTAACATAAAATGAATAGATATGGCATCTACATTTGCAGACCGAAAAGTTCACACGATTGAACTGCTTGCCCGTTTAGAAGATGAAAACTTGCTTCGTTTGATTGAACAACTATTATTAAAAGGAGATCAAGACGATTGGGCTGATAATCTAACTGAAAAAGAGCAAGCCAACATTGCCGAAGGTATTGCCGACTTAGAGAGCGGAAATACCGAATCATTAGAATCCTTCAATGCTCGTATGAATGAAAAGTATCAATGACTGTCATTCTCTCCGCTAAAGCTAGTCGGCAGTTAGAAGTACTGTTAGATTATCTTGAAACAAAATGGTCATCCCGCGTAAGACGTATTTTTCAGCGTCGTCTTAATTTGTCTATTCAAGCCTTGAAAGTTATACCTCAAGGATTCCCTGAATCGGTCAGATTCCCTGGTTACCGTAAATGTGTGGTTACGCCACAAACCTCGCTGATATATCGGCTAAACGGCGATATTATTGAAATCGTAACGATACTATATGCCCGACAAGAATAACCGAATTGCTCCTGAATTCAGTCTTTTCCCTGCCATTGACCCGCTTTAAACAAGCATTCGCCTACGATTCTATCTTTCTGAAAACCGGGAGCTTACTTTTGCGCGCCATACAACCGGCGTTTGCATGAAAAGAATACCCATTTTGTTTCTTCTACTTCTCCTTTCCTTCGGTTTGTTTGCCCAGGGCAAACTGACCATGAGCGACGCCATTCTCAAGGGCCGTACCACCCTGGCCCCCTCCAACCTGCGGCAGATACAATGGATACCAGGCACCATGGAGTTTACCCATTTAGTCAATAACAAACTGGTTCGGGTGAACGCGCCCGACGGCAGCACAGACACCCTGGATCTTCTGGTTTCCATCAATGAAGGTCTGCAAAAAACCGGCGCCAAAACGCTCGAGGGCCTGCCGGCGATCACCTGGACCGGAGCGGATAAATTGTGGTTCAATTCCGGCAAGGAAATATACACGTGGTCGCGCAGCGGCGGACTGGAACGCAAAAACTGGTATCCGGCGGAAGCAGAAAACGTTGATATTCAGGATAAAACGTTCAAAGTGGCCTACACCCGCAATAAGGGATTGTTCGTGAACATAGGCGGCAAAGACCTGGGTGTGGCCCAAAGCGAGGAAGACGGGATCGTGTACGGCAAAAGCGTTCACCGCGAAGAATTCGGCATTTTCAAAGGGACCTTCTGGAGCCCGCAAGGTCGCTACCTGGCCTTTTACCGCATGGACGAGCGGATGGTGACGCAATACCCCATCTATATCCTCGACTCTATGCCGGCGCAAGCGAAAATGATACGCTATCCGTATGCCGGCGCCCAAAGCCACCACGTAACCGTGGGTGTGTACGATACGCAAACCGGCAAATCGCTCTACCTTCAAACAGGAGAGCCGGCCGAACAATACCTCACCAACGTGTCGTGGACGCCTGATGAAAAATATGTGCTCGTCGCCATCGTCAATCGCGAGCAGAACCACATGTGGTTTAAGCAGTTCGACGCCACTACAGGCGCTCTGGTAAAAACGGTTTTTGAAGAAACCAGCGACCGCTGGGTAGAGCCTGAACATACGGCCATCTTTGTACCGGGCAAAAACGACCAATTTATCTGGCAAAGCGAACGCGACGGCTACGACCAATTGTATTTGTACGATTTATCGGGTAAAATGCTGCGACCCTTGAGCAAAGGGCCTATGCCAGTGGTCAATTTTTACGGTTTTACGGCCAATGGCGAAAACTGTTTTTACCAGGTAGCCGATGAAAGCGGCCTGAACCGTTATGCTTACAGCGTCGGATTGATAGCGGGCGATCCAAAACGTATGAGCGATGAGGAAGGCATTCACAATGCCTTGATCAACAGCAGTGGCGAATGGGCTATCGACGTGTTTTCCAACCTGAATACCCCGCGTTTCGTGTATGTACAGCCGGTAAACAACGCAGCAGCCCGGCGCATCATTTACAGCGCAAAGAACCCGCTGGAAACCTACCAGATTGGCCAGACCCGACTGTTGACGCTGCCATCTCCTGGCGGCGGACAACTCAATGCCCGTATCATCCTTCCGCCCGATTTTAAGCAAGAACAGCAGTATCCTGTGATAATATACGTGTACAACGGCCCGCACGTGCAAATGGTGACCAATTCCTGGCTCGGCGGCGGCGAGCTTTGGATGCACCGGATGGCCGAAGAAGGTTATATCGTGTTTTCAGTAGACGGGCGCGGTTCGGCCAACCGGGGTTTCGCCTTCGAAAGCGCTGTACATCGCCGACTCGGCGATGCAGAACTGGAAGACCAAATGACCGGCGTTCAATTTCTGAAAACGCAAAAATTTGTCGATCCAAACAATATCGGGGTGTTCGGCTGGAGCTTCGGCGGTTTTATGACCACCTCGCTGATGTCGCGCCCGGAAGGCAAGAATTCCTTCAAATGCGGTATTGCCGGCGGGCCGGTGATCGATTGGCGGATGTATGAAATTATGTATACAGAACGCTACATGGACACGCCGCAGGAGAACCCTGAGGGTTATGATAAAAGCAACTTGTTCAACTACGTCGATAACCTGAACGGCCGCTTGCTGATGATACACGGTTCGTCAGATGATGTGGTTTTATGGCAACATTCCCTGCGTTACATTCGCGAATGCGTGCGAAAAGGCAAACAAATCGATTATTTCGTGTATCCGGAGCATTTACACAACGTGCAGGGAAAAGACCGGGTGCATTTGTTCGAGAAGCTGGAAATGTTTTTTAAGGATAATTTGAAGGAAACGAGGCAGTAGATTGGGTTTAGAAGGTTTAGAAAAGTTTAGAAGGTTTAGAAAAGTTTAGAGGGTTTAGAGCGGGTTAACGCACTAAACCCTCTAAACTTTTCTAAACTTTTCTAAACCCCGTTCCTTACTGTTTCCCCGACGCCACCGCGTCCATCCGGATCATATCCTGCATAATGTGGAAGGCTTCGGACAACTGAATGTCCTTCTTCTTTTCTTTCAACCAGTTATCGTTGCGGGCCAGACGCGATGTATCGCTTTGGATTTGTTGCAGGTCGCTGGAAAGGTTTTCAACTACGAAACCTTCTACGGGCTTGAACATGTTTTCAAACTGATCGGCCTCTTCGTCCTGACGTTTATTCCACTGGCGATATTTCGAGGCATCGAGCGGGTAGGTGGTCTGGTCCTTTTGTTTGCGCAGGCGTACGGCGTTGTCGCTGATTTTTTTGAACGTGGGATCTGCTTCTACCCGGCTTTTGCTGTCGGTTTTCAATTTGCCCAGATCGGTAATGCGATATGCATTTTGGCTGAACGGCACAGGCTCGATAACCGTTGATTCAAGCGGGAAGTCATTTTCGCGCTCGCCGATGTCGATCAGATTATAGGAATCCGGCAGCACGATATCGGGCGTAACGCCGTCTAACTGCGTCGTTTTACCTGTGATACGGTAGAATTTCTGAATTGTCAGTTTCATCTCGCCTAAGGGCTTCACAGAATCGTCGTTGGTTGCATTGTCGAGATCCAGGAAGCGTTGTACCGTTCCTTTGCCATACGTACCGGCAGAACCTACGATCACAGCGCGACCATAGTCCTGCAATGCCGCTGCGAGAATTTCAGAAGCCGAGGCGCTGAACCCGTTTACCATCACGATTAACGGACCGTTGTATTGCGTACGGGAATCGTTGTCTGTCATGATATCAGGCTTCTTCGAGCGATTTTTTACCTGCACGATCGGGCCTTCTTCGATAAACAAACCCGACATCGTTACTACGTCGCGCAGGGAGCCGCCGCCATTGTTGCGGAGGTCAAGGATCACGCCTTTTACATTTTCGCGTTTCAATTTCTCGATTTCTTTGGCCACGTCGGTAGCGCAGGAGGTCATACCCTGCGGTGTGAAATCGGCGTAAAACTTTGGCAAATAGATATAACCCACCTTATCTTGGGCTTCTCCGGTGCGCATCAGGAGCGATTTGGCAAACCCCTCCTCCATCAACACGACGTCTCTGGTAATCTTAAGTATCTTTTCCGAGCCGTCAGGCCTTTGAATCGTCAGGGTAACCACGGTGCCTTTGGGGCCGCGGATTTTAGACACCACATCGTCGATATCCCAGCCCATTACGTCTACCGCTTCGTCATTGCCCTGTCCTACTTTTAATACAACGTCTTTTGATTGCAGGTCGCCTTGTTTCCAGGCCGGGCCTCCGGGTACGATTTCTGTTACGGAAGTCTTCTCGCCATCGCTCTGCAGGCGCGCACCGATACCCTCGAGTTTACCGGACATCTGAATGTCAAAGTTCTCTTTTTCCTTCGGAGAAAAATATCCGGTATGCGGATCGAACACGGTCGTGATCGCATTCAGGTATACTTCAATGCGCCGCGAACGATCTAATTTTTGCAAGCGCTTGGTATTCTTTTCATAGATATCGAGCACTTTGCCGCGCTGTTCTTTTTCTAATTGTTCAAAAGACTTCTTTTCGCCTTTGAAGTCGGGGGTTTCTTGCTTATCCTGCTCCTCCGTCACCCGGCTCAGCACCTCGTATTTCATCCATTTTTCCCAGCGGGCAAATAGCTCCGCATCGTCTTTGGCCCATTCAATTTTTTTCGATTCAACTTCCAGGAAGTCATTTTTAGAAAAATCGATCGGTTGCGCCAAGATTTTGCGATATGATTCCTGGGCTTTGGCCGTAGCCTTTTCAATCAGTTCGACCGAGATGTTAAAAAACTCGAAGTCGCCTGCATTAGCCTGGTCGTCTAATTGTGTTTCATACACCTTCAGACGGTCTATGTCGGCCTGGTTAAAAAAACGCTTATAATTATCGAGGTCCTTCATGTACACGCCGTACACCTCTTTGGAAAACGTATCGTCTATGGGTTTGGGCTGGAAATGCAGGCTGTTAAGACCCTGCAAAAGTGCCCGGATAAGCGCCGCATCCTTGTTCGGATCGGAGGGGCCTCCTTTCATTGAAGGAAAGCCATTGAGAAAAAATACGAGGCCCGCGATTCCCAGAAAGGAAAAAAACACGAGGGACGATTTGATTTTCATGTCCGTAATAAATTTTTCAAAATCAAAGTTGCCGAAGAGGCGATCGAAATACTGCATCGCTAAAGATATAATTTTTAAATGAACAAAGAAAAACGTCATAGGTTTGAACGAAATCCAGGTAAACATCTTTTTTACCAATCGTTCACATTTCGGTACAGTATGACCCCGGTCTACCCTCCAAGGTCTTTTTTTGCCGCCGAAACCATTGAGGCGTAGAAGGCAGGCTTTTGCAGGGAGAACGGTTAACAACAACGAAAGAAAACCCGCTTCATGTCAGAATCCCGCTTTTTTTCTACAAAACAGGGATAATTAAACTTGTTCGGATACAATAGGGTGACGAAAGATATCGCATCCTTCCAATACCAGACGTATTTTAATCAAAAAAGGCTGCATCAATCCGCAAGAAATACCGTTAGAGGCATTATCTTTGTCGGGTCACGCTAATAGTTTCGGCAAACGATCCGTCTTTAATCTTTTAACCGCTGAAACTGTTACCATTGCCAATTAAAATGGCAAAACCGGGCTATCCGGGACAATACTTCCACACAACTAAAGCGAACCGGAAGGCGCAATTTTTTAATCCGCTTAAGCATCTTCCAGGCATCACACAACACATTCCACCCGGCTCCTTCGAGCCGGGCTTTGTCATTTTAGACCACAAACACGATAAAAATGGATTTCGCTTACCTGATCCGAATTTTGGCCCGTCGTAAATGGCTTATACTATCCGCCATGCTGGGCGCAGCAGCCCTCACGTTTTTCTTCATCGGCCAAAAACCCGAGCGGTATAAGGCATCGGTGATCCTGGCGACCGGCATTGTGAATTATAAAGGCATCAATTCGGATAATTCAGATGCATTCGTGCAGCAATACCAGGTAGATAACGCCTTTTCCAACCTGATCGAGTTTACCCAATCGCGCTCGACCATCAAGGTTCTGACCATTGAAATGTTGCGGCACGACCTTTCGGCCAGCGCCAACGGTCCGGAAAAACCGTTTCGCCAACCTAATCCGGCGCTGATTAACATGAGCGCTGAAGAATTTGCCAAAACGGGCCGCTCTTTACTGGCGGAGATCAATAAAATAAGCCTCGACAGCCTCGCCGACCCTTCGTTCAGCCAGCAATTCGACTACCTGCTCGACCGGGCCGCCCGGTCTTACGGCTACGACCATGATGCCTTCCGTCGGAGCCTGGGTGTCAAAAGAAAGGGTCAGACGGATTACCTGTCGATCGATATCACAACGGAAAACCCCGTTTTGTCGCAGTACATGGCCAATACGTACGTCAATCATTTTATGGCGTATTACCAAAACCTGGCCGTGCGGGAAAAACGCAAAACCGTAGAATCCTTTACCCAACTGGCAGCCGAAAAAAAAGCGGTCGTTGATTCGATTACGGAGCTCTATTTTGACTACATGAAATCGAGAAGCCTGCCGGCATTAGGCAAGCAGAGCGAAGAGCTGGTAGCGCAGATCTCCAAAATGGAAATAGACCAGCAACGCGCCCAGGCCCGGAAAAGGTCGGCTGCAGAATCCGTGGAGCGGATCGATAAATACATCGGCGACCGGAGCACCCGCGATGCCCGCGAAACCCAGGGCCGGGTGATTGAAAAAAACAGCACAGACGATCAGTTTCAGCGCGTACGCGATCTGACCAAACAGAGCCTGGAAAAAGGCGGGAAAGACCCGGAAATTGAAACGCAGTTAGCCGAAGCAAAAACCGATCTGGAAAAATCCGTGCGCAGTTCCGCCAAAACCCTCGGAAAACCCCGCACTGACGAATCCAAACACACGAAGGAAGACCTTTATAAAGAAAAAGTTTCGATCGATATGGACCGTATCGAAGCGGAAGGGAGCGCCGACCGCCTGGGGCAGGAAATTTATTCGCTCAAAAGCAAACTCAGTTCGATGGTAACGAGCGACGAGATTTCCTCCAAATTAAAAGAAGAAGAAAACCGCGCGCGGGACGAGTATGACGCAGCAGATAAACAGCGGATCAATGCCAAAATGAACCTGGAAAACGCTGAAAATCCTTTATCTATCGTTGAAAATGCGCAAATTCCAGAATGGCCCGAACCCAACCGCCAGGTTCTGATCAGCGTTTTTGCCGCCATTGTGGTTGGCACCCTGACCTGCATCGCGTTGTTTCTACTGGCCTACTCGGACAACACCCTGCAGACGCCGGAATTATTTTCAAAATACTCTGGCGGCCTGCCCTTGCTCGGTTCGGTAACCGCTATACCGGTTAAAGGGCTTGATTTCAAACAGGTTTTTGGAACCAACGGCGCCACCCCCGCCTTTACGGCTTTCCGGGAAAGTCTGCGCCGGATCAGGAGTACCTTGTTGCAGTCCAAAGACCATATCTTTTTGATTGTCAGCACAAAAGGTAAAGAAGGCAAAACATTTTCCCTGCACGCCCTGGCTTATTCCTTGGCCGCCAACAATAAAAAGGTGCTGATGCTGGACACGAATTTCAAGACCCCCATCCCCGAGGCCTTTTTCGACCAGCCCACGCCAAACGCCGTCCTGCTCAACAAGATCATTCGGGATAACGGACTGGCCGAAGTTTTTCAGTTGAAAAAAAAGACCGACAGCCCAGAACCCGGCGAGCACCTGATCGACATTATCGGCAATACCGGGTTGCATCGTTCGCCTTCCGAACTGTTGGAACCGGATGCCTTTCGCAATTTCCTGGCTCAATTGCGGGAACACTACGACTATATCCTGCTGGAATCGGCCGCGCTCAATCAATACTCCGATGCACAAGAGTTGGTGATGTATGTGGATAAAATAATCGCCATATTCAATGCCCGCTCGGTGATCAAGCCGGCCGACAAAGAATCCGTGCAGTTTCTGCATGATTTAAAAGGGCAATTTGCCGGCGCCGTGTTGACGGAAATGTAACCACGCTAAAAGATGTCGCTCAATAATTACTGGCTCCGTTCCGGTTTCCTGACCTTACTGGAAAAAGGATCCGGGCTCGTCTTTGCATTCGGGGCCGCGATGCTTTTGTTGCGTGGCTTGTCTAAGGAGGATTTTGCAGCCTGGGGTATCTTTTTGCTGGTCACCTATTTTTTAGAAATGGGTCGTAGCGGCTTGATTCAGAACGGGTTACTGCGCAATCTTGCAGTGCATCGGGACGAAGGGCAGGTATATGCCAACATTCAAACGGCAGCCTTGGCGCTGAATTTATTTTTTTCCCTTGTTTCCAATATCGTTTTATGGTTGGGCATGGGCTGGCTGATGCGCACCTACCAGGCGCCCCAACTCGGGGTCGTATTCCCGGTATACCTGCTGACTAACGTAGTGATGGCTTTTTTTTACCAGTTCAACTTCGTTCAACAGGCCAATTTCGAATTCCGTGGTATTTTTTGGAGTACCTTTTTTTGGCGTGGATCTTTATTTGTGTGGGTACTGTGGTGCAAAATAAGCGAAACCCCGATTGAATTGCCCGACCTGGCCAAGATCATGTTGGCTGGAGCGGTGCTGGGGGCTTCGGCATCCTGGTTATTTGCCCGACCCTTTTTGAGTTTTTCACGAGGTCTTGATTTTCAATGGGTTAAAAACCTTATTGGGTATGGTAAATACGTGTTGGGCACCAATTTGAGCACAATGTTTTACAAAAGCATCGACCGGCTTACCCTTGGCCACCTGATCGGGCCGGCAGCGTTTGCCATATATGATGCTGCGGGTAAAGTGACCCAGTTGGTAGAAGTGCCGTCTTTCAGCATCGCAGCCATCGTGTTTCCGCAGAGTGCTGACCGGATGGAACAGGAGGGACCGGATGGTATCAAACGGCTTTATGAACGCAGCGTAGGCGCAATACTTGCCATCATCCTGCCATTTTTGATGGGTGTGCTGCTCTTCGCCGAACCGATAATCTGGGTGTTTGCCGGTCCGAAATATATGGAAAGTGCCGACATACTGCGTATAACCGCCTTCTTCGGCCTGTTTATGCCCTTTGCGGTGCAATTCGGTACAATACTCGATGCTACGGGCCGGCCGGCCACCAATTTCGCCTACACTTTTTTTACGGCTGTCGTAAATCTGGCGCTGAGTTACTTGTTCATTTGGAAATTCGGGTTATTCGGCGCGGCCTTCGCAACGCTAAGCGGCTATGCCCTCAGTTTCGTATTGATGCAACGCCGCCTCTACCTTGATTTCGGAATCCGGTGGTGGTACGCCTTTCGGTATATTCCGGAGTTGTATAGGATTGGTTTTCAATTACTTCGGAAAAAATTTACCGCACGACCTTAAACGCAAAATGCCCGTTTCCGGTAGCCGCCCAGGTGCGGATCCAGATCGGCAGCATTTGTTCCGTACCGCGTGCCGTGGTGATATCGCCTAGGTCGATCACATCGTCCCAGCCCCAGGGGCCGAGGAACTGTTTCGTGACCAGATTCTTTGCTTCGGTGTCGTTGCCGCTGACAAACATGGTCCCTTTGTCTGAAACGGCGGATTTGCCGGCGTTTACCATTACTTCGCAATTGACAATGTTCAGCGTTTTCACCACCTTCAGGTCCGGGAAAGCGTGCTGAATTTGTTCGCCGAGTGAATCGGTGTTAGAGATAAAAAGACTGGGTGGCATTCCTTTGGAAAAATCGAGGGGGTTGGAAATATCCACCAGGATTTTGCCGGCCAGATTTGCTTCTCCGGCCATTTTGAGGGCTTCGAGTGCGCCGTCGCCTTTGGTGCAGTTGAAAATGACTGCTCCGAAAGCGGCCGCGTCGGCAAAAGTCCCTTGAGCCGCTTTGTCTCCATTCGAGGCTACCCAGGCCGCCGCTTTTTCATTATTGGGCGTCCGGCTGCCCATTTTAACTTCGTGGCCGAGTTTTAAAAGTGCACTGCCGATGGTTTTTCCCACGATGCCGGTGCCGAGTACTGCAATTTTCATATTAGAGTGATTTTTAGTTTATGTTTCGTCGTCAAATTGGTCCTTAACGTTGCTCCACGCAACGATCCTGCCCTCCGCACTACTTTTTATCGCCGCCTCAATGACCCGCATCACATTTACCCCGTCTTGCGCGCTAACGGGCAAGGGCGTATTGTCCACAATGGCCCGGTATACGCCCTCATAATAATCGTAGTAGTTGCCTTGTTCCGTCTCGACTTTTTCGCGGATTATTTTTCCGCCTGTTTCCGTGTGCAATAAGCCGGATTCGCTATCCGGCTCGACGCCCCAATCGGCGGCCCCGGGTTTTTTGCCGGCTTTCGAATCAGCCTCCTGTTTATCCGCCCGGCTTTTCAAAAAACTGCCTTGCATGCCGTGCAGTTGGTAGGAAGGTACGGGCTCGCGCACTAAATATCCTGCTTTGAGCCGCACGCGCATTGTCGGGTAGTACAAGAGAATCTCGAAATAATCATCTACTTGCGATCCGGGTCGGGTAATGCGGATATCGCCGAACACTGACTCCGGCACGCCGAAGAGGCATAAGGCCTGGTCGATGATATGGGCGCCTAAGTCCTTGAGGATGCCGGCGCCAGGACCGGGCAGCTCTTTGTGCAATTTGGGCCCCGGGGCCGGGTTGAAACGGTCGAAATGAAATTCCGCCTCCGTTATCGGACCGAGTATGCCTTCGGAAAATATCTTTTGTACGGTTTTAAAGTCGCTGTCCCAACGGCGGTTTTGAAAAACGGACAGTTTCAGATTTTTGGCCTCCGCCAGCGTTTTCAGTTCTTCTGCTTCGGCAACCGTGGTGGTAAAGGCTTTTTCCACGATGGCGTGTTTCCCGGCGAGCAAGGCCTGTTTGGTATAGTCGTAATGGGTAAAAGTAGGCGTGTTTACGACCACTAATTCGATGCTGCTATCCTGGAGAACCGCTTCCAGCGAAGGGTAAGACTGTACGTTTTCATAATCCTGACCGATCTGCTGTTTGCTTCTTTCCCAGGCGCCGGCCAATTGAAAACCCGGATGCAGGTGCAGGAAGGGCGCGTGAAATACCTTTCCGGACATACCATAAGCGAGGAGGGCGGTTTTCATACATTTGTTCAATTTAACTTGCATTCCAGGCCCAATTTTTCCATTTTCACCACAAAATCCGAGTCGGCATGCACCTTTCGCCCCAGGGAGGAGAGGGCCACCGCGTGGAGATTGGTTCGGTCCAGCAGGCGCATTTTCAGGTTGTGTTTGCCCTTGCGCTCCTTGCACAGCCGGTCGATTTCGTTCAGAAGTTTTTCATTCAAAGCCTCTACCGGGATCTCGATGGTGACGGTTTCTACCAGCGATCCGACAATGCTTTCGAGTAGTTCAACCTTTTCGGGTTTGAACTCGAACTCATCCGAATTGTAGCGTTGTTTTTGGGAGCCGGTGATGTACAGGCTGTTGCCTTCCTCGAAAAAATGTTTAAAACTGGCGTAATCGTTGCTAAACAGGGTGATTTCCAGCGACGCGGAATAATCCTGGACGGTAAAGCGACCCCAGCCGGTGCCTTTCTGGCTGATGCGGTGCTCCGCCTTGGTCACGAAACCTGCAATCTTGATCTTCTGGCTTCTGAACTGATCGATCCGGTCGAGCGGGCAAGTTGTAAAATTTTGAATCTCCAGTTTGTAGTCGTCCAGCGGATGCCCGGAGATGTAGATGCCCACCACGTCTTTTTCCCGTTGCAGCCTGGTGAGCAGGTTCCAGTGATCACATTTTGGAATCACAGGTTCGGGAATGCTGACGGTATCCGACATGTTCCCGAATAATGAATTGACAGACAGTATCTTATCTTCCTGAAAACCTGCGCCGTATTTCAGTAATTTTTCTAAAAAAGTGGAATCGTTTGAATCTTTCGAATAGAAAAAAGTAGCCCGGTGCAGGTTTTCAAAACCATCGAAGGCGCCGGCGAACGTCATACTTTCCATCACTTTTTTATTCACGTTCCGCAAATTCATCCGACGCATAAATTCAAAAATGGAGGTAAACGGTCCATTGGCGTTGCGCTCGATGATGAGGTTTTCCACCGCAGCTTCGCCCACGCCTTTAACTGCGCCGAGGCCGTAGCGGACGTGCCCTTTTTTATTGACCGAGAAATTGAGCCCCGATTCGTTGATGTCCGGCCCTTTTACCACCAATCCCATCCGGTTGCATTCTTCGAGGAAGAAGGTGATTTTTTCAATCTGGCTCTGCGAATGGGTAAGCACGGAAGCCATGTACTCGGAGGGATAACGGGCTTTGAGGTAGGCCGTCTGGTACGCCACCAGCGCGTAACAGGTGGAGTGCGACTTGTTAAAAGCATACATGGCAAACGCCTCCCAGTCGGTCCATACCTTTTCCAGTTTGTTGATGGGATGGCCTTTTGCCGTGGCGCCCTCGATGAACTGGGCTTTCATTTTGTCCAGGACGGATTTTTGTTTTTTGCCCATTGCCTTTCGGAGCACGTCGGCGTCGCCTTTGGAGAAGCCGGCAAGTTTTTGGGACAGGAGCATAATCTGTTCCTGGTAGACGCAATTGTGCAGGATGATGTTATTTCCAACAAAATTATGAATGCCTTCTACGGTAATATCATAGACCAATTCTTCTCCTGCGGGGCTGATTTCCACGATTTCCTCCCAACGGACATTTAAATTCCGGCTTGTTTTGGGAAAATCCAATACCCCTGTCAATGGGGCGGCTATCTGCGCTGCAATACGCGGACGATTGCGATGGAGCGTATTAAAATGTTGGCGGCTCAATCCGTGGCTTTCCATCAAGGCCCGCTGTGAACCGGGCCAAGCCGCAGAAACTTCCTGGAAGAAAATCGTTCGGGAAATATCGTCACTAAATTCCAACCCGGACAGCGCCTTTTCAGGCATTTTTTTCAGGATCAGAAAGGGCGCGATTTTTTCCGAAAATGCTTTCAGATTGTATACTGTTACTTGGTATGCCGTTTTATGTTCCTGGTTGCGGTTATTGTAATAAGTTGATTCATAACAGACTGAATAAATGCCCAAACGAAGCAACAAGGTCTGAATGCCCGTAGCAAGTAGTGGAGAAATAGTCTTAATGTGAGCCAGTTTACTGCCGATATACCCATCGCAATCCCAATATGAAGCCAGGAAAAATGCGATCTGTTCTTCTGATAAACCAAACACAAATTCCGGTATGAATTTAGTATCGGACCGGCACCCGCTTTTCATTGTTTTTAAATCCCCGTCATGACTACTTAAAGCTCCATCCGCCAATAAATACGCCAGGACCCTAAGTTTTTGATTATCAGTTACTTGCGGTATTTCAGCAACTAATTTTCTTGGTGTAGCGATCAAGTCGCCTTTTTTTAGCCTACTTATTTCGCGCCAGCCATGTTCGGTTAACACCCTGTGGCTGGCGGTCATTTTTACAACAGCGCCATTTTTCAGCCTGACCTTGAAAACCTGTTTTTTGCCGTTGCAAACCCAATGGGTCATCAAGGCTTTTTGAGGTTTCAGATTTTCATCAACGCCTTGCACGTAAAAATCGGCGACGCGATCTTCTAATTGGTCAATACGTACGCTTTTGCCGGAAATCGCATCGAAAACAAGAGTGTCGCCGGCCACGCAAATTCCAAAAGTGTCTTTGAGGTATTCCTCCATATCCGGAATATCATACTGAACTGCCTGCCGCCCGTGCTTACGCGCAACGAAATCCGGGATATACTCCATTGGTCCCGGCCGGTACAAGGCGTTCATGGCGATCAAATCGTCGAATTTATCGGGCTTGAGTTCGCGGAGGTATTTCTGCATACCCGCGCTTTCAAACTGGAAAGTGCCGTTGGTTTCACCCCGCTGGTAGAGTTCGTAGGTTTTGGGATCGTCGAGCGGAATGTTGTCGATATCAATTTTGACGCCGTGGTTCTCCTCGATGAGTTTCAGAGCATCGCGGATAATCGTCAGGGTTTTCAGGCCCAGGAAGTCCATTTTGATAACCCCGGCGTCTTCGATGATGGAGCCTTCGTATTGGGTCACCAGCAGGTCGGAGTCCTTGGCTACGGCCACCGGTATGATCTCGGTGAGGTCTTTTGGGGCGATGATGATGCCGGCTGCGTGGATGCCGGTGCCGCGTACGGAGCCTTCCAGAATCAGGGCTTCGCGCAGTACGATGCTTTCTTCGGTACCTTCGGCAGCCAGGTATTCGCGGAGTTTTTTGGCGTTGTCTATATCGTCGCCGCCCAGCCCTTCTTTTTCGCGGAGCGAGCCGGCGCCGTCGAGCGGGGCTTTCAACACGCGGTTGAGCGAAATGCCGGGTTTGTCGGGTACGAGTTTGGCCAATGCGTTGGATTGCTCCAAGGGCAGGTCGAGCACCCGCGCCACGTCTTTAATCGACATTTTGGCGGCCATAGTGCCGTAGGTCACGATCTGGGCGACCTGCTGCTTCCCGTATTTCGCAACCACGTAATCGATGACCTTTTGCCGGCCTTCGTCGTCGAAGTCCGTGTCGATGTCGGGCATCGATTTTCGGTCGGGGTTCAGAAAACGTTCGAACAGCAGTTGGTACTTGATCGGGTCGATGTTGGTGATGCCGATGCAGTAGGCCACCGCGCTTCCGGCGGCCGAGCCGCGGCCTGGACCGACGAACACGCCCAGATCGCGGCCGGCTTTGATAAAGTCGGCCACAATAAGAAAGTAGCCGGCAAAACCCATCGTTTTAACGGTGTGCAATTCGAAATTGAGCCGTTCTTCTATTTCCGCTGTGATGTTTTTGTAACGATCCCGAGCGCCTTCATAGGTCAGATGGCGGAGGTAGTCGTCCTGCGTTTGATAGGCCTCCGGCACCACAAAGTTGGGTAGCAGGATGTCTTTTTTGAGTTTCAGGTACTCGCATTTGTCCACGATTTCCATCGTGTTGTCCAGCGCGGCTGGCACGTCTTTGAACAAAGCGCCCATTTCCGCCTGGGTTTTGAAATAAAACTGGTCATTCCAGAAGGCGAAACGGCCGCCTTTCATGGTGGTGCCTTCCTCCATGAACTCGCGGATAGCCGGGGTGGCCTGTTTCTCGCCGGTGTTGATACACAGCAGGATATCGTGTGCGTTGGAGTCTTTCTGGTCGATGTAGTGGCTGTCGTTGGTGGCAATTACCTTGACGTTGTATTCCTTGGCCCAGCGCAGCAATACTTCGTTCACTTTGTCTTGTTCGGCCATATTATGGCGCTGGACCTCAATGTAATAGTCTTCCCCGAACAGGTCGAGCCACCATTCGAATTCCTTTTTGGCTTCCGCCTCGCTTTTCTTCAAAATCATCTGCGGAACCATCGCCCCGATGCAGCAGGAGGTGGCGATCAGGCCTTCGTGATATTGCAGGATCAGTTCCTTGTCGATGCGGGGGTATTTGCCGTACAGGCCCTGGATATAACCTAAGGAGCAGAGCTTGACCAGGTTTTTATAGCCTTCGGCGTTTTTAGCCAGAAACAACTGATGGTAGCGCCGGTCCTTGTCTTCCTTGGTAAACGTACGCCGGTGCCGGTCCTGCACCACGTAAAACTCGCAACCCACGATGGGTTTGATGCCCTCGTGTTTGGCTGCTTCGGCCACAAACTGAAACACCCCGAACATGTTGCCGTGGTCGGTAATGGCCAATGCTTTCATGCCGTCGGCAGCGGCTTTTTTGAAGAGCCCGGGAATGGAGGCAGCGCCGTCGAGCAGTGAAAACTGGGTATGGCTATGGAGGTGGGCGAAATTGGGCATGGATTCGGACTTTCTACGGACAATGTACGATTTGGGAATGGGCAAATTTAAAACAAAAAATGGTGAATTTGAGTAGAAATTGCGGATAGCCGAGAAAAATTCTTCCTGCAAATCGTTTCAAAGAACTTATCATAGTTTTTAAAACGTTCAGGTAAAGCATTTAAGCCTGTAGCGCTGAGGTGTTTTATTTGGGTATTTGCGGTTCTATTCGATTAATATTTTTTATAAAACACCCATTTCCTTCACCCGCTTTTCATACGCCACCAACACCCGTTGCTGAAAATGCAGCGGATGGTGTTTTGATACATATTGCCGCGATTTTAACGCCACATTGAACGTCTCCGGGTTAAAATGGCTGAATTTTCGGCGCCAGTATCCCACGGTCAAGCGCATCGTTTGCCGGTCGAGCAAGTGGCCCAGGCGGCCGCTCAACAAATATTCGGCCCATTTTTTTCCCCAGCTGCGCCGGTGAAACGGCGTAGATTCCGCAAGGCGCAGCCGAAAATTCGGATACCGGCGTTGCGCCCAGCGGTTCGACTCGAAAAACCGGACGCACCATTCCCGTCCATATAGCGGCAGCAGGGTCACGATTTCGGTGGCCGTAAACAGGTTTTTTTCCTCAATCTCAAGGTGCTCCGTGTCGATGAAATAGTTGACACAGAAGTATTTATGGGAGTTAAACAAAAATATTTTTTTGAACAACACCAGCAAGGTCCGGGCCAGCCAGAGGCGCCCCGGCGCGGTAATGATGAAAAAATCGATGTCGCTATCCGGCTTCATGCAGTGTTTGGATAAGGAACCTGATACGAACACGCCACGAATAAAAGGGAAACAGCCGATCAACCGCGCCATCCGATTTGCAAGGGGTAAATATTCATCGGCCCTGCGGTTGCAATCCAGCCTGGCTTCCACCCACGAGGGCTGATCCTGTGTTTGATAAAAATCGCCGAAACGAACGATACGGCCCTGGGCCACCATCTCATCCAGCGCGTCTTTAACTTCATCTATGGCAAGTGCCTGATCTGAAGCATCAAATGAAAAATCCAAATAATGAAATATCTCCTTCGCCGTCAGCGGATAAGAGAACACCTCGAAGTAGAGCAGTACCCTCCAGATGGAGTGCGCTGTCCGGCAGGCAAATGTGGTTGAATAGTTCGGATCGGTCATGGCGGATTGAAAAACAGGTCGTTAACAGCGGGCCATTTTTTTCTTGATTCCCATCCGGCCCATTTGGCGGGCATGATCGATGTAGGCCACCGCGTCTGGGACCTTGCAGGCCGTATCGCCCATATTTACTTTTACCACACCTACTTTTTTGGCCGTTGCAATGGCTTTTTCGGTCAGCGGCGTAACCGATATGCCGCAGGCGATGATAAAATGGTTCATGGTATGTCGCACCCGGTTGGGCGCCTTTTGCAGCGTGGCGGCCACCCGGTCCAGAAGTTTTTCCAGGGCAGACAGGTCAAGGGTTGCATCCGGATGGATGGTCAGCCAACTGCTTAAGGTCGACCAGCCCGAACAGACGATCTTTTCATTCGCAGAATCGATCCATTCCAGACCCAGTTCCCAGCCATATGGGCTTTCGGACGCAACCCAGGCGACGGTGTATTCGCTGATCATATACCAACTCGCGTTTTGTGCCCAATGTTGAAGATCGGCTTTGCTGATCTTTTTTTCATCGGCGATCAATCCGGCCAGGTACATGGCGTCGGAATTACCGGTGTCGTATAGGGCCAAGGATAAATCATGGTCTTTTTTGACGCGTTTGACGATCTGCTTCATGTCGCCGACTTTCACCCCAAAAAACGGCTCAGGCGCTCCATACCGTATAAAAGTGCGTTTCGTGGACTCGCTGCCCATTGTTTCCAATTCTTTTAAGACTTCGTTTGTCGTCATCGTAGTGAAGATTTTACACGCTGCGAAGAAAGCGATTTTTTTCGAAACGGCTACATCATGTGTTATAGGGGTCTTTCGCCTGGCCTTTCAGTTTCACGTCGCACCACGCGGCGGCTTTCGCGACCGTCGTGCCCTACAGCAGCATCGACGCGACCACGACGAGGAAAGAAATATTAAAAATTTTATGCGCGTCCGGCACTTTCATGACCACCGGGATGAGGGCGAATACGATCGGCGTCGCACCGCGCAGGCCCACCCAGGCATAGAAGGCTTTGGTTCGCCAGGCCAGGTTTTTGAAAAAAGCCATGGATGCGAAGACACCCACCGGCCGGGCGATAAAGATCAGCAGTAACGCAATGAACCCGGCCGCAAGTAAAATAAAAAGGTATGTATGACCCATATAAGTTGTTTCCCCGGGTGATTTTAATGGTTTTATTACTTCGGAGTCACAAAAAGGTGCAACGCAGCGCCCATGCCGGTAGATTTAACGGAAGGATAAGTTTCCAAAATGTTCACCTTTGTGAAAAATATCGCCCGGATTCCGGGGAGCATGAAAAAGCGTCATGAATTTTGAAAACACCTTAGCATTCGCGCGGGAACAGGACCGCCGGGATCCTTTGCGCTCCTTTCGCTCGCAATTTCTTTTTCCGAAGCACGAGGACAAACCCGTGCATTATTTCTGCGGGAATTCCCTGGGCCTGCAACCCAAAACCATGCGCCGCGCGCTGATGCAGGAACTGGAACAATGGCAGCGCTACGGCGTAGAGGGCCATTTCGAAGGCGATCTGCCCTGGATGCATTACCACAAATTCCTGCGTCCACAGTCGGCCCGGCTCGTTGGCGCCCTGCCGCATGAAGTTGTCGTTATGAATACCCTGACGGTGAACCTGCACCTGATGATGGTATCTTTTTACCGACCCACCCGCGCGCGCTTCAAGATCATCATGGAAGCCGGCGCTTTTCCGAGTGATCAATACGCCGTAGAAAGCCAGGTGCGCTGGCATGGTTTCGAGCCGGATACAGCCATTGTGGAAGTAGCGCCGCGTGCCGGCGAGCATACTTTACGCACCGAAGATATTCTGCAAATCATTGAAAAAGAAGGCGATAGCGTAGCCTTGGTGATGTTCGGCGGGGTAAATTACTACACCGGCCAGTTTTACGATTTGCCGGCTATTACCAATGCCGCGCACGGTGTGGGGGCCTACGCGGGGTTCGACCTGGCGCACACCGCCGGCAACCTGCCCTTGCGCTTGCACGACTGGGGAGCCGACTTTGCCGTATGGTGCAGTTACAAATACCTCAATTCGGGTCCGGGCGGCCCGGCGGGCGCTTTCGTGCATGAAAAACACGGGGACAATCCCGCACTCCCGCGTTTTGCAGGCTGGTGGGGCCACGATGAAACAGAGCGTTTCAAGATGCGCAAAGGTTTCAAGCCCATGCGCGGCGCCGAGGGTTGGCAACTCAGCAATGCCCAGATTTTTGCCTTTGCCGCCCATAAAGCCAGCCTCGATATTTTCGATGCGGCGGGTATCGAAAATTTACGGCAAAAAAGCCTGTTGCTGACGGCTTATCTTGAATGTATACTGGAAGAGGCCAATCGAAAAAAGCAATTATTTGAAATCATCACACCGGGCGATCCACAAGCCCGGGGTTGCCAGATTTCCGCGCTCACCGGTCCGGGAGGCCGCGCTTTATTCGATCACCTGGCGGCCAATGGCGCGATCTGCGACTGGCGGGAGCCCAACGTGATTCGCTTTGCGCCGGTGCCGCTGTATAATTCTTTCGAGGATGTTTGGCGTTTGGGGCA